>FKKE01001796.1_pt1 | contig 51993 bp, 51 predicted proteins | sample 1106331 | NCBI WGS metagenome assembly FKKE01 (sample SAMEA3931202, study PRJEB13176) | freshwater metagenome | biome: Drinking water system; feature: drinking water; material: freshwater | place: China | collected 2013-02-06 | reverse complement strand
TTGATCTTCACCAGGAAGTTCCGGCCGATGATCATCGGCTCCAGCTCCGGATGATTGATGTTGCAGGGGATGATCGCCCGTCCCCGCGCCACTTCGTCGCGGACGAACTCCGGCGTGATGTGCGATGGAATGCTCGCGCCCCAGGCTTGGCCTGGATGTTGGCGGACGCCACCGCCGTGCGAGGCCGGTCCGTGCGCGCCGTTCCCTGAACCGTTTCCGCTGTGTCGGCCATCGGCTCCGGCCGCCTCGCGTTTCTGGTTCTCCCGGATAGAGATGAATTCCATCTCCGGCGTCACGATGCCCTTGCGGGCATAGTGCAGTTGCGTGACATTGCCGCCCGGTACGGCCCGTCTCGGCTTGCGGACGTGGCGGAAACGGATGTCGGCGAGCTTCGGGTCGGCGGCGCGCAGGCGGCCGTACTGGGACGTGATATCCGGCAAGACGACGGAATCGCCTCGGCTTTCGATCCAACGAAGCCGCAGAGGCGCCAGGCCGGCGTTGAGATCGATCGTACCGGCCGGGTCGGTGTAAGGGCCGGACGTGTCGTAGACCAGCACCGGATCGTTCGAAACGGGTGCCCCGCCGTTGGCCGGTTTCGTGGGCGTCAGGGCGATTTCCCTCATAGGCACCCGCAAGTCGGGCGAGGGGCCCTCGACATAGACTTTGCGTGAGGCCGGAAAGGGCTTCGTGGTGACGTCCTGATGCTCTGTATGGTGATGACCGTTCCCGTTGTGAGAATTCGACGAGGTGCTCATGGGAGGTCCTTTCTTTCGAAAAGGAGATCGCGTTGCGCGCTCGGGGCAGGAGCGATCGCGCCTCAAACAAAAAAGCCGCACCTGAATAAGGGTGCGGCCAGCATCGGCACAAGGCCCGTATCTGCTACCGCTTCCCTACGCTGGTATTATCCAGGTCAGGTTCAGAGGGTCGTCCGCCTCTCCGGACTCTCAGCCTGGCATCCAGGCTCCCCTAGCTCGTGGCGGGGATCGTACACCCGGATTTTTCCGGTTGTCAATGAGCCCTGCCCTGGGCGGATGGACTGTGCGACGCCACGTCCCAGGCCGGTGCCGGCCCCCCTCTCAGGGAGCCCTCTCCCCGTTGAATGTCCGTAGGAGGTGGCGTAAGATGACGAACCTTTTTCGTGAAAAAGGGCGCGAGTCTGTCGGCGTGCAAGGAACTGGAGCCGGATGAAAACGCTCACGAGCGAAAGACCGATCGCACTCTATCAAGACCTCACGCCCGAAGAACTCCACGCGCGCACGGCGGCGGCCAAGCGGGAACTGGGCGACCGGGTCCTGGTGCTCGGACACAATTACCAGCGGGACGAAGTCATCGAACACGCCGATTTCCGTGGGGATTCTCTCCTGCTCGCCAAACTGGCGGCGAAACATGCCGAGCGCCCGAACATCGTCTTCTGCGGCGTGCACTTCATGGCCGAGACCGCGGACATCCTCAGCCGGTCCCAACAGACCGTCATCCTGCCGGATCTGGCCGCCGGTTGTTCGATGGCCGACATGGCGGCGATCGAACAGGTCGATCAATGTTGGGACGCGCTGGGGCGGGCGATCGCCGTCGAGGAGACGGTGACGCCGGTCGTCTACGTCAACTCCGCGGCGGTGCTGAAGGCCTTCTGCGGCGAGCATGGCGGCATCACCTGCACGTCCTCCAATGCCCGCACGATCATGGACTGGGCCTGGGCGCGGCGCGAGAAGATTCTGTTCTTCCCCGACGAACACTTGGGTCGGAACACGGCCAACCGCATGGGACTGCCGCGGGACGAGATGGTCGTCTGGGACCCGTTCCAGCCTCGCGGCGGGAATAGCGTCGAAGCCATCAAGCGGGCCCGGTTGATCCTCTGGAAAGGGCACTGCAGCGTGCATCAGATGTTCCAGGCGTCGCACGTGGACTACTTCCGGCGGACCTACCCGGACGTCCGCGTCATCGTCCATCCCGAATGTCACGAAACGGTCGTGGACAAGGCCGACCTCGTCGGTTCGACCGAGTTCATCATCAAAACCGTGAGCGCGGCCCCCGCCGGAACGACCTGGGCGGTCGGGACGGAATTGAATCTGGTCAACCGGCTTAAGAAAGAACAGACGGACAAGCACGTCTATTTTCTCTCCTCCACGGTCTGTCAGTGCGCCACCATGTTCCGCATTGACGCGCCCCATCTCTGCTGGGCCATGGAAAACCTCGCCGAGGGCCACGTCGTCAACCGCATCGTCGTGCCCGACGACGACAAGGCCTGGGCCAAGATCGCGCTCGATCGCATGATGGCGATTAGCTGATGGCAGCGGACTACAAGGCCACCCTCAATCTTCCCAAAACCGACTTCCCGATGAAGGCGAACCTGCCGCAGCGGGAGCCGGAGATGCTCGCGCGCTGGGAGCAGGAACGCCTCTACGAGCGCATTCAGGAGCAGGGGAAGAAGGAAAACCGCAAGTTCTTTGTGTTGCACGACGGGCCGCCCTACGCCAACGGGCGCATCCACATCGGCCATGCGCTGAACAAGATTCTCAAGGACATCATCGTCAAGTCCAAGACGATGGCCGGGTTCCACGTGCCGTATGTGCCGGGATGGGATTGCCACGGCCTGCCGATCGAACATCAGGTCTTGAAGGAGTTGGGCGACAAGAAGAAAACCCTCGATGCCCACGCGATCCGCAAGCTCTGCCGCGACTATGCCGACAAATACGTTTCGATCCAGCGCGACGAATTCAAGCGGCTGGGCGTGCTGGGCGATTGGGGCCATCCCTATCTCACGATGGATTCGGCCTACGAGGCGACGATCCTTCGCGAGTTCGGCAAGTTCGTCGCGAGGGGCGGGGTGTACAAGGGCCTCAAGCCGGTCCTCTGGTGCACGCAGGATCAGACGGCGCTGGCGGAAGCCGAGGTCGAGTACGAGGACCATACCTCGCCCTCGATTTACGTGAAGTTTCCGCTTCTCGAATCGCCGCAACGCCTGGCGGAGCGGTTCGGGCTCAACTTGGCCGGCGTGCAATCCGTGTCGGTGGTGATCTGGACGACGACGCCCTGGACGCTTCCGGCCAACCAAGCCATCTGTCTCCATCCCGACTTCGATTATGCGTTCGTGAAAAAGGGCGGCGAAGTCTGTGTCGTCGCCAAGCCGTTGGTCGAAAGCATGACCGAGGCCTGCACGCTGTCGAATGCCGTCGTTTTGGGAACGGCCAAGGGGCGGGCGTTGCACAAGCTTGGAACCAGGCGGCCCTTGTCCGAGGGGACGTCCCCTGTCCTCCTCGGCGACTTTGTCACGCTGGAGCAGGGCACCGGCTGCGTACACATCGCGCCGGGTCACGGCATGGAAGACTATGTGTTGGTGTTGGACCACAACAAAGGTGTGACACCTAGCGAGCAGTTAGAGATTCTGGCGCCGGTGGATGACGCGGGCCGATTCACGGAGTCGGTCAAGGCGTTTGCCGGCCAACATGTGCTGAAGGCCAATCCGGCCATCGTCGAGCGGTTGAAGGCCGACGGAACCTTGCTCGGCTCCAGTACGATCTCCCATTCCTATCCCCATTGTTGGCGCTGCAAACAGCCGGTGATCTTCCGCGCGACGGAACAGTGGTTTGTGTCGATGGAGACCAACGAACTGCGCCGGAAGACGCTTGCGGAGATCGACAAGATGGCCGAGCGCGGGGGCTGGATTCCGCCCTGGGGACGCGATCGCATTTACGGCATGATCGAGAACCGGCCGGACTGGTGCCTCTCGCGCCAGCGAGTCTGGGGCGTGCCGATCCCCGGCTTTACCTGCCGTTCCTGCAAGAAGGTCCTGGCTGATCCCACGGTCATCGAGCACGTCGCAAAACTGGTCGAGACTCAGGGCGCGGACGTCTGGTTTCAAAAAACGGCAGCGGAACTGATGCCCGACGGCACGGCCTGCACGTGCGGCAGCAAGGAGTTCGAAAAGGAACGAGATATTTTAGACGTCTGGTTCGAATCCGGGGTGAGTTTTTCCGCGGTGTTGAAGCCGCGCGGCTGGTGGCCGGCCGGCCTGTACCTGGAAGGTTCGGATCAGCACCGGGGCTGGTTCCACAGTGCGCTGCTGGCCGGCATTACGACGGACGGCCGGGCGCCCTACGAGGCCGTGTTGACGCACGGCTTCGTCGTGGACGGGGCGGGCAAGAAAATGTCCAAGTCCGCCGGCAACGTGGTGGCCCCTCAAGATGTGATCAAGCAGTCCGGCGCGGAAATTCTCCGCCTGTGGGTGGCGGCGCAGGACTATCGGGAAGACCTCCGCATCTCGCAGGAGATTCTGACCCATCTCGTCGAGGCCTATCGCAAGATCCGCAACACCTGCCGGTTTCTGCTCAGCAACCTCTACGACTTCGATCCGGCGCAGCATCGCGTGGCCTATGAGGAGCTGCCGGAATTGGACCGGTGGGCCCTGCTGAGGCTGGGCGAGTTGATCCTCAAAGTCCGGGGTGCGTACGAGGCCTACGAGTTCCACGCCATCTTCCACGCGCTGAACAATTTCTGCTCCGTGGATCTGAGCGCGGTTTATTTGGATATCCTCAAGGACCGCCTCTATACCTGGCGGACGGATTCCGCGGCGCGGCGCAGTTCGCAGACGGTGCTGTACGATGTGCTGGCGGCCCTGACCAAGCTCATGGCGCCGGTGCTGAGCTTCACGGCGGAGGAAATCTGGCGGACGATGCCGGAAGCCTTACGCACAGATGTGTCGGCGGCCAGCGTTCACCTCGCGGCCTTTCCGCAAGCCGATCCCCGGTGGTCCGATGCAGAGTTGGGCCGGCGGTGGGAGCGGTTGCTAGAGGTCCGCGTGGCGGTGCAGGGAGAGTTGGAAAAGCAGCGGCGCGACAAGGTCATCGGCTCGTCACTGGAAGCGAAAGTGGTGATCAAGGCCGGCAAGGAGACGAGGGAGGTTCTTGGGGCCTATGAGCGCGACTTGCCCACGCTGTTTATCGTGTCCCAGGCCGTCGTGGAGGCAGGTGGAGGGGACGGCATGTTCGTCGAGGTCGGGAAGGCGGAAGGCCGGAAATGCGAGCGTTGCTGGAATTACCGAGTGTCGGTCGGGACGAACGCCGAGCACCCCACGATCTGCGATCGCTGCGTCGAGGCAATTCGATGAAGGGTAAGGCACGATATCTCATTCTGGCGGTGGTCGGTCTCGGCACCGTCGTGTTGGATCAGGTGACCAAGCTCTACATCATGGGGGCAATGCGGCTGCACGAGACGATCCCCATCGTGCCGAACCTCTTCAGCCTGACCTATATCCGCAACCCCGGCGCGGCCTTCGGTATCCTGGCGTCGAGCAGCAGCCTGTTCCGGTTGATCTTTTTCGGCGTCATGTCCGTCTTTGCCCTGGGGCTGCTCCTGACCATTTTCTTCCGGCTGCAGGACGACGATTGGGTCGGGCAGGTGTTCATCTCCGGGATTCTCGGCGGGGCGATCGGCAATCTCCTGGATCGCGTGCGGTACGGCGAGGTGATCGATTTCCTCGACTTCTATGTCGATGCCTACCACTGGCCGGCATTCAATGTGGCGGATACGGCGATCAGCCTGGGCGTCGGCTTCTTGATCCTGCACTTCGCCTTCGAGAAGAAAGAGCCGGAGCCGGGTTTGCAACAGGACCCGTCGTAGGACTCGGGGGCTCCGTTACGCCGGCAAGACCACGATAAAGCCGCCATCCTCCCGAAACTGCTTCCGCTGCTCGGCGGAGAAAAACGCCAGCGGCTCGCTATGGCAATACTGGCATTCCTCCGTCGTCACCGCCGCGCCGGTTTCGCCGATCCCGTTCAGGTATTCCTTCGCCAGTTTCAACGCCGTGGCTTCGTCCGTCGTCATCACGTCGAAATGAATCGTGCCCTTCTTGCCGGTCACCCAGGTATCGAAGACTTTCACCGTATCGGCAGGCGGTTGAGGCATCGCACGAACTCCTTTTCACGGGATGAGGAATCGATGGGCGCTTAGTGGAAGACGGCCAGGACGACAGCCCCGAGCGCCATGCGGTAGTAGGCGAAGAGCCGCAGATCGTGGCGCTTGACGTAGGTCAGGAACGACGCGATCACGCCGAGGGCCACCAAGAAGGCGACCAAGAGGCCGAGCACGAGGGCGAGGGAGTCTTGGCCGGACAATAGATCGCGGGACTTCACGATCTTATAACCCGTCGCGGCGATCATGGTGGGGAGGGCCAAGAAAAACGAATATTCCGTCGCCGTTTTCCGGTCCAGGCCGGACAGGAGCCCGCCGACGATCGTGGCGCCGGAACGCGAGACGCCGGGAAACAGCGAGAAGCACTGTGCCGCCCCGACCAGGAGAGCCGTACGTGGCCCGATCTGCCCGATGTCCGTCATGGTCGGCAGGCTTTTCCGAGATTCGACGACCAGGATGGCGATGCCGCCGACGATCAGGGCCGCCGCGACCGTCCGCGGATTGAACAGGATGTGCTCGATCCAATCGTGGCTGAGCAAGCCGATGACGGCCGCGGGCAAAAAGGCGATGCCCAAGCCGAGAAGGAACCATGAATTGGGATGTTCGTCCGCGGAACGTTCCAGGATATAGCTCCACCCTTCTTTCATGCTGAGGTCCGACGCATTGCGGGACGACAGGAGCAGCCGGCGGAACGAAGCTTGTTCGCGGCAGGCGCCGGAGAGCAACGACATGATTCTCAGTCGTTCGTACACGAGCACCGCCAGGATGGAGCCGAGTTGGATCGAGATTTCGACGCTCGTCGCGATGTCCCCCGTAAAGCCGACCCAATGGCCGACCAAAATCAGATGGCCGGTCGACGAGACGGGGAGAAACTCCGTGAGCCCTTCCACCAGGCCCAAGAGCACAGCCAGTCCCGGTCCCCATTCGATCATCCCCGTCTCCTTCTTCCGAATGCGCGTGGCGTCGAGCCCGACGAAGCCGGCGCATAATCACAAATGTCCTCTCCGGCAGTCAAGACGTCCGGCGGCCCGGTGCGTCCGTCCGTTCCTATTGACAAACAGGGCTTGATGCACTACACAAGACCTTGTTTTTCGGACTCATGGGGCGCGTACTGACGCCTATTGCGTGAGGAGGACGGAATGAACAAGCCGATCATGCTGGGCTTGATGCTTGTGGGGGCCGCCGCGTTGAGCGGCTGTTTGGTCTCGCAGGGCAAGTATCAGGCGGCGGTCGCGGAGAGCGATGCGGCCAAAGCCGATCTGGACAAGGTCCGCTTGCAGAAGAATTCGCTGGAATTGCAGGTGCGTAGCCTGAAGGATGCCAACAACAAGGTGGTGGCGGAAGCGGAATTAGCGCAGGCGGAACTGGCGCGTATCAAGGAAGGCCGCGAGAAGGAAAAAGAAGCCGTCGAATCGCGCGTGCGTGAGCAAGAACAGAAGCTTAAGGAACTGTCCACTCAGCAGAAGGCGCTCCGCCAAGAATACGAAGAGGCCAAGCAGCGCAACGACACGCTGTCCGCCGCCGTCGCCCGGTATCAGAAAGAATTGAAGGAACGGCAGCATGCAGGCGAAGGCGCCATGCCGAAAGCGGCGCCGCCCAGCGCCCCCGCCATGCCGGCCGTGCCCAAAGCCCCGGCTCCGCCGCCCGTTCCGCCCAAGGGCCCTGCGGCGGTCCCCCCGGCAGCAGCCCCGGCCGCGCAATCGCCCGCCTTGGCCCCGGTGAACGTGAACAAGGCGAGCGTGAACGATATGGTCTTGTTTCTCGGGTTGACGAAGGACGTGGCCGAACGGATCGCGGCAAACCGCCCGTATAAAGTGCGGGGCGAACTCGTGGCGAAAAACGTGCTGCCGAAAGCGACATTTGACGTCATCAAGGATCGGATCAGCGTCTCTCCTTAGAGTTCGCGCAGGCACAAGACGCGTCCGGGAATAGGCGTGACAACAGGCCATCCGTCGAAAGGCGGATGGCCTGTTGTCTTTCTGATGATCGGCTCATAGAATAACCCATCGCCCGGACAACGGGGGATGAGGGGCGGAGGACACAGGGGGGCGGTGGTGCGAAAAGCGATCTGGATCGGCTGTGTGCTACTGGTGGCGATGGCCGCCGGTGGCTACGTCTATTTCCAGGGCGAGCGCAAAGTGCCTGTTCGCTATCGCACCCAGCCGGTCGAGCGCGGATCGGTGGTGTCGATGGTGACCGCCACGGGTACGATCAATCCTGTGGTGTCCGTGCAGGTCGGCAGCCAGGTGTCCGGCATGATCAAGAGTCTCCACGCCGACTTCAATTCCATCGTCAAGGCCGGAGACGTCGTCGCCGTGATCGATCCGGAACCCTTTAAGGCGCGACGCGATCAGGCGGCCGCGAACCTGGAAATCTCCAAGGCCAACCTCGCACGGATGCGCACGACGCTCGCCCAGGAAAAGCGCGAGGTGGACCGGCTCAAGGCCCTGCACACGCAGAATTTCGTCTCCCAGAACGAAGTGGATCTCGCCGTCACCGAGTACCAGAGCGCGCTCGCCCAGGTGGATGTGGCGGATGCGCAGGTCAAGCAGGCCCAGGCTACGTTGAGCGCGGCCGACCTCGATTTGAAATATACGGTCATCCGCTCCCCGGTGAACGGCATCGTGATCGCCCGCAACATCGAAGTGGGGCAGACGGTCGCCGCCAGCTTCGCCACGCCGAACCTGTTCCTGATCGCGCTCGACTTGACCCAGATGCAGGTGGACACGAACGTCAGCGAGTCGGATATCGGCGGGATCGCGGAGGGCAAGGAAGCGGCCTTCACGGTGGATGCCTACCCGGGCGAGCCGTTCCGCGGGACCGTACGGCAGGTGCGCAACGCGCCGATCAACGTGCAAAACGTGGTGACCTATAACGTCGTGATCGGCGTGGACAATCGGGATCTGCGGTTGAAGCCGGGCATGACGGCCAACGTATCGATCGTGGTGGCGAAAAAGGACGACGTGTTGACCGTGCCGAATGCCGCGTTGCGCTTCGCGCCGCCGCGCAAGGATCGGCCGGATGGCGGCTCCGAGGCAGGAGCCGGCGCCAAGCCGGACGGCGTGAAAGAGGGTGCCAAAGAGGGCACAAAAGACGGCGGTGCGGCGCGGCCGGCACGAAGCGGCGGCCGCGGCGGAGGCGCCGGCGGGAAAAAAGTCTGGCGGGTCGACCCAAGCGGCGACCCCGAGCCGGTGCCGGTGCAGACCGGGATTTCCGACGGCGCGGTTACGGAGTTTTCCGGCGACCTCAAAGAAGGCGACCAGGTCATCGTCGGCCTCGACATGCCGCGAAGCGGCAAGCGGCCGGATGCCTTGCCGCCCGGCTTCGGGGCCGGTCAGCGCCGCGGCTCATCGCGCGATCGCGGCCTCTAGTCCCGCCATTCGCATGGATGCCTCGAACATTCCCCTGATCTTTTGCCAAGACGTGTGGCGGGTCTACCGCGTCGGCGACCACGAGGTACAGGCGCTGCGCGGTGTGACGGTGCAAATCGCGCGAGGCGCCTTCGTCGCGATCATGGGTGCGTCCGGGTCCGGCAAGTCCACGCTGATGAACATCCTGGGCTGTTTGGATCAGCCGAGCCGCGGTACGTACCTGCTGGACGGCGTTGATATCGGACGGGCGCGGCGCGACGAATTGGCGGACATCCGCAACCGCCAGATCGGCTTCGTGTTTCAGAGCTTCAATCTCATTCCGCGCACGACGGCCATCGAAAACGTCCAACTGCCGCTGTTCTATCGGGGGTTGTCGCTGCGGGCGCAGCGGGACCGGGCATCGGCCGCCTTGGCGCGGGTTGGCCTGGCCGGACGCGAACGGCATACGCCGGCCCAATTGTCCGGGGGCCAACAGCAGCGGGTCGCGATCGCGCGGGCCTTGGTATCGGAGCCGTCGATCCTGCTGGCGGACGAGCCGACGGGGAATCTCGACACGGAATCCAGCCAAGAGATCATGGGCATTTTGGCCCGGCTCAACCGTGAAGACGGCATCACGGTCGTGCTCGTGACCCACGAGCACGACATCGCCGCTCATGCGGCCCGCCAAATCGTCATGAAAGACGGTCTGGTGGTCACGGACACGGTCGCCGTGCCGGCCGGGGTCGACGGCGCGGAGGCCGGCGGCTGATGGGGACCTTCGTCTGGCTGACCGTGATGACCGCGTTCCGTATCCTGGGCCGCAACCGTCTGCGGGCCGGGCTGACGATGCTGGGCATCGTCATCGGCGTGGGGTCGGTCATCGCGATGGTCAGCATCGGCGAAGGCGCCAAGGCCGCGGTCCACGCGCAGATCGCCAGCATGGGCACCAACGTCATCATCGTGCTGCCCGGTGCCACGACCGTCGGCGGCGTGCGGGGCGGGCAGGGCAGTGTGGTGACCTTGACGGTGGCCGACGCGCTCGAGCTCAAGAAAAAAGTGCCCTTGTTGAGCGACACCGCCTGGTCGAAACGGGACGTCATGCAGATCGTCAGCGGCAACAAGAATTGGAACTGTCCGGTCAACGGCATTTCGCCGAGCTACCTCGCCATCCGCGACTGGTCCTATGTCAGCGGCGGCGCCTTCACGCAATTCGACCTGGATACGGGCGCCCGCGTGGCGCTGCTTGGCCAGACCGTCGTGGAAAATCTCTTCGATCCGGGCGAAGAGCCGGTCGGCGCCACCGTGCGCATCAAGAACGTGCCCTTCCGCGTCATCGGCGTGCTCGCGCCGAAAGGCCAGTCCGCCCAGGGATCGGATCAGGACGACGTCGTTTTCATTCCCTTCTCCACCGCGGAGCGGAAAGTCTTCGGCACGGCGTTTTTAGGGTCCGTCGGCGCGCTCTTCGCCTCGACGGACCGACCGCAGGACTTGCCCGAAGCCGTGGAGGGCGTTCGGGAAGTCCTGCGGGCCCGGCATCGGCTGCAGGGCGAGCAACCGGACGATTTCACGATCCGCACGCAGGTGGATATCGGGCGCGTGCAGGCGGGGACCAGCGAGACCTTGACGGTCATGATGTTCACGGTCGCCTCCATTTCGCTGCTCGTCGGCGGCATCGGGATCATGAACATTCTGCTGGTGTCCGTGACGGAGCGGACCCGCGAGATCGGCGTGCGCATGGCGGTGGGGGCCAAGCGGCGCCATATCCTGTCGCAATTTCTCATCGAGGCCATGACCTTGAGCTTGCTCGGCGGCGTCATCGGCATCGTGGTCGGCATCGTAGGGGCTCGGGCGACGACCATCGTGGCGGGCTGGCCGACGATCATCTCGCCGGACTCCATCGTGGTGGCCTTTTTCTTTTCGCTCGCCATCGGCCTCTTCTTCGGCCTCTATCCGGCCAATAAAGCCTCGCGGCTGAATCCGATCGAAGCGTTGAGATACGAATAGGTGCGGTGTCTCTGCGTTGCAAGCGCCGCGCCTCCCAGAGTGACCCTTCCGGACTCTGCCAGGCGGAACCCTTCGGAAATTCCTTCGCGGACTCAGTCAGTTTCCGCTTTCCTTCCTGGCAAAGTCTCGATAGGCACCCCGTTCCGCCGGCGAATTCGGCTCGGGGCATGCCACGAAGCAAGATTCAGTGAGACAGAGCGCGGAGTGACACTTCCATGCGGGGATTGGCGGCGTCCCGTTCTTTGAAGAGGTGAATTTCGACGATGCAGTTGTCGTTGAGGCCGAGGGCTTCGCAGAGGGCGTCTTGGGTGATCTTGAGCCCGCCGTCCACGTCGCGCCTGAGGGGCGACGTGAAAAAGAAGCGGATCGTGAGGGTGAGGTCTCGATCGGCCACGGCCGCCCGCCATCCGGCCTGCCGGCCGGCTCGCGCGAGCGTGACCATGACCTGTTGGGCGACCGCAGCTTTGAACGTTCGCCCGGCGGCGGAGAGGACGCGCCGGCCGTTCACGGTGGCGTAATGGTGATTGATGCTCGGCGGCACGGGCAGCGTGAGCGACAACGTCTGCCCGTCGATCGCACCCGCTAGCGGAACACCGAGGCCCTCCAGCGCTCGCCTTCGGCGGCTCAACGGGATGAGTGGAGGGGGGCTCTGTCGCGGCGTGGCTGACGGCAGGGAGGCCGGGGCCTGCTTCACCGGGCGATACGAGATGGCGCGAACGGTGATGGGGACTGTCGCGGAACGTTGGTGCCTGGTTCGTGGCACGACTCAGTCGGAGGAGAGGAGATCGTAGATACGGGTCAGGCTCTGTTCGTGCTTGTCTTCGGTCAAGGCCACGTAGCGCCGCCAGCCGGATGGGTTCCAGACTTCGAAATGGTCGTAGAGGCCGACGAGGGTGATTTCCAGGTCGTCTTCGATCGGCACCAGTTTGCGGAACCGGCCGGGGATGAGGATGCGACCGGTCTTGTCCACGTCCGAGGTGCCGACTTCGGACACGACGAAGTGCATGAAGAGGCGCTTCTGGTCGTCGTCCAGCTTGGCCTTGGTCCGATCCAGCAGGCGGGTCCATTCGGCTGCTGAATAGCACAGGACGGCATGTTCGCCTTTGAGGAAGACGACGCTGTTGCCTTCGGCCTGGAGCCGCTCCCGCATGGGAGAGGGCACGATAAAGCGCCCTTTCTCGTCGAGCTTACAGAGATATTCGCCGGCGTACATGGGTCCGCTCACCTCACCGCCGCGCGGAGCGGCGCTGCCGTCCCGCGACGCTTTGTCTGATCCATCGGTCCAGATCCGAGCGGACGAACCGCCATTCCTTGCCCAGCTTGAAGGCCGGAACGCGGGACTCCTGCAAGTAGCGGTAGAGCGTGCGGGGAGCCACTTTCAAGAAGCGGCAGGTCTCCGCCACGGTCAAGATTTCGTCGTAGGGCGGTTTCGTGCGAGCCTGTGCGCCCGCTGTCCGAGAATGGTCTGTCGCGCTTGCCATCGGTCGGTCCGTCGATCGTGCCAGCCCGGTTCAGTCTCACAGGATGCGAGTCTATGAAGGGATCGGCCGATTGTCAAGCAAATGGGCCTGTCTGTGCATGTCAGTCTATGCCATTGGTTGCCGATTCCTGATCCGCGCCGCCCCCTTCTTCCATCGCCGCTTCGAAATCCTCTCCCAGGTCTTCGCCGAATTCCGAGCCCATTTTCTTCATGAGGCGGGCGACGCTCTTGGGATCGTTCTCGTCGAGCCCGGCCAGGGCACTCGGATCGGCAAGGGCTTCCAAGCGCGCCTCCTCGGACTTGGGTGACGCGAAACGTGACATGACCCGCTCTAAATTGGCGCTCTGGCAACGGCGGCAGGTCAGGGGCGGCGGGTTGCTGACGCTCAAGACCAACAGGCTGCTGCGCTTGCGACAATCCCGGCAACGATATTCGTAGATCGGCATGGCGGTCTTTCCTCGCAATGCGGCGTCGCGCGCCGGGTCGTTACAGGGTGCGCGCCAGCGTCATGACGTACACGTCGGCCGAGCCGGCTTTTCGCAGGGCCTTGGCGCATTCGTTGACGGTCGTCCCGGTGGTCATGACGTCATCGATGACGAGGATGCGTCGGCCGGTTATGGCCTCCGGATGCCGGACGGCAAAGGCGCCGCGCAAATTCTTGAGTCGGGCGGACCGGCTCAGCGTCGTTTGGTGTTCGGTGCGTTTGGTCCGCACGAGGTTCGTGTACGACAGGGGATGGCCTAGGGCGCGGCTCACGCGGTCGGCGAGGAGCAGAGCTTGGTTGAACTCGCGTTCGCGCAAACGGTCTGGGTGCAAGGGCACGGGCATGATAAGGTCGACATCGGGCCAGGCCGGCCTGGCCGCGAGCAGCAAATCGGCCAGAGGCGCCGCCAGGTCCACCTTGCTTCGGTATTTCAGTAAGACGATGGCGTCTTGCAAGGGCGGTTCGTAGGCATAGGGCGTCCAGGCGCGCGTGTAGGCGGGACCGCGTTGTCGGCAGGGGCCGCATTGGTGTTGAGGCGTGTAGAGGGTAGCGACGGGAGAGGCGAAGGGCCGGTCGCAACGGCTGCAGGCGGGTCCACGCCAGGGCGCGATCTGGGCCCAGCAGGCTCGGCAGAAAAAGGGAATCGGGTCGTCGGTCAGCGGCGTCCCGCATCCGGCGCAGTCGGTCGGCAGGAGCCACTGGACGGCGTGGCGCCACGTCGACGCCAGATCGATGGTTGGTGCGGGAGCCATAGGATGTGATGCTGTATGTAGAGGGGAGGCGAGGCTCTGTCAAGAGGAGACAGGCCCCGGCGCGGGGACGTTCGGCGGGTGGCGGCTTGTTGTGGGGGTGAGCGGGCCTGTGGTATAGGAGACAGCCGAATCGGAAATACCTGTCGGTGTTCCTCTGCTGCCCGTCGAAGATGACGCCATTCGCCGAATCCTGCGGAAACCGAGAAGTGGCCGTACTGGAGCACGTGTCGAAGGACTATGTCCGCGGCACGACGACCGTCAGCGCGCTGCGCGACATATCGTTTCGCGCCGAGGCCGGAACGTTTTACGCGTTGATGGGGCCGAGCGGCTGCGGCAAGACGACGTTGCTGAACCTGCTGGCCGGCCTCGACCGGCCGTCCGGCGGGGTCGTCTATCTGGCCGGCCGCTCGACGGCCGACTTGTCCGATGCCGAATGGACGCACCTGCGCCGCCATACGATCGGCATGGTCTTTCAAGCGTTCCATCTGCTTCCGGGGCTGACCGCCCGCGAGAACGTGGCCTTGCCGCTGTTGTTAAGCGGATGGTCCGGAGGCGACGCGGCCGAGCGGGTGACGGCCTGTCTGGACGCCGTGGGCATGCGGTCGCGTGAGCGGCATCGCCCCGGCGAGTTGTCGGGCGGCGAGCAGCAACGGGTCGCGATCGCGCGGGCTATCGCGTCCCGTCCGGCAGTGTTGCTCGCCGACGAGCCGACCGGCAACCTCGATTCTAAAATCGGCTCGGAAATTTTGGGCCTGCTGCGTGCGCTGGCCACGAAGGACGGCCATACCGTGGTCATGGCCACGCACAGCGATGCGGCGGCCAAGCAGGCCGATCGCGTGTGCCTGCTGCAGGATGGGCGGCTGACGTTTCCGGAGGGAGCCCCGCGCGCGTGACGACGCCACGGCCAGCGGACTTGTCGACGGTCATCGCCGGCGTGCGGTTCCCGAGCTGCTTCATGAACGCCGCCGGGGCTCGGTGCGTGACGGCCGAGGAGCTCGAAGCCCTCGGGCGGTCACGCGCCGGCGCCATCGTCACCAAGTCGATGACGCTGGAAGCGCGCCAGGGCAATCCCGAACCGCGGTATTTTTCGTTTCCCACCGGTTCCATCAATTCGATGGGGTTGCCGAATCTCGGCTACCGCGCCTATGCCGAGTTGATTCCCCGCCTGCGGGAATTCGGGAAACCGGTGATCGCCAGCGTCGCGGGCCTCAAAGAAGACGATTTCATCGTCATCGCCAAGGCCATCAATGCCGCGCGTCCCGACCTGATCGAAGTGAACTTATCCTGCCCGAACATTCCGGGGAAACCGCAAATCGGGTATGACGCGGAGGCGTCGGAACGTCTGATCGAAAAGGTCCGGCGCGTAATCACGGTGCCGATGGGTGTGAAGCTGCCCCCGTACTTCGACCCGGCCCATCACGAGCGGATGGCGGACGTGCTCAGAGGCAAGGGCGTCGATTTCCTGTCGCTCATCAACTCCGTGGGCAACGGACTGGTCGTCGATCCGGTGAAGGAAGCTGCGGTCATCAAGCCCAAGGGCGGCTTCGGCGGGCTCGGCGGGACGTTGATCAAGCCGGTGGCGCTGGCCAACGTGCGGGCTTTCTGGAAACTGTTCGACGGCCGCCTGCCGATCATCGGAACCGGCGGGGTGATGACGGGAACGGATGCCTTCGAGCACCTGCTGTGCGGCGCCTCCGCCGTGCAGGTGGGCACGCTGCTGATGGAAGAGGGATTGCCGGCGTTCGCCAGGCTGGAAGCTGAACTTGCCGCCGTTCTTGGCGCGAAGGGCTACGTGTCGGTGGAGGCGTGCCGAGGCACGTTGAAGGAGTTGTAGCCCGGTTCAGCGCAAGCCGAAGTTCTTAGGCAGCAGCCCGAGGATCAACGCCTGTCTGAGCAACTGCGCCACGTTCCGCACTTTCAGACGGCGCATCAGATTGAAGCGGTGGACCTCGACGGTCCGTACGCTGATGTCCAAACGTTCGGCGACCTCGCGATTCGTCAGCCCCTGCGAGACCAGTTTTAAGATTTCTCGTTGTCTGGGCGTCAACGGATGCACCGACCCCTTGCCTCGCCCGGTCGATTTCTTTCCAGTCCGTTTGTGCGTGGTCTTTCGTGACATGTTCAGCCATCCTTCGGGGTAATGTGGAAGGGAATCTTGCCGGCTCGAAGGTACTACAACTCGAAAGAGATCGGCAATGCTTTTTGTGTTTCTTTCTTAATTATTCGCACGTACAGGCGGTATCGGGGAAAGCCCGATGCTCAATGAGGAAAATCCCTAAGTGATTAGAGGGGGCACAGGCGCGCTGCTCGTCGCGTGGACGCACCTCGCCGACCGCCCGGTGCGCACCGTCTTGACGATCATGGGTGTGGCCTTGGGCGTCGCCGTGGCCATCGCGATGACGATGGCCAACCGCGAAGTGCTGCGGTCGTTTGAAGGTGCGGTGCAGGATATTGCCGGGCAGGCCACAGTGCAGATCTCCGGCGGCGACCTCGGCGTCGACGACATGCTGATCCCGGCGCTTCGCGCCGATCCCGACATCGTCGCCGTCAGTCCGGTCGTTCAACGAGGCGGGGCGATTGCGTCGGGCCCGCATCGCGGTATGACGGTGGTGCTGGTCGGCATCGATCTGCTGGAGGAGCAAGACGTCAAGGGTGTGCGCATTCACACGGCATCGGACCGAGACGATGGCGCATCCGACGTCGAAGTGCTGCTCCAATCCGACACGGTATTGCTCGGCCACCGGCTCGCCGCCGAGTTGGGGCTGAGCCAGGGCATGGCCGTGGAGGTGCAGGCCGGTCTCGCGCGCCATCGGCTCGTCGTGCGAGGCTTCGTGCACACGGATGGCGGCGTTCCGTCTGCCTGGGACATGTTCCTGGTGATGGACATCGCCTCGGCGCAGGCGTTGTTCGGGACCGCCGGCCGGTTGGATCGAATCGACATTGTGACGGCACCTGCGGTCGACGTTGCGGCCGTGACTGCCAGGCTGCGAGTCGGTCTTCCTCCGTCGGTGTTCGTCGAGCGTCCGGCCCAACGCACCGAGCAGGTCGAGCGGATGATGCGGGCGATGAAGTTGAACCTCCAAGTGTTGGGCGGAGTGGGGCTGCTGGTGGGCACCTTGCTGGTCTACAACACGGCGGCCTTTGCCGTCGTCCGACGCCGGCGGGAAATCGGCGTGTTGCGCGCCATTGGCATGCCGCGGGCCGCCGTGCTCCTGGTGTTCCTGGGCCAGGCGGCGGTTTGGGGCGTGGCGGGAGGGCTGGCCGGGTGTCTTTTGGGGACGGTTCTCGCACAGGGGCTGGTCCAGCTTTTGGCACGGACAGTGTCCGATCTCTACGTAGCGATCAATGCAACGCCGGGCGGGATCGTGGTGCCGCCGGGCGATGTGTGGCTGTCCGGCCTCATCATCGGCAGCGGCGTGGCCGGCCTCGGCGCGTTGGTGCCGAGTTGGGACGCGAGCCGGACCGATCCCGCGCGTGCCTTGGCCCCCGGCGAATACGATGCCGGGCAAGCGGCCCACGCCGGCCGGCTGGCGTGGATCGGCGCGGGCAGCCTGCTGGCGTCCTATGTCTTCGCTCTGCCCGGTCCGGTGGTGGGCCTTCCGCTCTTCGGGTATGCCTCGGTCCTCTGTCTCTTGGCCGGACTGGCCGCGCTGGCGCCCGGGCTCATTGCCGTCGTGGCGCGTCTGGCCGCACGGCCTCAGCCGGCGGCCCATGCCGGTACGCCCGGCGGGAACATGATGCGGCTGGCGATCGGCCAGGTCACGCAAGCCACGGGGCGGAGCGCCGTGACGGTGGCGGCGCTGATGGTCGGCATCGCCATCATGGTCGGCGTGGGCACGATGATTCGCAGCTTCCGCGCGACGGTGGACGAATGGGTCAACCAAACGGTCGTGGCCGACTTTGTCGTCGCGCCGGCCGCATGGCTGAGGGGCACCGATTCCTTGGCCGCCGGCCCGCGGCTGCCCGCCGCATGGGCCGGCGAGCTTCTGGCCGTGCCGGGGGTCGCGGCCGTGGATGCCTATCGGCAGATCCGCGTCCAGCTCGGCGACCGTCCGGCATCAATCGTGGCGAGGGACTTGTCCCTGCATGCCGAGCGCAGCCGGTACCTGATGCTCGACGGCGATTCCCGTGAGACGCTCGACCGGGCGGTGCGCGAGGGGGGCGTGGTGATGTCGGAAACTTTGAGCCGCCGCCTGGGGATCGGAGCTGGGGGAACAGTGACGGTCCCGACCCCTTCGGGACTGCGGCAGCTTCCCGTCATCGGCGTGTTCTACGACTATGCGACGGACGGCGGCAAAGTCGTCATGGACCGGTCCCTCTACGATCCCTTGTGGGGGGACGATACAGCGACGGTGTTCGGCGTTTACCGGCACACCGAGGCCGACGCTGTGCTGGTCCGCCGGCGGATCGAGCAGGCCTTGGAACGGTTGGCCGGCGCCGGCGAGCCGATCGTGGTGATCCGCAACGCGGACCTCAAGCGCGACATCTTGGCGATCTTCGACCGGACCTTCCGGGTGACCTACGCGCTCGAAGCGATCGCGGTCGTCATCGCGCTGCTCGGCATTGCCAACACCCTGCTGATTTCCATCGTGGAACGGCAGCGGGAATTGGCGACCTTGCGAGCAATCGGCGCAAGCCGCGCGCAAATTCACCGGTTGGTGCTGTGCGAAGCGGTGGTGCTGGCCGGGTTGGGGACCCTGTTGGGTTTGGCCGGCGGGGGGCTGCTGTCCGTCCTGCTGGTCGAGGTGATCAACACGCAGTCGTTCGGATGGACAATCGTGCTGGCGTGGGCGCCGTCGTTGTGGGCGCAAGCGGCTGGTGGAGCGATGCTCGCGGCCGTGCTCGCCGGATGGGTGCCAGCCCGGTGGGCGGCGCGGCGCGAGATCGTCGAGGGGCTTCGGTACGAGTGACCTCAGGCCCGGGCTGCCGCCGGACCGTATTCGATTTCGACCTCGAAGCCGAGGTCTTCGATCATCTTCCACGCTTCGGCCGCCGGCTGCCCCGGCGTGGTCAAATATCCGCCGACGAAGAGCGAGTCCGCAGGATACAGGGCCAGGGCTTGCAGCGACCGGAGGTTGAATTCCCGCCCGCCGGCCGCCCGTAGCTCCGTCCTGGGGTGCAGGAAACGAAAGAGACAGAGGACCTTCAAGCAATGTTGGGGCGTCAAGGTCGGTCGGTTCCCCAACGGCGTGCCCGCAACGGGGTACAGCATGTTCAGCGGGATGGAATGGGGCTTGACGTCGCGGAGCGCGAAGGCCAGGTCCACTATGTCGTCATCTCGTTCGCCCATGCCGATGATGCCGCCGGAGCAGATTTCCAGACCGGCGGCCCGTGCCTCTTCGATGGTGGCCAGCCGGTCGCGGAAGGCATGGGTGGTGCAGATCGCGCCGTGGTAGGCTTCGCTCGTGTTGAGGTTGTGGTTGATTCGATCGACCCCTGCCGCTTTCAAACTTCTGGCCTGATCGCCGTTCAGCAATCCGAGGGAGCAGCAGACCTGAATCGGCACCTCGCGTTTGATGGCCCGCACGGCGTCCGCGATCGCGTCGATCTCTCGATCGAGCGGGCTACGTCCGCTGATGACGACGCAGTAACGCTGTGCCTTGGCCTGGGCCGCGCGCCTGGCGCCCTCGACCATCTGCTCGTGCGTCAGGAGTCCGTACCGTTCGATCTCTGCCGTGGAAATCGACGATTGCGAGCAATAGGAGCAGTCTTCCTGGCAGGCGCCGCTTTTGGCGTTCAGGAGCATTTGCAGCCGGACCGTTCTGCCGAAATACCGTTCCCGGACCGTAAAGGCGGCCCCCAACAGCCCGAGGAGTTCTTCGTCGGGCGTCTGCAAGACCGCCAGGCATTCCTCGCGGGTCAGGACTTCGTCGCGCAGGGCTTTGTCCGCCAGAACTTGAAAACCTGTCATTGCGATCTCTCCCTGGTCATGCATGGATATCCCGTAGAACGCGAAGGGTATGCGGGCGATCTGCCGATTTAGACCGTCTCGAAGGGAGACGAGAGCCTGTCGCGCGATCCGGCTCGGCCGGGAAGCCGGAGGCCCCCGGCTTCCGTCGTTTGTGATGGATCGACCCACGGCAAGGCCACGAGTGAATTCCAGCGGCCGCATTGGCGGCATCGCCCGGCCCAGCCGGCCGACTCGGCCTGGCAATGGGTGCATCGATAAGGAACGACCACCCGCTTTTTGAAGCCCAAGGCTTTTTTGAGCTCGTCGACGGCCGCATCCATCTGCTGCTTGCGCAAATAGAGATTGGCCATGATCTTGTGGTAATCCGCCATCTGCTCGTGCGGGCCTTCCAGCGTGGCCAGCAGATCGAAGGCCTCGTCGACCATCTCCAGACGGTAATACAGCTTGCCCAGGTAAAACCGCAGCACAGGATTCCGATCGTCACGCTGTACGGCTTCCTGATACACGCGGAGGATTTCACCCGGTTCGCCGAGGTCCAGGTAGAGTTCTTCCAGCCGGTGGAGCAGGATGACGTTGCCGGTCTTGGCGTAGACTTTTTCCAGGATCTCGGCGGCTTGTTTGGCCTTGCCCTCGCGAATCAAGACCTCGCACAAGCCAACGTAGGCCGGGAGAAAGCCCTTGTCGCGTTTGATGGCGGCGCGGAACGCATGCCGGGCCTTGTCCGTCACGCCGCGCTCCAGACATTGCCGGCCGACCTCGTACGTGAGCCCGACAAGCAGGGCGGTCTCTTCTTTCTGATCCTGTGGAGACAAGGTGGCGCGCAGCAGCCGCTGCTGCACTTCGAGCGCCTCGTGCCACTGTTCGAGCCGGACGAAGAGATCGCGTTTGCGAATCAGGGCCGTCAAATGGCCCGGGTCCAGGCGCAAGATGTCGTTCAACGTTTGGAGCGCTTCTTCGAAACGCTTGGCCTCTTCCAGGTCTTGTGCGAGCGCTAGGAGGACCTCGACGTTGCGTTCGTTGATGCCGCGGGCTTTGCGGTGCAGGCGGATGGCTTCGGTCAGGTTGTCTTCGGCCCGGTAGAGGTTTCCCAGCCAGAGCAAGGACTCGATGTGGTTGGGGTCCAGCGACAAGGCCTTTTCGAAGAGCCCGAGGGCCTCCGCGGTGCGCTTGGAGAGAAACGCGTGAGTGCCGTCGCGATAGAGCGTTTCAATGCGCTCCTCCCGGCGGCGCAGGCGCGTGGCGCGCCAGTTTACGATCAGATGGCGCGTTTCCCGGACTCCGACCATCAAGGCGACCGCGAGCGCGCCGGTAGCCATGGCGATAAGCACCAAGGTGACCGGGCTCAATTCGAAGACATCCGCAGGGCTGAGCCGGAGCGCCACCGTACCGGGGTTCAACTCCTGCAAGTAGCCGTACAGGACGCTGGCTGTGATGACGAGGAAGATGGTCAGAAGCAGTCGGAACATGGCTTACCGATGTTTTCTCGCACGGCGCGCGGGCGGCTCGGGCTCCGCGGATGCGGGCAGCGCGGCAAGGAGGTCGTCTTCCGGCGCGACGGGCACCCGGCGCGCATCGCTCCAGAGCCGCTCCAGTCCGTAATGTTCGCGTACGTCGGCTTTAAAGACGTGCAACACGACGTCGCCGAAGTCCATCAAGATCCACTGGGAGGTCGTACGGCCCTCGACGCTCAACGGCGGGTGCCGCCGGACGGACAACATCTGGTCCACATGTTCGGCAATGGCTCGGACTTGGCGTTCGGAATCGCCGGAAGCGATGACCAGATAGTCGGCGACGGAGGTGAGCTTCGCGACGTTCAGCACGACGACGTCCTCGGCCTTTTTTTCACGCGCCGCTTGTGCGATGGCCAGGGCTTTCGCCTTCGACGTCTGTGCGATCGGACCCCTCCTGATACAGATGATGCTGAAGTATATAAGATTCCACCGGAGTGGGCAACAGATTTGCAGTAGGAAGCCGGCGGCGGAGACGCTCCCGAACGTCCGAGGCCGAGATCGGGCAGGGGGGGAGAGCCAACAGCATGAGGCGCGTGGCTCCCTTCAAAGCGATTTCGAGAAGGGGGCGCTCCCCTTTGTCGATCTCGCGCAGGGCGGTTTCGGGGAGAGGGGGCAGCAGCGACATGGCGCCCACTTGGGCGAAGTGCGACGGGGGGCGTGAGACGACGACAAAATGGCAGAGCGCCAGCAGGGTGTTGGCATCCTTCCAGGTCGGCAACTCCAGGAACGCGTCGAGCCCAACCAGAAAAAAGAGGTCCGCCGCCTGGCCCAGCTCCGCCTTGAGCTGGCGGACGGTGTCGATCGAGTAGGATTTGGCCGTGCGGGTCAGCTCGATTTCCGAAAGCGCGAACGTCGGCTCCGGCGCGATGGCCAGTTTGATCATGGCGCAGCGGTGGGATGCGGGAGCGAGGGAATCGGCCGGTTTGTGGGGTGGGTCGCCGGTCGGGATGAACAGGACCCGATCCAGCTTTAGCCGGTCGCGGATATGGCGTGCGGTGGCCAGGTGGCACAGGTGGATGGGATTGAAGGCACCGCCAAACAAGCCCAGCCGCATGGTGCGTGACTTTCTCGGATGCGTCAGAGAAGAACGAGGTTGTCGCGGTGAATGACTTCCTCGTATTCCTGCCGTCCCAGCGTTCGGTGGATGTCCGCGGTCTTGAGGCCCTTGATCCGCTGCAAGGCGGCGGAGGAGAAATTGACCAGGCCCTTGGCGAATTCTTTGCCGTGGAGGTCGAGGCACCGGACGGCGTCGCCGGGCGAAAACTCTCCGCCGACACGCACGATGCCCGAGGCCAAGAGGCTTTTACCGCGTCGGACCAGCGCCTCGCGAGCGCCCTCGTCCACGGTGACGTCCCCTTTGGCTTTCAGGGTGAAGGCGATCCACTGCTTGCGGCTGGTCAAGCGGCGGTCCCGCGGGGCGAAAAACGTGCCGCCGGCGTCGCCTGTGAGCGCGGCCGGCAGCAGCCCGGCCCGATTGCCGTTCAAGATGAGCGTGCCCACCCCATAGGCGGCGACCTTTTTGGCGGCTTGCAGTTTCGTTGCCATGCCTCCCGTGCCTTCGAAGCTGGTCGCGCCGCCCGCGCGCTTCTCCAAATCTTTGGAGAAGTCCGTGACGAGCGGAATGAGCGCAGCGGAGGGATCGAGTCGTGGATCGGCCGTATAGAGCCCGTCGACGTCCGACAGGATGACCAGCAAGTCGGCGTCGATGAGATGGGCCACCTGCGCCGCCAAGGCGTCGTTGTCCCCGAACCGGATTTCGTCGACGGCAACCGTGTCGTTTTCGTTGATGATCGGCACGACGCCGAAGTCGATCAGTGCGGTCAAGGTATGGCGGGAGTTCATAAACCGCCGCCGGTCGGCGAGGTCCTGGTGCGTCAGGAGAATTTGCGCGACGCGTTCGCCCAGCCGCTCGAAGGCCTTTTCGTAGGCCCACATGAGCCGGCTTTGCCCGACGGCGGCGGCGGCCTGTTTGACGGGCAGGCTCGTGGGATAGGTTTTCAAGCCGAGCTTGGAAATTCCCGAGACGATCGCGCCGGACGATACCAACACGACATCCCGCCCGTCGGCTTTGAGCGCGGCGATTTCGCCCGCCAGCCGTTCGATCCGTTCCAGGCGCAGGCCGTGGCTTTTGGACGCGATGAGACTGCTGCCGATCTTGACGACGATGCGTTTGGCCCGTTTTAGGAAGTGGTCGCGCATGGTGTCCGTAACGTGTCGACTTCTCGGCCGACTGCGCGGACCAGCTCGTCGAGCCCTTCCCGCGTCACGGCCGAGACGGCAAAACAGCGATGGCGATGGCGCGCGCAGTGGGTCCGAAGGGCCGCGAGCCGTGCGCCGTCGCCCTGCACGTCCAGCTTGGTCGCCACCACCGCAAAGGGTTTCTTGGCCAGGGCCGCGTCATGGGCGGCCAGTTCTTGGCGCAAGGTGTTGAGCGTTGCGACCGGCTCTTCCGTCGCCCATTCCGAGATGTCGATCAGGAACAACAAACACGACGTGCGTTCGATGTGACGCAAAAACTGCAATCCCAGCCCCTTGCCCTCGTGCGCCCCTTCGATCAAACCGGGAATGTCGGCGACCACGAAGGCGCGGTCCTCGCCCCAGGATACGACGCCGAGATTCGGAACGAGTGTGGTGAACGGGTAGTCGGCGATTTTCGGCCGGGCGGCGGACACGGCCGCGATGAACGTCGATTTGCCGGCGTTGGGCAAGCCGACGAGCCCGACATCGGCCAGCAGTTTCAATTCGAGGCGCAACGTCCGTGCTTCGCCCGGCGTGCCCGGCTCGAACTTCGTCGGGACGCGATTCGTCGAGGTGGCGAAGCGGGCGTTGCCCCGCCCGCCGCGTCCGCCCTGCGCGACGACGCAGGATTGGCCCTCGGCGGTCAAGTCCGCCAGCGGCTCGCCGGTTGCGTCGTCCCAAATCGTCGTGCCCAGCGGAACGGGGATGACCGTGTCGGCGCCGCGTCGGCCCGTTCGGTTTCCGCCTTCGCCGGCGCCGCCGTCCTTGGCGTCGTACTGTTGCTGGTAGCGCAAATCGAGCAGCGTGGTCAGGCGGCCGGAAGCCTCCATCACCACGCTGCCTCCGTCGCCCCCGTCGCCCCCATCAGGCCCGCCGTGCGGGACATACTTCTCCCGCCGGAAACTCGAGACGCCGTTTCCGCCCTTGCCGGCTTTCACCTGCACCGTCACTTGATCGACGAATAACATACGTAGAAGCCTGTCCTGGGAGCCGGCCCAGTATAGAGTTCGCGTCGGGGCAAAGCAAACGATTCCCCGCCGGTCGCGGCGGCCCGCTCGCATGGTTCGCGCGACAGAAAACGATGAAGCGTAAGGAAAGCGAAGGAAAAGGGGCGGGCAGCCGCCGATGGTGACGCCGCTCAGGATGCCGGGTAGACGCTGACGCGGGAGCGGGCCCGTCCGCCTTCGAACTTGACGACGCCGGAAGCTTTGGCGAACAACGTGTGGTCGCGGCCGACGCCGACGTTGAATCCGGGGAAAAACTTCGTGCCGCGCTGGCGGACGATGATCGTGCCGGCGGTCACGCGCTCGCCGCCGTAGGCCTTCACGCCGAGGTACTGAGGATTACTGTCGCGGCCGTTTCTCGAAGAGCCGCCGCCTTTATTCGTTGCCATGGAGACTCCTTAACGGGGAAGAAGGCACGAGGCCTTACGCCGTCCGAATGCCGGTGATGCGGAGAAGGGTGAACGCTTGCCGGTGCCCCCTCGTCCGCCGGTAGTTCTTGCGCCGCTTTTTCTTAAACACCATGATCGAGCGCGTCCGCCCCTGCCGGACGATTTCCGCCGTCACGCAGGCCCGTTCGACCCACGGGCGACCGATCGTCAGGCCCTGTTCGCCTTGCACCAAGCGGACGTGGTTCAGCTCGACCGTTCCGCCGACGTCTCCGGCCAACCGCTCGACCGTGACCGTTCCGCCCGGTTCGACCCGATATTGCTTGCCGCCCGTCTCCACAATCGCGTACATGATGCGTACTCCTGTCAAAATGAGCCGTTCTCTTTAACATAGGCGGCGAAAAACTGTCAAGGTCGATCGAGACGTCCGCACATGTGCCGGAAATGTGCCGTCGGCGGCAGGAGGGGGCACAGGCGCGACGGCGTGGAGTTAGTGTCCCCTGCCTCTTCGTTGACTCACGCAAAGTCCGGCGGTATAGTGGCCGACATTTCAGGCATTCTCGATTATGCAACCGACCGAAAAAATCTGGATGGACGGCGCCCTGGTCAACTGGCAGGAAGCGACCGTCCACGTCTTGACCCATTCCCTGCACTACGGGCTTGCCGCGTTCGAGGGGATCCGCTGTTATCAGGGCAAGCGGGGGTCAGCCATCTTTCGGCTCGCCGAACACGTGGACCGGCTCTTCGAATCGGCCCATATCTCGATGATGGCCATACCCTTCGACAAGAAACAGATCAAAGACGCCATCGTCGAAACGGTCCGAGCCAACAAGCTGGATTCTTGTTACATCAGGCCGATTGTCTATATCGGCTACGGTGCGATGGGCGTCTATCCGGGTGCCAATCCGATTCGCGTGGCGATCGCGGCATGGCGATGGGGGACCTATTTGGGCGACGACGCCTTGGCCAAAGGCATCCGGGCCTGCGTGTCGTCGTTTACCCGGCATCACGTCAACGTGTCGATGACGCGGGCCAAGGTCTCCGGCTACTACGTCAATTCCATTTTGGCCAAGCACGAGGCCAAGGCCAACGGTTATGACGAGGGGATTCTGTTGGACCCAGACGGCTTTGTCGCCGAGGGGACCGGCGAGAACATTTTTATTGTCCGCAACGGCGTGATCAAAACCACTCCCTTGGCCTCGATTCTCGAGGGGATCACGCGTAATTCGGTCATGCAGTTGGCGCGGGAGCGGAACATTCCGGTGCTGGAGGAGCGGTTTACCCGCGATGCCATGTACGTGGCCGACGAAGTGTTTCTGACCGGGACGGCCGCCGAGCTGACGCCAGTTCGCGAAATCGACGGTCGGCGAATCGGGACCGGTGCGCCTGGTCCGATCACCCAAGATCTGCAAACAGCCTTCTTCGACATTGTGCGCGGAAACGATCCGGCGCACGCCTCCTGGCTCACACCGGTTTAAGACGGTCTCCGGCACGCGCAGATTCGACTGCCGCGATTGCGAGCGGCAGCCGGCGTCGTCTGTTCGTTGTGCGACGGAAGCCGTTGTCGGAAAACGCTAGCTAGGGTTTGGCCGGTTCCGGTGTGTCCGAGGCGGAGGGGGCCGCTGCTGCCGGCTTATCGGCAGCCTTGTCCATGTCGGCATGCGAGGATGTGGACGTTGGAGCGGACGATGGCGCCGAAGTCTTGTGGAGATCGATCACCGTCGACGAGAACGTACGTTCCTTAGACATGATGGCCAATCCGAGCGACGTGAGCATGAAGATGATGGCGGCGGCGACCGTGACCTTGCTGAGAAACGTGCCCGGACCGCGGCTCCCGAAGACGGTTTGGCTCGATCCGCCGAAGGCCGCGCCGATTTCCGCGCCCTTGCCGGATTGTAGCAAGATGGCGGCGATCATCAGAAAGCAGACAATCACGTGCAGGATCACGACCAGCGTATACATCGGCAGCGATACTCCTTCTGTCTTAGGAACAAGCCGAGTGTGGATTGACCGACTCGGCGAGGGTCAGAATCTTAGCAAACGAGACCGGATCGAGACAAGCCCCGCCGACTAATGCTCCGTCGACGTCCTGAGAAGCCAGAAATCCTTCGATATTGTCCGGCGTCACACTGCCTCCATACAGGAGGCGAATCGAGGCCGCGGCCTCCGCGCCCCAGCGGCCGGTCACGGTACGGCGAATGAGGGCGTGCATAGCCTCTGCTTGCGCCGGTGTCGCGGCGCGTCCCGTGCCGATGGCCCAGACCGGCTCGTAGGCGATGAGCGCATTGGCGACAGCCGCCGCCGTCAGGCCCTCCAGCCCGCGTGTCACTTGCCCCGTTACGACGGTGTCGGTCGATCCGGCGTCGCGTTCGTGCAATGTCTCGCCCACGCACAGAATGGGGCACAGGCTGTGCCGATGGGCCGCCGAGACCTTTTTGTGAACCATGTCGTCCGTTTCGCCGAGGAGGTGCCGGCGCTCGGAATGCCCCAAGATCACGTAACGGCACCCCGCTTCTTTGATCATGGCCGGGGCGATCTCTCCTGTGAAGGCCCCCTTGTCCTCCCAATGGCAATTCTGGGCGGCCAGCGAAAACGAGAAGGCCTGTCGCCTGGCCTGAGCCGTGGCGTGCAGGGCGGTGAAGGGGGGCGCAAACACCGCTTCGACGCGAGTCAGGGAAGGAGCGAGTTCCGTCAGACGGTGGACGAAGGCCGCCGCTTCCGCGGCGGTTTTGTGCATTTTCCAGTTGCCGACGATCACTCGGGAGCGCACGAGGTCCTCGCGAGAGGGCGTGTGGCTGTGCCGCCGCGACGCCGTGGGGCCGGCGGCTCGGTCAGTCGTGGTTCCGCGGCAAGGCCGTCAGGCCGGGCAATGCCTTCCCCTCGAGGAGCTGCAGGGCGGCGCCGCCGCCGGTCGAGATGAAGGACATGCTTTCCGATTCGCCTGCGCGATGGACGGCCAAGGCCGTATCGCCGCCGCCGACGATGGTCAAGGCATAGGCGTTGGCGACGGCGTGAGCGACCGATAGGGTGCCGCGCGCGTAGGCGTCCGTCTCGAACATGCCCATCGGGCCGTTCCAGAGAATGGTCTTGGCGTTCTGGATCGCCTCGCTGAAGAGCTTGACCGACGCCGGGCCGATGTCGAGCCCGTACCAGCCCTTGGGGATTTCCTGGATCGGCACGATCTTCGTCTCCGCCCCCGGCTCGACACTGGCCGCCACGACCGCGTCCACCGGCAAGTAGAATTTCACGCCGCGCGAAAAAGCATGCTCCTGCACGCCTCGGGCGAAATCGAGCATCGCATCCTCGACAATCGAGTTGCCGATCTCGTAGCCCATCGCTTTGATGAAAGTCCAGGCCATCCCGCCGCCGATGATGACCTTGTCCACCTTCTTGCCCAGGTTTTCGATGACGCCGATCTTGCCCGACACCTTGGCCCCGCCGAGAATGGCCACGAACGGCCGCATCGGGTTGGCCACGGCGCCCTCGAGGTATTCGATTTCCCGCTTCAGCAGATAGCCGGCGGCCGATTCCTTGACGAACTTCGTGATGCCGACGGTCGAGGCATGGGCCCGATGCGCCGCACCGAAGGCGTCGTTGATGTAGACGTCGGCCAGCGAAGCCAGGGCCTTGGCGAATCCGTCGTCGTTGTTTTCTTCCCCCGCGTGAAACCGCAGATTCTCGAGCAGCAGCACGTCTCCGGGCTTCATTTTGGCGACCATTTTCTCGACGGTCGGGCCGATACAGTCCGGCGCAAAGGCGACTTCCTTCCCCAGGAGCCGCTGCAATCGTTTGGCCACCGGCGCCAGGCTGTAGCGGGGGTCCGGCGTATTCTTAGGACGGCCGAGGTGCGAGCACAGGATGACTTTGGCGCCTTCGTCCACCGCGCGGTTGATGGTCGGGAGCGTCGAGCGGATGCGCGTGTCGTCGGTGATCTGCAACGAGTCGTCGAGCGGCACGTTGAAGTCCGCGCGGATGATCACTCGCTGGTTCTGGAGCTTGACGTCCTCGATCGTCTTTTTGTGCAGATTCATGGGGTGTGTGGGCCGTTCAGTGGATCATGGGATCTGCTGGACGGCAGAATGCGCCTTCCGCGTCAACCTTTGGCCATGACGAACTTGATGAGATCGCGGACGCGGCAGGAATAGCCCCACTCGTTGTCGTACCAGGCGATCACCTTGACCATGCGCTTTTCCAGAATCGTCGTGAGCGGTGCATCCACGGTCGCCGAGTTCGGGTCGCCCTTTTGGTCCACCGACACGATCGGGGCCTCGCTGTATTTCAAGATGCCCTTGAGCGGGCCGTCGGCGGCACGCTTGAAGGCCGCGTTGACCGAGGCGACGTCGCAGTCCTTGTCGGTCTCCACCGTCAGGTCCACGAGCGACACGTTGGGGGTCGGCACGCGGATCGCCATCCCGTCGAGCTTGCCCTTGAGTTGGGGCAGGACGAGGTGCAGGGCCTTGGCGGCGCCGGTGCTGGTCGGGACCATCGAGAGCGCCGCCGCTCGAGCCCGACGCAGGTCCTTGTGGGGCAGGTCCAGCAACTGCTGGTCGTTGGTGTAGGAATGGATCGTCGTCATGACGCCGTGGCGGATGCCGAAGTTCTCCAACAGCACCTTCGCCACCGGCGCCAGACAATTGGTCGTGCAGGAGGCGTTGGAGATGATCTGGTGGTTCTTGGGGTCGTAGGTCTGTTCGTTGACGCCGAGCACGACCGTCACGTCCGGGTCCTTGGAAGGGGCCGAGATGATCACGCGCTTGGCTCCGGCGGAAAGATGTTTGCTCGCGCCTTCCCGTTCCGTAAAGCGCCCAGTGGACTCGATCACCAAATCCACGTTCAAGGCTTTCCAGGGCAGCTCTTTGGGGTCTTTGATCGCCAGGATTTTGATCGTCTTGCCGTTCACGACAAGGTGATCGTCCTTGGCTTCCACGTCGGCGTCGAGCGTGCCGTGGATCGAGTCGTATTTCAGGAGATAGGCGAGGGTCTTGGCGTCGGTGAGGTCGTTGACCGCGACAAAGTCCAGTTCCGGATCGCCGAGCGAGGCCCGCAGGACGTTCCGCCCGATCCGCCCGAACCCGTTGATTCCAATGCGAATACTCATGGTTCCGGTCTCACTCCTTAGAAGCAAAAATGCCGACCTTAACCGACCGGCAAACGGGCCGAATGGTACTCAGGCGGGCCGGTGATGTCAAGCCGTTTCAGGCTGCTGAAAATGTCCCCCAACTTTGTTCTCGGGCGCTCGAACCCCTCAACGGATAGCAAGCCGAGAGGCAAAGTAACTATCCGCTCGCAGGTGATCGAAGCGAGCGGTTCAATCGAAGCTTGGTATGTACCTCCTCGGGGGCCTCGCGCCCTGCGGCCTCGCCACGGGTAGAAAGGCACGTCTTGGCATGCTTGGGGTTGGGTGGGTGTGAAGGGGCCATTTTGAGCAGCCTGTAGGGTGAAGAACTTGGGTCGCGGCCTGCGGCAAGTTGTGTCCCGTTCCCTTCGGTTCGGTAAATTCTACGTCCATGCGGAATGCTATATGAAGCCGCGCTCTTTAGCGTACACAATGAGGATCATGTCAATGATGACAATAGCTGCATTAAGAGGAGCAAGCACCTTGGGTATGTTGAGAACATCTTCTGTGCTCTTGTCAGGAGAAGAGCGGCGTGAATTGTCAACGTGTAGACAGGAAAGGAGAAGCTCGATTGTATATTGATGGTGCGAGTTGCGAGGGTCATCTCCGAGTTCGAGCTTGCCTCGCCGACTCTCTTCCATCCTGCTTAAAGCCTTTTCAATAATGCTGAGCTTGAAATGCCCTCCGATGTTATTGCGAAGTTCTTTCACGAAATCGTGAGAATTGTGGAGTTCAGATGAAAACTTGTCGAAAGCTGTTCTCCACTCTCTAGGCTGTTTAGATAGATAGTGCATAAACCGCTTAATTGATCGTAAGGCCTGTAACGCGCTTGCGATCTCCATGAGGGTTCTTGTTGAGTTTCGAAGGAAGTAAGTTCTTCGCCATGCACGAGAATTTGCGTCCAGAGGCTTAACTGGCTTAACAATACCCAAGAATTCTAGATAAAGGTCTTCTCTAAGTATGCACAGTCGTGCCACTGTGGCTGCATAAGAATCATTTGCTGGAAACCAAGTCTTGAGGTGGACAGGATAAATTCGAGTTCTTTGGGCTGGTCGGGCACGGTACTTCGTTCTGGTCATAGAGTTTTGAGTTAGAGGTGGACATGCCAGCGAAGACTGCCTTGCTCCTCAAATTTTCATGGCTTCCTTCACTTCTTCCAGCGTCCGGTGGGCGATTTTGGCGGCGCGGTGGCTGCCTTCCTGCGCGATCTCTTCCACTTGATCCGGCTTGGCGGTCAGCTTGGCCCGGTTCTCCCAAATCGGCACGAGCCGTTCCACCATGGCGTCGGCGACGAGTTTCTTGCAGTCGATGCAGCCGATGGCCGCGGTGCGGCATTCGGTATTGATGCGGTCCTGCACCTCTTTGGTCGAGTAGATCTTGTGGAAGTCGTAGACGGGGCAGATGTCGGGGTTGCCCTTGTCCGTGCGCTTGACCCGCGCCGGGTCGGTCACCATGGTTTTGAGTTTCTGGCGGACCACCGGCTCCGCGTCGGAGAGGTTGATGGTGTTCCCATAGCTCTTGCTCATCTTGCGGCCGTCGGTGCCGAGGACTTTGGGGAACTTCGTCAAATGCTCCATCGGTTCGGGAAACACCGGTTTGTAGAGGCTGTTGAAGCGGCGGGCGATCTCGCGCGTCAGTTCCAGGTGCGGCAGTTGGTCCTTGCCCACCGGGACGAAGTCGGGCTTGTAGATCAAGATATCGGCGGCTTGCAACACCGGGTAGCCCAGGAACCCATAAGTGGAGAGGTCCTTCTCCTTGATCTCGTCCTGCTTCTCCTTGTAGGTGGGGTTTCGCTCCAGCCAGGGGATCGGCACCATCATCGAGAGCAGCAGGTGCAGGATCGCATGCTCGGGGATGCGCGATTGAATGAAGACCGTGGCACGCTGCGGATCGATGCCGGCGGCCAGCCAGTCGATGAGCAGCTCGCGCGAAAATTCCTTGATGCGGCTGGTGTCGGCGTAGTTGGTGGAGAGGGCATGCCAGTCCGCGACGAAGAAGTAGCAGTCGTACTGCTCCTGCAAGGCCTTCCAATTGTCCAGCGCGCCCAGCAGATTGCCCAGGTGGAGGAGCCCACTGGGCTGCATGCCGCTCAAGACCCGTTTGTTGCCGCCTGTCGTCATGGGTGTCGTGCTCCTGCGTCAGCCTAAGACCGTGGACAATATCGTACCGGCCATCAAGTTGACCAGCGTGCCGGTGATGGTATGGATCACGTGGATCTGCGGGTCAAACACCAGCAGCAGCACGACGATGAGCATGCCGTAGGGTTCGAGCCGGCTCAAGGCAATGGCGGGACGCAGGGGCAGGAGGCAGGTCAGCACCCGCCCGCCATCCAGCGGAGGAATCGGAATCAGATTGAACAACATCAACAGGCTATTGATGAAGACCGAGTAAAGGGCCATGGCGGCGATCGGCAAGAGAAGCATACCGGCGAGGTCCCGCCTCAGGGGGGCTTCCGGCTGCGGCGGCCAGGCATCGGCCAGCGAGGGATCGATCGTGAAGATGACGCCAAGGACCCCCGCGCTGGCGACGGCCAGCACGAAGTTCATCGCCGGGCCGGCCGCGGCGACGAGGGCCATGTCGCGCCGAGGCTGGCGCAGGCGCGTCGGGTCGATCGGCACCGGCTTGGCCCAGCCGATGAAAAAGCCTCCCGGCAGCAACAGGCAGAGGATCGGAAGGATCACCGTGCCAAAGGGGTCGATGTGCGCCGAGGGGTTGAGCGTCAGCCGGCCGGCTTCCCGCGCCGTCGCGTCGCCGTAACGATTGGCCACCCAGCCATGGGCATATTCGTGCAGCACCATCGCCAACAGGAGGGGCAGGCCCATGTAGGAAACGGTGTAGAGAATCTGTTGGATCGAAGCCATGTCTCGTCCGCCCGGGCTAGTCGACTTGAACGAACTTGCCTTGTTTGACCTGGATCAAGGTGACGGGCCGCTCCAGCGCGCCGCCCGGGCCGAACGCTGCCGGTCCGCTCAACGTCGGGAGATCTTGCAGCTTCAACAGTTGATCGCGCACGGCCCGCCCCGAGGTCGCGCCGCGCTTGACCGCCTCCAGCACGAGGCGTGTCGCGTCGTAGGCTTGGGCGGCGAAAAGCGTCGGTGCGGCCTGATGTTTGCGGCGGTACCGGTCGATGAACTCGCGCACGGCTGCGTCGGGGCTGTCGAGAAACAGGCTGTCGACGAAGACCGACCCTTCGACGGCCCGGTCCGCCACGCGCAGCACCTCCGGCGAGTTCCAGGCATTGCTGCCCAGGAGGGGCGTCTTGACGTCGTAAAACCGCAACTGCGAGGCGGCCAGCGCGACCTGGTTGGACGAGCCGGCCAGAAAGAGGGCGTCGAAGCCCGGCGTATAGACGAGGCGAGTGCCGCCTTTGCTCGTCGGTACCGGTTCCTGCGTGCCGCCTCGCTTCAAGTCCTCGGCCTTGAGCCGCTTGATCGGTGCGCCGAAGTCCGTGTCTCCGTCCGGGAACGATTCGACGGCGAGCACGTCGCCGCCGCGCGCGCGCACCTCGGCCATGAATTGGCGGGCGAGTTCTTGTCCGTAAGGTGATTCGGCGTGCAGGACGCAGAATTTCTTGTGCCCCAGCCGGACGACGGCATACTCGGCCAGCCGTTTGGCTTGTTGGGCATAGGTCAGGGCGGTGGTGAAGACGTAGGTGCCGAAACGCCGCGCGTTGCCGTCGGGTACGGCGGGCGAGAGAAAGGGCACTTCGGTTTCTTCGGCGACGACGGCGACGATCGGCAAATGCCGGGAAAGCATCGGCCCGATGACGGCGAACGGCCGGTAGTCGCCGATCAGATCCTGCAAATCGGATTTCAGCGAACCTTTCTCTTGGGTGCCGCTGTCTTTGACGACGAGGCCGACGGTGCCGAGCCCCGTCTCCTGCCCCTTCTCGAGCGCCAGTTTGATACCGTTCAAGGCCTCGAGCCCATAGGGCGCCAGGCGTCCGGACGTGGGCAGGAGGGCGGCGATCACGTGTTGGCTTCCCTTGACCTTGCTCTTGTGGGCCTTGAGATAGTCCGTCGCCGTTCCGGCGAATTCGTGCTGCGGGAAGTGGACGAGGAAGAGGCGCAGGTCTTTTTCCGCGAGATGCTCCTCGCCCGCCGCATCGTGGATTTCGAAGAGCCGGATCAGGATGAGATCGCCCGGGAACTCCGAAGGAAAGCGGTCGCGTAACCGCGTCAAGGCCGGCTTGTCGATACGGTCGTGAATCAAGTCCTTGATGCGCTCGCGTGGAATAGGATTCGGCGCATCCGGACCCGTATTCATTTCTTCGATCCACGATTGAATCGCCCGGACATAATCTTTCTTGGCGACGTAGGCCTCGCCGATCAGTCGGAGCACGTCTTGCTTTTCTTCTGGCGAACCGGCGAGTTCCCGCGCCTCGGACAACACCGAGAGGGCGGCGTCGATCTTGCCCAGCTTGGTTCTGGCCATGCCGAGCAGGGGGCGCGCGGGGCCGGCGGACTCGGTCTTGGCGTGGTCCGCGAGCAGACGGTCCAGGTAGTCGGCCGCTTGGGCATAGTCGCCTTTGTTCGAAAAGGCCGTGCCCAGCAGGAGGTAGGCTTCCGCGAGCGTTGACGGCGCCTGGGCGGAGGCGACGACGCTGCGGAGGAGCGCGATCGCTTCGTCGTCTTGACGGTTGTGAATGAGCGCCTGGGCGCGGTCGAGCGGGGCCCCCTCCGATTTGGCCGGCGCCGGCTTGATCGCGGGCGGCTGGTCGACGGTTGCCGCGGCGGCCATCGTCGGCATCGCGAGACTTGCGAGGGCGAGGCCGATCACGACGTTCCACGGAACGATCCACGGGCGTTGCGACGATCGTGTTGGGCGCCAGGGGCCGCACCAGGGTGGTCGGCTATCGACGGAGCATACGCGCATGGCTCCAGACATATCACAAACCTGCCGCGAAACGGTAGGAACGGCGTTCGTCCCGTGCCGGCCGCCGGCGGTTGAGCCGTGCCGCCGCGCCGGGTATAGTCACGGCGTGGGCACGCCGAAGACCGTCACGCCGCGCCGTGGGCCGTCGCCGAACCTCCCGCGCGCCGATTCGCCGCTGGATCGCTATGTGGATCGGTACCTGACGGAATTGCGCATCGAGGCGGGGCTGGCGCGCAACTCGCTTGAGGCCTACCGGCGGGACTTGGCCAAGCTCCGGGAGTTTCTGGCGGGCCGCGGCATCGACGATCCGGCTCGAGTCACGCGGCCGATCCTCTCCCAATTTTTGGAGCAGGCGCAGCGCAAAGGATTGGCGCCCGCTTCGACGGCCCGGTGCCTGGCGGCGATCCGCGGCTTCTTCCGCTTTCTCGGGCGCGAGCGCCTGGTGCCCGACGATCCGACACAAATCCTCCGCGCGCCGCGGCCCTGGCTCAAGCTGCCGAAAGTGCTCTCGCCGGACGACGTGACGCGCCTCCTCGACCTGCCGGCCGACCGCCGGCCGGAAGACCGCCGGGATGCCGCGATGCTCGAAATGCTCTACGCGACGGGGCTGCGCGTCTCGGAATTGGTCGGCCTGCCTCTGGCCCAGGTCCAGCTCGGCGTCGGCTATGTGTTGGTGAGCGGGAAGGGCGCGAAGCAGCGCGTGGTGCCCATCGGCGAAACGGCGCGCCGGAAACTGGCCGCCTATGTGGAAACTGCGCGCCCGCTGTTGTTGAAGGGGCGCACGAGCGAGGCGGTGTTCGTGACGCGGCGCGGCGTGCCGATGACGCGCCAGGGATTTTGGAAGATGTTGCGGGCGCGGGCGCGCGCGGCGCGCATCACGAAGGCGATCTCCCCGCACGTGCTCCGGCATTCGTTCGCGACGCACCTGCTCGACCACGGCGCGGACCTGCGGTCGGTGCAGGCCATGCTCGGACACGCCCGCATCAGCACGACGCAGATTTACACGCACGTCGAACGGACCAGGCTCAAGAGCCTGCACGCCAAACATTTTCCGCGCAAGACGAGCCGGCGGGCTCGACCCGCGGTGGGGCCTCACGCACCGGTTGACAGGGCGGAACGCGCCGACTAGGCTGCACGAAGTGAGCGCTGCGAACGGCGGGCCGGTTCAGGAAGGACAGCAGACGATCATGCGAGCACACGTCAGAGAGTTCGACGCCTCGACCTTTTCCTTCCGCCGCGATCCCATCTTGGTGTTGGACGGATTTTGGTCGAAGGAGGAACGGGCACAGTTCCAGGAGGCGATGAAGCGGGGGCGCTGGACCGCCCTGCGGGACATGCCGGAAACGTCGCGAGCCTTTCCCGGTTGCGGCAACTGGGGCAAGGCGCAGATCGCGCCGACGGAGGCGTCGCTGTTCATGTCGCGGGTCGCCATGCCGTGCATCGCGTCGTACGTCGAATCGTTCCCGGGCATCGTGAAGCGGCATGTGAGTTTCGCCTACTATTCCTACGCGGCGGGCGATTGTCTCTCGACCCATGACGACACGGACCAAGGCTACGGCGCCCAGCCGGGCCAGGCGCTGCCGGCGCGCCGGCTGGCATTGGTGACCTATTTGCACGATCGGTGGGAGCCGGATTGGGGCGGGGAATTGATCGTCTATCAGAAGCGCAGCACGCGTGATGGCCAGCCGAGCTTGGAGGCCACGCATTGCATCGCGCCGGAGCCGGGCAGCCTCGTGATCTTTTCCGTTCCGCGGTTCCATCGCGTGGCGCGCGTGGATGCTTTGGCAGGTGAGAACCGGCGCTTGTCGATCGCCGGATGGTTTATGACGGAATCGTAAGCCGCACGGGGCGCCGGTCGACCGCAGGGGCGCAATTCCCCGATTGACAATGGCAGGCAACCTTGGTACCATCCGCCCGCCTTTCGTAACTCCTTGAGGACCATAGGGATTCGGGCGGATAGCTCAGCTGGCAGAGCGCTGCCCTTACAAGGCAGAGGTCACAGGTTCGATCCCTGTTCCGCCTACCAGGCTGTCGGTCGGCCAAGGCGTCAACCAAGCAGGGGCAAACCGAAGCGGGTGGGCTCGACGAAGACGATACAGAGGCGATTGTCACAGTTCGAATTATTCATAGCATTCCGATTCGATCATTCCAACGCGGACTCACACACATCTGCACATTGCGTCAACCGCTCGAGGGGCCGTCGTTCAGCCTGGTTTAGGACGCCAGATTGTCAATCTGGAAGTCGCGGGTTCAAATCCCGTCGGCCCCGCCACATTTCTGACGAATTGATCGGACTCCGGTGCCGAGCGACCCTGCCCCCGCGGGCCGGGTCGATGCCATAAGGAGGGGCTGGTGCAGGCTGGTCTATTCGGGGTACTCGGTTCGCTCGGCACGGTGTCCCAAGTCGTCCTCGTGATCCTTCTCCTCTTCTCCGTCGTCTCCTGGGCCGTGATCTTCTCCAAATGGCGCGGGTTCCGCGCCTGCGATGCCGACGACGAGCAATTCCTGCACATGTTTCGCCGGACCCAGGACCTGGAAGAAGTCCGCCGTTTCGCCGGACGGGTGCCGGCCAGCCCCAGCGCAGCCGTTTTCCTGGGAGTGGCCGAGCGTCTCGATCCGAGGCGCAACGGCGGTGCGTTGGGCGGACGGACGGGCGATGCGATCGATGACGAGGGCGCCGACGTGCAATATGCGGAGCGGACGATGGCCCATGTGCTTCAAGGACAGTTGGCCAAACAGGAAACCTACCTCCCGTTTCTGGCGACGACGGGCAGTATCACGCCCTTCATCGGTTTGCTCGGGACGGTCATGGGCATCATCGACGCGTTCGCCGAGATCGGCAAGCAAGGCACGGCCAGCATCGCCGCGGTCGCGCCCGGCGTGGCGGAAGCCCTCGTGGCTACCGCGGCCGGCCTCTTCACGGCCATTCCGGCCGTCATGGCGTACAATTATTTCCTCACGAGAATCCGTAAGGCCGCCTTCCGTACCGAAGCCTTCAACAGCGATCTGCTGCATCTGATCAAGGCCCGCGCCAAACCCGTCGGGGTGCGCGGATGATGTCCGATCTCCGGCAGCGGCGGTTCCTGGCCGAGATCAACGTGGTGCCGCTGGTCGACGTGGTGCTCGTGCTGCTCATCATCTTCATGGTGACGGCACCGATGCTCTATCGGGGGATGGACGTCAAATTGCCCACGTCGGCGAGCAATACCCTCAAACCGGAAGAGCGGATCGTACTGACGATCGAGCGTGACCAGCGGATTTTCGTGGACAAGGACGCGGTAACGCCGGAGCAATTGGAAGGCAAGATGCGCGGCGCCCGCATGCGCAATGCGGATGTGGCCGTGTATCTACGGGCAGACCGCGACGTGCCCTACGGCATGGTCGTTCTGGTCATGGACGCGGTCAAAAAAGCCGGCATCGAAAAACTCGGCATGGTCACGGATCCGGCCGGACCCGGACGGTCCGCCGAACGGATCATCGAACGGGTGCCCGAGCAGCCATGACCTACCCCCTGTCGTTCGCGGCCGTCGGTCCAGGCGCAAGCTCGGCCCAGGACCCGCACGGGCTGATGGGGCGGATGCTGGGGCTGTCCGTGGCCTTGCATGCCGCGGCGCTGGTCCTCATCGCCACCGTCCATCTGCCCTCCAAGATTGCGGTTCCGCTCAGTGCCTATCAAGTGACGCTCGTGAATCTCACCGCGCCGACCCCTGCGCCCGTGACAGCTCCCAGGGCCACGGAGGCCGAGACGGAACGGGTCGAACCGGTGCAGACTCGGCAAGACGTTATGCCGGAACCGGCTCCGGAGCCGGTCGTCCAGGTCGCGCCCAAGCCGGCTCCGGCGCCGCTCAAAAGGGCCGAGCCGCCCAAGGTCGAGGCGCCGCCGCCACCGGCGGCCGTCAAGCCGGCGCCGCGGGAGATGACGAGCCGGAGCGGCGGGCAATTGCGCGACCTGTTGCGCGGGATCGAGCTGCCCCCCGATGCCCCCAAGCTCGGCGACCTGGCGGGCGGGGAGGTCGAACCGGCCGTCGTGCCGACCAAACCGTCGGCTGCGGTGCCGGCGCCGCGCAAACTGAAAAAGGAAATCGATCGGATGCTCGACAGTTTGTCCGTTCCCGCCGAACCCGCCAAGCCACAAGCGGCACCGCCACCGCCGGCACTCGCCAAGCCGATCGAATTGCCGTCCCTGTCGAAGCAGGTGCAGAACCTTCAAGCGGACCCCCTCCTGGCCTTGGCACAGAAAAAAGCGGACAGTTCCCCCAAAACGGCCGCCAAGTCCGAGGCGGCGGGCAAACTCGCTCCCGCCACGCAGATCCAGGTCGCCGGTGCGTCATCGGCCCATGCGGCCTATTTGGCCAAGGTGCAGCGATTGATCAGCGCGCAGTGGAGCGCGCCTCCGCTGGATCTCGACGAACGGACGTACAAGGTCGTGGTGCGGTTCCGCCTGGACCGGTCGGGCAACGTCAGCGGGGTTGTCGTCGAAACGCCGAGCGGCAACGGCTACTACGACGACGCGGGGGTACGGGCCGTGCTGAAAGCCGCACCCTTGCCGAAATTCACGGAAGAAATTTCTGATGCCTTTCTCAACGTTCACTTCGGATTCATCGTGGGAGAACCGGTCGGATGACGAGGACCCGTCTCTTCGCATGGGCGATCGTGGCGATCTTGGGAGGCGCGGCTTATGTCGCGGCGGATCGGGCCAGCCAGGCCCAGGACGTCACGCTGGAAGCGCGGCGGCCGGACTTTCAAAAGCTGCCCCTGTCGGTGCTCGGCATTCGCGATGCGTCGATTCCCGACAATCCCGGCCTGCGGATGACCGAGGTGCTCAAAGCGGACCTGCGTCGCTCCCAAATTTTTGCCGTGGTCGATCCGGCCAAAGCCGGGCTCACCTGGGACGGAGCCGGAACGGCTCAACCGGAACTGCTCAAGCAGGCCACGACCGCCGGCATTGCGGTGCTCGTCTGGGGGCAGCTCGCCGTGCGGGGGCCGGATTATGTGCTGGAGGGAGCAATTTTCGATGGGGTGCGGCAGGAAGCCGTGGCGTCCAAGCGTTACGTCGGCGCGCCGTCGGTCGCGCGGCAGATGGCGCACCGGTTGGCGGACGAGCTGGTCGCGCGCTACACCGGCGAGGCGGGCATTGCGCGCACCAAGATCGCGTTCGTCTCCGCGCAACAGGGCAACAAAGAACTGTACGTCATGGATTACGACGGGTACGGCCCGCGCCAGGTGACGGCCGACGGCTTTCTGAACTTGATGCCGCGCTGGTCGCCGGACCGCAAATGGCTGGTATTCACCAGTTATCGCAGCCGAACCAAACAAGACATCGATCTCATCGATCTGGCGACGGGCAAGCGGTCGACCATCGTGTCGCTGCCGGGGTTGAACATCACGCCGGTGTTTTCGCCGGACGGCGCGGAGCTGGCCTTCTCGTCCAGCCGCGACGGCAATGCCGAGCTGTACAAAATGAACGTGCAAACGAAGGTGCTGACCCGCCTGACCGACAACGGATCGGGCGATCTTTCGCCCGTCTGGTCGCCGAGCGGCCGGGAAATGGCCTTCGTGTCGGATCGAGGCGGCGCGCCGCAACTCTATTTGATGAGCGCGGATGGATCCAACCTGCGCCGGCTCACGTTCGAAGGCGACTACAATGCCGCGCCAGCCTGGTCGCCGAAGGGCAATTGGATCGCCTACGTGTGCCGTACATCGGAGCGGCTCTACAAGATTTGCCTGATCAGCCCGGATGGACAGAAGCGGGTGCAATTGACCACGGGGACGGGAATCGACGATTCGCCCGCCTGGTCGCCGGACGGCCGGCATCTAGTGTTCAGCTCGACGAACGAAGGGAAAAGCCATATTTACATGATGAACGGCGATGGCACGGAGGTGGAGCGGCTGACGTCTGGCGGCGTGCATCACAGCGCGCCCGCCTGGTCACCGTCGTGAGGCAAGGACCGTTGATAGCAATGGGTCACTCGTAAGGAGGCATCGATGCAGAAAGACACATGGAATAGATTGGGGGCGGCGGTGGTAGGGCTTATCCTGCTCGTGGGAGTCGGCTGCAGCAAGTCGGTGCAGTCTGATCTGGACGCCAAGGGTATGGAACAGCCGAAAGTCGCCGCTAAGAGTGGCCAGGCTGACCGGTCCGGTCAGGAGGCCGCCGGTCGTGCCGGCACGGACGCTGGGAGCGAGGTCAGTAAGGGGAGCGGCCGCGAGGCGGCCTCGTCAGGTGGTGCCGGTTCGACGGGCGACGGCAATCTCCGCCCCGGCGAGGAGCGCGTGGCGGAGCCGATCGTGACAGCCAAGGCCGATACCGCCGAGGCGGTCGAAACCGTCCGCCGGCGCGAAGAGCAGGCGATGCAGGAAGAGTTGGCCACGGCCAAGGCCGGCTTGAAAGACGTCTACTTCGCCTACGATTCGTTCAAGATCACCGACGAGGCCCAACAGGCCTTGCTGTTCGACGCCGAGTGGCTGCGAAACAATCCGGTGCAGACCCTGGCGATCGAGGGACACTGCGACGAGCGGGGCACCCAGGCCTACAATATGATCCTGGGCCAAAAACGGGCCAAAGCGGTGCGGAATTTTCTCATCGAACTCGGCATCAAGGGCGAGCGGTTGACGGCGGTGTCCTACGGCAAAGACCGGCCGAGCTGCCAGGAACACGACGAAAGCTGTTACAAGCAGAATCGCCGCGGCCACCTGGTCGTGACGATCGATGCCAAGTAAGATCGCCTGGACGGGCCGGGAGGGGGCGCGCGGCAGCGGTATGACGAGCGAACCGGCGTCGACGATCGCGGTATTCCGCTCGGGCTGCCGACGCGGACGGCCCCTGTTCTTGGGGCTGGCCGCCGGCACGGTCGGCTGTGCCTTGCTGGCCGGCTGTCTGGCCCAGAAGGCGGAACTCGACCAGGTCAGCCGGGATCTCGATAAGAAGATCACCACGCTCAATCAGCAGGACAAGGAATTCGCCGAGGCCATCAAAAAAGAGCAGGGGCAGCTCGCGCAGCAGCGCAAGGACTTCGAGAATCACATCAACGAAATGCGCGCGCGGCTGCGGCAAGACATCCGCGACGTCAAGGACGAGGAGTTGCCCAAATTCCAGGGCAAGCTCGACGAGCTCAATTACAAACTCGGCAAGCAGGAGGCCGCGCTCGACGACAAGCTGGTCAAACAGGCGGATGCGGCTGCCGCCCGGGAAGCCGCGGCACGCAAGGAGGATCGCGAGAAACTTCTGGCCGAGTTGACGAAAGTGTCGGCGCGCCTCGACACCATGACCTCCACGATCGCCGGCATGGCCAAGACGGTCGATGCCCGCTTGGAGCAACACGACAAGGCGATCGCGGCGGGCGAGGCCGCCGCAGCGCTCAATCACCAGCAGGTTGGGGAGCAACTGGCGGCGCTCCATCATTCTCTCGCGGACTTCAAACAGGCGCTGACGGCGTTGGGCGATAAGTTGGTGCAGGAAGAACAGCGCGTCAGCGAACTGTCCGCCGGTGTTGAGGCCAAGTCGAAGGCCGATGCCGTGCGACTCGGCGAATTCCAGCGGAAGCTCGATGCGGATGCGAGAACGACCTCCGCCCATTTGGAGCAGGTCACGCGTAGCGTCAACTCGGTCGCCAAAGCGCTGGAAGGCGTCACCGGCAGGCTGGTGGTGCAGGTGGAGGGGCACGACCGCCAATTGGAGGAGTTGACCCAAGCCGTTCGCAGCCTGCACAAACCGGCCGCAGCTTCTGGGAGCGGCGCGGCGGGGAAAAAGCGGGACAAAGAAGCGGGGCGCAAGGCGAAGCCTCGTGAAGAATCGACGGCCGAGCCAAACGAGGCGGCCACGGCACGGCCCGATGAATCGCGTGGGACGGCCGATTCCACCGCGTCCTCGTCGGTCTCTCCGGCAGAGGAGCCGGGCTCCGGACGGCCCTCGGAGTCCGTGGCAGTGGTTTCCGCCGTGCCGACGGAGACAGCGGATAAGGGCGCAGAGAGCGGCCCGCAGCCCGGCGAACTAGCCGCTGCCCCACCGTCCAAAGAGCAGATCAAAGCCGACTACGACGCCGCGTTCCAACAGTTCAAAAAAGGCGATCTCAATCGGGCGCTCGACGGCTTTTCCGATTTCTTGGTCCGGCACCCCGATTCCGAATTGAGCCCGAACGCCCAATTTTGGCTCGGCGAATGTTATTATCGCAAAAAAGCCTTCGAGCAGGCCGTCGAGGCCTTCGATCGCGTCAGGGGGCTGAACCCGAAGAGCGAGAAGGTCCCCGCGTCGCTGTACCGGAAGGGCTTGGCGCTGCTGGAGTTGAACGAGCCGAAGAAGGCGTCGATGGCCCTGACGCAAGTCGTGCAGGCTTTTCCCAAGAGCCCGGAGGCGGGCAAGGCGAAGGAAAAGTTGGCCCAATTGAAACAGGAACGGTGACCCCCATGCCGATACAGCACTGTCCATCATGGCGATCGATGTCGCGTGCGCGGCTCGTCGCGATCCTGCTCTGCGGGAGCGTGGGTGGCGTCGGGTGTGCGAGCCACGCGGATTTCGTCAAGACCCACGACGAGCTGCGGGCCTTGGCCAAGGAGCAAGAACAGACGAAGAAGGCGCAGGACGACCTCTCGCAGGATGTGCAAGCGCGTCTGAAAACGCTCGAAGCCAAGGTCGGCGGCAAGGGGCCGGTGGCCGGGGCATCCGCCCAGTCGTCCGGTACGGCGTCGAAAGACGCAGAGGCGTTGCGCGAACAGGTGCACGAGTTGGCCGATCGGTTGAACGACCTTGAACGGCGGCTGGCGAAGGTCCAGGACGCGGCAGCCTATGCGAACATTCCCCACGTGGTCTCGCCGGAGAAGGCGGCGCCCGCACCGGGCGATACGGCCGGGTCGCGCCAATCGAAGCCCGCCAACGTGACGCCCATTCCCGTGCCGGAAGCGCCGCCGGTGTTGCCGGGGACACCTGGTTTGAGCCCGACGTCGGCCTTCAATCTGGCCTATAACGACTATCTCAACGGGCGGTACGATCTAGCGGTGGCGGGCTTCGAACGGTTCCTCAAAGATTTCCCCAGCACGTCGCTGACCGCCAACGCCCACTATTGGATCGGCGAGTCCCACTACAGCTTGAAAGATTACCGCAAAGCGATGCAAGCTTTCGAGGTCGTGATCCACGACTATCCCAAGAGTGAAAAGGTGCCGCCGGCTCTCTTTAAGCTGGGCCTGGCCGCGGTGGAGTCCGGGGATCCCTTGAAGGCCCGCACCTATCTCAAGCGAGTGATCGAAGACTATTCCAGCTCCAACGAAGCCAAGCTGGCCAAAAACAAGCTCGCAGAGATCCGATGACCGATCCGTCCTGCCCGGCCGTCCCGCGTCATGGCTGCCGTCGGTAAGCCCCCGTCCGGTCCGTTGTCGCCCGGTCCCGGCAAAATTCGTTGCCTGCCCGACCATGTCGTCACTCGCATCGCGGCGGGCGAGGTCATCGAGCGGCCGGCCTCCGTCGTGCGGGAATTGGTCGACAACAGCCTGGATGCGGGCGGGACGTCGATCGTCGTCGAGGTCGTCGAAGGCGGGCGGGGGCTTATCCGCGTGACGGACGACGGCGAAGGGATGGGGCGGGCCGACGCGCTGCTCGCCTTTCACCGTCACGCCACCAGCAAACTCCGGTCCGAAGACGATCTCTGGTCGATCGCCACGCTCGGGTTTCGCGGTGAAGCGCTGCCGAGCATCGCGTCGGTCTCGCGCGTCAGCCTGCGGACGGCGATGCGTTCGGAGCCGGTCGGGACCAGGCTGGAGTTGGAAGGCGGCGATGTCCGCAAGACCGAAGAGGCGGCCGCGGCTCCCGGCACGCAAATCGAGATTCGCGATCTGTTTTTCAACGTGCCGGCCCGGCGCAAATTCTTGAAAAGCCCCGCCACCGAGTTTTCACACATCTGCCAAGCGGCGCAGCAGGCGGCCTTGGCCTGGCCGGCAGTGCACGTGCGCCTGATCCACAACGGGCAGGACGTCTTCGACTATCCTGCCGCGGCGTCCCGGCGGGACCGGCTGCTGCAAGTCTATGGCGCGCGGTGGATGGGGCAGGTGGCGGTCGTCGAGGCGGAACGCCCCGGGCTGCGTCTGGCCGGCGTGATCGTGCAGGGGCCCCATGCCAAGGCGGGACGGACGCCGCAGGAGTGGTTCGTGAACAAACGTGCCATTCGCAATGCCACGTTAGCCCATGCCGTGCAAGAGGGGTACAGTTCGTTTCTCGCCAAGGGGCGGCTGCCGCAATACGTGCTGTTTCTCGACGTCGATCCGGCGCGCGTGGACGTGAACGTCCATCCGGCGAAACGGGAAGTCCGGTTCGCCGATCAGGAAGCCGTGCATCAATTGGTGCGACAGGCCGTGCGGACCGCGCTGGGCGGCAGCGCCTGGGACGGTACCAAAGCCGGCGCGACACCCGTGTCCTCTGGCCCGCCACCCTTCTCGCCTGGGTCGAGGCCCGCTGCCGGGGACCTGACGGGCAGTGTCGAGCTGTTTCGAGAGCAGGCGACGGCGTGGAGCCGGGCGGCCTCGCAATTGGACCTGCCGGGTCAACCTGGCGATCGTGCCGAATCGGCGGTCCGCGAGCCGGCCGCCTCCTATGGGACGGCGGATGCCGAGCCGGCGGGATCCGTCGGAATGCCGCCGGATGTCCGCCCGATGGGCCAGATTGCCTATACGTTTCTCGTGGCGCAGGTAGGCACGGAATTGCAGATCGTGGATCAGCACACGGCGCACGAACGGGTGCTCTTCGAACGGCTGTGGCGGGCCTGGCACGGCAAGACGGTCGCGTCTCAGCCGCTGTTGATTCCCGAAACGATCGATCTCCCGCCGCATGCCACGGCCTTGCTCGGGCGGCATCTGGCGGACTTGGAGCAACTGGGCCTGTCGCTCGAGCCGTTCGGCGGCTCCTCCGTCCTCGTCCGGGCCGTGCCGGCGGTCTTGGGGCAGATGGACTACGGCGCGCTCGTCCACGATCTGCTCGACGACCTCCAGGCATGGAATTCCGCGGCCACCCTTGAGGCCCGCATCAAACCCGTGTTAGCCTCGCTGGCCTGTCATAGCGCCGTCCGGGCCGGCCGGTCCATGAGTCTTCCCGAGAGCCAGCGGCTGATCGAAGAATGGGTGGCCGAAGGCATGCCGATGACCTGCCCGCACGGCCGCCGCGTGGCCGTGCGGATGCCCGAAGCCGAGTTGGCCAAAATGTTCGGACGTGCCTGACGCAAACCGCTCATGACGCTCCAGCCCGTTCCCGTCCGCCAGCGCCCGCTCGTCGTCCTGCTCGGCCCCACGGCCGTGGGCAAGAGCCGCGTCGGCATTGCCGTGGCGAAGGCGCTGGGCACCGACGTGTTGACCGCCGATTCGCGGCAGGTCTTTCGCGGAATGGACATCGGGATGGACAAGCCTACCGAAGCCGAGCGCCAGGGGGTCCCGCACCGGCTGATCGATCTGGTCGAGCCGGACCAGCCCTTCAACGTCGGCCTGTTCCGGCGCGCGGCGATGGCCGAGATCGAGCGGCTGTACCAAGCGGGGAAGCTGCCGTTCGTCGTCGGTGGCACGGGGCTCTACGTCCGTGCCCTGGTCCGCGGGTTGTGGGACGGGCCGTCGGCCGACTGGGAGTTGCGGCGCGCGCTCGTCCGGGAAGCCGAGGAGCGGGGGCCGGAGCATCTGTACCGGGAATTGCAGCGCGTGGATCCTGCCTCGGCCGAACGGCTGCACCCGCGGGACGAGGCGAAAATCATCCGGGCTTTAGAGGTGTACCGGCTGTCGGGCCGGCCTCTGTCCGAAGCCCATCGGGCGCACGGCTTCGCGGAAGCGGCCTTTCGGCCCTTGCTGATCGGATTGGCGCGCGACCGGGAGGCGCTCTATCGGCGGATCAACGCACGGGTGGACGAGCAGTTGGCCAAGGGGTTGCTGGACGAAACGAAACGGCTGCTCGGCCGGGGCTACAGCCGGGAGTTGGGCTCGATGAAAGGCCTCGGCTACCGGCAGTTGTCCGGGTATCTCGCCGGCGACTACGGCTTCGACGAAGCGGTGCGCCGGCTCAAGCGCGATACGCGGCATTTCGCCAAGCGGCAATTGACGTGGTTTCGAAAAGAGCCGGGTATCGTGTGGCTCGATGTGCGGGACGACGAGCCGGTGGACACGACGGCCAACCGGGTCTGTGCGTCGATCGAGGCCTTTTTGAGAGAATTGGGCGGCGGGGCCGAGCCGAGGCGGGGGCAGGCTCCCGCGCTTGCGGCCTGCTGATCACGGGTTGGCCGGGGTCTGTCCGGCAGGGATGTGGAGGATTGACGTGGGAAGGAAGACAAACGCAGCTAAGCCGCGCAAGCGCGGTGCACGCGAAGCACATGCCGACCTGGCGGTCATCGGCGGCAGCGGGCTCTACGGCATGGACGGGATGGAGCAGATTCGCGAGGTACGGGTCCGCACGCCCTTCGGGGACCCATCCGACGCGGTCGTGCTCGGAACGCTCGGCGGGGTGCGGGTGGCCTTCTTGGCCCGGCATGGGCGCGGGCATCGCATCAGCCCCTCGGAGATCAATTACCGCGCCAACATCTATGCGTTGAAGTCGCTCGGCGTGGGCCGCGTCATTTCCGTCAGCGCCGTCGGCAGCATGAAAGAGGAGATCAGGCCTGGCAATACGGTGGTGGTGCCGGACCAGTTCATCGACATGACCAGGCACCGGATCGGGACATTTTTCGACCGGGGCCTCGTCGCCCATGTCGCGCTTGCCGATCCCGTCTGCGCGGCGTTGTCCGGAGTGCTGGCGGCGGCCGCCGGCGAGGCGGGGGCGACGGTGCATCGGGGCGGCACCTACGTGTGCATCGAGGGGCCGCAATTCTCCACGCGGGGCGAATCCCTGTTGTACCGGCAGCGGGGCGTGGACGTGATCGGGATGACCAATCTCCCCGAGGCCAAGCTGGCGCGGGAGGCCGAGCTCTGTTACGCGACGCTGGCCTTGCCGACCGATTACGATTGCTGGCACGCGAGCGAAGAGTCGGTGACGGTCGAGGCGATCCTGACGACGCTCCGGCAGAATATCGCGTTGGCCAAGCACATTCTGCGCGGCGCCCTGTCGGCGGCATCGGCCCAGCCGAGAACCTGCGCCTGCGGATCGGCTTTGCAGTATGCGGTGTTGACGGACCCCAAGAAAATTCCGGCGACGGCCAAACGCCGCCTCGGGCTGCTGCTGGATCGGTACCTCGCGCCGCCGCGCCGGGCCGGCAAGAAGGAGACGCGATAATATGGGCAAACTGTTGGTCGTGGGGTCGGTGGCGCTCGACACGGTGCGGACGCCGTTCGGCGAAGGCACCGACGTGTTGGGGGGCTCGGCGACGTATTTTTCCACCGCCGCGAGCTACTTCGCGCCGGTCGAATTGATCGCCGTCGTCGGCGAAGATTTTCCGGACACGCATCTCAAATTTCTCAAGACCCGCGGCATCGATTTGGCCGGGTTGGAGCGCCGTCCCGGTAAGACGTTCCGGTGGAAGGGCGAGTACACCCATCAGCTCAACGAAGCGCAGACGCTCGACACGCAGCTCAACGTGTTCGAGACCTTTCGGCCCAAGATTCCCGAGGCCTATCGGTCGCCCGACCTGCTGTTTCTGGGCAACATCGATCCGGAGCTGCAGCTCGACGTGCTGCAACAGGTGAAGCGCCCCAAGCTCGTGGCCTGCGACACGATGAATTTCTGGATCAACGGGAAGCGGGACGCCCTCTGGAAAACGCTGGCCCACGTCGACGTGCTGATCATCAACGACGGCGAAGCGCGGGCCTTGGGCGAGTCGCCCAACTTGGTGCAGGTGGCGAAGACCATCCTGGCCCGCGGGCCGAAACATCTGATCGTCAAGCGGGGCGAATACGGCGTGCTCTTCTTCAACCACCAGCAGACGTTCGGCGCCCCGGCTTTTCCCTTGGAACAGGTGCTCGATCCGACGGGGGCCGGCGACACCTTCGCCGGCGGGTTCATGGGCTATCTGGCGGCGACGGGCAATGTGTCCCAGGAGGCCATGCGCCAGGCCATCGTCTTCGGCAGCGTCATGGCGTCCTTTACCGTCGAAGCCTTCAGCCTTGACCGGCTGCGCGCCCTGGATTACAAGGAAATCCAGGCCCGATTCCGCGAGTTCAAGCGCCTGACGCATTTTGAGGATCTCGTATGAACGGTCGGCGGTTCTCCCGGCGGCTTCTCGGTTTCGTGTCGGCCGTCTGCGGCCTCTGCGCCGTGCTGGGCTGCGCGTCCGAGGAAAGCATCAAACGGGCGCAGGGCCACTATGAAGAAGGATTGGCCGATCTCGACAAGGATCGCCAAAAGTCCTTCGTGTCGTTTCAACAGGCGGTGAAGGAGAATCCGAAGCACCGCGACGCGCATTATTCCATCGCCCACATCTACGCGGAACAGGGGAAACTTCCGCTGGCGGAGCAGGAATTGCGCGAGGTGCTCCGCATCGACCCCGATTTCCCCGAAGCGTACAACTATCTGGGCGATGTGCTGGCGGGGCAGGATCGGTGGCAGGAGGCGATCCGCGCCTATCGCAAGGCGCTCGGCAACCGGCTGTATACGACGCCCGACGTGGCCTGGTTCAATCTCGGCCTGGCCTTGGTGCACGAGGGTGAGATGGAAGGCGCGACACAGGCGTTCGAAGACGCCTTGCTCGTCAGCCCGCCCAACGTGCCGCGCGCGCGTGTGCTGTTGGAGTTGGGGCGGGCCTACTATCGGTTGAGCTTCGATCACAAGGCCCGTGAGGCCTTGAAGCGGGTCACGGTGCTGGACAAAGGCGGCCCATACGCGGGCGAGGCGGACAAGCTGCTGGAGCGTCTCCGGCCATAGCGACGAGGAAGGCAGAGGAAGGCAATGGAATCGGTCGGCGAGTTTTTTCGGCAAGTGCGGGAAACCAAGGGGCTGGCGCTCGAAGACGTCGCGGCCAAAACGCGCATCCATCCCGAGTTCCTGCGCGCGCTGGAGGAGGGCAATTACGCCAAATTGCCGGAAGAAGTGTTCGCCAAGGGATTCGTGCGGTCCTACGCCCGGTCGCTCGGGCTCGACGAAGACGACGCCATGCGCCGTTTCGGAGAATCCGCCGGGACCTTCTATCACAAGCAAACGGAACTCGACGCGCTGCGCGTCCGAGAGGCCGCGGACGAACGCCAACGCCAAGCCAACCGTAAGGTGCTGTTCATCGCGATCGGCATGGCGGTCGCGGTCTTCATGGCGCTGTTCAATCGGCAGCAATCGAGCGCGCCTGTCCCGCGCCAGGCCGCCGAGGTCGAGCCGGCCTCGGGCCGCCCGACGACGACCGAGCGGGGAGCGGCGGACCTGGCCGGCGCCCGCAAACCCGTCGGCGAGCTGACGGTGGGTCGTGCGGCGGACACGTCCATCCAGGCCGCCTTGCCGCCCGTCGAAAAGCCGGGAAGCGAGGTCGTGCCGACGGCGCCTCCTCCGCTCGACGTCGTGCCGGCACCGGCTGCGCCGATGGCGGGCGATCCGCTGGCCGCGCTTCCCATCGAGCCGGGATCGGTGCATGGCGGGGCGCTGCTCCTGGATCTCGAAGCGCTGGAGTTGAGCTGGGTGGTCGTGCAAGTGGACGACGCGAGTCCGCACGAAGCCCTCATGCGGCCCGGCGACCGTATCCGCTGGAAGGCGTCGGAGCGGTTCACGCTGACCTTGGGCAATGCCGGCGGTGTCCGCGTCGAACTCAACGGCAAGCCGCAGGGCCCCTTCGGCCCGCGCGGGAAGGTCGTGCGGGACATCGTCATCAAGCGCTCATGACGGGCGGCGAATCCCTCTCCGCCCCGATTCGCCGATCCGTCGACTTCCTCGAATCCCGCCTCCCCCGGCGTCCTACGGTCGGCGTTATCCTCGGCTCGGGCCTCGGGGGATATGCCGATCGGCCACCCATTCTCGCGGCCCTTTCCTATGCCGACATTCCTGGCTTCTCGCCCTGCTCCGTCCCGGGGCACGGTGGGCGCTTGGTCGTGACCGACCGTGGTGGCCGCTCGGTGGCAATCCTTCAAGGGCGCCTTCATCGGTACGAGGGCCATTCGCTGGAAGCGGTCACCAGGCCGGTTCGCGTGTTGGCGGCACTGGGAGTGAAAACGTTGATTGTGACCTGCGCGGCGGGCGCGTTGACGGACTGGCCTCCAGGGACGGTGATGTTGATCGCGGACCATCTCAACCTGATGGGCGACAATCCGCTCGTCGGTCCAGGCCATCGGTTCGTGGAAATGGCCGAAGCCTACGATCCGGAGTTGCGGCGGTTGGCCGAGCAGGCTGCGCAGAGTTTGGGACTCACATTGAGGCAGGGCGTTCTTGCCGCAGTGACCGGCCCGAGTTATGAGACGGGCGCGGAGGCGGCCATGTTGGCCCGGTTGGGCGCCCAGGCGGTGAGTATGTCCACGGTGCCCGAAGTGATCGTCGCCCGGTCGTTGGGCTTGCGGGTGTTTGGTTTGGCATTGTTGACGAACCGGGCCGGCACGACGCTGGAAAGCGGGGCAGGTCACGGGCAGGTTTTGGCGGTGGCGGAGAACCGGTCCACCGCCGTGGGAGACCTGCTCGATCGCATCATCGACCGGCTGTCCGTGGCTTGACAAGCCCAGGACGCGTTGCTATAGTCCCACCCGTTTTGCGCGGACCCCAGTACTCATTCTGGGTGAATTAATCAAAAGGAGGAGTCGTGATGCGGTATGTGGCGAAGTCCGTTGGTCTGATGACCGCGCTGTTGTTCGTGGCCGCCACCGCGGCCGTGGCGGAAGAGCGGGACCCGTTGGTCCCCCGCGTGCCCGCCGACAAGATCGCCGAAGCGAAAGCGATGAAAAATCCCGTGGCCAGCACCCCGGAGAGCATCGCCAAGGGCAAGGCGCTGTTCGAGGGCAAGGGCACCTGCTTCAACTGTCATGGGAAGGAAGGCAAGGGCGACGGCCCGGCCGGCGCGATCCTGAATCCGAGCCCGCGGAACTTCACGAACTGCAAGTTCCACAAGAAGCGGAAAGACGGCGAGCT
>FKKE01002945.1_pt1 | contig 52041 bp, 47 predicted proteins | sample 1106331 | NCBI WGS metagenome assembly FKKE01 (sample SAMEA3931202, study PRJEB13176) | freshwater metagenome | biome: Drinking water system; feature: drinking water; material: freshwater | place: China | collected 2013-02-06 | reverse complement strand
ATAGGTCAGAATCAGTGAGGAAACATTTTCAAACAGAGCCCCGGCTTTTTCGTAACTTTCCTTCCGTTCGAGATCGAGAAGTAAGGTTGTCGGATCTGGAAAGTTTCCGCTTCCTGGATACGAAAGCGCCGGGAATCTCATTACGTTGTGATGAAGCATCCAACCGTCTCCGAGATGTAGAAAGGCACTGTTAATCTGGGCCGAAAGAGCATTCAGCTCGTAAGCGCTCGCTGATTCAAGATCGGGACCGTTAAACTCCCAGCCTGCAAGTAATGCTCCGTCTTTCATAAGCATCACACCTGGTGAGATGAGTTCAGCGTAGTTGAGTCTATCGGGGTAGCCGTCGGATATTCTGTCAGTAAGTTTCGCTGGTCGTTTCATTTCACACCTTCGGAACGGAGGGACGAGGTTTTTCGGGTCGGAGTGCGATATCGGGTCTTGCAAGATATATCCGCTTGAATCCGATGTGCCTTAGGTAAACATCAATCAGGTGGGGATCGATGCTTGCAAGTTTGATTCCAAGGATCTGACCGAGCGTGGCAAGAGTAAGCGCTACCACGCACGGCCAGAAAGAAAACCTGGAGAGTAAAACAAGGACCATGCACGAACCAAGAATGATGATTGTTACGCGCCGGTCCGCACCGGCAAGGAGAACCGTTTTCCAGAGAGACGAATGAATCGGGACTTTAAGCAGGCCATCTTTTGCATGTTCGTTGTTCATTTCACAGCTCCGGTTTCGCTTACTTCAACTGGGGACACTGCATGAACCGATGTAAGGGTCGCACCATCCCAGCCAAAGGCGTTGAAAATCTCGGTAATCCCGAGCGCCACACCGCCAATCATGGCAAAACCGAAAAGAGAATAAATCGCGGCGCCAGCGGAACCTCTCGCGAAGAGAATAATTCCTACGATGACTCCGAGTGCTACGGCTATGGGCGCAACAAACTGACTGATTGAAGTCCAGATGATTCCTACTCCCTGCTCATACGGAAGTCCGGCGCCTCCCCCACCGGAAAGCGCTCCAGAGGCGTAAGCTTCAGAGGGACGCAGCAACACGAGCGAGAGAAATACGGCAGCGGAAAAATAGTGCAGGTATTTCGTTACGTGGTTTGGACATTTCATGGGACATCTCCTTTGTTTAAGGGCTTCACGATAAAATCCGAACGGTCGTAACCAATGACCTCGGTTACCTCGTCTACACGCAAGCCGTGTTCGGTCCTCCTGATGGAGATCACAATGTCAAAGCATTCTGCTATGCGATTCGGATGCACATCCTCGCCGGATTCGCGGGCAAGCATCAAGAACTTGTGAAGGGCGAGACGGGCGTTATTGGCGTGAATCGTAGTGAATGAGCCCGGATGTCCGGAATTAAGAAGATACATGAGGTCATAGGCTTCACGGCCACGGACCTCACCGATAATAACGCGGTCGGGGCGAAGCCGCATCGCGGCTTGGGTGAAGCGCGAGAGCATGTCCCGCGAGTAGGCATGAATATGAACTACATTTTTCGCATTACAGTGAAGCTCCTTAGTGTCTTCGATGATCACGTACCGTTCGCCAGGATTTCCTAGCATGCGAGCCAGGTCAATGATGGTTTTTGCAAGCGTTGTTTTTCCCGAGCACGTTCCACCGGAGATAAGAATGTTTTTCCGCGTAGTCACTGCCTCTCTGATAATATTTGCCTGCGGCTGAGTAATGATTTTGTCTTTCACATACTCATCTATAGAGTAGATATGAGCCGAATGCTTTCTGATGTCGAAGATGGGCGCGGATACCGCTGGTGGGGAAAGCCCTTGGAGGCGACTTCCATCCAAGGGAAAAACGCATTGGATTTGAGGATTGCTTGAATTGATGATGTTATCGGTTAGAGCGGCAACGGTGCTAAGAATACTGTCTGCTTTCGCAGAAGAGATATGATCGACTTCCTCCCAGCCGCTGGCTCGACTTAACCGCCAGACGTGACCGTCGGCATTACAAACAATTTCGATAACATCCTTGTCGTTAAGAGCAGTCTGAAGCGGCCCACGCACCTCTCTTGAGAGCTTTTCAAGGAGTCGTTCTCGTTGTTCGTCCGGTAAGCTCATGCGCCTCAGTCCCATGCTCCGTATGGTCCGGGAAAGACCATGTCTTTGTTTGCAATAACGGTGAAGTGTTCCGCGTTGGGGATAATGATTGTCGGTTTCACATCCATCTGGCGGCGAATAAGTTCCGTGCTTACCTGGCCGAGATTCTGCCCGAGCGCTGCCGCGAGAGTTTGTCCTACAGAGGGAGCTGAGCCGAATGTAGCGCTCTGTTGCGGCTGGCTCAGTTGAACACCGCTTGAGATGGCACTGAGGAGGACTGCTCCGCCGAAGAGTTTGTCATAGTGATTGTCCACGGTATGGTAAAGGCCAAGCTGTCCGGAACGGTCTGAGGCCCGCATGTTTTGAACGACAAGACTTGCACCGTTTGGGAAAATCAGCCGCTCCCAAACGATATCGACCCGCGTCTGACCGAATGAGACGTTCGGATCAATGTTCCCATAAAGCTTCGTTCCCGGAGGAATCAGAGGAAACTGGCCGGTCACGGTGTCATAAATGGTGCGGGTGATATGCGCAACGGCGGGACCACCGAGGTCACTGTTGATGGCCATATCGAGTTGAGCAGGGATGGCTGTCCCGGCTTTGATTTCAAAATCGCTGATCGGAATTTCGACATCACGCTCCAGGTAATACTCGGGACGTTTTGCACCCAGACGAACCGGTGTCGGCCCCGGGTCAAAGGATGCGATATAAGCTGAGGCATCGAATTCGGGTTCTTCAGGTTGTTGTGGAGAATCCTTCCGGTTACCTGGTTCACCGTAAACCTTTCCGCCAAGAAGTTTTTTTGGAGCAGTTCCCTGCGCACGTGCCGGTCGAACCGGAGGAGGTATTTGGGCGATGACCTGCGGTGCGGGTTCCGGTTTTGGAAAGTCTATTCCTGTTCCCTTCCCTACGAACCATTCATTCCCTGAAAGTGGCTGCGGTGGTGCATCAAACGCACGTCCATTGCCCTTTCGCTCTCTTGTGCAGGAGTAAGCCATGACCCCGAATACTCCAACTATTATTAGTGCAACTAAAAGAAGAGCATTGGAGTTCGCTCTTGGCAGGCCAAGCTCGCTAAGTGCCTTTTCCGGTTGGTCAACCATACGCTCAACGTTTCTTTTTAATAGCTACGGTTTGTTGCTTGCCTCTGAAGCCTCCTAAGAGTCGGAGTTCTTCAAACATGCCGTCAATCATGATGTAGGCGCCTTTTTCACGACTTCTGCTTTCGTCTGGCATAACGGTTCTCCAGACTGGCTGAGTGAGTTGCCCTTCCGACGTGGGAGTGTACACTCCTGGTAAATCTTCAAAGACGATGTTCTCGGGGAATTGAAGGTAAATGTGAGCCCCGTCATCGAAGACGCGAAGCGGTTTCCAGGGAACATTTCCCCCTGTGATGTCCCAACCGAAACTTACGTACTGATAAGGTAGTCCTCCCGACTTTGAGATGTCCTGGAGAATCTGCTCACGTTTCCCTGCTCGCGTTTTTCTTTCCTCAGCCAGGTCTTGTTTCCGTTTGCGTGTCTGAAACTCTCGAAGACGTTCACGAGGGTAATAAAACTTGGCGCTTCGAACATAATCGGACTTGTTGGTTGAGATCAATTCCAGGTGATAGGTTCGGCGGTCCGTTCCGATAATCGCGTTAGTTCTTGCCTGCGACACTCGCGGGCCAATTGTAACGTGCGACACCGGCTGAACCCGCTGATTGCTTTCCCAAATCAGATAATCCCAAAGGGGTTCGTTTCCAAGGATGACAGCTTTCACCTGCTCACCCGCTTCAAGCTCAATGTCGCAGCCGTAGTTTTGCTGACAGTTAAGAACGGGTTGAACTTCGCCGAAGGGGAACTGAACAAATCCTTCACGCTTTACAATCGGTGCCTTCCCCGTGGTCGCAAACTCCCTCACAGCAGCTTGAATCTCAGGAGAGTTGTCATAAGTGAACTTTGTTTCAGCGCTGACAGGGAATTCAAGGGTTGCATCTGCTTCCATCGAATTTTCTGACGCCGCTTGCGGAATCGGAACGAGCGTCAGCGGCTGCCTCATGGAAGGACAGGCGCTAGCTCCAAAGAGAACTGAAACAAAGAGAATCCAGCGAAACTTTGTCATAACTATTCCTTTGCCCAGGTAATCTGTTCAATCTTAAGCGCTAAGGGATTTGAATCCCTTTCTGCAGGGTCCTGTTTATCGGTCGGATGCAAGTGGTAGGTAAACTCGCCCCAGTAACGCTCACGAGAAAGCACCTGGCCGGTTATCGCGCGAGTCTCCTCCGACCAGCGCGCCCGAAACGTGAAATCGCTTACGCGAATTATCGAGATATCTTCAGGAGAGACCGAAAACTGTTTCGCTTTCTCAAACGGCTTTTGAACGTCAATGAAATATTCATTTAGGTAATTGATAGCCGGACTTGGTCGCTTAACAAACGTGTAGGCCCTCTTAATGCTGCTTTCCAGTGCAAACGTATCAATCGAAATGCTCCGGGCAAGACGTATGAATTCCTTGAGGTGATACTGGATATATGATTCTTGCGTTACCGGGGTAGACCGTCCCACAGGAACCGTATATCCCCATTTATCCACAGCAAGGACAAACGGCGTCTCCTTACGCATTCGTGTCATCGCCACAATTCCCGACGCAAGCGCCATATCAGCAAGGAGCGCCAGGATAGCGATATTTCGCCACAGCTTCCCCGCAGCAAGAATCTTGAGTTGCCGGTCCTGGCGTTCCTGACGGGCGGCAAAGTATGGCGTGTTCACCACGGGTTCAAGATACGGATTACGTGGGCGTAATTTTTCTTTTGCTAGCAGCATAAATAAGCGAACCACAAATTCTCCCTACGTAGCCATTCGACTTTGCATCCAAGTTTCAAACTCAACCTGGAGAAACCCGACCTTCCTGTCCGACACTGGTCGTGGTTTAGGAAATTTCCCCTGCTTCACCTGACGATAAATTGTGCTTCTCGACATTCCCGTGCGTTTCTCTACTTCCTTGAAGCTCAGGAAGTTTCCTGTGATATCCATAGTGCGTTCCTGTTCCATTGCGTTCGATCCTCCATACCTCCAGGGTCTTCGCGCAAACGAAGCACTCTCAGTAATGGCAAGACATGTACCAACTTTCCGAAAATAGAGTTGTGCGTGAAAACAAATAGTTACGTCGGGTGGAAAACTTGAATATGGGGCGAAGTGCTTCGTCTGCACCGGGCACATCGCCACCGATCGTGCATGACAAGTGAGTGGAACTTTCAGTTCAGAATGAAAAAGTAAATGTGCTCGGCATCGTCCCAAGAACGTACCGAGACGTGCAAAAAACCTAAATCAGATTTTTCTACTGTGTTGTCTCAAGAAGCCCCAAGATATGTCGGGGTATCTCAGTTTTGGTGGAACCTATTTGGAACCTAAATTTTTTATTACTTACTGAAGTACTAGATTCCGTGCTGCTAAGTACTTGTATTTATGGTGCCCTGGGGGAGACTCGAACTCCCACGTCATTACTGACACATGGTCCTGAGCCATGCCTGTCTACCAATTCCAGCACCAGGGCGCTATGTGGTCCGTAGCTTAGCGAAGGACCATTTTGAAGGAATTTGTAATGGTATCAAAGGGATAGCGGTTTTTCTCGGGCTGGTCAACTGAACCAAAGACCAGCTGCTTCCGACTCGATTCATTAAGTAATCCTCAATGATGTCGATTGGTTAATTGAAATAGAGATCGAAGCAAGGACGTTCATCAAGGATGACATAACAGAGCCCGTGACACTTTCAGTCTACTCCACTGTCGCCAGCATCGCTGGCGGGACACCCACCTTTTCACGCCTCAGTACCCGTGCGTCGAGTACGGCATCGCCTACTACTGACGCAGCGTCTGTCTCGCTCTCATCTGCCGACGCGCTTCGTGCGCGAGGTAATGAACGTGCGCTCACGAGTCTCAGTGACGCGAGCTCCTACGTCAGTATCGCACAGTCCGTAACTGACGGTGTCGAGCAACTTCTTAACCGAGCACTTGAAATCGCAAGCACATTAGAAGGCGTACTTCCCGCTACTCAACGTGCTGAACTCGCCGAGGAAGCCGAGAGTATTCTAGAGGAGATCGATGAGCTCACCTCAAACGCTGAACTAAACGACCAACCAGTGATCGATGCCGGCGAACAAACATTCACCGTAAATCTCAATGCATCCGATCCAAGCACGGCAAGCACGTATTCAATCACCGTGCCAAATGTTCCCGTGTCACGAACGAGTTTGTCGCTCGCGACACTCACGGCAGACGATTTTAGTGACTCACCGACAGCTACAATCAATGCCCTCACCACGGCAGGAGCAGCAATCGATCAAACGAAATCAAACCTCCGTATCGCCGAAGAACAGGTGCTCCAGGTTGGTGAACGATTCGGTGAGATTGCCTCGCTCCGCTCCGGCGTAGGTTCAGCTGCCGAGGCCGAAGACCTCGCAACACAGATCGCCTCTGCCGTAGAAAGTCTCACCACAAGTCAGGGGAGTATTGACCCGCTCAGAGTTCAAGACCTCTTAGCGTTACCGACACCTCGGGAACGTGAAGACGAATCTGACCTCTCCCTCCTCGATGAGCGAAATGACGAGAGATCGAGCACACCATCACTCGTCGAACGTGAAACCTCAGATTGATCAGCTCCAAAGAACATCGCTTGAAAGAGAGCTTCGACAAGCTCCCGTTCCTCGTTCGTGTCCTTGAGGAAACGAATCGGCTGATGGACAACTTTCGCCGTGAGCGCCCGACAGAGGAGAGAGAGCGCCCGCTCAACCTGAGCACACTGTTCAGGTGAGAATCCTTCTCGTCGTAAGCGCTGTAACGTTTTTTGCACTTCGTGGCTTTCATACTGGTCGCATCGCTCCCAGAGAGCGCGAATGAGTGGCTCAATAGATCGCTTCCGATACCACTCAACAAATTTCTGAACTTCCTCGCTTACAATTACCTCCGCGCGATGAACTTCGATTGCCCGAGCGTCAAGGTTCTTCCGCACCACCTGTTCCAAGTCATCCACATTGTAGAGAAACGCGTCGGGGACATCGTTAATCGCCTGGTCAAAGTTACGTGGCACCCCGAGATCAATAAAAAACTGCGTTCGCCCCGGCCGCTCCCCGAGACTCATCCGTACCTGGTCAGCCGAAACGAGCGGCTCGTCGCCTGGCGAGAGTGTACTTGCCCCAATGACGATATCCACCTCGGGGAGGAACACGCCCAGCTGGGCAAGCTCAAGAGCCACCCCTTGCACTTCGTCAGCGAGATGAATCGCCCGTGTGAGTGTCTTATTTACGATAAATATCTTCTTACACCCTGCTTTGGAAAAATGTTTGAGCGCAAGCGTTCCAACGTCACCCGCGCCAATGAGCATCACCGAGGCTTGTCCGAGATCTCCAAAAATTTGCTTCGCTAACTCGCACGCCGCATAACACACCGAGACCGCATTATGGCCAATCTTCGTTCGAGTGCGAATTGACTTTGCCACGCCAAATGTTCGGTGGAATAATCGATTGAGGAGAAACGAGGTTCGGCCGAGTTGAAACGCCGTGTCATAGGCGGCTTTGAGCTGGCCGAGGATCTGTGGTTCTCCAACAATGAGTGAATCAATCCCCGCGGCGACCCGGAAGAGATGGGTCACTACCTCTGTGCCTCGGAGCTTATAGAGTGCATCAGCAAACTGAGCTCGCGTGAGCCCTGCAAGCTCAGCGAGGATCTGTTCCACTTGGGTCTCAATATATGAGCCGTCATTGTCGCGATGATGAAGCGCCACTATAAGCTCAATGCGATTGCAAGTACTCACGGCAACCACTTCCCGAACTTTCGGAATCCGTTTCACTGTCTCGAGCACCCAAGAAAGCCGATCGGCTGTGAGCGCAAAACGTTCCCGGATCTCGACGCTTGCTCCGCGATGATTGAGTCCGAAGAGATGGAGTTCCGTTGCTAAGTGCGAAGCCATCAGTCCCGTTAATAAAGGTGGAAGGTATTCCCCATTAAATTGATACTGACAAACGAAGCCATAATCGTGGTGAAGCCCGCAATCGCAAGCCATGCGACCCGTCGACCTCGCCAGCCGTGGCCAAAACGCGCAACGAGCAGGAACGCATAGACGAGAAAGGTAAGGATCGACCAGAGCACTCGCGGGTCAAACACGAGGCCATTTACATCTGAGAGAAACGCGAACGCTAAACCGCTTATAATTCCCGTTCCCATGAGGACAAAGCCGATCCCAACGACGAAACTATTCAACCGATCGAGCTCGATGAGCGACGGAAATGGTTTGAGAATCGCTCGTTTCCGCTTGAGCGCGGTCTCCTTTACGATCACCGCAAGGCTAATGCCAAAGGCGAAGACGAGAAATACGTTCGCGAGCACTGCTGAACCAATATGAATCCAGAGGAGCGGTCCGCCCGAAAGCGAATCTGTCGGCTCGACACTCAAATGAAAGAACACGCTGGAAAGGATCATGAACAGCAAACTGAGCGGCGAAACAAAAACGCCTAACGCTGAAAGATTCATCTTCCGTTCGAGTGCGATGAAGAGAGAACTTACGAAGATACTGACGAGCGAGAGTGAAAGCGGGAGGCCAATTACCGAGAGGAATGATTCACTTCCCAGGGGAAGTGAACGATAGCCACCTGAAATCTCGAGCGCAAGGAACGCGAGATGGGCAAATAGGGCGACAATGAGACAGCGTTTGCCCACTTTTAGCCCTTTTGTCTCGCTGTCGCGATTTAAATAGGCGCGTAAGTATGCACCTGTTGAAAGCAGGTAGAACACTACAGATAACAACGGGAAAAAGTGAAGAAGTCTGGGAATGGTCACCATAGAAACAACAGCAAAATTTACTGGAGTACGATTTTCTGCCCTGGATATATGGTCTTTTGTGCGCCAGGATTGAGCTTTTGTAAAGCTGGGAGGGTCATACCGAATTTTTTCGCGATTTTCCCTAAGGTATCGCCCGATTGAACTACATAATGCGTCGGAGGAGGCGCGGGATCTGAGGGACTCGGGGATTCTACTGCGATGTCAGTCGGTTTTTCCTCTGGTTTCGCCACTGGCGTTTCGGTTGGTTTTGGCGTGGCGCCCTTCTCTGCCGATCCAGGCTTCGCCGATAAGCGAAGCTCACGACCAGCCCGAAGCTTCTTTGGGTTACGGATATTATTGAGCGCCATGAGTTCCTTCGTACTCATCCCGGCGCGCTTTGCGATCGAACCCAGGGTATCTCCCTTCTGCACACGGTAACGCTCTTCAGCTTGGCTCACTTGCCGAACTTCTTTGCTTGGCGTTTCGGTTGCTCGCGGCTTCGTCTTTAGCTTCACCGGACCACCATGAACCGGTGTCCTCTTCGGAACCGTAGGCGCTTCCGACGTAGAGGCCAACTTCACGACTTCGCCTCTCCCTCCGAGTCGGGCGACAAGGTTCTCACCATGTCCGGGTGCAACCTTGGCCATAAATCCGACTGGAATTGAGGCACGGCCTCGCCGCACAGGCTGAAGTAAGGCTTGATTCATTCGGGCAAACTCCTCTTCCGTTAAGCCGGAATGCCGCTGCACCTCGTTGTAGCCAATCGCGCGACTAATTCGCACCTCTTCAAATCGAACCGGATGCTCTCGTTCAAGGCCAGGGAAGTAGCTTGACCAGTTCTGCTCGATCTCAAGCGCGGCAAGAAACTCCGGATAGAAGTTCGCCGAAGCAAAACCAAAGGCCCGGCCCTTGTACTCCCGGATGATTATCCCAATGTCTTTGCTTCCCGTAGCCTTCACCGCGCGCATCACCCCATTTAAACCATGGTTATAAGAAGTGATCGCAAGCGGCCAACTTCCTAGCTTTTCAAAAGAGTGCGCGAGATATTTTGCGGCAGCTCGGGTAGCAAGAATTGGATCACGCCGCTCGTCGACCGAGGCATTTACCCGCATGTAGAGCTTCCCTGTAGAACGCATGAACTGCCAGATTCCGGCAGCTCCTTTTGAACTGTATGCTTCATAATTAAACGACGACTCAATAAGCGGGATTCGGGCAAGCTCAACTGGGAGGCCTGCATTGAAGAAGATCGCTTCCATCGTCGGCATGTAGCGCGAGGCGCGCGCTACGCCTTCCATAAACCGCTCACGGATGCCGGTCTGAGTTCGAATTTCAGTGACATCACTCGCGGCTCGATATTTCGAGAGTCCTGGTCCTGCGACTTGGTTGAAAATCCGCTGCAATCGCCGTGCAAACGCAGTCTCTGGAGTGGAACCCGAGGCAAGTTCACGGAGCGTTGCTTGGATGCGCGCCATCTCCTCACGCACGGCTTTCTCTTTGAGTTCCTCAAATTTCCGGCCCTGGTATTCGCCTTTGAGATCGGTAAAGTCCAAGACCGAATAGACAATTTCGGGATGGCTCCGATGATGGAAAACGAGTTCGTCCTTCCCGTATTTAGTAAAAACCAGCTTCCAGAACTGAACCCGTCCTTCAATATTCTCTGCGGGGACAAATGTTGTTTGTGAACCATTGAGCCGCCGTTCGCTCTGTGCGAGCGCGGCTGGAAGCAGGAGGAACGAAAGAACAAGTACGATGAATCGCTTACCCATTTGCGGTGAGTGCCTCAAGTAAACCTTCTTCAAATGCGTCTACGCGGTCACCTGATTGATGACCGTTAATCATTACTACGAAAGCAAATCGTCTCCCAGCAGGCGACGCGGCATAGCCAGCGAGTGTCTTTACGCCGTTGAGCGTCCCCGTCTTTGCCCACACCTCCGCTCCCCCCGAGTTTAAACGCCGTTTCTTTAAAGTCCCGCTCAACCCAAAGCGGCTGAGTGAGGAGGTAAAGGTCGGTGCAACTCCAAAATCACGATAGAGGTCGGTGAGAACGGAAACAAGTTGCATCGCGGTAAGTCGATTGCTCCGACTTAATCCTGAACCATCAAAGATGGCAAACGAAGTTCGTGAAAATCCAAGCCGTTCAAGATATCGCGTCATCTTTTCAATACCGAGCGCGTGCTGAAACTGGTCGGTCTCATCTCTTCCCAATTGGAAGACTAACTGATCGGCGATAAAGTTATTGCTGTAGTGGTTCAGGTCACGAAGGACAAGCGCTAAATCTTTTGACTCGGTACTTGTAAGAAGCTCGGCGGTTGTTGGAATTTTTCCTTCTCGGACGCGCCCCGTTACTACCACGCCTTCCCCCTCGAGGAGGGTTCGGAACACACTCCCGAGATAATGTGGAGGCGAAGACACTGTCTGGTAGCTAACTTTCTCCCGTTTTTTCTGATGAATGGTGCCTGAAACAACGAGTCGTGGACGTTTTGCCCCGCTTCCTGCTGGCGCGGGAGAACCCGGTTCACCGGTTATGGCTACGCTCACCCGTGTTTCCCCAGTTGATACCGTGGTGACGTTATTTATTACCTCGGCATCGAGTCCCTTGGTTACCGTTACGTGCGCAGGTTTCCCCGGTGTGCTTGGAGTTACTTGCACAGCATAACAGTTATGGTTGAGCGAGACGGCGCTCATTCCAGCCTGATATGCTCGAGGACCGAGGGCATCCTTCGCCCCTAGGAAACGCGAGTCGTCGACTATAATATCACGCACCTGCTTTACACCCCTTGCTTGAATGTCTTGAGCGAGCAACCAGAGACGCTCACTGACAAGACTCGGGTCACCTGAACCTTCGAAATAGAGATCGGCTGGCTTCGCGCCGGTTCGGTCGATGTAGACATCGGACACGAAACGATATTCGGAACCCAGCTCACGGAGCACCACAGCGCTGGTAATGATCTTTAGAATAGAGGCCGGTGTAAGTTGTTCCGTCTCATGATAAGAAAAAATCAAATCACCACTAACCGCATCAGCAACTGCGATACCAGCTTTGGCCTTCTTCCCAAGTCTAGGGATTTCACGTTGGACAAAACTGCTGACGCGATCCTTAACTGAACTCTCGCTCGGTTGTGCCAGAGCTTTAAAGTGAGACGATGCAACGAGTTGAACGACTAAAAGAATAAAAATACTGCGAAATTGCATCTTGCGCTTCGATACTCAAGTAGCGGGGTAACGGGACGTTTCATTGTTGGGACTGTCATAGTAAGACACTCAACCTTGATTGTTCGCAAGCACCTACCCTACAATCGAAACCCGAGAAAAAAACTGAGGAGATTGCGGGATCGATGGAAAGAACAGAGCTCATCGTAACTCTCGTTACGGTTCCTACTGCTGAGCTTGCAGAAATAATCGCGAACAAGCTCGTCACCGAGCGTTTGGCCGCGTGCGTGAACATTCTCCCCGGGGTGCGCTCAATTTATTCCTGGAAAGGCAAAGTCGAAGAGGCAGGCGAGCTCCTCCTCCTCATAAAAACAAAACGCGCGCATTATGCCGAGCTTGAAGCGCGCATTCGTGAGCTTCACAGCTATGACACACCAGAGATTGTTGCGATTGAGGCGTGTGCCGTTTTCGAAAAATATTTGAACTGGGTCGAAACCGAGACCACATAAGGATGATGGTGAACTCCGATATTCGTAAAATCGACCTTCACACCCATATTCTTCCGCGGGACCTCCCCGATTTTTCTAAAAAATTTGGTTACGATGGATTCGTTCGACTCGAACATCATCGTCCATGCGGCGCGCGGATGATGATCGGCGATCAATGCTTCCGCGAGATCACAAGTAACTGTTGGGATGAAGAGCTGCGCCTGAAAGAGTGCGACGAGTCCCAGGTTCAGGTGCAAGTCCTCTCGACAATTCCGGTGTTGTTTAGTTACTGGGCAAAGCCCCGGGATGGCTTGGCCCTCTCACAGTACTTAAACGACCACCTCGCCTCAGTCGTCGCGAAACATCCGAAGCGTTTTGTCGCCCTCGGCACGCTTCCACTTCAGGACCCGGACCTTGCCGCACGCGAGCTAGAACGGGTGGTAAACGACTTAGGCTTTCCTGGCGTTGAAATCGGAAGCCACGTAAACGGTTGGAACTTAGATGAGCCAGCGCTGTTCCCTGTCTTCGAGCATGCGGCTCGGCTTGGTGCGTGTGTTTTCGTTCACCCCTGGGACATGATGGCAAAAGATCGGATGGAGAGATATTTCCTCCGCTGGCTCGTCGGTATGCCCGCAGAGACAACACTTGCGATCTGCTCGCTCATCTTAGGCGGCGTGCTCGAGCGATTACCGAAACTCCGAGTTTGCTTCGCGCATGGCGGTGGTGCACTTCCCGGCACGCTCGGTCGAATTGAACACGGATTTCACGCACGACCAGATCTCTGTACCGTTGCAACAAAAACGAGTCCTGCAGCACAACTGAGGCGAATCTTCGTTGATTCGCTCACCCATGATGCCGATGTGTTACGACTCCTGCTAAAGCAATTCGGTGCCGAGCGAATTGCTCTCGGCAGTGACTATCCTTTCCCACTCGGTGAGCGGACGCCCGGGGAACTGATCGCGTCGATGCCTGACCTCACGAAACCGGTGAAGCAAAGGTTGTATTACCAAACGGCACTTGAGTTTCTGAACCTCAAGGAGGAGCATTTCGATTGAATACGACTCGTGATTTCGCTCGCTCCTTGGACGAGCAAGATGAACTCCGCGCATTTCGGGACAAGTTCTCACTTCCGCTACGTGCTGACGGTTCGCCACTCGTCTACTTTGCCGGAAATTCACTTGGCCTTTCGCCAAAAACCACGCCAGCCGTGATTGGAAGCGAACTAGAAAAATGGGCACAGTTAGGTGTCGAAGGGCACTTTGCTCGCGAAGCGCCTTGGTATAGCTACCATCAGCTCGTGCGTGACGCATCGGCACATCTCATCGGCGCACGTCCTGAAGAGGTGGTGATCATGAACACGCTCACCGTCAATCTCCACCTGATGATGGTTTCATTCTATCGGCCAACGAGAGATCGCTACGCGATTCTCGTCGACCACCCGACTTTTCCGTCAGACCTCTATGCGGTGAAGAGTCAGCTCCGATTCCACGGGCAAGACTCAAGCAAGGCTCTCATTCGCGCCGAGCCCCGCCCCGGAGAGCATACCGTGCGGATGGAAGATTTCGAAGAACTCTTCCACAGCCGAGGGAAAGAGATCGCCCTCGTCTTAATCAACGGAGTTAATTTCTTTACCGGTCAGGCTTTTGATATCAAACGCGTCGTCGCACTCGCCCACCGTGCGGGTGCACGAATCGGCATTGATCTCGCACACTCGGTAGGAAATGTTCCGCTTGAGCTCCATGATGCCGGGCCGGACTTTGCCGCTTGGTGTAATTACAAGTATTTGAACAGTGGCCCGGGTGCAATCGCTGGATGCTTCGTTCATGAACGACATTTACACGACAGCACACTCCAACGTTTCTCAGGCTGGTGGGGAAATGACCCGGAGACGCGATTTGAAATGGGGCCGGATTTTGTGCCCGTTCCGTCTGCAGATGGCTGGGCAGTGAGTAATCCACCGATTTTTTCGTTGGCGCCACTTCGCAGTTCGCTAGCGCTCTTCGATCAAGCGACAATGCCAAAGCTTCGAAAGAAGAGTTGCTTGATGTCTCAGTACTTCGATTTTTTAACCGAGGATGTAACTCGCGGGGAGGTGAAGATTATTACGCCGAAGGAAGCGCCGGAACGCGGAGCGCAGATTTCTATGTTGGTGGATCAAAATCCAGAAGCATTTCATCAGGCGCTTCTTGCTTCCGGTATTGTCTGTGATTTTCGAAAACCCAACGTCGTTCGCGTGGCACCGACACCGCTCTATAATACTTTCCAGGAAATTTGGCAGTTCGCAGACATTTTGAAACGTCATGTTGGGAAATAAGATGGTAGAGAACTCCCCGACGATCACCATTGTCGGTGGAGGGCTTGCGGGCACGTTGATGACGATTTTCCTCGCACGTGAAGGTTTTGCTGTTGACCTTTATGAGAAGCGCCCCGACCCACGGCTCGAGCGCACCGAGCCCGGGAAATCGATAAATCTCGCGTTATCCGCGCGCGGAATTGATGCGTTACAGCGAATCGGACTGAAAGAGGAGGTGCTGAAGCTTGCGATCCCGATGCGCGGACGGATGATCCATGACCGTGAAGGGAAACTCCGCTTCCAGCCATATGGAGTGAGTGATTCCGAGGTCCTTCACTCCGTGTCGCGAGCTGGGCTAAATGCGCTCCTCCTCGATGCAAGCGAGAAGGTTCCGAACGTCCGCCTCCATTTTAACCATAAGTGTAAAGCAATCGATTGGAAGCAGTCACGAATTCTTTTCTCAACACGCGAAACACAGCCTAATGAACACGACGTTCCGTTCGAGCTGCTCATCGGTGCAGACGGGGCGCTCTCTCAGGTGCGTTATCAAATGCAGCGACTCCCCCGCTTTCAATTGGCGCAGGATTACCTCGAGCATAGTTACAAGGAACTCACCATCCCTCCGACTCCTGAAGGTGATTTCGCTCTGGAACCAAACGCGCTCCATATCTGGCCGCGGGATGATTTTATGTTAATCGCGCTCCCGAATGCTGATCGTTCCTTTACCTGCACACTTTTCTGCCCACACGAAGGCGAGCGAAGCTTTGCTACGCTCAACAATCGCCAGGCGGTCGAGAAATTTTTCCTTGAGACCTATCCCGACGCCTACCGGTTGATGTCACGACTCATCGACGATTTTTTCGCAAATCCGACTGGCGATTTAATTACTGTCCGATGCGCTCCGTGGCATTATCGGGACCGAATCGTGCTAATCGGTGATGCCGCGCATGCCGTGGTTCCGTTCTATGGACAGGGGATGAACGCAGCGTTTGAAGACTGTACTGTGCTTATCGACTGTTTGAAGCGAAACGCGCCTCATTTTGAATTTGCACTCCGTGAGTATGAAATGCTCCGCAAGCCTCACACCGACACCCTCGCTGACCTCTCGCTTGAGAATTATATTGAGATGAGGAGGAAAACTGCCTCTCCAGTCTTCCTCACCTTGCGGTTGATCGAAAATGCGCTCCATAAGATTTTCCCACGGTGGGTCATGTCCCTCCATGGGATCGTAAGTTTTACCTGCGTGCCATACCGGCAATGTGTCGAACGTATCCGGCTTCAGAATCGAGTTTTTGGTGCCCTTTGCCTCTCGCTCGTAGTTGCCCTACTATGTGCAAGCATTTTTTAAGGACAGCCAATGGCGCTCAATTACGCAAACTACATTAAGCTCCACGAACTCGTAGGCCTCCAACATCCAGTTTCTAAGCCTCCAGAGCATGATGAGGTGTTGTTTATCATCATCCACCAGACCTACGAGCTCTGGTTTCGGCTCTTGCTCCATGAGTTCACGAAGCTGAAGCAAGATTTTTCCACAAATGACCTCTACGGAGCGATCCACACTTTGAAACGTTGTCGCACAGTGATGAAGACGCTCGTTGGTCAGATGGATATTCTCGAGACGATGACGCCGATGTCTTTCTCCAGCTTTCGGGAGCGACTTGAAACGGCGTCGGGATTTCAATCGCATCAGTTTCGCGAATTTGAGTTCATGCTAGGCTACAAGCGTCCACAGATGATGAAGTACCACGAGCACGACTCCCGTGGGTACCAGGCGATCGCCCAGCGGCTCAATGAACGTTCGGTGTGGAGCCATTTTTATGATTTCCTCGAGCATCAAGGAGTTCCGATCCCGCCTGAGCTTCGCGCCGCGCCAGTAACTGAGCCAACGCGAGCGAACGATCAGATTCAAGAAGCTCTACTCAAGCTTTATAAAACGCGGCCCGATCTCGCCGGATTGTTTGAACTCATGACAGATTTTGATGAGGGGTTTCAGGAGTGGCGTTACCGCCACGTAAAGCTCGTTGAGCGAACTATAGGAAACAAAGAAGGCACTGCAGGAACGCTCGGGGTGGAGTTCCTCAAGCGCTCACTATTTCAGCCCACATTTCCCGATCTGTGGGCGATACGACACAAGCTCTAACCGCCTCTCTCTGTCATTGCGAGCGAAGCGAAGCAATGACAGAGTTAGCTTACCAGTAGTAGTAACGATCCCGTCGTTCATCATCATTGAGCTGGTGACGGAGTTCATCGCGGAAGTCCTCGTACTCCTCTCGAAGCTCTTCCCGCTCGTTTTGAGTAATCCGTCCATCCCGGCGATAGGCGGCTTCCTTGCGAATGATATCTCGCTGCACTTCGCGGAGCTTTCGCACTTCGGATTGTGAAAGATTGCCTTGGCGAATCCCACGTTCAATCGCATTCTGGCTCATCTGCCAGTAGTTTCGCGGGACGTTACTATATCCGTAACGATTGCCTGGGAGGGAATAATTATAGCCGTTCCGATTATCGTATCGATTATCATAGCCGTAACCAGGATAGCGGTACGGTCGTCGGTAACTGAACGGTGACCGGTTTTGAGATTGCCCCCATCCATAGTGCCGACCCCTTCCCGACTCACGAGAATCAGAATCGGCCAATGTTGGCACCGGGAACACCAGCGCTCCAATAAGCATTATTTTGGCTATGGATTTCATACCAACTCCTCGCAGTTAAACTGCTGCTCATCTGCATAGTTAGACGAACCTCTTTGGGGCTTCTTCAGTGTTCGGGTTATTTATGAGTAGACAGGGTCAATGTATAAACTACCGGCACAAATCAAGAATTTGATGATAAACCGGATCTCCCAAGCGCTAAGGTCACCGTTGTTCACGGGTAGCGCATAACGCCCCTCAGAGCTCAACCGAGCCAGATGTTAGATTACTACGTTGTTCAGGAGCAATTATGAGACTAAGTACCCTTGGCTACACCTTCTTTATTGGGTTGCTTGCTATTGGGACCCGCGGCACTGCAGTTGCCCAACTCGCCCCTAATGAAACTGAATTCGAATACAGCTGTATCACGGGACATTACGGACCGCGGCAACTCGAAAATCCCTATGAGCTAGACCAGTTCCAACTGAAGCAACCCAAGCCTTGTCCTACCGGCTACTCATTTCTCGGGGGTGGGTTCGTACACTTCCCGGGCGCGGTTCGCTGCACAGTGAAAGCGGGACAGGAAAGCTGCACCGCTGTCGTTAAGCGTCATCTTTATCCGCTCAGTTCCTTCGACGGTGGGAAGGTTACCCTCAGTAGTGAGCTTACTAGTGAGGAGAAGAAGTTAGGTTGCGTCCTGAGCGAAGCTGGCAGTTGGGCTTCCATTGACTGCTGGGAAGACCTCTCCCATTGCTCCATCACAGCAGTGTACCGCTATGGCTGCAGTGGATCTCCTAAGCGAACTGAAACGGAAACGTCTAAGTAACATTAAGCAATAAAGCGAAAGACGAGGTGAAAGCGCCCGACCGCTTGACCTCGCCTCGCTTTTTTTCTGCAACAATTCTGTCTCCATGCTATCAGAGACTCTGTGCATGGTGTACTTATCTCCACCTTTCTGGTCTTCCTTGTTCTCGGTACACGATGGTTCTGGTTTGTCGGCGTTGGAACGGATGACGCGGCTTCGTATATTCTTGCTGCGCGGTATGTAGCTGAAAATGGAGCGCTTCCGTTCTTTCAGCTCTGCGATCAGATTGCAGCACGCCTCGGCATGGTGCTTCCGCTCGCACTCCTTGTCTCCTTCTTTGGAATATCAGAACTAAGCTTTTCGCTAATCCCGATTATTGGGTCCGTTCTCACCTCCCTCTTCCTCTACTGGTCAGCGCTCTGGCTTTGGGGGAGATATGCTGCATTACTCGCTTGGGCGCTCTGGATTTGCTCCCCACTTCAGCTTGTCTATGATACGCAACTCTCCCCTTCAAACCTTCATGCGATGTGCGTGTCGGGAGCACTATTTTTCTATCTCCTCGCTGAGCGGAGAAGGGCACTGCCATTTCGGGCCCGCACTGCGCTTGTTCTCGCTGGGGTCTTGCTCGGCTTCGGAACGTGGGTGAATGAACTTTTCGTGGTGATTATCTGTGCGGCTCCGCCGCTTCTCATCGCATTCCGTCCGCGGATTACATCGCTTGGTTGGGTCTTAATCGGTGCTCTACTTATAATCGGAATTGAACTAATCGTGATGAAGCTTACCACTGGGAGCTTTTTCTATCGCCTCTCATGCATCCAGCTCACCGAACAGTCAATCACAAGTAATCGTGATCCGCTCTATTATCCGCAGGCGCTCTTTCTGCTTACGACACCGAGCGCGGATTCCACCCTCGGGTATTTTGGCCTCGTCTTCTACGTTTTTACAGCCGCTACTATCGTTGCACTCGTAACAAAAGACCGGTTGGTCGGTGCGTTTGCGGGAGCAACTTGGTTAGTCCTCGCATACCTCCAATGGGGAGTAATTTCGTTCGATGGCACCCCAATCACGAAGTATATCCGCTACCTCTCGATGATCGTTCCGGTTCAGTGCCTGACACTCGCAGGAGCAGCGACACGGATGAGGACTCCTCTTGGCGCGCTCGCTATCGCCATCTTCCTCAGTCATTTGCTTTGGATAGGGAATACGGCGGTAGAGGCTTCGCGATTACGGCTCGCCGGAGTTCGAGAGATTGCAAAGATTCTCGGCGAGCCTTCGCGAGAGGATGTTCCGATCTATGCTGATGATCTCACACGGGTTTATCTTGATACGTTTACGAAAGGTGCGCTCAATTTGCGTCCACTTACACCACTCGTTGAGCGCAATGAGCCTCCGGAGAACGGGATTGTCGTACTTAATGCATTACCGTTTCTTTACGAACCGAAACATCGCGATTATCCACGAGTTCCCAAATGGTTTGCGAATCCACCGCGTTCTTGGAAGCTCATACGCACGATTCATCTTGAAGGCATCGATCGTTTTAGTCAGGAGTATGAAGCGAAGATTTACGAAATTGGGTGATGGGGATTATCGGGGAAAGATAAAAGAGCGCGCATGCTACGATGGGAGTAACATGGGCTCTTTTTGGGGTCTCGGGTGGCCCGCGACGCATCGGCAGCGCGGAGGTTACTCGGCGCCACCTATCCCTAGGATCCATACACGTCCTCCTCGCGCTGCCTAAGCACGAATTGGGCGAGAGGAAGAGCCTGCTCGACGGCTTCGCGAAACGTTTGCAGGAACCGTTTCGCGCGCGCTGTTCTCGGCTCCGCGTGCTCGACTAAATCGAGCCAGAGCGCGAGAGCACCAGCGTGCCTTCGAGCCTCGACCATCCGTTGATGCGCCATCCGTTTAGACCGCGTCACTCCTTGGAAACAACACATTGTCGTCAGCTCCCGGAAAACGAACACGGCGCAAACCTCAGGTATCAACCTGATTACGTAGCATGCGCCTCGCGGTGCCTGACGGCACGCCGAGACGCTGAGTTACTCCCTAATACCCAATACCAATGGCTGTGAATGTTTGGCCGAATCGCCGAATTCACCGGTCAAAGAGCCTTAATCAATTGTTGTAGGGTGCCGTGACCTTAGGGTGGCAAATAAAACCCACAGACTAGTATTGTATGCACGGCAGCAGGGCTAATCTACGGCCTTTGTTAGAAAAATGTTAGTGGGAGACCTAATTCCACAATCGATTTTGCGCATGAATTGTAGTTGTGCGAGACAAGGGTAATGCAATTTCGAAAGGGCCCGGCCTGCCTCGTGGCGAGTTACCTACTGTTTGCCACGCTTCCGCTCGGCGTTAAGTACACCTCGCAATTCGGACTTCCGGGCTCCTACGCCTCGTTTTTTCGGTTCGTCCTCTCACTTGTATTTGTTCTCAGCCTCGTCATTTTATCGCGAAAGAAGCTTCGAATCGGGAACCGTAGACTGCTTATCGCCCGAGGGGTTGCGGGAGGAGTCGCCGTACTCCTCTGGTTCTACGCGATCGAGCTCACCGCAGTTTCTAAAGCAACAGTGCTCCAACAGATGCACTCGTTATGGGCAAATGTCTTTGCAGTTCTGATGTTCCAACATCGGCCAGAGAAAAAGTTTGTCGCCTATCTTGCGCTTGCGATAGTTGGGCTTATTCTAGTCGTAAATCCGGTAGCAACGGAGTTTAACCTCGGCGATCTCCTTGCCCTTAGCGCTGGCGCTGCAAGTGGCTTTGCGATCTTAATGCTGAAGGCGGTTCGAGAATCTACTGATGTCCTTGCCACGTTTGGGAGTTTCGCCCTTTTCGGGACAATTATTTCATTCCCTTGCCTCTTTCTTACACTCCGTCCACCAGCTATTGAAACGGATCTCCTGGCACTCACATTACAGCCGAATATCTTCGCAGCACTCCTTTCCGTTGGACTCCTCTCCTGCTTCGCCCAGCTGTTCCTGACCTATGGTTATGGCTATACTTCTCTTGCACTCGGCACCATCCTCTCACTCCTCACTCCAGTGCTCGTGGTTCTCGGTGGTGTGCTATTCTTTGGTGAGCCACTCAGTCCCCATTTTGTCTTTGGAGCAGGGTTGATTCTCTTCTCCTCGGTAATGGTTGGTCGAGCCGAAATAGTCGACTAAAGCTCAGTCCGAATCGATACTGGCGAAGCAGTCGATAATACTGGTGTAAGGATTTTTCCAGCACCGGATTATGGGAACCACCAAGACCCACTAAAAAAAATCACTTCGTGGTCTTTGTGGTCTTCGTGGTGAAAAATACGCATCATTATGGAAAACACTAAGACCACTAAGAACACAAAGGGGAAGTTAGAGCACTTTAGACCACCACTTCGTGGTCTTTGTGGTGAAAAATCCGCTTCTCCTTCCGATGTATATGTGCCGAATATTGCGTTCTCTCCGGCACATGAACACCCATCACAAAACATCACCACGACTGAAATGCCAACAACTTTCGGTTCCGACTGAAAATAGTCAAGCCATACCCCGTGGTACACTAATTGCACCGATTATCACAGGAATAGTCTCTACTCGCTAACTCTTAGGTTTGGGTGCTTCAAACGACCGCGTTTCTCTTCGATTAGGAGGTTTATGCGATACAATAACAAGCTTTCGCTCGCTCACCGTTTCGCCCTAATTGGGATGGTGATGTTTATGTTGTTCTCTACCGGCTGCGCGATGCTCCTTGCGCCGGGGAATGGCGACGCTCCGGACATGTCAAGGATACAGGCAGGGCAATCAAGAACTGTCGTGGAGGAAATACTCGGGAGTCCGATCACCGATGTTCGACTCGATCCACGTGCTGGAGCAGCAAGACGGTGCAGCTACCACTACTTTGTCCGCCACGCAGTGGCAGAAGACGAGTCGTTTAAGACGAAGTTTGTCTCGAAACTCGTTGGTTTTCACGAGGAACAGATACACGTCTACTATGACCGAAACGATCGAGTAGTAAGAGTGACAACTCCACCACCGGCGCGTGCACGGTTGTCGGAACTATAGACTGAGTGCCTTTGTCATTGCTTCGCTTCGCTCGCAATGACAATAAGGACAACTAAGCAAACACCGTATCGTGGTAACACCGCTCGCAGTAGACCGTTTCCGGTCGACCCGGGGCGTAACTCGTTCGAATAGCGGAGCTACATCGCGCGCAGGTGCGGTCCCAGAGCTGGGCGGGGTTTCGAAGACCGAGGCGATATACGTGCCGGCAATCCGGGCAGTGCCGCGGGACAGGAATTGTAAGCCGTTGGTAGAACCGAAGCTCCTGTAAAAGCACACGGAACTTTTTTGCACAACGCTTGCAAGTTATTGAACGACGAACGATGTCGTCCCCGACATCTTGAATTCGGTCGGGGAGCTCAATAGATGGCTGTTCCGAATCAGCGTTCTCGTGATCCTTCCATTCATATCCCCGGCGAACTGCTTCCCCCTTCTCCAGCGGAAAGTATCGTAGTGCAGTGGATTCGTTGAAGCAGAACGCCGAGAGCTCCTTCGGAAAGAACCGTCCCCATTCCCCAGTGCTCTTCATGTGGGCAATAATTCGTTCACGGAGCGCGGTGTACTCGATCTCTGGGTACTGCCGATTCAAGATACAGTACTGCTTCCGCCGTAAGCCCACGCAACCGAACAGGTCGCGGCTATCGATACAGAGGTCGCTATAATCTACATTCGACGAGTAGATAACAAAAAACGATGACCGCACATTTGATGAACCAAAGCCGGAGACGAAATTATAGCAGAACTTCGAGTCCTCACCGAGCATACTACAGTTGTAGCAGTCCTTTGATTTATCACCGAAGATGATGTTTGCGAGATCTTCACTTTCTGCCACGTCAAAGCTCAAATCACAGTTTTTCGAGTTCAGGATGTAATCACCGCTACAGTTTTCCGAGTTTACGATGTGTGCGTACTTCACAACTCGCTTGCGGAGCAGTGCTTCAAACTCAGCAATGTTCTCCCGTTCAGTTTGGCAACTTCCGGAGAGGAGCGCCTGCTTTCGTTGGAAGTACTCTTCGCGAGGGTACTCCCGGTTCCCAATACAGTACGATCTCCGCACCAGGTTCGTGCAGAGAATGCATTCGCTACAACCAACACAGTCGCTGATAAACGCACAGTCGTTACAATTCTTACAGTTGAAGGCAAACAGACAGCCGTAGCAATCGGCAGAATCTGAGAGCATGTAACACCATTCATTTCGATTCCCATAATCCGCGTCATGGGTCATGATGTTTCGCATGCTCAAGGTGCCGTACATACAATCCTGATTGTTGTCGCCGCCGAAGAGCAAGTAACTATTCTTGTTTCCCACGGTGCTGTGGCAGTAGTCACTATTTTCCCCACGAACATTACTGAGCGCGATACGCGGAACTTCGCGCTGAAGCTCGGCGAATTGAGCAAAGAACGGACGGGAAAAGTCGAACGCCCGACCGAAGTGAAGACCGTCCCAACGGTCGCTATACCAATGGTCACTCTTATAAACTTTAAATGGCTTATCTTCGGAGTAGACGGAGATGATATTCTCTCCGGAAAAATCGCACTGACGCCGGTAGAGGACTCGTTCGCCACGGAAGGCTAAACGTTCGCGCTGGGAACATCTGAAACAGATACAAGGGGCTTCGAAACCAAAACTGGATGCAACTTCACGTTCAGCTTCACTAATCGAAAAGGATGCTTCACATTCTACGCAACGCATCGACAGGCTCCAATTTGCTAGGTGGCATTATAACTCAGTTCGAGCCAACACGGAATCCACCAGAATGGAGAAAATGTCATGACAAGGTCAAGCTTACGTCGACTTTCGATGATATAGCTTAATCACCTTCAAATTCAGAATTTCAACGAGGAGCGAGAACGCCATTGCAAAGTAGATATAGCCTTTCTCAATATGTTTCCCGAGAGATTCGGCAACAAGCATCACACCAATAAGGAGAAGGAAGGAGAGCGCAAGCATCTTCAGCGTCGGATGTTTCATGATGAATTCGCTAATCGATCCTGCGAATACGAGCATCACGCAAACAGCGAGCATCACCGCAACAATCATCACCCAGATCTCCTGTGCCATTCCAATAGCGGTGATTACTGAGTCAAGGGAGAAGACGATATCGAGGAGCGCCACCTGAAAGATAATCGGCCAGAATTTCGCCGACGCCTTTTCGCGTAATTCGCCCACCTGGTCCCCTTCGAGCTTGTCGTGAATTTCGAACGTCGCCTTACCAATGAGGAACAAACCACCAGTAAACAGAATCAAATCTCGCCCGGAAATGGGGTGGGCAAACACCTCAAACAGTGGGGCAGTAAGGCGCATGATCCAACTGAGCGCCAAGAGCAAGAGAACGCGGGCGATCATCGCAAACCCTAGGCCGACTCGCCGCGCAAGGGCCTGTTTATTCCGCGGAAGTTTTCCGGTGAGAATCGCGATGAAAACGACGTTATCAATTCCGAGCACAATCTCGAGGCTGGTTAACGACACAAGCGCTGCGATATTTTCCGCAGTGAGAAACTCTCCCACAGTTTGGTTCTCCTAATCGATCGTTGCCGTGACCTTTAATTCAACAGCGATTGGTGTTGGCAGACTCGTCACTTCAATCGTTGTCCGGGTGGGTTGAATTTGCCCGAAATGTTGCCCCCACATCTCATTGAATACCGGAAAATCTGCTTTCATGTCAGTAAGAAATACGAGCACGTCGACTATCTTCTCCCAGCTTGACCCACAATCTTCCAGAACATAGCGCACATTCTGAAATACCGCTTGACATTGCGCGCGAAAATCGTAGCTCAGTATCTTTCCGCTCGGGTCAAGCTTGAGTCCCGGAATCTCGTTCGTCTCGCGTGTACGCGGACCAATGCCGGCAAGAAATAAGAGATTCCCCGCGCGCTTTGCATGCGAATATGCCCCTACCGGTTTCGCAGCTCGCCTACTCATCTCAGACATAGAAACTATCCTCAGTACCTAAAGCAAACATTCTTCGGCTCGGTAAAGAAATGTAACGCCTCATCTCCACCCTCGCGACCAACCCCACTGTGCTTTACTCCACCGAAAGGAACGCGCAAATCGCGAAGCATCCAGCAATTTACCCAAACTGTTCCAGCGTGAAGCGCTCGTGCTACCGCGTGTGCCCGCTTCAGCTGATTCGTCCAAATCGAAGCAGCAAGGCCATATTCGGTGCCATTCGCCAAATCGATCGCTTGTTCATCGCTCGTAAATGGCGTGATCGTAACCACTGGACCAAAAATCTCTTCGCAATTCACCCGGGAGGCTGGACCCAATCCAGTAATCACTGTCGGTTCAAAGAAGAAACCGTTCTTCACTCGCTCCGGGAGCATACTCGGCCTTTTCCCACCGGAGACGATATTCCCCCCTTCCAGATTCGCGAGCTTGACGTACTCTTCTACTTTCTCAAGCTGCATACGCGAGACAAGGGCACCTTGCTCCGTCTCGGGAAGAAGTGGATCTCCGAGGCGAAGTTTCGATGTTTGTGTAACGAATTCTTTTACAAACTGGTCAAATACCCCCTCTTCCACCAAAATTCGGGAGCCGCTGAGGCAAATCTGTCCTTGGTTTGAGAACGCTGCTCGAACACTTTCGCTTACCACGCGGTTCAATTCAACGTCAGCAAAAACAATATTGGCGTTCTTTCCGCCAAGTTCGAGTGAGACGCGCTTAAACGAACTCGAGGCAACACGAGCAATCTCTCTCCCAGTAGCAGTTCCACCGGTGAACGAAATTGCCTTTACCGCTGGGTGCGCTACCACTCGTGCCCCCGCCTTTGCTCCAGTGCCGTGAACAATATTGAGTACGCCGCGGGGGAGCTTTATCTGTTTACAGATATGTGCGAGCAGGTCTGCCGTTCTCGGGGTAATTTCTGATGGCTTTGCTACCGCGGTGTTCCCCGAGGCAAGTGCTGGCGCTATCTTCCAGCTGAGGAGATAAAGCGGAAGGTTCCATGGAGAAATGAGCCCGGCAACGCCACGCGGTGTGCGTAACGTAATGTTGAGCGCGAGTTGATCGGTCTCGTGGAGTTCATTCGCGGTGTGAAGAATCGCAGTTCCGAAAAAGCGGAAGTTACTTACTGCACGTGGAATGTCCACGGTGCGTGCAAGTTGAATTGGCTTCCCCGTATCAATGCTCTCTGCCCGCGCAAACTCTTCGAGACGTTCCTCAATCGCATTTGCAATAGCAAGGAGATACTCCGAACGTTTTGCCGTGGGCGTCTCCATCCATGCGGAGAAGGCCTGCTCTGCCTCTTCCACCGCTCGATCAACATCTCTCGCATCACTCGCAGCAACAAGGCTATACGCACGGCCAGTAGCAGGTTCAATGTTCTCCAGATACTCCCCGGAGTGTGGTGGAACAAACGCGTCGCCAATGTAGTTCTCAATTTTTTCCATTCCGGCCATTCGGATATTCAACATTTATGCTCTAAATGAAACTTTCCTTCTCTGTTGCTCCGGGGCTCTGTTGCTCTGTGTAATATAAAAAGCCTATAGAGTTGCTTCAAATGTTTCATTTTATGAACAGAGCAACGGAGCACCAGAGCAACAGAGAAAACTAAGAAAGCGCGTATTCATTTTGTTAAAGGCTCTTCGTCCGGCCTCCGTCTACCGGTAAATTCACGCCAGTTACATACGCCGCTTGCGGCGAGGCGAGAAATCCCACGACGTTTGCGATCTCCTCTGGCTTCCCAAATCTTCCGAGAGGGATTTGGGCCAGCATCTCGGCTCGAATCTGCTGTTCGTCGCACTTCCGGGTATTTGCTTTCACCCGAATGAGTTCGGCCAATCGTTCGGTCTCAATGAAGCCGGGAAGGATACAGTTTACGGTAATGCCGAATGGGCCAAGCTCTTCGGCGAGTGTCTTCGCCCAGCTCGAGACAGCGCCACGGATGGTGTTTGAGACACCAAGGTCAGGTATCGGTTGCTTCACTGACGTAGAAACAATGTTAATGATTCTCCCGTAGCCCGCGGCCTTCATCCCAGGCACGATCGTCTGCACAAGAACCTGCCCGCTCACCAGGTGCTGGTAGAACGCGGCGACAAATTCTTCGCTTGACGCAAGTAGCGCTGGCCCAGCTTTCGGCCCGCCGGTATTATTGAGGAGTATCTGATACGGACCTCGCTTATCGAGCTCCTGTTTCACAGCCGCATTGAGGGATTCTGGTTCGGCAGAATCCGCTACAAGAATTTCGTGTTGCTGCTCAGGAGTGCGTGAGAGAAGATGCCGCGTCGCAGCGAGTTCGTTTTGGTTCCTCGAGAGCAGTGTGACAGAAGCACCGAGTCTTGCAAACTCGAGCGCGCATGCTTTGCCGATTCCACGACTCGCACCGCATACGAGTGCCCGTTTTCCACTGAGCGACGCCATTTCCTATACCGAAACGTCTCGTTCGCTAGTCTCAACACCAAAAAGGTGATTGAGTCCATCATGCCAGATACGACGTGCAGTTGAGAGTGGGATACTCACGTCGATCGCTCCCTCAATACGAAGCTGCTTCCCCCCGACTTCGCCCTCAGCAGTGATCGGAAGTTTTGCTTCGTCAAGGAGGGCACGGAGTTCCGTTTCGTGCTCTGGCTTACAACTCACCAGGAACCGCGCGGATGTCTCGCTAAACAGGAGCGCATCGGGTCGAAATTCGTCATCCGCAAGAGTTTGCTTCAATGAGAGCCGAACCCCTGCCGGCCGGCCACTCACCGCACACTCCGTCAGTGCAAGCGCAAGCCCCCCCGCCGATAGATCGTGACAGGACGCAAGGAGACCTGCGGCAATTGCTCGGCGAATCGCTCCGCAGGTGCGTTCTTCAAGCTCGAAGTCAATATCCGGAACCGAGCCGGCGATCACATGATGGCAGTAGGAAAGATACTCGCTGCAGCCAAGTTCATCCTTGGTTGACCCCACGAGGAACACCCGGTCGCCTGCGTTCTTAAATGAGACCGAGCACGTGTGTCGGGCATCATCGATGACGCCAATCATACACACCGCCGGACTACCAAGGATCGGATTCACCTCCGTGCCATTAAACAGACTCACCCGATCGGAGAGCACGGGGATATTCCAGGCGCGGCAGGCATCGGCAAGCCCACGGAGCGCCTCAGACAGTTCCGATATATCTTGGTGACGAGCAGGGTCGCCGAAATTCATACAGTGAGCGACAGCGACTGGGCGTGCACCACACGCTGCAAGATTCCTCATTCCTTCAGCTACGGTTTGTACTGTTCCGAGATATGGGTCCCCCTTCACATAGAGCGAGTTACAATCAATTGTCATCGTGACACCGCGCTCGGCTCCCGCTTGAGTTGTGAAGCGGATGACACCAGCATCGTTCCCCCCAGCAACGAGCGTGCTCCCGCGGACGAGTTGGTCGAATTGTTCGTAAACGAGGTGCCGTGAGCAGAGGTTCGGGTCAGCAAGCAGGTCAATCCACACATCATCCAGACTATCAGGGATTGGAACAATCCCCTCCTCCTTCGCCTTCTTCTGGAGCATCGGGGCGTTTCGGAGCATCGCCCATTCGTCGGCTTTCCCGCCCCTTGCGCGCGTAGACTTTCCATCAGTCGTAGCCCCACCTTCTCGGTATGAGGCTTTGCGTAGCATCGGTGGGAATTTCGCGAGTTCGAATTCTTTCTCCACCAAACCTTCGCGGGCGAAACTGAACGGCACGCATGCAATTTGATGGTGGTGCCAGAAAATATTTACATCGTCAGTGTCGACCAACTCACCTACGAGGACGATACCGACCCGATGACGTTCAAAGATGTCGCTCACCCGTCGATGTTCGCCCTTGTTCACCACCACAAGAATCCGCGCCGGCGTTTCACTCGTGAGAACTTCACGCGGTGTGAGATTCGGGATGCGAGCTGGAACGCGGTCCAGGTCAAGGCGAACACCTGTATTCGAGCGCCGAGCAAGCTCAAATGCGGCCGTCCCAATCCCACCAATTTCAAGATCAACGATGACTTTCACCAAGCGCGCGTCGAGGGCTTCTGCAACCGCTCGATGGAGTCGCTCACTGGCCAAGGGATCTCCCACCAGTGGAGCGACAACCTGCGCTCCGGTGTCAGGACCTGTAGCTTTCCCTCGCGTCAATCCATCATAGCCGGTAGCAGTCCCAGCAAGCAGAATAGGGCTTCCAATAGCTGGTTTTTGGAGTTCGGGGAGTTTATTCTTATGCGCGATTCCTAGGGCACAGGTGTTCACCAAGGCGGCATTGTTAAATGCCGAATGGAAGAGGAGCTCGCCCCCAACCATCGGAACTCCGGCACGGTTCGTAAAGCGACTCAGTCCGCCAAGTGCGCCGCGGAGCAACCGATGGTTCTCAACCATGTTTGCATCGCCAACTCGAAGGAGATTCACCATCGCGATTGGTCGAACTCCGAGGGAGATAAGTTCGTCGAAGATTCGGCTGCTTGAGCAGGTCACCCCAACCGCAGCGTCACTCGTTAACGCTCGATTACTCTCATCCATCCGAAAGACGAGCGCATCGCCCTCGCCAATCTCCACGACACCTGCTCTGCAACCGGGAAATTTTACAACAGCAGCTCCATCGCGTCCGAGCAGTTGCAAAAAAGAGTGGCTCGATTTGTAACTATAGTTTTCGTCCCAGAGCGCGACGAACAATGCGCATTCGACCTCGTTTGGCTTTCGACCAAGCCCATCGACAATTTTGTCCCACTCTTCTTTGGTCAGCCCGAGGGCGAGCGCCGTGCTCTCCTCAACCGGTGGTAGATCTCGTTTCTTTGTGGTGGTCCCACTCGCCATTGTTCGCCTTGCGCGTTTAAATACTCTTCCCCCGACATTGCATGTTCATCATTTTACTGCAATAATTCTCGGGCGTTTCGAGCGCACCGTGTTGATTCATACTTATAATGTTTGGCTAGAGTTTAGTCCATGCCACGAGCGTTCCAGGTACCGACGTTCTATCGCTCACCATACATTTCGCTGGTGAAAAAGTATCGCCAAGCAGTAGATCCGCGAAAGCGCGATCTCTCCCCTACGATACTTGATTTCGGGCCAGTTCGATTTAAAATCGGTCGGCACTTCGGATTCTGTTTCGGCGTAGAGAATGCGATTGAGATCGCTTATCGCGCAATTACCGAGAATACAACGAAGCGCATCTTCCTCTTGAGCGAGATGATTCATAACCCCGAAGTGAACCGAGACCTCCAGGAACGCGGTGTTCGCTTCTTGATGAACACCGATGGGAGTGTTCGAATTCCCTTTAGTGAATTAACGCCGGACGACATCGTGATCGTTCCAGCATTCGGCACAACACTCGAACTCCAAGCGCAACTCGCGACAACGGGTATTGACCCCTACTACTATGACACGACGTGTCCATTCGTAAAAAAAGTTTGGAAACGTTCGGCGGAGCTCGGAACCGCGCAATTCTCTGTGATTATCCATGGGCGCCGCGCACACGAAGAGACGCGCGCGACTTTTTCGCATAGCGCACGAGAATCACCAACAATTATCGTTCGCGACATGGCGGATACCGAGTACCTCATTCAGTTTTTGAAAGGTGAGGTCCGCCTCGAGCAATTCGCCGAACACTTTGCGGGAGCAATGTCGGAGGGATTTGATCCGCTCATTCATCTCAAGCGTGTTGGCGTGGTGAACCAAACGACTATGCTCGCCTCAGAAACTCAGGCGATCGCGCGGCGTATCCGCGAAACAATGGCGGAACTCTATGGCGCTCGGCACCTTGCGGAGCATTTCGCCGACACCCGCGACACCCTCTGCTACGCGACCAATGAGAACCAAACCGCGACTCAGAGCCTGCTTGCTGCAGGTGCTGATCTCGCGATTGTAGTTGGTGGATATAATAGTTCGAATACTTCGCACTTGGTGGAGCTCGCTGAGCGGGTGATGCCGACGTATTACATTCGCGACTACACTGAAATTATTGACCACAGATCGATCAGGCATTTTGTTCTCGAGAAACAAACGACTGAGGTGACAAGTCCATGGTTCCCTGAAAATCGCCGAGGTGCACCAGTTGATATTGCCCTGATCTCAGGAGCAAGTTGTCCGGACTCGACGGTTGATCAAGTGCTCCAGCGCATTCTCGGATTCTTCACTGATGCTCGGGATTGTGAGGAAGTGTTCCGGCCATTTGCGGAGCTGCCAAACTCCTCTCCCGCGCTATAGACCCTCTGCGTTCCTCTGCGCTCCTCTGTGAGGCCTCTGCGTTCATTTCTTTTAAAAAATTGAATGGGTAAACGCAGAGGCTATTCAGAGGACACAGAGGGAACTGGGGAGCTATGCTGACTTCGTCGCAACGTTACCCTGAAGTCGCTCATAGTAACTGAGCACCTTCTTCACGTAGTTACGGGTCTCGGGGTATGGTGGCAAGGCCCCATGACGCTTCACCGCAACAGGGCCTGAATTATATGCGGCAACGGCAAGCGTGATGTTTCCACCGAACTTGTTCCGTAAATAGGCCAAATACTTCGCCGCACCGAGGATATTTTCACGAACCGAGAAGGGATTCTCTACACCGAGCCATTTTGCAGTGGATGGCATCAGCTGCATTAAGCCAACAGCACCTCTCCGTGACCGCAAATGGGCCTTACAATTGGATTCGGCAGCCATCATCGCAAGGAGGAGCTCATCCTCGACAGCAAACCGCGCTGAAGCTTCGCTCACAGCGGCAAGAACAGCGCGCCGATGCGTTGGATGGTACGCCTCGTAGAAATGGGGGCAAAGTTCCTGAAATGACGCCACTCCGTGAAGATAAGGTGTGAGCTCCTCGCTCACCAAGTTCGCGGAACTGTCATTGCCAAAAAGGTACGCATGGGTGGGCTCGGACTGCTCATTCACCCGATTACGGTGGAGTACGAATGCACCAACAAAGATCGCAACAACACCCAATGTTACGCGACGCTTCGATCTCTTTTTCAACCGCGGAGACATTCGTTCCTAATATTCCAGGTGTAAGTTTTTAATTCATCCCGCGCTTCTATCGTACTGTTCCATTGTACCACGCGGCACAGATACTGTTTTGTGTTTTTTCGCACAATGTTGATGCAACTTACCTTTTTCTAACCGCGAAGGCAAATTTCCACCCGATTGAGCGTTATATACGGCAGGAGAGCAATCGCTTTGCACCCAAAGCAAGGAGTCGCTCGGCGATTGATCTTCCGAGTATTGTTCCACGGTCGGCTGAATCTCGTGCAACCTGTTCGATCACTTCAGTACCATTCACAGCGATGACTCGCGTGCGAAGTTCGAGTTCGTCTCCCACCAACTGTGCATAGACACTTACCGCCGAATTACAATCTGCACCGAGCACGCGAACACACTCTCGTTCTGTGGACCACACGGCGGTGAGAGTGTTACTCGTTAATGACTGTGCAAGCATGAGCAGATCACGCCGGTCGGAGCGAAGCTGGAGCACAAGAATTCCTTGATTCACCGCGGGGAGCATCTCGTCGAAACTAAAGTAGCTCGCGTTCGTGTTTGCTAAGCCGAGCCGTTTCAGCCCCGCTGCAGCAAGCACGATTGCGTCAAACTCACCCCCTGCCCCGCGAAGCTTTTCTAGCCGCGTCGGGACGTTCCCCCGGATTTCCACAGGCTTCAAATCGGGCCGAAGACGACGCAGTTGGCCTTGTCGCCTGAGGCTGCAGGTGCCAACTACAGCGTTTGCCCGAAGAGAAGCGAGATCGCAACGCTCCGGGCCATCAATTGGAGAAGTGGCAGTAATGAGGACATCGCGTGGATCTTCACGGCTAAGGACGGGAACAAGGCAAGTTGCGGGATCAACATCGACCGGAACATCTTTTGCCGAATGAATAGCGAACTCAACTTCACCACGCACGACTGCATCTTCAATCTCTAAAATCCAGTCGCGTTTATCTTGCGCACCTTGTGGTGCTCGATCTCCTCGCGTGACAAAGTGTGCGAGCTCAACGCTCACCTCAGGATCAGTTCGTGTGATTTCGTCAGCAACAAGCTTTGCCTGTGCAAGTGCAAGCATGCTCTTTCGCGTTCCGAGGCGGAGTGTTATGGTGGCTCCCATAGTTAACTCCCTAACGACTCTCCTAGCCTTATCTTCGCGCGACGACAATTCTCTCCTGGCGTAAAACAATTCGATTGAAAGAGAAGTATCACCGACGAACCCATTTGGAATGTGCCGAGTCGGTTTCCTTTTTGAATTGCTCGCGGTGGTTGATACTCACGCCTCGCAGGCATTCTCTTCGCTCCACAGAACCCCCATGAAAATTGATTGCTCACCAGGTTGTCATAAGCGAGTGCAATCGAACCAACATTGAGCGCACCAACTTTTATCACGCTCACGAGCCCATGCTCTTTCCCTCGGAGGACTGTAACTACTCTTTCGTTTCGAACAAACAGCTGGGGAACCGTCCGGACTGACCACTCATTTACTGGCCAGAGTGTGCCGGGCATATGGGTCATCGAGACCACTTCTCCGTCAATTGGGGCGTGGATGTGATGGTAGTCTGGTGGGGCGAGGTAAAAAGTTATAAAGAAACCAGCCTCATAGCGGGCTTGGGCTTGTGCATCACCGAGGAGCAGGTCAAGCGGAAGGTAGACACCCTTTACCTGGAGCAATCGCCCCTGTTCGATTCGACCGTACTCGGTAATGACCCCATCGACAGGGCTTACAACTCCGGCGCCGATTGGCCGAGCCCCAGATTTAAGTTCGCGGGTGAACAGCGCGCCAAGAGATGGGTACTCTGGAAGCGACTTTGTTGCGTCCGCTAATTGAACACCATAGCGGCTTACAAACCAACGGAGGATCGCCAACTGCAACGCCCGCGGAAACTTAATCGACGCAAGCCGACCAACCAAACAACTTACAAGATTCTTCGGCACCAACCAGAGGAAGAATCGTAACACAGATGAACTACCGCTTGGAGAGCCCCTCGATGATCGCTCGCGCCTCCGGCGTAAGGACGAGCCTTCCGCTTATTGCTGCGCGCGTCTCGAGCAAAGTGGTCCAATGATCGGTGCCTTCATAGAGCGCCGTTTTCAGAGTGGACGTTGCCGCGTGACTCATTCGCGAGAACTTAAGCGCCATTTCACCCACAATCGTCTCAAGGTCTTCGACACGATCATAGACCTCAGCATAGAGTCCTCTTTCCTTGGCCCAGCTTGCCGTTCGCCATTCCGTATCAATCGCCATCTGGGAAAAAGCGCCAGGTCCGATTTTTCGTTCGATGACCGGGCCGACGACAAAGGGACCAATCCCAAGCGCCAATTCGCTGAGTCGGAGTGAAGCAGATGCATGGGCAACAGCGTAGTCCGAAGCTGCGACAACGCCGACGCCACCGCCAACCACCTTCCCCTGGACCCGCGTCACTATGAATTTTGGGCAACTTCGCATCGCAAGGATCAGACGTGCGAAGCCCATAAAAAACTCCTCACCTTGCGATTCCGATTTAACGGCAAGAAGCTCGTCGAACGAAGCCCCGCCACAAAATGCGCCCTCTCCCCTACTCCGGAGCACTACTGCTCGAGTTGATGGATCAGATCCCGCTTGGTGAAATGCGTCCGCGAGTGCGCGAAGGGAACTTGCGGGGAGTGAATTCCCTCGCTCATGAAAAAACTCAATGGTTCGGATCCCATCACGGAGATCAGACGTCACACCACTCATTATGCACCCTCACAGAAGAATTCGTATGGTAGCTGCTCTTAACTGAGAATAGAAGAAAAGGCTATACGGACCCGCTTGGTCCGTATAGCGGAGGAACTCCCGGACACCACCCAACCACCAACCCAAGAGAGAGTTTAGAGAAACAAAGTGAAGTATCTCTTCATTCATAGTACCGAATCTCGTCGAGCTAGTACATAGCTATTACGACCGGCGTCGCCCCGCTCACCTAACTTCCGAGACTTTTGATGCTAATTATACTTTTTCCAATTGAGCTTGCGAACAAACTCAATTGGAAAAAGTATAAGCATGCCATGGATGGCATGCCGGCGCGGCAAGCGCCGCCGTATCGCGGAGAAACAGGCCAGGGACGGCCTGTTTCGGAGCCAGAGATAAATATACCCGTTCCTTCCGGATAAATCTGCCGCGCCGAAGGCGCGACCATGATTTTTCGCAAACTCAAGTGGAACGGGTATATCGCGCTGCTTCGATTTTGCCGAGCTTCAGCTCAACCTCAACGAGGCGCTTCGCCCAGTCCTCGGCGAAGCGACGACGAAATGCTTTGATCTGCTCCCGAAGCTCAGCCGCAGAGCCAAGAAACTCACCTAGTACCTTCTGGTAGCTGGACTGATCGTTCGCGGAAAAAAGGTAGCCCTGAGAAAAAGTCTCACGCAACACTTGGTGGTCGGAGAGTACCATCGGCACGCCAACGGCAAGCGCTTCATATGCTCCACAGACGAGGCAGTCCTCGCGCGTGGTCAAATCGACGAGCAGGTCCGAATGTTGAATAAGCGCTTCGTATTCTTCAGCTGCAAGAAAATCGGTGAAACGTATCTTCTCCGATTGCAAACGCGCGAGCGCTCCCGCACGTGCGAGCGATCCCGTCACAAACAGAGTGAACGGCTCGGGAGATTTTGCTATTGCTTCAATGAATTCTTCTATTGGCTCATCAGCAGCAAATGAACTGATAAGAGTAATAACCGGTCGGGTGACTTCGCCCAAACGCTTCGGAATGACATGTTTTCCAATCTCTGGGATTCGATCGGGGAGCGCGACCACTTTTTTTTGTAGGTTCTCTGGAATCGGGATGGCGAGGTGTGAAATAATAATCACGTTCGCTCGAGCGAAGGAGTAGCGCACGAGTGTTCGAACGAACCAGTTTGATGAGTGAAGATAATCAAACGCAGCGTTATGGGCGTCGATCACCAAGTTGAAGTGCTTCACGGATCGCGTAAGCGAAAGCAAAAAAACAAGCCCGAGTGAAGGGCACTGGGCAAATACAGTGCTCCCCCTGGGCAAGCCGCAAAGGAGGCGAAGAGTTTTCGTGGCGCTGATAAAATATCGGGACATCGCTCCGTATCGGCTGTAATCAAACGGCCGATAATCCGCGTGAAACGCCCGTGCAAGTTCCGGGTTTCTGCGCTGCGTTTCCCATGTTATCCACACTCGATTCATGGTTCCTCGGGCCATCCCCTTTCCTACAGCTGTTCCCGTTGGAGATAAAGCGAAAGTTTCCCCGCCCAATTGTTTGGTCTAAACTGAGGGGCGACAACCATGAAATTACTTCAACTGCTAAAAACCCTTACGGCTGCTGCCAACGAAGCGACCTCGGTCGAGGATGCGCTTCGGGTCGCTCTTCGTGAGATCTGCGCCTACGCCAATTGGCCCGTAGGACATGCCTACCGCGTTTCGAAAACTGGTTCCAACCTTCTCGTCGCAATGAACCTCTGGCATTGTATCGACCCAGATGCTTACACAAATCTGATCCAGGCGACTGAGGAAACGCCGCTTCGAATCGGCGAGGGCTTGCCCGGTCGCGTAGTGGCGACAGGACAACCAGCCTGGATTCTTGATGTCACCAAGGACAAAAACTTTCCAAGAAATCGACGGCATGAGTTAGAGGTGCGCTCAGCATTTGCCTTTCCCGTATTTGTGAAGAAAGTCCCAGTGGCTGTTCTCGAGTTCTTCTGCCCGGAGGAGGTCGAGCCAGAAGTGAGATTGCTCGAGGCGATGGGCTACGTAGGTGCCCAGTTTGGTCACGTATTCGAGCGTGACCAAATCCTCTCTGAGCTCAGGGCTAGCGAAGAGCGGTTGCGACAGTTGAATATAACGTTGGAGAAGCGGGTTGAAGCACGCACAAGCCAACTCTCTGCCGTCAATAAGGAGCTCGAACAGTTCGCCTTCATCGCCTCGCATGATCTCCAAGAGCCGCTCCGAGCGATTGCCGGCTTTTCGCAATTACTCGCGCAGAAGTACAAAGGGAAAATCGATGAGCAAGCCGATGAGTACCTCTCCTTCATTGTCGGTGGGATCACCGAGATGCGAACCCTGATTCACGACCTTCTCGCCTATTCGCGTACCGCCAATCGTGACGTCGAGTTCGGGATGGTTGATGGGGAAACTCTCATTCAGAAAGTGCTCGCGTTACTCACGGATGCTATCTCACGGAACAATGCGGCGATAACACGAGATCCACTGCCAAATATCCGAGGAGATGAGACGCAGTTGGGGCAGCTCTTTCAAAACCTACTCGCCAACGCAATAAAATTTCGAGGCGCTGAGCCTCCGCGAATTCATATCGGCGTGGAACCACGCGGTGAGCATTGTGTGTTCTCGATCCGCGATAACGGAATCGGAATCAGTCCAAATTACATTGAGAGCATTTTTATGCCGTTCAAGCGACTTCACACAAAATCAAAGTACCCCGGGAGCGGTATTGGCCTTGCAATCTGCAAGAAGATTGTCGAACACCATCAAGGACGAATTTGGGTGGAGTCAAAGGAGGGCGAGGGTTCAACGTTTTTCTTCACCTTATGGGAAGCGAACTAAGCGCCGCTACGGGGAAATGCCGGAGCATGTCGGAAACCGAAAGTGTCTGAGCAAACGATATATATTCCTCTCCGGTAAAAATATTACGAAAGCTTCTCACTTCGTCGTCTGGAAGCACGACCGTGGCATCCTGTAAATGATTACCTATCGTTACAAAATAGCGGGGAGCAACTGTAATGAACGCACCCCCTTCGTACCTCCGCATGAAACACACGACGTGGCCCGCACCTCCGCCACGGATTTCAAGCGGCTCGTAGGAACCGTAAAGGAAGAGTTCAGTCCGTGCTCTCCGCGCCGCTAACATTGCAGCGATAAGGAAAAGTTTTAAACGATCGTCGGTGGCACGTTCGACCAATTTCACTACCGCTTCGATCCTCTCTGTCCCCGTGAGCTGAAGTATCAGCTGTAGTTCTTCAAGCAAATGTGCACGGTACTGAAAATCAACTGGCCGTCGATTGTCGGGATCCACAAGCGTGAAGTTCCAAAGCTCATCTCCTTGATAAATGTCGGGAACGCCTGGGGCTGAGAGCTGAAGTGCGCGAGCGGAGAGCGAATTGAATAGTCCAAATTTTACGATCTCTCTTCCGAAGCGATGGGCTCGCTCGAGAAAGCCACTCGCGGGAGAACCGAGTGCATTTCGGACAAAATGAAGCAGTGCTTCCTCATACGGCGAGTCGGGACGGTGCCAGCTTGTAAAGTCCTTCGCCTCGCGTACTGCTTTGATCATAAACTGTTCAACTCGTTCGCGATATTCGTCGGGAAGGGCTGTTGGAAAAGAGAGATCACCAGATTCGTTAAGCGGCCAACTGCCGATTAGCGTTTGGTAGAACAGGTAACGAACATTCCAATCGGGAAGCTGTCGACCGCGGATGCGCGTTTGAAAATCTCGAAGTAAACGATCCCACTCGCGGACTGCGCGAATCCAGTTCTTTGGCATCTCGCTCAATACCGAAATTCTATAGCGAGCATCAGCACTCCGTTTCGAATCATGAGTACTGAGCGTCGTGAGCGTGTGTGGGAAGCGTGTACGGATGCGCGCGTTGTGTTCATGGAAGGCGGCTACGACATCCGAGAGAGACGTCGCCGGAGAATTCCCCACTTCATTTCTCGAGCAGATCGGCAGATAGCGAAAGAAAGCTGTATCCTCTACACCTTTTGCGGCTACTGATCCGGCAAGTTGCTGGAAGCGGAGCGCGAACTCGAGTGTGCGTTCGCTAATATGAAAATCACGCGTCAGAATATCTTCGACAAACGAGATAGCCTCTCGTTTCGCCCTCATCCGGCTGCGCGCTCCATCGAACCCCTGAATAAGTGCACTGCGGTCGGCAGGCGTAATCTCGCGGTCGCTTGCCGAAATATAGCTACGATACACGGGGAAAGATGCGAGGACTTCGATCAGTGCAAGCCGAAGCTCGTTCAGCGTAAAGAGAGTATCACTGTTTTTAGCTACTTCGCGGAGACCCTCGACAAGCCGTCGTACGTCGGGGAGAAGTGTGGTCTCGAGCACTTTTCGTTTTGCGCGGTAACAGACACTCGCAAAGCTTTTAAAACCGCGCATTCGTTGTTGATACCATTGTTCGAGCGCGGAAACCCCCGCCGGCTCGAGAAAGAGATTGTCGACCATGGCAAGAAAATCATACCCGGTCGTTCCATCTACCGGCCAGGAGTCGGGGAGCTGTTCTTCGGCACCGAGGATCTTCTCGACAACAAACGGGCGCCGATTCAAGTGCTCGGCGTTTAGTTCATCCGCTACTATCCTCAGATACTCCGCCGGCTCTCTCAACCCATCGACATGGTCGATGCGCAGTCCGTCTATACTTCCCGCGCGAACGAGCTGGAATAAAAATTCATGCGAGGCACGGATATTCTCCGGATCCTCCATCCGCAATGCGACGAGCTCGTTCACATCAAAAAAGCGCCGGTAACTGGTCTCAAGCTGAGCGCGACGCCAGTGAGTGAGTTCATAGTGCTGTGCTCTGAGCATTCGGTGCCAGGATGCTCCTCTTCCGTCGCCAGAATTAAAGTAGGCGATACAGTCTCGGAGCACCTGCGCGAGAAGGAGGGAGCTCTTGAGCATTGTCCAGAACTGTGCGAGCGACTCTCGAGAATTGATCCGTTCCTTACGCAGGGTTGCAAGGACTTTACTCCATTTTCGTTCCGCGCGACGTGCACGAGCGAACAACTCATGCGTTACGCCGCCAATGCTCGAAAAAAGCAACGGGTAGCTTCCGGGTGCGAGAGGGAATCGATGATCGAAGTACGCGATTTGAAGTTCATCGTTTTCAAGCGCTAGCGTGAGCTCGCCACTTTCTACGGCGTCGCGCCCTGTCTGACCAAGTATCGGCAGGAGAATACGCGAACGCGTGTGCGTCCAGTCGATGTCAAACCACTTCGCATATGGCGAGCTTCGGCCGAACTTGAGGAGATCCCACCAATAGGGATTCTGCTTGCCAATCGCCATATGGTTCGGCACCACATCGACCAGTATCCCAAGGTTTCGGCTTCGAAGGGTGCTCAGCAGCGAAAAGAATCCTTTTCCGCCACCGAGTTCGACATTGAATTCATTTGGATTCACCACGTCGTAACCATGCAAACTGCCAGCGATGGCTTGAAATATCGGTGAGGTGTAGAGATGCGATATTCCAAGTTTCTCGATGTAGCTGCTCACCCTCTCTACCGCTTCGAATGAGGTGGTTTGATTCAATTGCACCCGGTAGGTCGACTGAAAGGTGAGGGGAGCCACGATCAATGCTCGAGATATGCTGTAGCCGAAAGTGGTGGGAGTGTAATTTCTCTCGTTGAAGGGGCGATGCGGTGTGGGAGAGTTTGGGGATTCTCCGGTAAGTATCTCTCATCGAGCGTAGAAAATCTCTGTTCCCAATTTGCGCGCGACTTGAGCTCGGGGAGAGCATACGCCGTTGGTTTCACGCCAAAGTGGAAAATGACAAGGAGCGAGTGCTTCCCGGGTTGTTCGTAGTGGACGAGCAAGCCTTGCTCAGGTGCGATGACTTCCACATGGTGTCTTCGGAGATCGCTTAATTTAATTGCACTCAACTTTCGAAGTGAGATCAGCTCTCGGTAGAGACGAAGCATTGCCTGGTGACGCCCTTGATCGAGCCTCTCCCAATCGAGAACTGAACGAGAAAACGTCTCAAGCGCTCCAGGGTCAGGGGTTTCGCTCGACCACTGAAACTGTGCAAACTCACGTTGTCGCCCTTGGGAAACAGCGCGACGGAGCTCCAGATCTTGATGGTCGATGAAGTAGAGGAACGGATTCGTCTCCCCGTATTCCTCACCCATGAAGAGCAGTGGGACATAAGGAGAGAGAAGGCATAAAGCTGCGGCAAGCTTCCCTTTCTCCCAACCAACGAGGGAGACGAGACGCTCGCCTTGCTCGCGATTCCCTACCTGATCGTGATTCTGGAGACAGGCAACGAAACGGCACGGCGGGAGATCGCCTACGGGTTTACCGTGAGGTTGTTTGCGAAACAAAGAGTATTGCCCTTGGAAGACGAATCCCTGCCGGAATGCCTCATTCAACTGGGTGATACCGCCAAAGTCCTCGTAATACCCGTGGCGTTCGCCGGTGAGAGCCGCATGGCTCGCGTGATGGAAGTCATCGCTCCACTGAGCATCTAAGCCGAAGCCGTCGCGTGAACGTGAGCGGATAATTTTTGGATCATTTGAATCACTTTCGGCGATCACGACAACCTTTCGCCCAAGTGCCGTCCCAAGCGCCCGTACCTCTGTGCTGAGTTCCTCGAGAATATGTGGTGTGCTCCAATCGTAAATCGCATGCACCGCGTCGAGCCGGAGGCCATCGAGATGAAATTCCTTGATCCAGTAGCGTGCATTGTCGATAAAGTATCGGCGGACCTCGGTGCTTTCAAAGTTTATCGCTCTCCCCCACGCTGTCTCGTGCTCTTCGGTGAAGTATGGTCCAAAATCTGCGAGATAATTTCCCTCGGGACCAAGATGATTGTAGACAACATCGAGTACGACCGCGAGACCATACGCATGCGCTTGGTCGACGAATTGTCGCAAGCCCTCCGGCCCCCCGTAAGAATTCTGTGGCGCGTAAAGCGCGACCCCGTCGTACCCCCAGTTACGAGAACCTGGAAACTGCGCAACCGGCATAAGTTCAATCGCTGTCACACCAAGTTTTGCGAGATGTTCGAAGTGTTGCGTGGCTCCGATAAAATCGTGCGTGCTACTGAACGTTCCAACGTGAAGCTCGTAGAAAACACAATCTTGGATCTCTCGTCCGGTCCACGATTGATCGCTCCACTGGAAAACCTCTGGGCTTACGAGACGCGACGGACCATGAACTCCGCTCGGTTGATAACGACTCACTGGATCCGGTCGCTCCAACTTCCGATCCAGGATATAAGTATAATCGAGTACCCCGTTGACCGCGGGAACAATTCCCGAGAACAACCCCTGTTCATTTCGGGTCAGCTCAAATGTTTGACCGGCAGGAGATTGAAGACAGACCGAGACTTCGTTCCGAAAGGGTGCCCAAACGCGAAACTCGACTGACCCATCAGCGAGCAGCGTCGCACCACGTGAGAGATTCCAGCCTCGACTCGACACCATTACGAGAATCATTCTATAAATGTTCTACGATGAGGCCAAGGATGAATTCGCCGATATGATCGCCGTCAGCTCTCGCGCCGAAGCATATGCGCTGGTCGCGCTTCCAGTTGGTCTGTTGTTATTCCTCTACGGCGAAACCTTGTTCCAGATAGCAGCTATTTGTTGGCAGGATGAGGATTATTCTCATGGCTTGCTCCTTCCATTCATCACCGCGTACTTAATCTGGGAGCGACGGAGGGAACTTACTGTGCTCATCGAGGAGCAACGCTCTCGTCGCCTTCGAATCTCCTGGGTAACTTTTCCACTCCTTGCAATGGGAATAGTGATCTATCTCATCGGCGAAGCTTCTGGCTCGCTGTTTGCCTCGTGGTTCTCGTTGTTCCCAACTCTCATGGCGGCGCTCCTGTTGCTCTTCGGAACCACTGTTGGTTCGGCGCTGCTTCTTCCGGTACTGCTCAATTTTATGGCGAAACCGTTACCGGACTCGCTCGTCCCTCGGCTCTTCCACCCATTCCAGGTAATCGCTGCACGAGTGAGTGCAAAAGTGCTTGAACTTCTTGACGTTCCCGTACACCTCTTCGGGAATATCATTGAGATTCCACATATGCGCTTGCTCGTCGAAGAAGCGTGTAGCGGTATGCGGTCGTTGATGGCACTCCTCACTGTTGCGTTCATCCTCGCCTACCTCGTTCCGAGACGCCGCGCCGGAACTGTTGTGCTGATCATCTGTTCCATCGTTGTTGCACTCGGCCTCAACATCTTTCGGGTAGCCGCAACGGGCATACTTGCACATTTCTACGATCCAAAGGCCGCGACTGGTTTCTTTCACAGTTTCTCCGGGCTCATCGTCTTCATCCTCGGACTGATTATTCTTTTTCTCTTCGGCAAGGTTCTCGATCGTTTCCAGTGGTCTCAGCGCATCCAGACAACGAGCTAACGAATGGGACAATGCATCGTATCACGGTTCGGCTCGCTCCTCGTCTCGGCTATACTCGGTATTACCTTGCTCATCGCACATTCCACTCGGGGGACTTTTCTTCAGCCGATTGCAAAAGAAGTTCCCCTCGAAGAGTTACCACTCACGTTAGGCGAGTGGCACGGCGAAGAGAGTTCGGCTCTCGGCGTGCGTTCACAACAGATTCTTCAACTCGACCGGTATCTCCGTCGCATTTATACCAACGAGAATGGTGACCAGGTTTTCCTCTATGTTGGCTACTGGAGGAGACAAACGGGGGAACATCAAGCAGCAAAACATTCCCCGGCAGTCTGTCTCCCGGCTAATGGCTGGCGCGTTACCGATCGAAGGGAAAAGCGCGTGACGGTAGCCGAAGCAGAGCCATCATTGGAGCTAAACTCGCTTGTTGGTGAGTTCGCCCACGAGCATGCCCTCTTCTACTATTGGTTCTTCAGTGGGGATGAGACTTATCACGATGAATGGTTGGCCTTGGTGAAGATTGCACTCCAAACCTTTATCCACAAGCGCTCTGATGGCGGCATTGTTGAATTGAGCGTCGAACTGAAGGACCGAAGCGAACTCAACCTTGAGCCCCATCATCAGACACTTGAGAGTTTCATCCGCGAGTTTTATCCCGCACTACGTAAACTATTGTGAGGTGTGTTCTATGTTACTCGAGCGATTTGAGACTAAGGGCCTTTCGCATTACGCCTACGCCCTCGGCTGTGAGGAGAGTCGTGAGCTCATCATTATCGACCCAATCCGGGACATCGACACCTATCGTAAGTATGCAGCAGAACGAGGCTATTCGATCGTCGCGATCTTCGAAACACACATTCACGCAGACTACGCCTCAGGAGCGCACGAGTTCTCCTCCACCGGTGTGCCAGTCTATGTATCGGGCCATGACCAAGGGGAAACCTACGAGGTAAGTTTCCCACATCGGGATTTTTTCGATGGGGATACCTTATCGTTCGGGACCATTGGAATTCGTGGAATCCATACCCCCGGACACACTCCTGAACATATGTCGTACCTCGTCGAATCAACGAATTCGAGCGAGCCACCACTGCTCTTTAGCGGCGATTTCCTATTTGTCGGTGCGGTGGGACGTCCCGATCTCCTCGGTGAGGAGCAGAAAGCCACTCTTGCGAAGCAACTCTATTCGTCTCTCACCAAGAAGCTCGCGCAGCTCCCCGATGAGACAGTTATCTACCCAGCGCATGGCGCGGGTTCAATGTGTGGTGCTGGGATACAGGGGCCTCCGAGTTCCACCATTCGAAACGAACGTCTCGCAAACCCATATCTCGAAGCTGGGCTCAGCCAAACGGCATTCCTTGAAAAGATCCTCGCTCACGTGCCTCCCTTCCCCGCATACTATAAACGGATGAAGCAACTCAATAGCGTGGAGCCGAGAATCTTGGAACAACTTCCGGAAGCACCAGCGCTTCCGCTAAGTGCAGTCGAGAATCATATTCGAGAGCGCGGTGTCGTCGTTGATCTTCGCGATTACCTAAGTTTTGGTGCAGGCCACATTCCAAATTCGCTTTCCATTGGACTCAGTCCACAGCTCGCTCTCTGGGCCGCTTGGGTGGTTCCACCGGCAACACCAATAATTTTTATCGCGCCAAACGAGAGTGCGGTGGAACAAGCCGTGCGCGCATTTGTCCGAGTGGGCCTCGATGATGTTGTCGGATTTCTTGATGGAGGTTTTTCGGCTTGGGCAAACGCTGGGAAGCCGGTTTCGACACTTGAGCAGATCACTGCGCCGCGCCTGAGCGAACGCTTAACAGGGAACGAGCGACTCCAAGTGCTCGATGTGAGGAGCGAAAACGAGTGGAACGCCGGACATATCAACGGTGCGAGACGTCTCGGTTTTGACCAGTTAGCTCAAGTTGGCGAAGAACTTCGGGGCTCAAACCAGGCCTACGTCACTATCTGTGGTGGAGGCTACCGCTCGAGCATCGCCGCAAGCGTGCTAAAGAAAAGTGGCGTGTCCCAAGTTTGCAACCTCAATGGCGGAATGCGCGCGTGGTTTGAGTCGCGGCTCCCCATTTCGCGTTAAAACAAACCTCTTGTAGCTCATCGCTCTTCAGTGGCAAAATCTTAATCGGCCATGGAACGCCGGGGCACTCAAGAGTTTTCTCAGCCACTGCTCACGCTCTTCGTCGTGAGTGTCATCGGTTTATATCTCGAGATGCTTCTCATTCGGTGGATTGGAACCGAAGTCAGTATTTTCGCCTATCTCCAGAATACAGTGCTCGTCGTGTGCTTTCTCGGCCTCGGCATGGGGTGTTTTATCTCGGAGAGACCGATTCTCCCCCATCGAACGCTCTACCCACTCACAGCGCTTGTGCTGTTGCTTAGCATTCCTCAGACTCAAGCGTTTCTTCGAAACATTAGCCTGATGCTTAGCGCGCTCGGAGATCTTGTTGTATGGGATGAATTCATCACCAGAACATCATTCGAGACGTTTGGCTCGATTACGCTCGGATTACTTGCGACGTTCATCTTGATGCTGATGCTCTGGGAAGTCTTCGTTCCCCTTGGGCAGTTACTCGGACGTTTGCTCGAAACTCACCCGCGTCCAATTCTTGCTTATTCGGTGAATGTCGCCGGAAGTCTTGCGGGTATCTGGCTTTTCGTCCTGCTCACCGTTTTCTTCGTTCCACCTTTTGGTTGGTTCGTAATCTTAGTCTGCCTCTTTCTCGTCCTCGCTTTGCTCTGGCCACATGTAAGAACGTGGGGCAACCTCAGCCCGCTCGCCGTGCTCCTCGGCTTATCTGCGTACTCAATGGTGAGTTCTGACGCGCTGGAAACTTTGTGGTCTCCGTACCAGAAAATTGCCATCTACGAAGCACCAGCGGACAATCTTTCATTCAGCCACGGTGTGCGAGTGAACAATTATCCATTTCACGGTATTGCAAGGCCTGTGAATTCACTTGATTATAACGACTCGCGAATCCTCTATGACTTACCACTCCTCCTTCACCCCCAAACCGAGAAGATGCTCATCGTTGGTTCTGGCGGGGGGAACGATATTGTCGGCGCACTCCGAAACGGGGTCGACGAAGTCGTAGCCGTTGAAATTGACCCCGCGGTGATAGCGCTCGGATCACGCTACAATGAGAGCAAACCATACCAACACGAACGAGTGCGTGTTGTGAACGACGATGCTCGCTCCTATTTTGCCTCATCGGAAGAACGTTTCGATCTAGTGCTCCTCGCATTACTTGATTCACATACAACAAACGCAATGACAAACGCACGGCTCGATCACTATGTCTATACACGCGAGGGTTTAGAAAAAGCAAAAGAGTTACTTAACGAGAGTGGCGTGATGGTTCTTACCTTCTTTGCACGTCGTGATTACATTGCTGACAGAATCGGCGCGGTGCTTCGCGATGTTTGGGGTGCGAGTCCGCTCTATTTTCGCATGCCGATGGGCGATGAAGAAATAGGGGGAGTTGTGTTCGTCGTTGGGAATACCGAGGCGGTCAACCGACAACTTGAAACGAACGCGCAACTTCGAACCTTAGTCGAAAACTGGCGAAGACGGTTCCCGCTCGAGCTCACCTACACAACACGTGTTACCACCGACGATTGGCCGTACCTCTACCTTGCCGAAGCGAGCATCCCTGCGCTCTACTATTTACTGACGATGATGACGCTCTGTCTTGCGCTCTATGCTCGACGACGACTCGCGCTCCCGCAACTTAGCTTTCGATGGAACCGAACGCATTGGCATTTCGCCCTCCTTGGCGCTGCGTTTCTCCTCCTTGAAGTTCAAAATATCAGCAAATCCTATGTCATCCTTGGGAACACCTGGACAGTGAATGCCATTGTTATTTCAGGGGTGTTGCTCATGGTGCTTGCGGCAAACGCGATTACGGCAATCTTCTCGCGCCTTCCGGTGCGCGCAGCCGGCATCCTGCTCGTCGGATCGTCGATTGCTCTCTACTTTGTGGACTTGGCGCAGTTTGCAAGCCTCCCTTATTCTCTCAGAGTGCTTGTGGTCGGCGGACTCACCACATTACCAATGCTATTTAGCGGTGTGGTGTTTGTCTCGTCGTTTGCTAAAACTCCGAGGAAAGACCTTGCGCTTGGGGCGAATTTATTTGGTTCACTGGTGGGCGCACTACTCCAATCGATGACTTTTGTGACAGGGATGAAGTTTCTGTTGCTCGTAGTGGCGGCGCTCTATACAACAGCGCTCATCTTCTCGCCAAAGGCAGAGGAAGTCAGAACTTAATAAAGTTACGAATGCTCTTATGCGAAATTCCGCCGGGGCCATTACCGAGCCGGCGGCCCGCCGATGTGTTTGCTCCGCTTCCGCCGAGCGCTGGTGTGTTCGGCTTGGTGTCGCCATGTTCACGTCGTAGTGGCTTCACCGGTTTAAATTCGTGCGGCGTGCGGACCGTTTGCGCACATGGGACGATCTGGCCCCGACCCAATTTCGGTGCTTGTTTCAAATTCCGTTTCGGCTTTCTCAGATAGGTCGTATCTCCCCCAAATCCACTGAGCGAGGCAGCTTGGTGTTGGGCAGTAAGAGAATCTTGATAATCCGCCTTTGCACTCAGCTTGCTGTAGTCTTTAATTATCCCGTGCCCCTTCCCCGAACCAAAGGTTGCATTTCCGAGCGAGTGTCCCCTTATTCGTCCGGGCCCGCGTGGTGCGTCGAGAAATCCAGGTTTCCTCGCTGATTCAAACGGACTATCAAAGGGACTTCGTGCATAGCTCTTTCCCTTACTTCGCTTTGCTCCAAACTGCCGAAATCGGGTCAGCCCAGCACTCCTCGCTGCTTGGCAACCGAGAAAATCCGCCCCGGTAAGCAGATAGGTAAAAATCGTTGAAATAATTGAGAAGAATCGTTCCATACTCAACGGTCATTCTTGGGTCTCAATAGCTGTTATGGAAGAAGAGCCTGTTAATGTGCCGGGAAATCGCTCGGCGGCTCTATTCCGTCAGATTCACCTGTAGCGGCAAATCATCAGTCCCTGGGTCGGATAACTCAACTTTTTGAAACAGCTCCTCGCCACGCACAATATGGAGAAATGCTGGATGGGTGCGGCCCGCTGGCGCTTCGGCAAACTGAACGACGGTGCGTTGAGAATCACCGGTGTCTTTAAACCTCCTAAAAAAACGGGGACGATGGAACGCTGGATCATAGTAGTAACTCTCGATGAAAACCTCCCCCGGTTTTCGTTGGGTGAGTTCCACTCGTACAAGACGTCGGATGAGGAGTGACTCCTTCCAATTGGTCACCGGTACGATTACACTCTCTGCGTTAATGCGAGCTCGTCGGTGCCTTCGTTTCACTTCGCGCACGCGATCGGCGGACCAGACGTAGTTCTCCTCGCTTTCGATAAAGTTAAGGTCAGCAAGTGTCGCAGGAATAAAGTCAACATCTGGCAAGCGTTCAAGGAGTAAAGAGTGAGTTCGGAGATGCCCTCGCGTGTCGTTCAGGACATCATCGATGAATTCACCATAGTATTTGCCCCCACGGAGGACGTGGCGAATCTCTCGATTTTTTCCCTTCACCTCGATCAGAATTTTCGATCCACGAGCGAGATCCGGTGGAACTTCACCTTCGAGGTACCTGAGCTTAGAAAGTTTATCAGCAGGAATTTTCCCATCGCAGATTTCGGTTGGCCCGACGAGCATCACCCGCGTCAGTGGTTTGAGCGTCGCGCTCTCGTAGGCAAGCACACAGGAAGCGGCAGCGACCCTAGGGTGAAGAACAAATAACCAAAAAAAGATCAGAAGATTAACGTTTAGGCGCACAGTTTCCTATTGAATTAGAGGGCGAATTGAAACTATCCTATGGCGCAATTCATCCTTTATTACTTAAGTTTATTATGTTAAGCGCGTCGACTGCAATGACCCGTCTAAATTCGGGCGTGACTTAGAACGGAAGAGTCCATGGGAGAGAAGACATTAGTAATAGTCGAATCGCCAACGAAGGCGAAGACTATTAGCAAATTCCTCGGGAAAAGCTTTGTGGTGAAAGCTTCCAATGGACACGTTCGCGACTTACCGAATAACGCTTCCGAGGTTCCACCGAATGTAAAGAAAGAATCCTGGGCTCGGCTTGGAGTAAACATCGCCCAAGACTTTGAAGCGCTCTATGTCATCCCGGCAAATAAGCGGGAGAACGTAAAGGCTCTACGAGAAGCGCTGAAGGGTGCGGACCTTCTCTACCTCGCGACTGACGAAGACCGCGAAGGAGAGTCGATCAGCTGGCATCTCATTGAGGCGCTCAAACCGAAAATCCCATTTAAGCGGTTGGTGTTCCATGAGATTACCCGCGACGCAATTGACCAGGCACTTCGTTCTCCGCGCGAGATCAATGAGAGTCTCGTTCGTGCGCAGGAAACCAGACGAATTGTCGATCGCCTCTACGGTTATGAAGTAAGCCCGCTGTTGTGGAAGAAAATGCTCCCGCGGCTCAGCGCCGGACGAGTCCAAAGTGTCGCTGTTCGACTGCTTGTCGAACGGGAGCGGGAGCGAATTCGATTTAAGAAAGCGACCTACTGGGGAATCACTGGCACGTTCGGCAAGGAGAAAGAAACGGCAAAATTTGATGCCGAACTCACCCACGTTGACGGCAAGCGAATTGCGCTCGGGAAAGATTTCGATCCAAACACCGGGAAACTTATAGATAAGGGTGATATCTTCGTTCTCGGTGCTGAGCGTGCGGAAGCCCTGAAGCAACGTCTCCCCCAGGAAGTCGCGACCGTTACACTCCTCGAAGAAAAACCTTATACATCAAAGCCGTCGCCCCCGTTCGTAACGAGCACTCTGCAACAAGAGGGGAATACGAAGCTTCGCCTCTCCGCAAAGCGAACGATGCAAGTCGCACAGTCGCTCTACGAAAACGGATTTATTACCTACATGCGAACCGATTCGACAACGCTCTCTGACGAGGCGATTCGCGGTGCACGCGCGTGGATTGATCGTGAATACGGGAAGGATTACCTCCCAGCGGACCCGCGAACTTATGTCACGAAAGTAAAAAACGCGCAGGAAGCCCACGAGGCGATTCGCCCTGCCGGGGAAAATTTCACGCCGCCGGAAGCAGTCCGACAACAACTCGGCGATGAGGCGTTTCGGCTTTACGATTTAATCTGGAAGCGAACTGTTGCATCGCAAATGACCGACGCTCGCGGAACGACAACGACCTTAGAGATTACCTGCGGCGAGGGGAAATTCCGAACGACCGGGAAAACGATTGAGTTCCCCGGGTACCTTCGCGCCTATGTGGAAGGCTCGGCCGATCCTGATGCAGACCTCGCTGAACAGGAGAAGACTCTACCGAAACTTTCAGTAGGCGAGGTAGTAAAGCTCCGTCAGCTGGAAACTATAGAGCGGCAGACTAAACCCCAGCAACGATTTACCGAAGCGAGTCTGATTAAGGAGCTCGAGCGGCTTGGTATTGGTCGTCCAAGCACTTGGGCAACGGTAGTGGAAACCGTACTTTCTCGGGACTACGCGTTTAAGAAAAATAACGCACTCATCCCGACGTTTATCGCAATGGCGGTTGTCGGACTGCTCGAGAAACACTTTGCCCATCTGCTCGATTATGAGTTTACGGCGCGCCTCGAGGATGACCTCGACGCGATTTCCCGCGGTGAGGCACAGAATATTGATTACCTCCGTGGTTTCTACTTCGGGAATGGGCATAGCGGACTTCGAACGCTCGTCGAGAAGGGAGAAAAGAATATCGACCCGCGCGAGGTGTGCGGCATGCCACTCGGCACTGATTCGCAAGGAGTCCAAATTGAGGTGAGAATTGGGCGCTACGGTCCATTTCTTACGAATGGCACCCAGCGTACGAGTGTCCCTGATGAAATCGCCCCGGATGAGCTGACCATCGAACGAGCGCAATCACTCCTTGAGACTGCCGGACGTGATGCTGAAGCGATGGGAAACGATCCGGCGACAGGCAAGCCCGTTTACTTGAAGAATGGGCGTTTTGGCCCATATGTCCAGCTCGGCGAGTCCGGCGGCGACGGCGAAAAGCCAAAGATGGCCTCGTTACTTCCCGGGATGAAGCCAGAGAACGTCAACTTTGACGTTGCGCTCCAGTTGCTCTCACTTCCACGAACGTTGGGAGAACATCCGGAAACGAAAGAACCCGTGCTCGCTGCAAATGGTCGATTTGGTCCGTATGTGCGTTGTGGGAGCGAGACACGCTCAATTCCAGAGTCAGTCCCAGGGCCACTTGAGATCAATCTTGACCAGGCGCTCGAGTTATTGAAACAACCAAAGAGCGCATCACGTCGGAGTGCTCCGCAAACGATTCGCGAGATCGGGAAAGATCCCGCAAGTGAGGCGATGATCGTACTCAAGGCCGGCCGCTACGGACCGTATGTAACCGATGGGACAATTAATGCCTCCCTCCCGCGCGGCGGAAATCCGGACACGATTACCCTCGAAGAGGCACTCACCTTAATTCGCGATCGCGCGCTCCAAGGCCCAAGTAAGAAACGAGGTCGTGGTAGGGGTGGTCGTGGAGCAAAGAAAAAAGAGGCAGCGGCGCCAGCCGAAAAGCCGAAGGAAACGAAAAAGGCAAAGCGTGCTCCGGCGAAGAAGCGAGCGAGCGGCGGGAAAGCTCAGCCTTCAGCCGCGGCGTAGTTTTTGTCGGAGGGAGCAGGCGGTCGGGTATGCTTTCTCGAGCCGTCGCACCGCGTTGCTCCAGAACCTCGATTGCAATAAGGGGAGCAATCGAGTTTCCTACGCAACGCCCTCCCCGAAGATCCACCCCGCGCTGAAATGCTCGAGAAAGCATACCCGACC
>FKKE01001099.1_pt1 | contig 52125 bp, 37 predicted proteins | sample 1106331 | NCBI WGS metagenome assembly FKKE01 (sample SAMEA3931202, study PRJEB13176) | freshwater metagenome | biome: Drinking water system; feature: drinking water; material: freshwater | place: China | collected 2013-02-06 | reverse complement strand
GACCTTTGTCCTGACCCTGCTCGCGAAAGAAACAGGCTATCTCAAACGGGCAGCACTGTCCGTAACAATCCGCTCCGTTGTCTCCCAATCAATACAGGCATCGGTCACCGATACGCCGTAACGGAGCTCGCTTCGATCAACTGGGATACGTTGGTTTCCTCCCTCGAGGTTACTCTCCAACATAAAACCGATAATCGTTTGATTACCCGAGCGAATCTGGCGAATCGCCTCATCCAACACCGCGGGCTGGCGCGCCGGATCTTTGAGCGAGTTCCCGTGGCTACAATCGATCATAATACTGGGCGAGAGTCCCGCGCGGCGTAACTTCTCCTCGCAAGCTCGAACACTACCCTCGTCATAATTCGGTGTCACACCGCCGCGAAGCACAACGTGGCTAAAGGCATTCCCCCGTGTTTCGAACACAGCACACTTCCCATCCTGTGTGATTCCAAGGAAATGATGAGAGCGTGCTGCAGAGAGCATCGCATTAATCGCCACATCGATGTTTCCATCGGTGCCGTTTTTAAAGCCGATTGGTGTGGAGAGGCCACTTGCCAATTCACGATGAGTCTGTGATTCCGTGGTTCTCGCGCCAATTGCCGTCCAACTCACGAGATCGCCTAGATACTGAGGCATGACTGGGTCGAGCGCCTCAGTTCCCGTAGGTAAGCCGAGTTCGGCTACGCCGTGAAGAAACTCGCGGCCCATGAGCACGCCCTGATCGATTCGAAAGGAGTCATCAAGGTACGGATCATTGATGAATCCCTTCCAGCCATCAACCGTTCGTGGCTTCTCAAAATACACTCGCATGACCACCAATAAGACATCTGAAACTTTCTCCGAGAGTTTGCGGAGTCGTTCGGCGTACTCACGAGCTGCAATGAGATCATGAATTGAGCACGGTCCGATCACGAGCAGTTTCCTTACATCCTTTCGATTGAGGATATTCCCAATCGCGGTGCGACCGAAGAAAACTGTCTCGGCAGCTTTTGCACTCAGTGGGAGCCGCTCTTTCACCTCGCGTGGCGAGGGAAGGTGTCGAGACGAAACAATATTAACGTTTTCAAGCGCGAGGTGCTTCATATGCTGATATATTTTTCTGAACCGCAGAGTCGCAGGGGCCGCAGAGCGATGCGCAGAGGGGATTGGGGAAACATTCTTCCATTTTTCCTCTGCGGAGCTCTCCGCGGTCTTAGCGACTCTGCGGTTCAAATCAAAGCGTATACTCCAATGGCTATCGACATGTTTTCGACGCAAAATGAGGGCTGAGCTGGTTGTAAAGAGTGATTATTACCCGCGGTGGCGGGCGTAATACGCGAAGTGAGGAAACGTCGAAGGGAAATCTAGAGAACGCATCTGGTCAATATACTTCAAGGATATAAGCTCGACAAGGCGTGGAGACGACCCGCGCTTACTGTGAAATTTCCCCATTAGTCCTCGACATTGGAGTGGCCGAGCCCTATACTGGCGCTGGAGCGGGTTCCAATGATCGATTCTTCGCGCAAATTGTTGCTTGATTGCTTGAAGGTTCTCCTTCGGCCTGCGGTAGGCTTTGCGTTTCGCCACTCCCTCCACATCCAAGATATCGTCGAGTGTGCCAAAGTTGAATTCATCGCTCTTGCCGAACGAGAAGCGGAACAGGAGGCGAGAAAAGTAAACGTCAGTCGGTTAAGCGCCGTCACTGGCCTCCATCGTCGAGATGTCATTCGCCTGTTTCGCGAATCGCGTGAGAAGATTGAGCCACGTTCAGTGATTAGTCGAGTGATGGGGCAGTGGCAACATAACCGGCGTTACACCACCCAAAGTGGGAAACCTCGGGTGCTCACCGTCGAGGGGAGGGAGAGCGAATTCTCCAAACTCGTCGGGAGCATCAGTAATGACCTCCACCCTGGCACTGTGCTCTCGGAGCTTGAACGAATCGGGGCGGTACGTCAGACGAAACTTGGCGTGCAGTTAGTTGCGGAGGTCTATATTCCGAAAGATGATTTGAAACAGGGCCTCTCGATACTTGCCGCTGATGTTGGCGATTTAAGTGGCGCCGTACTTGAGAACGTTATCGATGCACCGAAGCTCCCAAACCTCCATGCGCGGACCGAATATGATAATGTTGATCCGAGTGCTGTCCCTGCAATCAAGAAATGGTTGTTGAAAGAGGGAAGTGCATTTCATCGCCGCGCTCGCGAGTTTATTGCTAAATTCGACCGCGACTTTCGCGATACAGCGGATACAGGAGCGACGAAGAAGCGTGCTCGCGTAAGTGTCGGGACCTTTAGCTACACCGCTCAGGATTAAGTCCGTTGTGGTCGCGGTCGACACACTTCGCCGTAGACTTCTACTTAGACTTGAGCTTGAGCTTGGACTCACGCTTCAGCTTCGACAAATGGCTTTTGACAGTGACCCGTTGACCCGTCCTGAAATTTGTCCACTAGTCAAAGGTTAAGTTGTGAGGATATGCTCAAGCTCAAGTCTAAGTAGAAGTCTAAGGCGAAGTCAAAGCTTAGCCTTGGATCATCCGTTGGAGGTTATCGAGGCCCTGGGCCAATGTCGCCATCGGTGGCCCGTAGGAGAAACGGACAAAGTGCTCGAGCGGGGACTTGCCGGTTCGTAGTTTATGCGGATTGACATCGAAGAACTCTCCAGGAACGGTAAGCACTTTGTATTTCAACGCCTCACGGAAGAACGAACTGCCACTATTGAGTGGTGGAGGCAACCGTGAAATATCGCCAAAAGCGTAGAACGTACCCTCCGGTTCGAGTGGGAACGAAATACCAAGCTCGCTCAGTTCTTCAACCGTACGATTTCGCTTCAACTTGAAATTTGCACGCACGGCGTCGGTCTCCTGATCTGCCCGACGAGGTGAGAGAATTTCAAGCGCTGCTCGTTGAATTGGCCGTGGTGGCCCTCCATCAGCAAAACTGCCGGCTGCAGTAATGTTACGCACCATTTCCTTCGGACCCACCGCCCATCCGAGACGCCACCCAGGGTAGCGGAAGCATTTGGTGAGTCCATCGAAAATAACAACGGGGTCCCGATCGACATCTTCAATATAGCGCGCACTGCTTACGCTCTTCTCTTCGGGCGACGACGATGCACTCCAGACGTAATGGGAATAGTATTCATCAACGAGAAGCGATACTGGTTCGCCCCGCGCGAGTTCTACCCATTCCATGAGCTCAGAACCGCGGATCACTCGCCCGGTTGGATTGCACGGATTACTAATGAGCAGCGCCCCAAGCTTTTCGTGCCGAATTACTTGCTGCAATTTCTTTGGCTCGATCGAAAATGCTTGTTCCGGAAAAAGTGAAATCAATACGGGTGTAATTCGCTCGTTTGCCGTGAGCAGATCCTCATATGCTGTATAATCGGGCGTAAAATACCCGAGCCGAATGCGATTCAGGGCAGCAAAAGCACGGGAGAGAGTGGTTCGTCCGCCCGCGGCGATAACAACATTTTCGGCCGAGTACTGACTCGGAAGGCCACGACGATAGAGCCGATTATAATGGTCAGCAACCATCGCGCGAAGCTCGCGCAAACCTTCCACTGGTCCATAAGCGTAGTCGCCCGGGAGCACCGGAATCTCAGGGAAGCGCGGCGGTGCTCCTTCCAGCTCGCCGACTTCGGGCTGGCCTTGTCCGAGGTTCGACCAAGTCGAGTCTTCCTGCGAGTAACCGAGTTTCATCGCTTCTACGACCACATAGATAACGCCCATGTAAGGGAGTTCCCGGAAAGGCGATATGAGATTCGTCGAACTCAATGTGACCGGAGGCTTTCAACGGAAGTCGGTGACTTTGCACCTGCGGCTTTCGGTTCCTCGGCGTAGTAACACATCATCAGCGGAGGCGAGTACACGTGAAGCGTGACGAGATCCTCATGAGCTGCGCGAATTGCGTGGGTATCTTTCTCGAACGTGCTACAGACGTCGCCTTCATTGTAGGTCTTGGTCACATCCGCCCGAACGTAGCCGTTACTCAGGTGCACATATTGCATTTCTACAGCACGGCCTTGAATAATTTTAAATGAACAACTGGAGATCCCGTGATCGTGAATTGGCGAAACTTGCTCGCTTCGCCAGCAGATAAGATCGAGCGTGTACCACGAGCTTTCCTTAATCGCATTCCGGCGGTAGGTATGCTCTTCGAAAATACAAAACGGTGCGAGGTCCTCAGCCGTAATGTGGAGTGATTTGAGGAGTTCCGCTAAAATACCTAGTTCGGCCCGGGTCTTTAAAGAATCAAGATAGTGGATAAGTGGACTAAGCTTCTCGATTGACTTCTCATAGCAGGTAGGCATATTTCGCATCCCTACGGAGTCCCAGTGCTATATGGCAGCTCAGAAGTTTTAGAACGACTGAACACTAGTTGTTAGAAGTTCGTTAGTTCAAAATGATAAAGATAGCAATCGCTTATCCGATGAATTTCAGTCGCTCTATAATGAAGATGACTTTTGCTAACACGACGAAGCGCTGGAGCGAGTAAGTTTGGAACAACGAGCTCCAAAATTGGTGATCTTTGACCTAGATGGAACGCTCGTTCACTTCCATCATGCGTATCTCTTCGAGCAAACTTTGGGCATCCTTGAGCGGCTTGGGCGCACGCAGGTCGAACGTTCTCTTCTTGAGAGCTGCTTTGCGGCCTTTGATTATTTCCAGTTTGTGGTTCAAGAAGAGCGGGATTATTTCATTGAACAGTTCTGGAATCTCTTTGACTGGAGCGGGTTTCCGAAACCTTTACTCATTCCTGGCGCTTACGAATGTATTGAGCAACTCGTAGAGCGGGGTATTCCTGCAGCAATCGCAACCTCGCGCTGTGTGCCGGTCCCAACTCTCGTAAAAGATTTAGAACATACCCGGCTCCCAAATATTGTTTCCTATGTGACAAGCCGTAGCGGCGATCACATTCACTGGACGGATAAGCGGAGCTTGATTCAAGAGGTCTGTCGGGAATTGTCCGTAGATCCAAGCGAAGCATTGATGGTAGGCGATATCCCGACGGACGTTACGAGCGCGAGAGATTGTGGCATCACGACCACGGTTGCGGTGTTGAGCGGAGGGATACGGCGTGACGTACTCACAAAAGTAAGCCCGACGTATATTTTGGAAGATGTCTCAGGATTGCTCGAGATTATTGGCTAGAGACGGATTCGTTGCGAGAATTACCACGAAGACCACAAAGAACACGAAGTCCGAAGAATTCTAACCTTCGTGGTCTTAGTGGTCTTAGTGGTAAAAAAGAGATAGCCTAACTCACTGAAATAACAAGATATATTATCACTCATATTTGCCGATCAAGATATAAAGGCAATAATTTGCTATATTAAACATCTCACCTTGTAACGGCACTACGTTTATCCCCCGCATGGAGAGTTAACAAGTGACTGCGCAGAGTCGTTTTCAGGAGGATGCGTGACGAGCACAGCAGAGGTACGCGCTTCGTTCCTCAAATACTTTGAAACAAAGGGGCACTCGATTGTCGCGAGCTCCTCGCTTGTTCCTGCCGGAGATCCCACCTTACTCTTCACCAACGCAGGAATGGTACAGTTTAAAGACGTATTCCTCGGCACTGACAAACGGCCGTACGTGAGAGCTGCGACCGTGCAGAAGTGTTTACGAATTTCGGGGAAGCACAACGATCTCGAAAATGTCGGGCGGACGGCAAGACACCATACGTTCTTCGAAATGTTGGGAAACTTCTCCTTTGGTGACTACTTCAAAGAGGATGCGATCAAGTTCGCCTGGGAGTATCTCACCGTAGTGCTCAAATTGCCGAAGGATCGGCTCTGGGCAACTGTCTATACTGACGATGACGAAGCCGCCTCACTCTGGCGGAAGCACACCGATATTGGCGAGGGGAGAATTCTTCGCTTCGGGAAAGAGGATAATTTCTGGGCGATGGGAGAAACTGGACCGTGTGGACCCTGCTCAGAGGTTCATTACTATCTCGGCACTGATCTCAAGCAACAGAGCGAAGAGGATTTCCGCCGTGCTGATGGGAGCTACCTCGAAATCTGGAATCTCGTCTTCATGCAGTATAACCGCGACACAAATGGCACGCTCCATCCACTCCCGAAACCTTCGGTGGATACTGGAATGGGACTGGAACGTATCGCCGCCGTAAAGCAAGGAGTGCTTGCGAACTACGATATTGATAGTCTACGCGAGATCATTCGTTTCATCGAGAAGCTCTCCGGTCGTTCATATGCTGGGGAGAGCTATGTGACTCAAGATCTTCACCGAAACGAGCAGTATGCCATCGATGTCGCGATGCGTGTCGTCACGGACCATGCACGTGCCTGCGCGTTTCTCATTGCCGACCAAGTGAGTCCCGGAAGCGATGGCCGGGGATATGTGCTCCGTCGTCTGATCCGACGCGCTTGCCGTCATGGTCGTGCGCTTGGTTTTCAAAAACCGTTCCTCTACCAAGTCGCGATTAAGGTTTGCGAAATCTACGGTGACGCTTACCCAGAGCTACGACACGCCGAGAAACAGCTAAGCGTTGTAATCGCCGGTGAAGAGGAGCGCTTCATTGCAACCCTAGAGAGCGGCATGTCGCTCATCGAGGGTGAAATTGCTGCGACCAAGGCGGCACACCGCGCCATTCTCTCCGGTGAAGTAGCGTTTGTGCTCCACGATACTTACGGGTTCCCTCTCGATTTGACCGAAGATCTCGCGCGTGGTCACGGTCTCACTGTTGACGTCGAACGGTTCCACCAGGAGATGGAACAACAGCGCGAGCGTTCACGCCAAGCGCGCGCTAGCCAAACTGATCTCATTCTCACCCGGGTAGTCACACCGGTTGTCTCAAGCTTCCTGGGCTACGATTATCTTGAGTATCAGTCCGAGGTAGTCGGACTGTTCAATCAGTCTGGCGATCTCCAGGTCGCAAAAGCTGGTGCTGAAGTAGCGGTGCTCACGCGAGAGACACCATTCTACGGTGAATCGGGAGGCCAGGTCGGGGACACCGGAACGATCGGCAGTAACAATGGCTCTCTTGACGTAATTGATACACAGAAACTCACGAGTGGTTCGATTGTTCACATCTGTCGAGTGATTGAAGGCGAGATTCCGTTCGGCGATAAGGTGCGGCTCGCGGTAGATCGCCCTCGCCGCGAAAAATTGCGGTTAAACCATTCAGCTACACATCTGCTCCATCAGGCACTCCGGGAGATCCTCGGCGATCACGTAAAACAAGCCGGATCGAAGGTCTCCGACCGCATGTTCCGTTTTGATTTTTCTCACGGAGAGCCGTTAACCGAGTCACAGTTGGAACAGATCGAGGCCCGAGTGAATGAACTGATCCGTGAGAATAACCAAGTAGTGACGGAGCTACTCCCGCTCGAGCAAGCAAAGCGAAGTGGCGCAATAGCGCTCTTCGGTGAAAAGTATGGCGAGCAAGTGCGTGTCGTTCAAATTGGCCCTGGGTCACGTGAACTCTGCGGTGGCACACACGCTGTGCGCTCGGGCGACATCGGTGTTTTCACTGTGCTTGGAGAGTCAGGTATCGCAGCAGGAGTTCGCAGAATCGAGGCCGGCGCCGGAATTGGCGGCTACGACGCGATTGTAAGTAGGCAGCGGGCGTTACGGGAAATCGCAGATTTGCTCCACGTCCCCGAAGCGCGCGTTCCCGAACGGGTGAGACGGATAGGCGAGCGGTCTCGTGAGTTGGAGCAACAGCTCTCCCGAATGAATTCACAAGCAAGCGCAAAATCCGGCGCGGAACTGGCAAGCCGGGCGCGCACACTCGCGAGTGGAGTCCGGGTAGTAACTGGGCTGGTAGAAGACGCAAGTCCTGACCAACTCCGCGCGCTTGCCGACGATCTCCGGGGTCGTCTGGGCTCAGCGTGCGTTGCGCTCGCAAGTATCACGAATGGGAAAGCAATCTTCCTTACCGCGGTAACCGACGACCTCACGAAACGATTTCATGCGGGGAAGATGGTTGAAGAGATGGCGAAAATTGTTGGCAGCCGAGGCGGAGGTCGTCCGGATCTCGCACAAGCAGGAGGCGGGGACCCGGAGAAAATTGACCTCGCGCTCAAGCGCTTTGAGGAACTCGTTCGATGAAAACGTGGTCCAAAATTTGGGAGCATCTGACAGCGCCGCGCGAGCTGTTCTGGCGCTTTCTTTTACTTGTCGGCACGGCGATTGCCATCTCCATGATGATGACAGCATTACTCGCAAGTTTCCTTGTCGCTGGAGAATTCCAGGTCGGCGACGTGGCAACGACGAGCATCCGTGCCCCAAAGGATTTTCTGCTCGTTGATCGCGTGAGCACTGAACGGAAGCGATCGGAAGCGGCAGGATCAATAAAGTCTGTGTTCGTCCTCTCGGATTTAGAGAAGGATCTTGGCTCGTTTCAGCTCAATGCACTCTTCGAGATGCTTCGGACTGTCAGCGAGGCTGAGCCGGGAAGTGACGAGCGGCCTACGCTTTCAGCACAAGAGCGAGCTGAGTTTGAGCGTCGGTTTAGTGTGAATCTCGAGGGGAAAGAGTGGGCGATCCTCGAGGATGTCTCGAATTGGCCGATGATTGAGCACGCCGTGAGTAGTCTCGTTAATCCAATTCTTCGGAAAGGGGTGATCGGGAATAAGTTATTGCTCAATGAAGCGCTCTCCGGAAATGGCGCGGGACTCCTCTCCCAATCGACAGGCGAAGAGAAAATTATCACCTCGCCGGACGAAGTTTACAGCACCGAGGAAGCCCTCGCTGTACTCGATGCTCAGTTCTCCTCTCATGGTTTCGGCCATGGAACGGAGTTCGATTCGCTCGTGCGTGAATTGGCAGCGCGACATTTGAAAGTACGGCCGAATGTGTACCTCGACAGTGGAGAGACGGAGAATCGGATTAACGCTGCGAGAAAGGGCGTAGAACCGATTTATTATAAAATTAACCAAGGGGAACTCATTGTTCGCGCGGGAGATCGAATCAGCATCGGCCAACTCGGAAAACTGGAGCACCTCCGTGAACAGTACTCCTCAACCAATCTCGCCCGAACGTTCATCGGATACTTGCTCCTTAGTCTTGCTGTATTGACCTGCGTTTATCTGTTCACAATCAAAACATTTCGCGGATTTCGGCCGAGCAACAAAGATCTCGCCTTTATTTCGCTTGCCCTCATCGGAAGCTTTGCGTTGGTGCATGTCTTTTCCATTATCGGGATGTCACTCAGTCTCTACTTCCCGTCATTCGGTACTGATTTCTTCGCCATCGCAACACCATTCGCTGCCGCAGGAATCGTGCTCGAAGTGACAATCGGCACACCAGCAGTGCTCCTCCTCGTGATTCCCTATGCGATTTTTACGGCACTCTTCTTTCAGAACCCGCTCCTCCTCCTGATTCTTGTTTCCCTGGGAACAATGATTGGGGCGATCTGTGTAAAGCATTGCTCACGGCGCGCAGCTTTTCTTCGCGCGGGACTTCAAGTAGCACTGGTGAATGTGATTGTCGTAATCGGATTTCTCCTCGTGAGTCCAAAAGTTCTCCCTGGGGAGAACGCGATGTATGTGCTCTGTGCGATCTTAAGCGGATTGCTCGCCGGGGTTATCGCTGCTGGAGTAGCGCCACTTGTTGAATACTTCGGGTCGTATATTACCGATATCAAACTCCTTGAACTCGCCTCGCTCGACCATCCGTTGCTGCGTGAACTTGCATTGCAAGCTCCTGGGACGTGGAATCACTCAATGGTCATGGGTCACATGTGTGAGATCGCGGCAAATGCCATTGGCGCAAACAGTTTACTCGCGCGCGTCGGCGCTTATTTCCATGACGTTGGTAAGGCGAAGAAGCCCGCATATTTCGTGGAGAATCAAATCGGTGAAGAGAACCGACATGATAAACTCACCCCTTCGATGTCAGCACTGATCATCCGAGCGCATGTAAAGGATGGAATTGAGATGGCGCGAGAGCACCGGATGCCGAAGGCAATTATTGATTTTATCCCCCAACATCATGGGAAAGCGCTAATTGAATACTTCTACGATCGAGCGGTGCGTGAGGCCGAAGAGGGCGAGATCGTCGATGAGAACCATTACCGTTATCCCGGACCAAAGCCACAAACCAAAGAAGCTGGGATACTCATGCTCGCTGATGCGGTGGAGGCTACATCGCGAACACTCTCTGACCCAACTCCAGCGAAGATCAAAGGTTTAGTGCAAAAGCAGATCAATAGAGTGTTCGCCAGTGGAGAACTGGATGAGTGCGAGTTAACACTTAAGGACCTTCATCAGATCGCAAGAAGCTTTACTCACGTGCTCTCCGGAATCCACCATCGCCGGATTGAATATTCCGAACCGGCCGATAAAAGTCGAGGCGGACGTGGTGGCGGGGAAGGAGATCCCGAGAGCACAATACGAATGGGAACAGTTACAGATGGGAACGCACGAGGACGTCTCGCTGACGAGACGAAGCAATCCAGCTCTGGCGGCGCTATCCCGGTGAACCAACCAGAGCGCAATAGTGAGGAGCAAGAGGAAAAAAGAAATGGCAGTCGAAGTGCTGGTAAGGGAAATGGTCCGGAAGGCTCTCGCGAAACATCTTCCGAAAAGGAAGGTGGAGAGCGTAGCGACGAAGCTCTTAAGCGACTTGGGATGTGAACATGCGGAATTAAGCATCCTGCTCACCAACGATGGTGAGATTCGCACCCTCAATGAAGCGTTCAGGAAGAAGCCGAAGGCAACCGATGTGCTCTCATTCCCAATGGCTGGCGGGGATCGCGTCAGTTCGTCATTGCTCGGCGATGTGGTGATCTCGGTAGAGCGAGCAATGGTTCAAGCGAAAGAGCGGGGCATTTCGGTTGAGGAAGAGCTCCTCCGTTTGCTTATTCATGGGATCTTGCACTTAGTCGGCTACGATCATGAGAACGTAAGCACGCTCGAAGCGCAGAAAATGTTTGCCAAAGAGGAAGAATTGTTGGGACGCTACGGCGGAGCATAGCCGATTAGGGAGAAAGATGGTCATTTCTGATGTGAGTATTGCCACTTTACGTGAGCGCCTAGGTGCGTTGCGCAGTCGCCTAGATGTGCTGGGAGGTTTTCTTTGACCTCGAGAGTAAACGGAAGCGACTTGACGCAATTGAGCGAGAAGCAGCTGCTCCTGATTTTTGGAACTCATCTGAGCGAGCACAATCAATACTGAAGGAACGAGCCGAGCTCTCAAGCCTCGTTGGTCGCGTCGACACGGTCGCCCACGGGATTGAGGACGCAAACGTCCTCCTCGAGCTCTACGAAGAGAGTAAGGATGAATCGCTTCTTGAAGAATGCGCACAAGCAGTGAGTGCGCTTGAGTCAGCGCTTCGCGAGAGTGAGCTCGCACGTATGCTCTCCGGTCCGCATGATGGAAGCGATGCAATTCTCGAAATAAATTCCGGCGCCGGTGGTACAGAGGCCCAAGATTGGGGTGAAATGCTACTCCGAATGTATCAGCGGTGGGCAGAGCGACATGGATTTCAGGTAGAAGTCTGGAGTTATCTCGCAGGCGATGGTGCTGGGATTAAGAGTGCGACACTCTATATTAAGGGCCGAAACGCGTTCGGCTACCTCCGCTCCGAGCGCGGCGTTCATCGTCTCGTACGAATCTCGCCTTTTGACTCAAATGCGCGGCGACATACCTCTTTTGCATCAGTGTCAGTCGTTCCCGATATCGAAACTGAGATCAATATTGAAGTTCGAGACGAGGACTTACGAGTTGATACCTATCGCTCGAGCGGGGCCGGTGGGCAGCACGTGAATAAAACCGATTCGGCTGTCCGCCTGACGCATCTCCCAAGTGGAATTGTCGTTGCCTGTCAGAATGAGCGATCGCAACACAAGAATAAGGCAATGGCGATGAAAATGCTGAAAGCGAAGCTCTATGAACGCGAACGAACGAAGCAGAAGGAGGAGATCGATAAAATTGCTGGCGAGCGAAAGAAGATCGATTTCGGTAGTCAAATTCGTAACTATGTGATGCAGCCCTACCAACTCGTAAAGGATGTGAGAACGGAGATCGAAACCGGAAACGTCCAGGCAGTTCTCGATGGAGATCTTGACCAGTTCATTGAAGCCTACTTGCTCCAAGGCAATGCGGCGTAATTTCTATTCTGATAATTTTCAATGATTGAGAGGTTATCGCCGGCTGTGCTAATTTCAATAGTGGATCACTGTTACCTGTAGAGGAACGTCCTCACACCTCTCCTGTCCTCTCCGCCCTTCTTGGTGGAGACAGGAAAGGTGCGAACGCCAGCGTTTGGTTTTCGCTAGGTAATCTATTCCCTGCGTCGAAGAATCACCTCGTACGTGAGAAATGAAAGGGGGTGCACTGTGGTGCTACCAAGCATAAGAATCCACGGATTCGAGGGAAATATGCTCACCGGCATGTTTGACGACCCGCCATCATCGGTTGATCTCGATCTCGAGTGTGTGCGGTGTTCCTCTCGGCCGCTCGAGCCTGGACATTTCGGTCTCGTTCCGTTCAGCGGAAGATTTTGGGCAAGTACATTCGTTGTGTATTGCACCCGGCTGGAGCTTGCCGACCAGCCGACAATCTCTGCATTAACGGTCCGGTCAGAAGGGAATTCGCTGCTTGTAACCCCGTGGGGCGGATACTCATCCCGCACGCCGCGGAGTATCTTTCGCGCGCGCGATCCTGCTCGAGTGGTACAACTCGACGCGGTCTACAGCCTCGCGATCTCTGCGGATGGAGCGAGAGTGTTTGTCGTCGACCCAATCGATATGCGAGCAGGGCGATGGTCGGTGCTGTACGATATCCTCCCCGTTTAGCGCACTGATGTTCATCGGGGAGAAAAGGTGACATTTCGGGGCCAACCCGTTTCACGCTGGCGTTGGCCCTCCCTTCGAAGCGGACACAAAAAGTGAGTGATTCAGGTAGCTTAAATTATGAATGCCGGCTGATGCAGAAATCTTGCATTGAAAGCTTGAGTTCTTCCCGTGCTTTCACTATAGTCTCGACCTGAATTCGCTCAACGATGCAGTACCGTGAGGAGTTCGGAGTAGTAGCCATGATCAATCCGTTAAAATTGTCATTCATCTGTATTTTCCTGTTCCCGCTCTCCGCGCAGGCGACGACATTGTTCAGCGACAATTTTAATAGTTACGGGAGTGATTCGCAATCGGCGAGTGCTTCGTTTCAAGCTGGAGTTACCCATGGGACGTCGGGATGGTACGGCGCACGCTTCCAGAATGGTTACGGTGCAGCGATTAATGATCTGAGGATCGGCTGTCCGCTCTGTTTCGAATTCGGTGATGTGCAGCATGCTATTCTACAAGATGACGTTGGGCTGCTCCTGAATATTAACACAACCGGATATAGCGAGGTTGCGCTCAGTTTCGATTGGCGAACTGCACTCACCGTTCAGGGCGACGCCTTTTTTGCGGGTTATTATGAAGGGGATCTCAGTTCCGAGTTCGGTTCGAGCAATATCGCGCAGTTTAATTCCCTCCACGGTCCGGCTTGGTTTTTCACTGACTGGACCCAAATCGCCGCTGGCCGAGTTGGTGGCGGTGGCGCCTCGGTAGTTGATTACTATCTCCCAGTAGGGGTGGAGAGCCTCTGGCTGGCCTTTTGGTTTAACGATAGCCGATTAGGTGCTGGGATTGAGTGTGCCTTTGGCTATCTCGACGACGTCCACATCCGTGGGAACGTTGTTCCCGAACCCGCAACTGCGCTCCTCTTTGGCATCGGTGCGCTTGGCGCTGGAATGCTTCGACGCAGACGATTCAGCAACTAGCGCTTAATCAGTTCTTATCCACTACATTTACTCTGTGTCTTCTATTTATTGTCATTGCGAGTGAAGCGAAGCAATCTCATACCACCGCGGCGGTCGCTATTCCCTCGGTATGAGATTGCCGCGGTCGCTGCGCTCCCTCGCAAAAAAACTTTTGATGGCAGAAGCTGTAGAATCAGCTAACCTAAACCCCGATGAGAGTACGAACGAATCTCCCGCGTGGACCGATTGCTACCGTTATCTTCCTTGCGATTGGCATAGCGTTCATTGTTGGGGGCGGTGTTCTCTACTGGAACCAGAAATCGTTTCTCGCAACCGCGGTTCAAACCGAAGCCACGGTTATTGAGCTCGTTCGTGAGACAAAAGCTGTTGAGAAGAAACGTCGTAGCTCGTCCAGTTCGGACTTGAACAAGAAACGGATCGTACAGCAAACGGTGTATCGACCTCGTTTTCGTTTTAGTACCCAGAACGGCGAGCCAATGGAAGTCCTCCATAAGCAGACGTCGAAAAACCCCACCGCCCAGGTTGGGGAGCGAGTAGCTATCTATTACGATCCAGCGAACCCGTACGATATCGTTGTAAACAAGAGCGGCGAGCTCTGGGGCGGGGTGATTGCGCTTGTGATTATCGGTTGTGTGGTGGCCTGCCTCCCGGTTCTCGGGAAGATCCAATCTCCCCCGGGGAGTTAGTGAGAGGTGTTCAGGAACCGCCGGTCGTTCTAATTGATTCCAGCACCTCGAGATTCTTCTTCGCCGCTTCACAGTTAGGATCAATTCGAAGCGCTAGAATCCAGGCGTGCTTCGCTTCTTCCAGGCGCTGATTCTTGAAGTGTTCAATACCGGCGTTTACAAACCCACGGAGCTTATTCAATCGTTCTTCGCGCTTCGTCGGAATGCGAACCTCAGGCGGTGGCGATGGTTCCGGTTTGAGCACGAGTTCATCGGACGAGAACGATGGCGCCTCTGCCTCTGGTTCAGCTTCTTGCGCGGGTGCTGGCTGCTCCTGCTCCATCGGAGATTTTGCACGAAGTAACTGATGTTCACCGCTCTCAGAGGTGAGTGGGACAGCAATCTTCGGTGCAGGAGCTACGATTGAGTGGAGGCGAAAATCGCCGACGATTACTTCCACGTTCTCCGCGGCATGAGCACCACCACTTCCAGATGATTCCTCTTTTTCATTCTGCGTCGTCACAGCTGCTGTTTGCTGAGTTTGTGTTGGACGCGCTTGGCCGGCGAGCTTTGACTTTTGAATAACCACGTCGTTTCCACTGAAAACACGCAATTGCTGGGAGCGGGAAGCCATACCAGCTGCAACGCGGAGGTCATTCCAGGTGAGGGACAGGGTGCGCCGATCAGTCGGGAGGCGGTCGAGCGTTCGAACATTTGCATCGCGACACTTCAGCATCAGGAGCAACGCGTCAGGCCCCATCTGTCCGCCAAACTCGGCGTGGGTGAGCACTCCCTGTTCGATGAGTAAAACGCCTTGAGCCGTTTCGCTGGTGATCGAGAGGGCAACAGTCAACTTCTTCAAGGCGTAGAGTTGCACAACATCGGAGAGATGAAGACCGACGAGTTCGGCCTTGAGCAGTGATTTCGGGTGAAGTGCGCTATCAATATACTCGACGAGTCGATCGATCGCGAACGGCTTCTCAATATATGCGACACAGCCGAACTCGTTCGCTTTCTTAAAGATGACATCGTTCCCGTAGGCTGTCATCAGAATCGCGCGAGTATTCGGGGAAACCTTTTTTACATTCCTTGTGAGATCCAAACCATTCATCTTCGGCAGCTTCAGATCGGTGAGGAGGACATCGACCTTTGTCGCTTTGAGTATCTCAAGAGCCTCCTCGGCTGAGCGGGCAGTGCCGATGAGGTAGCCATCATTTGAGTGGCTAAGGGTGCGCGAGAGTGACCAGAGGATACTCTCCTCGTCATCGACAATAAGAATCCGTGAACCACCATTTTGGCCGTTTGCGACGGGCTTCCCCCGGGTGGAAACTACGGTTGCACTTGGTGGAGCACTTGATTCCATAAGATCCTACAGACTAGACATAGGCATAGCTCAAGCCTTGCACTGGGCAGGTATGCAAGAGATATTCCAAACTCTGAAGCGGTGTGTGAGAATGGGACCTGCTCGGCAAGTATCTGGAATGTGCTGGTGTTTTGCCCTGAGGCCTCAGCATAGGCGGGAAGCGAGTGGGGACAATTGAGCATGGTTGGTAATACCTTCGGAACATTATTTCGCGTAAGCACCTTTGGCGAGAGCCATGGGAAGGCCGTTGGCGTGATCATCGATGGCTGCCCCGCGGATTTCCCAGTCGACCTTGACCAACTTCAGGTTGAGCTCAACCGCCGGCGCCCGGGCCAATCTCATCTCGTGAGTGCGCGCAAGGAATCAGATAAGTTCGAGGTCCTGAGCGGACTGCATCAAGGGAAGACTACGGGGGCACCACTTGCATTTATTGTGATGAACGAAGATGTGCGTTCGAAAGATTACGAGACGATTAAAGATCTCTTCCGTCCGGGGCATGCAGATTTCACCTATTTTGCGAAGTATCGCCATCGTGATCATCGAGGAAGCGGGCGCGCGTCAGCCCGAGAAACGCTCAGTCGGGTGCTGGCCGGGGCAATCGCAAAACAACTCCTTGCTACGGCAAAGATTACAATTCGGGGTGGCGTAATTCAAATTGGCAAAGTGAAAGCAAAGCGATTGGTGTGGGACCAAGTCGAAGCCAACGAACTCCGCTCGCTCGATCCCGATGTTGTTCTGGCAATGGAGAGTGAAATCGAGTCGGCTCGGAAAGCGCGAGATTCGATCGGCGGAATTGTAGAGGTCCAGGCCCTCGGCGTGCCCCCCGGACTTGGCGAGCCTGTCTTCGGGAAACTTGATGGGATGATCGCTGGCGCATTAATGTCGATCCCAGCTGTGAAGGGAGTTGAGATCGGCGCCGGCTTTGCAGCAGCTGAATTGCGTGGAAGTGAAATGAATGATCAAATGAGTGAAACTGGGTTTGCCTCGAATAATCATGGCGGGGTTCTCGGTGGTATCTCAACCGGAGCACCTATCGTCGCGAGACTAGTGGTGAAACCCACGGCATCGATCCCGCTTGAGCAGCCGACAATCGACGTTCAGTTCCAAAGGCATGCGATATCAACCAAAGGTCGCCACGATCCGTGCATTGCTATTCGCGCCGTACCAGTAGCGGAAGCAATGCTCACCCTCGTACTCATGGATCTCTGGTTACTTGACCTTGCTGCCTGTGGTGTTCGGGAGCATTACTCTCCACGGGCGCCAATTCGCTACGGGTTCACCGGCAAATGAGCGATGCGCCCCGATCTCTCCCCGAAATGGACGAAGCGAGCGTAGCGCGCGCGAAGTTTGTTTCGAATTTAAAGCCGGGAACCAGAATTCATATCATTGGTATTTGTGGAACGGGTACGGCGTCACTTGCAACGCTCCTTGTCGCTCGCGGCTTTACGGTCTCGGGGAGTGATAAATCCTTCTATCCGCCAATGGATGAGGTCGTGCGGCGTATTGCAACCCCGCTGTTTGAAGGCTTTCGTGCCGAGAATATCACCAATGAGATTGGCTTGGTAGTGATTGGGAACAGCGTGAGCCGCACGAACCCAGAAGTGGAAGAGGTTTTCAAGAGAAACATTGCTTACGCTTCGATGCCAGAAGTTCTCTCCTCGCTGCTCATCGGGACGAAAGCAGAGTGCAAAAACTCAGTGGTTGTTATTGGCACGCACGGAAAAACAACAACGACGGCGCTCATCGTTACGCTTCTCGAGCAAGCCGGCCGTGCGCCAGGGTACTTCATTGGTGGGCTCCCCCGTGGACTTTCCACAAGCGTTCGTGCACCAAGCGCGAAACTCCCGGCGAATGACCGCATCGTGGTTCTTGAAGGCGATGAGTACGACAGCGCCTTCTTTGCCAAATGGCCAAAGTTTCATTCGTATCGACCTGACTTACTTGTGGTGACGAGCCTCGAATTTGACCACGGCGACATCTACGAATCTGTCGAGCAGATTGCGACAGAGTTTACGCGAGCTGCGGCCCGAGTGCCGAAGGATGGATTGATTCTACTGTTTGATGGCGACAAAAAACTGCTCGAACTTGCTCGCTCTTGGAAGGGGAAGCCCGAGATTACGGCGCGGCTTCAGTTCTACGGGAGGAACAGTGATTCGACATACCGGATCGAACGCCGGCAACTCGATCCGCTTTCAACGCCCCCAACTCAAGAGCTTGAATTTGTACTCGACGGGGAACCGCTCCGTTTTAAAACAACACTCACCGGCGAATATAATGCGTGTAATATGCTTGCCGCTGCCGCGGTTGGACGCACACTCGGCTGCAATCCCCGCGTGTTAGCTGCAGCACTCTCTCAATATCAAGGGGTACTCCGGAGACAGCAGGTCATTGCGGATGTAGGTGGGATCCTCGTGATCGAGGATTTTGCTCACCACCCGACTGCAGTCTCGGAAACACTCTGTGGTCTTCGCGAGGCGTATCCGAATCGAAGGATTGTCGTTGCATACGAGCCCCGTTCGAACACAAGTCGACGGGCGTTCTTTCAAGAGGCATATCGGGCAAGCTTCGCCTCGGCAGACTTAGTGGTGATCCGTGAGGTAACGGATCCGGGGAACTACAGCGCAACAACTACACCGCTCAAAGCACTCAACGTTGGAGTACTTGTCTCCGCCCTTACTGCCGACGGAAAGCAAGCAGTCTCGTTTGCTTCGGTCGAGGAGATTGAGCAGTATCTCATTCGCACCATGCGACAAGGTGACCTTGTGGTGCTGATGTCGAACGGCGATTTTGGTGGCTTGCCAAATTCCCTCCCGCAACAGATAGCAACCTAAGTCGCGAGTAATTAAGCAAATTTTTCCTCCCCTAGGGGCTCTGGATTCATCTAAGAGAAGGTCGGATAAAGCTTCCCCGACGCTCTGCCGATTCTAGTTAAGCGCCCAAGATTAAACGAGATTTCTACCATTACCACCTGATTGATACAGTAATGAGAAGCATCACGAGAGTGCACCGGTTGTGTTCTCTCCGCGCCGAGCGCGGATTTAGTATCATTATCCTCGCGCTGACACTCCCGGTCCTAATCGTTGCGACACTCACAGCGATTCAACTCTTCCTCTTCTTTCGCGCAGCAGCCGTCGTTCAGCGTGCAGCAGGAGAAGCGGCCGAAGCACTCGCTGCCGCCCAACCAGGAGATAAAACGGGTGCCTACAAATACGTTTCAAACACTATCTCTGCTGGGACGGTCTACAACTACAGCTCCGTTTCCGATTACGTCTTCTATGAGCGAAACGGTGGGCCGGCGAGCGGCACCGATTTGATTGAGCTCCCGTTTTCACTCTGCCGCTACTCGAGTGGATGTGGAACGAACTTGGGGATGGGTGTCGTCGCCGCTGATAATCCTGGTGTTCAATACTTACCACTTGTCTCGGTCTACACCTGTCTTGAGCCCCGAAATGAGACGGCACACGACCTTGCCGGATGCAGCTCGACACTGAATGCAGACATGAAGGGGTTTCTCACCTACCTCTACCCGGCAACGCTCGATTTTGATGGGGACACGGTGGAAGACATTAGCTTCTTCTATCCGAATTCGGGAGATGACTGGCATGTAATCACCAGCTCCTCCGGCGCGCTCAATCGCTATGGCTTTCGCATGAATCTCGGCGAAGCACCCGGAGCGGGCCAACGCCCAGCACTCCCCTGTCCGGCTGACTACGATGGGGACGGGAAGACCGATTTCTGTGTCATGTCCGAGGACAACGATTCAGCGATCGGTTTCTCAAACACACTTACGACGACGTTCTACCTGCACGTAATGCTCTCCTCGCAAGCTTATCAGAAGTACACCATTGCAACTCCGCTCACTCTCCCCACTGCAGGCCTACCGATCCCTGTTCCCGGGAAGTGGGCACCGGTTGGCGCGGCTCCGACTGCAGATCGTTTTGCCGTTGTTTTAGTTGAAGTCGCAGCAGCCGGGAATGCAAACTTTCTCGGTACCTTCGTCTGGCCGCTGATGACAGTCACCCAAGGACAAGCGCCGACGTTTAGTAGCTACACACCAAGTAACAGTTACACGACGTATGCCGACCGTCCCGCACCAGGCCGTTTCTGGCGTCCATGTCACTCCGATGTTGATGCGGACGGTAAAATGAATATCTGTTTTGGTGAGTGGGAGGGAGGTTACCACACCGCAAAAGTCGCGGGCGTAGGGTACACGGGAGGTTTCGCTGGATGGACCGATTCCACTACAGCGGATAGTCTCAATGCTTGGAGTCTCTACTATCCGCGGTCGACAACCTCTCCCGGTCTTTTTGTCGTGGGGAAGAACACCCATCAGATTATGATGATTACCGGGGGCTCCGATGGCATCATCCGCGGAAACGATGATGGCGAGTGGATGTACCGAGTCGCCGGCGGGTATGAGGGGATTGAAGGTTGGTGTGGCGGCTATGACGGCGGCACAATCGCAAGCCCAGACCCACTTAGTTACACCTTCCAGTGCGGTGGTCTTGGAAGCTTGGATAATTCGGAATCCGCGAGTATGGCGAAGCTCAACAATCCGGTCGCTGTCGCTGGACGGGGAGTTGCCGATAGCAAACTCTTTGTTGCCGATTACGGTAATCTGCGCGTCCGAATGATTACGCCGGCAGCCGGAACACTTGTCGATGGGCAGGGTACGGAGAATATCATCAATGTGGCGGGTGGGACGATTCTCACCGGAGTCACCTGCCCGGCGCTAAAAAATCCGCTCCCTGCAAATTGCAATTATGCTCCATGTAACTCGGCTGGGGGAACCCCAACGGCTAACGGAACCAATCAGGCCTGTGACTGGGATTGTTATGCAACGCCAGTGCCAACTTCGATTGACCCGACTTGTGTAACGATGCGTCCGCTGTCGCTCGAGGTGATCGACAGCAGTACCACGGCTGGAGTCCAGGAAGCAGTTGTTATTGGTGATGAAAAAGGGGTGGTGTGGATAATGTACCCTGGAGCGGACGCAACGTGGAGAACGACCGATGACACCTTGGAACTACTCATCGGCACGTACGGCACTCACTCGAACGCTATCCCGTCAGCACTTAGTTCGGGAATCGGTTACCCGTCATCAATTTCGGCCCAGATAGGCAGCTCAGGTTACCCCAGCGCCATTTTTGTTGCGAGCCGGAATTACGGAACCACTGCGACGGAAAAGAGCGGCGGCGTTTTTCGACTTCTCCCCGGCGCCGATAGCGATTTTAGAGCCGGCACACGCAATGAAACTGTCGCTGGAATAGTTGGTCAAACAAACTGGCCGGCGGCTACCAATCGACCTGTCCCATATGCTGCCGCGACCGGCGCTAGCGGCGTGATCCTCAAGAATCCCACGGCAATTGTTTCGTCGTCCCTCCCTCATGGAGGTGGAACCTCGCTCACCGATCCAACAACCGGGCTCTTCATCGCTGGCTGGTGGCATAATGATAACACAATAAGTACGTACTATGAGCATTCAATTCTCCAATTCTACAGCACCAACGTTGGGGCGACACTCGGAGCCCGAACTCGATGGCTCAATAACCCACACCTGAACAGTTGGGGGATGCGAACACCGAATGAAAACAATGATGCCTATTGGCTTTCATGGACTACTGGAAAACCCGTTGCGACAATTCCGATTCGAGCTTCGGCAGGAGTCGCACTCTCACCGGACAATCGTTTCCTCTATGTGTCGGAGACAGAGCTTGGCTATGTGCTCGTTGTCGCACTTGATCAAGATGGTGATGACCTTGCTGATATGCTTGCTTCAAGTTGCGCGGGATATTCAAACTGTAGCTCATTCGACACCGATGCTGACGGCGATGGAAACTTAAACAGCGCCGAGGGGCCGAGTAACACCAACCGAGACCCCTACCAATTTGAGACCACGACCGCTGGGGCTGCTCGACCGATGGATACGTGGTCAGATATGGTTGTATGGGCGAAGCCACTGTCGGGAAACGTGAGCATCACTTCAATGACACCCGCCCAACGGCTTGAATGGTTTATCGATCGTTTTGCCGCAAGGCAAACTGCTGCGTCCCCCGGCGCGTCAGATCCGGAGCAGGAGCAAGCGCCATTTACCATCCTCGGGAACAACACGATCGTAGCCCTGGTTCCCCGTGGTGCGCTCCATTCAACGCCAGTTTGGTCGGGTGGTCCAACAATTGCCACCGAATGCGATAGCGGGACGGCACCGTGCAGTCCAAACAAGAAGACGAGACTCTCGCCCGTTATTATGGCGAGCCGAACGCCTACCAATACGGAAATTAAGGACGCGAGCGGACAACGAGATTGCGCAAATGACAATTGGTACGTCGATGAAGCAAACTTAGTGACGACTGGCCTTGACCAGTACGGCGCGATGGTTTCGGCGTGCGGTTCGGATGTCAAGGTGAACGCTTACGCTGATGGTCGCGAGGTCGGCGTGCGGCGAATTCATCCGGCGAAATGGACCAATCAATTCTATGGGGCTGGTTTCGGCTCAGGTCGAGAAATTGGCTTCCTTGATCGTGATGGGGTAGACGGTCGAAATCCAGTGCTCTATCGGCCTGGAACGGCCGGCTCGTTCCTGATGGTTCACGTTGGGAACATCGATTCCACAAAGTCTAGCACCAACTGTCCGGGGTACTGGGCGCGAGGACCGCTGAATGACTTGGCAACCGATCTAAGAAATCGTTTCGGATTCGCCGCCTACGGAACATACGATACGCAGTTTGACTGCACCTCAAGCAGTGCGGGTGATCCGTTCTTTACCAATGGCGGGTCAATTCCACTCATTTCAACAATGGCTGACTATCATGGTGAATGGACTGTCACGAACACTTCGAGCACATCACCTCAAGCCGGCTACACCGGTGTGCGCACCGCTACGAGCGGACCGGTTATCGAAACTGCTTACAAAGTGTTAGAGGAACAACTGCGAGTACTCACCAGAAATTCTGTTGCTTCAGCCTACCATGCGCGTGTTACGATAGTGGATAAGACGGTCCCCGGCGGCAATGCCGACGACTCACTCACTGCAAAGGTTGTGAAAGTAGAATATGTCTTCCCCTTGCTTCCGGGAATTAGCCGGATATTCGGTGGGACAACGTACACAATTGAACGTCAAGAATGGCGGCAGCCCTACAATTTTGGCAGGAATCTTTAATCGTCCGTGAATCGACTCATTCAAGCGAATGAAGGGAACATCACCGTACTCGTCATGGTGATGATCATCCTCCTCTTTGCTTTCGGCGCATTCGGGCTTGATGCTGGTCTCTACCTCAAACGTCGGGCTGAGGTGCAGGCGCTTGCGTCAAACGTGGCGATGGCGGCTGGACAAGCGCTCCCCTACAAAGGAACCGCAGCCTCTCAGACTGGCGTCATCGGGACCGCTCTCAAGTGGTATGACGTTCTTCGAACTGATCCCGACGGAAACGAGATCGCACCCGCTGCGGGAGCTTGCTCTACCTCTGGCGATGGCACGGTAAACTGCGGGGCGATTGAAATTAAAGTGCTCGATAACGTGGGAGGAAGTGTGCCACCAAGTCTCGTCAACCCCTACCGGACGTACGGGGTAAATGTGACGGTGAATGTCACATACACGCCGGAGATCTTTCCAATTAAGGATCAAAACCTGCCAAACATTCCGCTTACTGGAAAATCAGCGGTACAACCCGTAGCGACTGATGTGGTGTTCATTATTGACAATACTGCGTCATTTATTGATACGAGCACATCGGTAACCACGCCCACCGCATTTTCCACCCCATGGGGTGCAACTGTTGGCGGGCGCTATGCACATCAGTGTTTCAGCGAGCCATGGCGAAAGTTTAAGCAAGGAGTGATTCAACTCTACGATCGACTTGTATCACTAGAAACAGTGCGGGTCGGTGTCATCACCTCAACCTCGCGCGGTGGAAAACCCTTCATACTCGCAAACCTTGGGTCGAAGACTGTCACTGCTTCGGATCTCGACACCACCCTCTCCGGTTATGCCGATGATGTTGCCGATCATATTGATACTCGATGTGCGGCGATGACGACAGCGGGGAACTACCAGGTCCCACAGAATTTGAACCATGCTGACGGTTACTGGCAACCCCGTGAGGATTTAAACACGCTTCTCAGCGCCTGTTCCGATGATGGCCTAACACTCTGCATGGCTGATTCGACGAACTTGCTCATTCGCGAAGCAATCTGGCTGCTAAACGCTGGCTTTTCAACCGAAGGAGGTTTCATCCCGCCGCGGTATTATTATGCGAGTCCGAAGGCCGCGATCGATATCGCGAAAGTGATGCTCCTGAACTCAAGGCGCAACGATAATTTGCCGGTGGTCGATCGTTACATTGTCATTTTAAGCGACGATGCCGGCTTGGTTCCGAGCGGGGTCTCCAGTCCCCAGAATCCTGGTTGGTCCGAAACTCAGGATCCTTGCGATTATTGGTACACGAATGCTGCAAACAACACGTATGAAGCGCAGATTAAGCTTGGGTTCGTCTTCTTCGGTCATGATGTGGCGAATAGCGCTTTTGCCTATGGGCATGATTACAACGACGACAGCATCGGGGAACCGATATCAAATCTCCAATCGAATTGCCTGAAACCTGAGGATGCAACGCGGAAGGGAATTTTCTTTGTCGAGAATTCGCCGACTCGTCCCTTTGATCACCTCGAAACCGGAAACTCCAACATCTACGATGATTTCCCTACCCATGCAGCGCCGATGATCGCTCATGCGTTAAAGCGACTGGAGTTTCGAAAGCCATGAGAATGAGAACTGAACGGGGACTTGCTAACCTCGTGATTATCGCCGTGGCACTTCCAGTACTCATATTAATGATTACTGCAGCGACAGATATCTCCCGTGTAATTCTTGCCAAATCTCAGCTCTACCATGCGCTGAATACTGGCTATGATTACCTGCTCATGAATGTCGGTGCCGATGGTCTTCAAGCACGGAATTTGAATGGTCGAAACTGGTGTGCACTTGCACGAAGTGAAAACCGAACAATTAACGATACCGCATGTCTTGCCACAACCTGTGAGTATACCGATCCGAGTACATGCACGGCAGCCACATTTACTCCTGGGGGACCTTTTGGCTCTACTTCGCTCGAACTTGCTCGAAACGCGATCATTGAAGATCTCAAAGGGAGTGGTCTATTCGGCTTTACCTGTAGCGCGTACACCTCTGGCCCGCCGCCGGCGATTGACAGTGGAACAGTTGCGAATTGCGAAATCGCGTTAAAGGTCGGGCTCTACTACCTCGTTGCGCGTGGGATGAGTGTGGACGGTGCAAATAGCCGCGAGCTTTTAAAAGCCGTCACCCTCGGAACCGAAGCAGAGCTCGACGGACTTGGCCAGTACGTAACAACCCGACCAGTGAATCTCGCTGGCATGGTGACGGCTAAATTTATCGATGCAGGCACGCCAAAGACAATGGGAATTGAATACGGCGCAAACGCAGCAACTCATGTGCCGCTGATCGCAATCTGGGGCGCGGTAAAGGTGAAGCATGCGTTCCCTTTCCCTGATTGGCTTGACCTTGGTGACCCACTTGCGGGCGGGACCTACAGTACGAGTGAAACGATTGTAAGTGGCGTTATTATGAGACCGCTTGGCACACCGGTCTGGCTCTCAAATTCAACGAGCACCAGTGTGAGCACAACGACCTCCACATCAATGACTACAACTGCGGGGTCTACCACCACCTCAACCCTCGGCGGCGCGGAAACGTAATGCATCCGACTTCCTCGACACGACTTGCTCACAGCATATCCACGGCATCAACGTCGATCGCGAGACGTACCTGAGCGAACTCTCCAGAAAACAGCGTGCTTCGTTCACGATAGAGGTGGTTTGCGAGTTGCGAGATGCGTTTTGCTGATGGCGATTTCACTAACAGGTGGTAACGGTAGCGCGCCCGTAATTTTTCGTAGGGCGCTGGCGTAGGCCCAAGCAACGTGAGCTGTGAGGGCGTTGCGCGCGAAGCATACACCTCACAGGTGAGGCGAAGTTTTGTTGCTGCTTCCTGAGCACGACGGCGGTCGGGAGCCGAAACCACGAGACGCAGCAGCCGCCCCCACGGCGGATATCCCAACGCTCGACGGTGTTCTAGTTCGTAGCGTGCAAAGGCTTTGAATCGATTGGTTACGGTCGCAACAATTGTCGGATGATTTGGTTCTCGCGTCTGCACAATGACCAGTCCCGGTTCGCTCCCGCGTCCCGCTCGGCCCGCTGCCTGCGTGATTAACTGGAACACCTTCTCGCTCGAGCGGAAGTCCGGGAAGTGGAGACCAACGTCAGCGTCGATTATCCCAACGAGGGTAACGCCGGGAAGGTCATGCCCCTTGGCAATCATCTGCGTGCCGACGAGAATATTCGTTTGGCCGGTGCGAACATCGCCGAGGATTCTGGCGTAAGAAGATCGATCCTCAACCGCGTCCCGATCCATTCGCGCGATCGTGGCGTTTGGAAACAATCCCGAAAGTTCCTCGACAATCCGTTCGGTTCCGCCGCCACGATGAACCAACTCGCCAACCCGGCTCGTTTCCCGCTCACTCGCAATAGGTGAGCCGGTGACATCGAGCTCAAGACCAGTCGTCCGTGGGTCACGACAGTAGCTACAGTGTTCGGGCGGAGTAAGCGCCGCATCGCAGTAGTGGCAAACGAGCCGGCTCTTTCGCTTGTGATAGGTGAGGGTTACGCTGCAATTCGGGCATTTTACGGCTTCGGAACAGCTCTCGCATTGAAGGTAGCTCGAAAATCCTCGGCGGTTGTGAAGGATAATAACCTGTTCCTTCTTGCCCAAGGTTTCCACAATCGCCTGATGGAGACGAGGGGAGAGATTTTCCGAAATCATCTCTCGACGCTTCACTTGGTTGAGATCGACGAGCTCGAGCTTGGGAAGCGGACGTGTCGTAACTCGTTCGGGCATCTCGAGTAAGCGGTAATGTTTCCGCTTCACGTTCACCAGACTCTCGAATGAAGGCGTTGCCGAACCAAGGATAATGGTTGCCGCTGCAAACTTCGCCCGCATTACTGCCACGTCACGCGCGTGATAGCGGAGGCTCTCCGATTGCTTGAACGAAGAATCGTGTTCTTCATCGACGATGATGAGCCGGAGATTTGTGAGGGGGGCAAACACCGCCGAGCGAGCGCCGACCGCGAGTCGAAGCTCTCCGCGACGTATCGCCTCCCAGGTTTCCCACCTCGCACTTGCTCCCATCTGGCTGTGAAGCATTCCCACCGGGTGTTTCAGTCGTGAAGCGAACGTATCGAGCAGTTGCGGAGTGAGTGATATTTCCGGAACAATCAGGAGCGCTGAACCCTCCTCTTCTCGGAGCACCCGCTCAATTGTTTGGAGGTAGACCTCTGTTTTTCCGCTTCCGGTGACACCGAAGAGCAGGAAAGGCGAAAAGGTGCGCGCTTGGAGCGCACGTTCGAGATATTCGACTGCTTCTTGTTGGAACCGATGGAGGGATGGAGGTTGTTCCCGCACGGGCTTCAGGGCCGATGTCTCTGCTTCAGAATCTTCGCGACGCCGCTTACGTTTTGTACTCGTCCGACGTGGGACAGCGTTCTCGATAATATCGGCGAGTGGTGCTCCGTAATATTGCTCCATCCATTCAAAGAGCGAGAGTTGCTCGGGCGTGAACGCTGGCCGTGGGTTCTCGATTGCTCGGAGTTTTGGCGCACTCGTTTCGGTAAAGAGTCTGAGCTGCGGCGCCCCCACAGCATCGCTCCGCGAGTTTTCAAGCGAAGCCATCGCTGTAGAGAGAGGAACACGTTTCACCACCCACCCACTTGAGCGCCTGCGACCAACATCGACATCGACCTCTGAACCGACGTCGACAACTGATTCCAACTCAGCCGGAACACGATAGCTTAGCCGAAGCGGCACGCCGGGAATAACTACTTCGACCGCCCATGCGGGTGTTTGGGCGTCACCATGAGCAACACGCTTTTGATGTTTGCTGTCCTCTGCGGTGGGAATGTTGTAGGTCATCGGACTTCGGCTTAGACTTCGTCTTAGAGTTAGACCTCTACTTGAGCTTCGACGTGAACTTGAGCTTAAACTCCCACTTTGACGTCGGCATTTCGCTTCCCACGAAAGGGATTGGTAAGCATGGCCTCGCAGCGCAGAGTTAATAGTCGAACGCCAAAGCTTGAGCATAAGCTCAAGTTCAAGTCGAAGTTCAAGGCTAACTCTAAGGCGAAGTCAAAGGCAAAGCGACTTGCGTCCTTCATCGACCGCGACGCCCCTAAGCACCTAAAACTTCTCAATAAAATATCGCGAACAGCTCTTCCCGTCACATTGCTGAATGTTTTTCCCCCTCTGGCCGATAACTTCTAAGGATATCGCTTCCGATTAACAATATCTCCTCAAGGACGAAGCTGAAGTCATGTCGAGCAACTTTTTCTCATCCCTCTTAAGTCCGTCACGAGAGAACCTGCTCAGTATCGATATTGGCAGTAACTCAATCAAGGTGATGGAGCTCAAATCTACCCCTTCCGGCAAGATGGAACTGATGAGTGCTGGCCAGGTGCCCACCCCAGCGAACGTGATCAAGAACAACGTCATTACGAAGCCCGAAGCGATTGGCAATGCAATTAAGTCGCTTGTGGAATCAAACGCTATTAACACGAACCAGGTAGTCACTGCAGTGCCTGGACCAAGCGTATTCACCAAGCGGATCACTACGGCAGCAGTTTCGCTGAAAGAATTACACAACAACATTACCTATGAAGCGGGGAATTATATTCCGCATACGATTGACGCTGTTCACTTGGACTATCAAGTTCTCGGGTCGAACGGAAAGTCGAGTATGGATGTGTTACTCGTCGCGGTAAAAAACGAAATTATCCGCAGTTTCCTCGAATCAATTGAGCACGCGGGGTTAGAAACAGTGGTTGTTGACGTCGATTACTTCGCGCTGGAGAACATGTTTGCGTTGAATTATCCAGAGGAATGTAAGAAAACGCTCGCGCTGATTAACATCGGCGCACGGTATTCAACAGTGAACATTCTCCAGGATGGAGTATCGCTCTTCACTGGCGATGTCACCGTGGGTGGAAGACTCTATACCGATGCTCTCTGCGAATCGCTCGCACTTGAACCACTTGTCGCCGAGCAAGCGAAAATGGGTCGTTTCCCCGAGACAGTGGACAAGAATATTGTCACCGAGACGCTCGATCGAACCACCGAACACATCGCTGCGGAACTTCACCGACAGATTGGCTTTTTCTGGAGCGCGGCTGCGACGGATCGACAGATCGAAGCGGTCTACCTCGCTGGCGGTGGTGCGCAGGTGTCGGGCTTGGTTGATGAGCTGAACTCGCGAACCGGGATGCAAGTGCACATCGTCGATTCGTTTCGGGCGATTGATGCTACTGATCGGTTTGATACCGAATATTTGAATGAAATTGCCCCGGCAATGTCTGTGAGCGTGGGTCTTGCGCTTCGGACGATCGGCGACAAGGAACACGCCATACCTTAGCAGGGCGAAGTCGAAGGATGAGAGTGTAACGATGATTCGAATTAATCTCCTCGGCGAAAAAGTTGACATGAGCGGGAGTTACGTACTCCAGGTCTTCGGTGGAGTCACGGCCGTTTGCATTGTTCTCATGACCTGTTTCTTCGTTCATCAAACTGCGCTCGCGCGACTTGAGGATCGCCGCTCAGAGAAACATGAGCTCGACACAAAGCTCGCCAAGTTGAAGAAGATTACCCAAGAAGTGGCCGAATTGGAGCAGAAGAAAAAGACTCTTCGAGAGAAGCTCCATACAATCGCGACTCTCAAGGCGAAGCAGCATGGACCGGTTCGGATACTCGACGACATTAACACGGCCATCCCCGAACGGGCCTGGTTATTACTCGTGAAGGAGAAGGGCGGCTACCTCACCATTGATGGAGTTGCCCTTGATAACCAGACAATTGCTATGTTTATGAGCAATCTCGGTAAATCGAAGTTTTTCGGCGAGGTTGGCTTGAATCACGCGACAACACATAAGGTGGACGACGTAAAACTCAAAAAATTCTCCTTATCAGTTCAGGTGCGGGATGCACTCGCTGCGCAGGCGATAAAAGGCGTAGTAATCGGTGAAGAAGGAGCTGTTGCTGCGAGTGCCGAACCCATCCCCGCAGCAATTCAAAATACGATTAATCAAGCGGCCGGAGGGAATAATGAATCGGCATCTTGAGAATGTCCTCGAGCGACCGGCCAACCAGAAGATTCTCGGTCTTCTTGGCCTACTTGTCACAATCACGTTCATCTACTGGTGGATGTTCTTCAAGCCGGTAGGAGAAGAACTTTCCACGCTTCGAGGCGCGATCGATGGCCCCAACGGACTTCACGTCCAAATCGCTGCCGAAGAAGGGATCGCAAAGGATTTGGATAAATTCGTTGTCGAGGTGAAACGACTCGATGTCGAGCTCGAGAAAGCACTTCGACAACTGCCAAACGCTAAGGAGATCGATGCGCTTCTCACGCAAGTCTCAAACCTTGCTCGTGACGCTGGCCTGGAGATCCGTCTGTTCAAGCCACAACCTGAGCGGAAGAAAGATTATTACGCGGATGTACCGGTCGAGATGGAAGTGAGTGGTACTTACCACCAAATTGCCACGTTCTTCGATGAGGTGGGCCACCTCGATCGAATCATGAATCTCGATGAGTTCAGTATGGTAGATCCGAAAATTGGCGAGGAAAACGTCTTGCTGAAGACCGCAGTAATCGGCACGACCTTTCGCTTCCTCGATGAGAGCGAGCGCGCTCTCGAAGACAAGAAGAAGAAAGGCCGTGGACGAAAGCGACCGACGAGCGACCACGAAGACGAAGTTTAGGCAATCAATGTCATTGCGAGGGAGCGAAAGCGACCGCGGCAATCTCATACCGAGGGAATATCTCTGGCCTCAGTGGTTGGAGATTGCTTCCACCTTCGCCAAGGCTACGGCGGGACAAGTCGCTGCGCTCGCAATGACAATTAATTAGATCCTCGCGATTTCCGTTCTACCGACCTCAGCTCAAATCCGTACTTAATCGTACCTTCCAAATACCGATCACAGTGATCGGATAAGTCACAACATTGAAACTTTGACAGGTCTCTCACGCATCAAAGCTCAGTCTGATGCGGTGAATTGCGTGTTGAAAGCGTGTGTGCGTACTTTNNACTTTAGTAAAAATTAGATAAAGTTAAATTTAGTCATTTTTATACTTTACTCTTCCACCGCCCCGGTCTATGAGGAGTTTTAATTCACGGTTGTTTGGAGGGCACACTACGGCAAAGCCGGGAAACCACAGGAGAAACTACGCTTCAGTTCCAGAGAAAATCAGAGGAAATTGAAGACGAAAAAGTTCGTCTGTTGGTAGTGCTAGAGCGCCAGTTGTAAAAGGTTGTCGCCGTGTCGTGTTTGCTGACCAGTAGGGAAGATCTTGTCACAAGGGAATTTGAGGCTGAGGAGAGACTTCATGAGCGTGCTTAGCAGAGCTCTTTGTGTTGGTGCCATCAGCGTTCTCGCCGGATGTGCCGTTGGAACCTCGTCCGATATTGGGAACCAAGAACTGATCGACGTTTCTCAAGTCGCGCATGTGGAGGGCGAGGAGGCCGCGACAGCACCTGATACTGTCGCAGCTGATTTCGAAAACGACAGCTCCGAATTCCGTGAGCAAGCTGCTCCGAATTCTGGAGCAATCCTCGATCGGCGCACACTCCTCTCAGCTGCTGAAGCTGGCTATGACATTGAGCTCGAGAAGGGAAGCGGCTTCACCAGAGTTCTTGTCAGCACGGGCGCGAAAGATCCCGTCTTCGATGTTTTTTCAATTCAGAACCCGCCACGACTCGTTCTCGATATGCTTGGGGAGCAAGGGGGGAAGAACAAGTCGCTACCGGTTGCGGATGACACATTCTTAAAGGGAGTGCGTATCGGAAACCACAGTGACCGAGCGCGAATCGTGTTCGATTTGACTGATTTTGCAGCGCAGGGCGATGTGGTGAACCACAGCATTGATAGCAAGGATAGCCACTTGGTCGTGACCTTTGTTGACCAACGACAAGCTGATGCAGTGGCACAGGCAAATGCGGAACCCACAGTTATCGGTCGCGCTAGCGAAGAGGCCCGAGAGAATGAGCGCGTCCAGCTCGCAAGTGCGAACCCTGAAGAGGCGGTGACGAACGAAGCTTCAACTACCGCTGATGCGACCGAAAGTGCTGGAGCGAATTCGAATGCGGAAGGAAGTTCTCTGAACAGCATCACCTTCACCAAGGGCAAAGGAACGTCAGGCGAAGTAGTGCTCGGCCTAACTGACGAAGCACCATACGTGCTCAAGCAGACGAACCCGAGTGAATATGTGCTCACTCTAGCTGGCGTCACCGCTGCGAGCCGAACAAAGCTCCCGCAAATTGCACCGCCGGGAACACCAGGTATCAGAACAGTCCGCGCAGTTCAGGAAGGGAACGATACATTGGTCCGGATGTTTGTTGATCCAGGAATCGATCTTCGCGCCAATATGAAGGGGACAGATATTCACCTCGTTGCCGATGAAGGAGTGCTCGCACGTCATCGTAACGCCCGCGCGCAACTCGAGCCGACCGAAGGGGGAGAGGCAGCTACACCACCTCCGGCTGCGGCACCTGCAGCAACTGAAGAACCGAAAGCTGCAGAGAGCGAAGTCGCGAGAATGCCAGAAGGCACGGTTCGTGCTGCAGATGGTTCGCGCGTATATACCGGCCGGTTAATTTCGCTCGATCTTCAAGACACCGATATCGACAATGCGCTGCGGATTATCGCCGAAGTATCGAATCTCAATATCATTGCGAGCGATGACGTAACCGGCAAAGTCACTTTACGGCTCATCGATGTTCCGTGGGATCAAGCGCTTGACGTCATCTTAAAGACAAACGGTCTCGATCAAGTGCAAGAAGGAAACGTGATCCGAATTGCACCGCTTGAGAAGCTTCGCCAGGAACGGTTGGCGAAGAAGGAGGCGGATGAAGCACTCGAGGCTCTCGAGAAACTTGATGTGAGCTACATCCGAGTGAGCTACGCGCGAGTGACGGATCTCAAGGAACAGGTAGAGTCAGTTCTCTCGGAACGCGGAAATGTTACCGTCGATGAACGAACGAATCAGCTCGTCATTAAGGACATCAAGCGGGGTCAGGACGACGTCTATGAGTTGATAAAAAAGCTCGACCTTCGAACACCGCAAGTGCTGCTTGAGACTCAAATTGTTGAGGCGCAACGAAGCTTGTTGCGTGACCTGGGCTTCCAGTGGGGAATATTGGCGTCCCAATCACCAGAAACCGGGAATGCCACTGGGCTTAACTTCCCGAACAGCATAACGATCGGCGGATCTTCACCGGGTCTCCTCGACCTCCCAGGTGGAGACGCAGCTGCGACAGCAGTAAACTTCCCGGCCGCAATTACCGAGAACGAAGGAAGTGCGATTACCGCGCTGCTTGGTTCGGCTGATGGAAGCCGCGCTCTCGCGCTTCGGCTTACGGCTCTTGAGACGGAAGGTCGGGTGAAAGTAATCAGCCGCCCGCAAGTCGCGACCGTCAATAACAAGCAAGCTGAGATAAAGAGCGTCGAAACAGTACGTGTTCGTCTCCCGGATTCTGGGCTTTCAGTAGCAACCGGTTCCGGTGCAAGCGCGAGTGGCGGTGGCAGCAGCGCGTTTGAGGAGATCGACGTTGGTATTGAGCTTTCGGTCACACCACAAGCATCGCCTGACTTCTACGTGCTTCTCGATATCGAGGCGAAGAGTAGCTTGTTCGGTTCAACCCAAGTGGATAACATTCCATCCACAATTGAGCGGCAGGCAACGTCAACAATCCTAGTAAAGAGCGGTCAAACGTTTGCGCTCGGCGGCGTTTATCGAATTCTCAACGACAACAATATCGTCGGTGTTCCCTTCTTGAAGGACATCCCTGTCTTAGGGCATTTGTTCCGTAAGTCAGAGGTGGACAATCGAGATGAAGAGTTAATTTTCTTCATCACGCCCCATATTGTTGAAGGGAGCTTTGATCCAAGCCTGATGTAGTGGGCTGTAGTTGAGACGTCGGGTAGTACTCGTTGGATTTCCGGGGGCGGGAAAAACTGCGGTAGCGAGTGAGCTCAACCGCAGGTACGGGATGCCGGTAGTAGATGTAGATGCCGCTATCGAAAAACGAAGCGGCAAGAGTATTGGACAAATTATTCGGGTAGAAGGCGAAGATCGTTTTAGAGATCTAGAGAGTGAAGAGCTAGCGCATACACTCTCAACGAATGCAGAGGTTATTGCAGTCGGCGGCGGAGCGCTCCTACGTGAGGCGAATCGAATTCTCCTCAGTACGGAGGGTATCGTACTCGTGCAGCTCGCTGTCAGTTTTAAGCAGGCATTGGAACGGCTGAGTGCGGATGAGGAGAGTGCTGCTCGTCTCGGGGGTGAGGCACAACGACCACTGATTATGAATCGAAAGGTCGGAGGGAAGGTGGATGAGGGAGCAATAAAGCAGCTTTGGCGGGAACGAGAGAAATTGTTTCAGCTCGCTCAAGTAAAAGTGTGGACTGACTTTGTTCCGGGCTGCGTGGTGGCAGAAGCACTACATCGTGAAGCGCGTGTCGGCACGCGAGGAGTTACTGTGATTCCTTATTGTAATGATTCTCGCGAGGGAGGGGCGACCGGTTCGGTAATTATCGGACGGGGCGTTCTTCATACACTCGGTGCTCGACTGGAGCCGATGTTTCCACCACCGCGAAAGATAGCAGTTGTAATTGACGATGGCGTCTACGAGTTGTTTGCGGAATCAATAACGAAAAGCATTGAAGGATATGAGTTCGAGCTTTTTCGGGTTCCGAGCGGAGAGTTATCGAAGAACCTCATGGTGGTGGAGGAGATCGCAGCAGAGATGCTCGCGCTTCAATTCTCACGGGATGACTTGATTCTTGTTCTCGGAGGTGGGGTAGTTGGTGATCTCGGAGGGCTGCTTGCGTCGCTCTATATGCGAGGAGTGGGTCTCGTTCAGGTTCCGACGACACTGGTATCGCAGGTCGATTCAGCCCTCGGCGGGAAAACAGCGGTAAATCTCGGAGGTGGAAAGAATATCCTCGGTACGTTTTACCCGGCAGACTTCGTCATAAGCGATGTTGAACTGCTGATGACTTTACCAGAACGTGAATTTCAGTCTGGACTTGCTGAGGTAGTGAAATACGGATTCATTGCTTCGAAAGAATTTTTTGAATGGTTAGAGCAAAATCTCGAAGCGGTAACGCAGCGAGAGCCAGCAAGTCTCTTACATGTTGTCGAGTTTTGTTCTAGGACGAAACTCGACATCGTGTGCGATGATATGCACGACCGAGCGAACAGACGGGCACTGCTTAATTTTGGGCACACCGTGGGTCATGCGATTGAAGCGATAACGAGCTATGAGCGGTACTTACATGGAGAGGCAGTTTCAATTGGCTGTGGTGTGGCGCTTGAGTTTGGAGCAAGTCTCTCGAAGACCCCACGAGCAGTTGCAGAGCGAGGTAGAAAACTCCTCGAACGGTGCGGCTTGTGGTCAGAACTGCCGGCTGAACTACGGCAAGAGTCGGAAGAAAAGTGGAGTGCAGCGATAAAAGCCGACAAGAAGCGAAGTGGAACGCAGGTGAAGTATGTTTTTCTTAGGGACCTCGGTGATGCATTCGTTGAAGATGTGGAAGTAGAAACGTTAGTCCAATTCACTGTTAAGAGTTCGAGACGTGAAGTGTAACGCGGATTTGTAGGAAGAAAGAGCCGGAAAGCTGTTTGCTTGGAGGGCAGCAGGATGTCAACTGTGGGATCGATTTTAAAATATGTTCTCGGGACTTTGATCGTTCTTGGTACGCTCAGTTGTGGGGGTGCGACAAATAACGACCAAGGGACATCGTTCTTAGCGCTCGGCTTCTTTATCGACGGGAGTGGCGAGGGCGAGGGTGATGCAGGAACAATTGTCTACCTGAATGAAGATACAGCGTTCCGTCTTCCGACCCAACCGATTCCATTGTTTGTTCCAGTGGACAAGGACCCCGAAGAGGAAGGTCTTCAGGGTGGGTTCATCGGTCTTGAGAACCGTCTCACTTCTCAATTCATCCGGACCGTGGGCGCAGAATGTTCCTACGAGGTTCCAGGAGCAGACCCATCGCTGATCATTCCGAACGACACCTGGTACTTCACCACCGTTCTTGACCCAGCTCCAGCAGCCGGAGAAGATGAAGGTGATGAGGCAACGAATCAAGCATTCGTGCAGATCCTCATTGCCTCTCCCAGCATGATCTCGTTTTTAAGTGTGAATCAGAATTCGCTCCCAGAGCTTCCGTTTAATGCGTTAGTTACCTGCGTTGTTACCGGGGTTACGCAAGCTGGCGATACGCTTGAGACGAACCCGGTACACTATCAGATCGTTTTTGCTGAGCTACCCGAGTGCTGTTCTGGACTCGACATCGCTGGTCCTGGATTTCAAAGTGGACCGGGAACGGGCGGAAGTTTTAATAGCTTCGGTGACTCGAGCTCGGGTGATGACGATGGCACTTCTAGTAGTTCGGGGGGGACTACTGGCAGCATAACTGAGAGTGGTGGAACCACAGGCGAAGTTTCGACCGAGACGGAATAGAGCTTAGGAGAAGTGAGCAACAAAACCGGGGTATCTGAAGAGGAAGGAAAAATGTTGCGATCAAAAATTTGGCAGAGTGTGTTGATGTTGGCGGTAACCGCTGTGGTTTCCGGCCTAGCCTTCGTGGGATGTGATCAGGGTGACACTGAAGGTGACGAGAACCTTGAGCTCGACACCCCATTTGTCGCTGATGGAGGTTCCGGCGCAAAGATTGAAATCATAGTGGACCCAACCATCGGAGTTGGTCAGGAGAAGGGGTTCTTCGTTAGCCTCATCGACCCGCAGGGAGTGCCCTTGGCATTTGTTCGGGTGTTCTGCGAATCAGAGAAAGGAATTGCGATCATTGCGCCAAGCTCAGGTGGAGTCGCGTTCGAACATACCGGTTTAGACGGTAAGATGAGCGGCAGAATTGGCGGATTACTTCCGGGAAGCCATATCATGGAATGCACGGCACCTAATGGATATGGACTCCGTGCTCGGGTAACAATCAAAGTCACGGGTGATGTGCCGCAAGGCTTTGAAGGCTTCCCTGGAGCTGCGGGTGGAAACCTCGGTGGTGGTGTGATCGTGGATCTCGGAGAAGATGACCTCGATGACAGTTCAATTGTGAACATTGCCTTCTATGATGCGGGCGCAAACGAGTCTGGCTCGAGCATCATTGACACGTCGTCAACGCAGTGCGAAGGCGCAGACACGCCAAGTGACTCCAGCGACGATGAGTTTGACCTCGCAGCAAACGTTCTCTACCGAGTGACAATTAAGAACCTAAGCGCGGAGAAGATCTTTATCGAGACGGTTCAGTTTACCATCGCCGATGCCGCGTCAAGTCAGACCTCAGTACAAACCGTGACCGATGAGATTCCCGCGGGTTGTTCGGGCGATCTCGTCGGACAATTTATCACGACGACGAGTGGTGGTGGCCAAACCTATGCTGGCGGAGGCTCAGTAATTGCTGGGTTCTACTCTGTCACGGTCGTGATCACTGGAACGACGCAGAACGGTGATTCATTTACAATCACCGATGCGGCTTTCGTTGACATCGGACCGGTAGACAATTGCGGAGTTTCGGGAACCGCAGCACCGGATGAGCTCAATTGCGGTGGGCTCCTCTAGCGATCGGCTGACTGAGCAGCTTCGAAGTATAGTTGCAGAGTCCGCTGGAGCTCCCGAATTCGTTGAGCTAGCATCGCTGCTGGCAGAGAGTCCAGATACACGTGCCGAAGCTCGCGAGGTCTGCTTTCGCGGCCTCGCGGAAGACCCGAAGAATACTCGCGGAAGACTCGTCCTTGCACGGCTCTTCTACCTCGATCGAATGTTCGAGTTTTGTATCCGTGAGCTTTTGGAAATTCAGCGTCAGGTCGGAGCAATTTCTTCATTAGAGCGCCTCATTGCATCATTTGGGGAACTCGCCTCACAGTTTATGAGTTCCCAAGGGAAGCAAATGCTTGAGGCGAAGGGAACACCAACAGCTGAGACTATGGGAACGAGCGAGGCGCCGGCCGAGCCAGCTGAGAAGGTGCTCGCCGAAATCGACGTTGATGCTGAGTTTCTCGACATCCTTGAGGAGCTCGAGGACGACGATAAGTAACAATGGCGAAGTCAAAGAAGAAAATAGCGCTTATTAACGGTCCGAACCTCAATCGCTTGGGCCGGCGTAAACCAGAGCTCTACGGGAAGGAAACGCTCGGAAAGATCATAAGCCGCTTGGAAAAACAGGCCGCGAAATCAGGTTTTGAGATTGTAAGTACACAGTCCCAATCTGAGGGTATCCTCATTGAAGCAATCGAGAAGGCGGCAAACGATTGCGTTGGAATAATTATTAATCCTGGCGCTTATGCACACACAAGCATCGCTCTTCGTGACGCACTCGAAGACCTTTCCGTCCCAGTGATCGAAGTTCATCTCTCAAATATTTTTAAGCGGGAAGAGTTTAGACGGCACTCTTACGTCAGTGAGGTCGCACGTGGTGCAGTCGTCGGGCTTGGAGCATTGGGCTATCTCCTCGCGCTTGAGGCACTTACTGAACTCTTACGAGCAAAGTAATAGGTACAAATTCCATGTCATTGCGAGGGAGCGTTAGCGACCGCGGCAATCTCATACCGAGGGATGAGCGACCACCGCAGTGGTAGGAGATTGCTTCGCTTCGCTCGCAATGACATGGAGTCATCGTGTCGCTAACCCATTGAAATGCATGACAAATATTGCTAAACTCGGAACTTCTGCAAAATTCGCATACACCTTTATCCGAGCGATCTATTGTTATATTCTTACCCGACATTAACAACGAAGTGAGGGTTGATGTATTCCACTGCCGAATTCAGAAACGGGCTTAAGATTCTCTTGGACAACACGCCCTATGAGATTGCGTACTTCCAACATGTAAAACCCGGTAAGGGCGGCGCATTTGTCCGAACAAAGTTAAAAAATCTGAAAAATGGTTCGGTGCTCGAGAAAACATTCCGCGCTGGTGAAAAAGTTGGCATACCCGATATCGAGCAGGTTGAGATGCAGTACCTCTACGGCGATGAAGTTTATCACTTCATGAATACTCAGAGCTTCGAACAGATCGAAGTTGACCCAAAGCGTCTTGGCGATGCCCGGCTATTCTTACGCGAGAATGAGAAAGTGTCGGTCATGTTCTTCAACGGCGATGTGCTACGGATTGAGCTCCCTCCGTTTATCGTGCTCACCATTACCCACTGTGAGCCAGGGCTGCGTGGCGATACAGTTTCTGGAGCAACAAAGCCAGCAACACTCGAAACTGGAGCTACCGTTCAGGTACCACTCTTTGTAAATCAAGGAGACAAGGTCAAGGTTGATACACGAACCGGAGAGTATGTTGAACGAGCCTAAACCGTTAAAAAAAGGTGAGGAAGAATCGGGAGCCGTGACAAAACCAATCGATAGTACCGAGCTCTATGCGATCTTGAAAATGCTCAGTGAATTCGGCGTGCGTGAGTTCGAACTCGAACGTGGCACTGAAAGAATTCGATTGAAGCGTGGCAGCGGTGTCGAGCTCACTCATCCTGAACAGTACGAACGGGTCAATCTTGGTACATCGCTTCCGGGACCGATGGAGAGCGGAATTATCGAAGGGAGTATCCCTGCTTCACGGCCGGATCCTCAACTTTCCGTTGTTTCTGGAGCGAAGGCGAAGCAACCATCGCTCCATGAAGTCAAATCACCGATGGTCGGCACTTTCTATCGACGACCATCTCCTGATGCAAAGACGTACGTCGAAGCAGGAGACATGGTGAAGAAGGGTGCAGTGCTCTGTATCGTCGAAGCGATGAAGTTGATGAACGAAATCGAAGCTGACATTTCTGGTCGTATTGCCGAAGTTTGCCTCGAAGACGGCCAGATGGCTGAGTACGGTGAGGTTCTGTTTCGTATTGAGCCTGCATGAGCAGTCCGAGATCTCCATTTCGAAAGGTCCTGATCGCAAACCGTGGAGAGGTGGCGGTACGAGTGATCCGTGCCTGTCACGAGCTCGGAATTCGCACGGTCGCTGTCCACTCTACTGCTGACGCTGATGCGCTCCATGTGAAACTTGCGCACGAAAGTATCTGTATCGGTCCGCCACCAGCAACTGAGTCGTATCTCAACGTTTCGGCGATCATTTCTGCCGCGGCGGCTACCGGAGCAGATGCAATTCATCCAGGCTATGGCTTCTTGAGCGAGAATGCGTCATTTGCCGAGATTTGTGGCCAGTGCGGCATCTCATTCATTGGTCCCTCTGTCCGGAATATGAGACTGATGGGTGACAAATCGCGCGCAAGGCGAGCGGCGATGAAGAACGATGTTCCGGTGATTCCCGGAACGAAGGACGCGGGAACAGATCCGCAGGCAGCTTTAGAGCAAGCGGAGAGTATCGGTTTCCCCGTGTTAATCAAGGCACGAGCTGGGGGCGGCGGCCGCGGGATGAAAATCGTCCATGACCCAGAGAGTTTTGGAAAGCTTTTTGCGCAAGCAAGTCGCGAAGTAGAAGCAGCCTTTGGTGACCCGTCGCTCTACTTGGAGAAGTATCTCTCGCTTGCTCGTCACGTTGAAGTTCAAATTTTAGGCGACCATTTTCACAATATGGTCCATCTCGGGGAACGAGATTGTTCCATTCAGCGACGCTACCAGAAGCTCATTGAGGAAACGCCAGCGGTAGGTCTCGACCCTGTGCTTCTCGAACGCATGTATGAGGCCGCGCGGCGTCTCGCCTCGGCGATTTCGTATACGAGCGTTGGAACGATGGAATTTTTAGTCGATGCCGCGGCCGGGAAGTTTTACTTTATCGAAATGAATACGCGGCTTCAGGTGGAGCACCCGGTAACCGAGATGGTTACCGGTGTTGATGTGGTAAAGGAACAGATCTGGGTCGCCGCAGGGCGGGAACTCTCCTTTGGGCAGAGCGCCGTGAAACGCTCGGGTCATGCGATTGAAGCTCGGATTAATGCTGAGGATCCGGTAACACAAGTTCCTTGCCCGGGTGAGATCATCGGCTATCATCCTCCCGGAGGCCCTGGAGTGCGAGTTGATTCAGCGCTCTATGACCGTTACCGCGTGCCGCCGTACTATGATTCACTGATTGCAAAAATTATCGCGCACGGTCAGAGCCGTGAAGAGGCGATTCGTAAGCTCCTCGTAGCCCTTGATGAGTGTATTATTGGGGGGATTAAAACGAACATGGACCTCCATCGGCGTATACTCAACCACGCGGACTTTCGAAGCGGCCGCCTCCATACCAAGCTCCTCGAGACTATCTCTCTTGAAGCGGACCAAAGCCCTGAACGCACGGAATTTGCCCAGCAGGCCACAGCGTGATCGGGTAGCCTGACGGCGCTGTGTTGCTCCGTAGCACACTATGTTAAGGAAGGTTTGAGGAAAGAAGCGATGAAATTAATTCGGATGCAAATTGGATCACGTCTCCTGAGCGGAGTGTTGGGAGCCATCATGGTCGCCATGCTCACGCCAGTGAGAATCGCGAGTGCGCTTGAAGGTACGCAACCACGAATCACTATCCCTCAGCCCGTTTTCGATTTTGGGACCGTAGCGCAAGGAGCAACGGTGACGCATAATTTCGATGTGATCAACCAGGGGGATGCGCCACTCACAATTACGAGAATTCAACCCAGTTGCGGTTGTACGGCAGCTGTTCCAGCAAAGGCTACGTTACTCCCAAATGAGTCGGTACCAATCACCGTGACCTACGATACGACAGGCTTTCAGGGGTATGAGGTAAAGACAGTGCATGTCTACACCGATGACCCGCGAAATTACTCCTCAGTATTAACACTCCAAGGGAATGTAAAAACTGATGTGGAGATCGATCCGCCACGATTGTTTTTTGGCGACGTACGAAAAGGGAATGACCAGGCACTTGTCGCCACGATCGCAAGTGACGAAAGCTCTGCGGTAAAAATTCTTGAGCTCATCCCGAAATCTGACCAAGTGATCCTTGAGGCGAAAGAATTCCGTGAGGGAACTCGAGTTGGGAAGAAGATAACCGCTCGTTTGTCCCCCGACATCCCGGTAGGAACTTTTCGTAGCCAAATTCTGATTAAGACCTCAAGTAGTAAAAACCCGGTCCTCTCCCTGCCAGTATTTGCGCGGGTGCAAGGGGACTTGAAGCTTGAACCGGCAGACGTTTCCTTTGGTTTGTTGGAAGGTCCGCTCAAGGAAGGCGCAACTCAGGTAGTTGAGCTCGTAAACGCGGGGTCTACCCCGATTCAGATTGTGGACGTGGAGAGTGATAATGCATTCGTTGGTGCAGACGTAAAGGCGCTTGAAGAAGGGAAGCGGTATGCGATTCAAGTAACCGTGCGACGGGAAGCGATGGGCACGCTTCGCGCACGATTAAATGTGATTACCAATCACCCCCGTGAAGATCAGCGTAGTTTGGCCTTACCAGTTTACGGAATTATCGCCAAGAAGGGAACGTAGATGCTTCGGCGTAACGTCGTTACGGGCGTTTCGTTACTGCTTGCGATAGCTTTGCTCTTCCATCTGAATCTGGTGCTCGTATCCGCCGAGGAATCCAGTGCCGTTCTCTCGGAAGAAGAGTTTGAGAGTGAGGTAACAGCACTTGCTGAACGCGTGCGGGCGGGACAGGGTGATGCCGCGCATCTCGCGAAACTGCTTGTTACTCACGCCCAGGACAAACCCGACCTTCCGCAGTTCCTCTCAGCGCTTCAGGTAGATACCACCGAATTTCGCGAGAGCCTCGGCACTGAACTCGAAACGGTGACCGCTGCTCTGCTTCCAGAAAAACTCTCGACTGAGGTTGTTGGCCTGAAGAAGCTCGCCCAGTTATTTCTCCGGTCGACCGATCCTCACTTAAGCGCAGTGCTCCGACTCTTCGGCCTTGCCGAAAGAATGGAGTATTTTCAAGAATCAGCCGACGTAATCGGATTACTCGGGATACGCGAACGGTTACGTGGCCCTGCTGAAACGACCATCTTTGAAACACGCGTAACAGACATCCTCCATCAGTATGCCGAACGGCAACTCTCCCTCGACCAACCAGGGGAAGCTCTGAAAGCAGTCGCTGGGGTGAATGAACTTGAACGTGACGACAATACCTACCTCCTCGCCTCGAAGGCGTTGATTCAGTTAAATGAGAGGGCCAATCAGCGCGCGCTCTCCGTCACTGACTGGCCCTTTGATCAGAGCGCAAAGAATCTTGTTACAGAGCTTGTAAAACGTGAACCTGAGGCAAAGGAAGTTCTCGTAAATCTTACCGCTCAGGCCGCACAGATCTTTGTTGAAGTAGGTGAACCACTCTATGCTGAGGAGGCATATGACTGGCTCATTGAACTGCGAGACGATGTCGATGAGAATAACAAACTTCGTCTTGAACTTGTGCTCAAGGCCCAATCTCCCGAAGCGCGAGGTTTCGCCAAAAGATTGGTCAGCGAGCTTCGAGTAAACGATGCGCTCTCCTGGTGGGCAAACCTTCGTATCCTTCTTTCCGGGTTTTATGGAACAAAATTAATCCTTGTTTTCTATATCTGCCTTAGCGTGGCTCTCGTCGCGATTATACTTGCTTGTCTCATGCCGCTCTTCATGGGGCGAAGCCTCTGGGTGGAGCGCCCGGCGGAAGAGGCAAATGTTTCAACTGTTCTCGATGAGTATACCGAGCTCCTCGGCAAGTTTGGCCTCGATGAGAACGCAAGCGAAGATCGGATCAAGCAAGAATATCGGAAGATGGTAAAAGATTTTCACCCAGATACAGCACACGCTGAAGGGGCAAGCGCTGCGGAAGAGGCTTCGGAGAAATTCGTTGAGTTAAAGAAGGCCTACGAGCGGATACTCGAGATTAAACGGTCACGGTTCGGTTAGGAACCTCTCTTCATCCTCATCTTGCACCTGCTCTAAAACCTGTTCCTTTTCAGGAAAAAACGTACGTCTTTAGTTAAGGAAAAAGATTTGGTGCAAGTGCAGGTGCAAGAGGAAGATGAAGATAAGGATAAAGAGGAGGATGAGGACCTTTCAGTTTTCCAGGGTCTATAGCCGGATATTGAGCTACTCTATGACACACCTCGTCCGATAATCCGCCGCAGCGTCGTTCGGTCGAGTTGCAGCTGTTCGGCTGCCCTTGTCTGGTTGTTATCGCATTTGGTGAGCGCTTCGCGAATGAGTTGCTCCTCGAAGTATCGCACCCGATCGCGGAAGCTAAGGTTTGTCGACGTACTATGGTTCGTTCTCTTCGTAACGCTAATATCCTCCGGTTCGATAAAGCGTCTCCGGTGGAAGCTCGCTCGGTAGACCCCGCCCTCAACCTTTGCTTGCAACTCACGAACATTTCCCGGCCAGTGATAACCTTTAAGTTTCGCGAGCGTTTGCGAAGTGAGCCCCTGAACCGGCAGATTCTCGCGATTAGCGATCTGACGTACGAATTCATGCGCGAGCGCGTCAATATCCTCGGTTCGCTCACGAAGCGGGGGTATTTCAATCACAAAGTGCGCGATTCGGTGATAGAAATCCTCGCGGAGCTTTCCCTTTTTTAAAATCTCGTCTACCGAGCGATTTGTTGCTGCAAGCAAACGAAAGTCCGAACGGAGCTCTTTCGTCGCGCCGACGCGGCGAAACGTCTTCTCCTGAAGGGCATTGAGCAAAAGAATTTGTGTTTCCTGCGGAAGTTCATCTACTTCATCAATGAACAGTGTTCCGCCGTTAGCCTCTTCAAGTAAACCAGCTCGGTCCTCGGTTGCTCCGGTAAATGCGCCGCGCTTATGGCCAAAGAGTTCACTCGCGGTTAGGTCCGCGCTGGTAAAAGTTGGTTGAAAACGAATAAACGCTGATTTAGCGCTACTCCCTGCCCGGTAGATCGCCTGAGCGACAACTCCCTTTCCGGTGCCGGTCTCACCGGTAATCAACACCGGTTGCCGATTGCTTGCGGCATAGGCAATTGCCTCAATTACACCCTGCATTTTCTCGTTGTTACTAGAGAGCCCGGTGAGTTCTCGAAGCTCAGAGCTATTTGTTTGCGAACGCCGATATCGCCGCTTCAGGGTTGCGAATTGGATAGCATCCCGGATCAAAGCATTGAGGTAAACAGGGTCGGCCGGTTTCGTAAGAAAACTCGCAGCCCCCTGGCCGATTGCCTTTATTCCGAACTCCTCACCGCCGTGCCCAGTAAGCACGAGAATGCGAATCGTTGGATCGATCGCAAGTATCTTCCCAATGAGCGCGAGGCCACTCTCTGGTCCAATAGTCGGGTCGAGCGAGAGGTCGAGAACCGCTACCTCCGGAGGGTTTGTTTGAGCAAACGTCAAGGCCTCCTGCTCCGTTTTGGTATACTCACACTCGTAATCGATTCCTTTCCGTATCAGTGAACGGATCAAAAGCGAAGACGCTTCTCCGTCATCATCAACGAAGAGAACATGTGAACGGGTTGCTTTCATAGCGGTAGCAATAGACTTCGGAAAACGCTCTAGATTACTCCACATGCCACATAAAATCGAGCACCTCCTGCGCGCAGCCCCTGATAAGGCCAATTTTGTAAGATTGTGCCGCAAATCGCGTATCCCTTAATGTTCGCTCGGGGGCAAGCAAACATTTCACCCAAATGGTTCATAACACCTCTATCAGGGTGTAGCCGCAGGACAGGGGATCGGTTGAGAATCCCCCCTTACAGGTTTGTTGGATGTTTCGGGTTTTTTTCATTTATCCTTCAAGGTGGAGGAAGGCAATTTGCCTCGTTCCATTTTTTTTCCCAATCATTGTTCTTGCTGAACCACTCGCGTTAAGCGCCCACGAGGCAAAGCTCGTGGCGAAGCCCGGAGAGCACGGCGAAGCTTCCACTGAGGAAGTACAGATCGTCCTCGACGGTGATTTAGTTAAATCACTCACCTCAGCAAATGAATTATTGATTCGACTACCCTATCGAAGCGAGGTAGATGCCCTCGAAGAGAAGGAGCTATATCTCGAGCCATCCGATATAATTTCACCGAATGTTGTCCGGCTACGGAGCGACAGATCAGGAAATACTCAGCCTGATCGCGGCTATCAGCTCCAGGCATACCGTTCCTCCCGTTCTGATGAAGCTGCTGCGCTTGTAATCACAATATTTGATGATCCGGCAAAGAAGCCACTCATCCGCGGCTACTTTGACCATGGCTCGAAGCGTTACCAGATTGCGGAGATTGGGGAGATTGCGGAGAGCTCCGCTAAAATTCAGTGTAGGAAAGGTTGCACTGCGCTTCGGGTCGCCGGGGTCGAGAAGCGAACCAATGAGCTCACTCGCCCGCATGGGCATCCTCCGGACGAGAGCTACTTTAACGAACCAAAGATAAGTTCGCTCCCACAAGGTGGTGCATCGCCATCGCGTGAAATTACGCCGAGCGTGGCAGCCGAACAGTCCGAGCATGCCGTTAGTTCAAACTCGTGTCGCATCGCTGAGATCGCTACCGAAGCCGATTGGGAGTTCTTCCGCGATAACGGAGGTGACTCAGCGACGGTAAACACCGAGATTATCCTCAACTTAATACTTGCCGATCAAATTTTTCGCCATCAAACTAAGATCATGTTCGTTGTAACGGTCCAACACACCTGGGACGCTTCAAGTGACCCATATGTTAGCGTTGATAATGCTTTCCTCGCGTTAACGGAATTCTGGGCCCATTGGGAAGTGTGGATTAGCCCGTACTTCAACTATGACACGGCGCATCTCTTCTCGGGAAAGGACTTCAATGGAATCGGTGGGATTTCCGCATTCTGGGGGAATATCTGTGGACCACTCCGTTATGCACTGAGTTCACTCAATACTAACGATGACCAAACAGTTGTCCACGAGCTTGGTCATGCCTTCGGTGCATTTCATGATTTTGAAGTAGGCGAAGATTGCGACCATTTCCCCTACGTGATGTGCTACGCCGAACCCCAACTTTCGGATTTCTCCGGCGCAAGCCTCTCTGCGATTGAATGGGCGGTGATGCTCAATGGCTCGTGTTTAAGCTCCACAACGTGCTGGGAACCAGTGGCTCCTCCACCCCGAGTGGAAAAAGTTCGAGTATCGCAAGGGACCAATCGAACAATTCAGATCACCTGGGACCGCCCGACCGATAAGGCGATCACTGGCTATACCATTCGTCGCGCCAGCTCACTTAATGGAACATATAATGTGATCGGGGTGAGTGGCGAGACTTCGTTTCATGATGACCTAGCACGCGAGTCGAACAACCATTACTTCTACAAAATATATGCACGTCGTTATGGAACCGAAGGACCGGCAAGCACCCCGGTATCGGGCTTTTTTTCCGAGGAGCAGACTGGGCCAGCAAACTTTCGGGCAAGCGATGGAAAATATGGGGAAGGTGTATTGATCGAATTCGAACCTATCTCCGAACGTAACGGCGGCACCCGCAAATATCAGCTCTATCGGGCCGAGACTTCGTCTTCCTGCGCAACATTCCTCCGGACCCTTGAGGGAACAGGAGAAATGGAAGAAGAGGAATTCTATTTCGACAACTCCGTCGAACCCGGTAGAATGTACTACTACTCAGTTCATCAATTCTTAGCGAACGGCTCCCTTAGCGCATGTAGCTCAGTCGACCAGGGATTCACTGAAGCTCGCACCTTGCCAGCCGCCCAGAATCTCCGGGCTTCGGATGGGGAAGCAACCGACAGAGTTACTGTTCGCTGGGATCCTGTTCCAGGTGCCTTCGGCTATCGCGTGTATCGAAGTACGGACTCAGAAGCTCCTGGTTGTAGCATCCCCATTGTAAGCTTCCAAACTGGAACACAGTATGTAGACACTAATGTCCAGCCGGCGAGATATTACTATTATACTATTGCAGCTATCGGCTCGCGTGATTCATTTGGCGTGTGCAGTCAGATCGAAAGCAGTTTCACGACTTTTGATGCACCGGCACAACTGAGCGCAACAGACGGCACGCTTTTAGACCGTGTAATCGTTGGCTGGCAAACAAATCCGATGATCAACGCCTACTACCTCTACTATTCCACTAACCCCGAGGCTTGCGCGTCACCCGTGAGAATCCTTGCCGCAAGTTGGGGAAATATCTTTGAACACTTCGGTATTCAGCCCGGACGGAACTATTATTACTCGATGCGTGCGAAAAGCCACGGCGGAATTATGAGCAAGTGTACTCCAATTGAGGGTGGCTATGTTGGGATTCAACCACCAAGTGTGTTCGCGAGTAGTGGCAGTTCTACCGCTCAGGTATCACTCACCTGGTCGTCGGTACCGGAAGGATGGAGATATCTGATCTACCGTTCAACTTCGGGTGATTGCACCGGATCACCAGTAGCGGAAACTTTCGGCACTACTGCGACTGATACTACTGCCATTCCGGGCGTGAGCTATAAGTATACCGCGAAAGCGATAAGCTCTTATGGGATTCTTAGTCGCTGCGGGCCGGCGAATTCCGGCTACATTAAACCACTACCACCGGCGACTACCAACGCAACAGACGGCTCGTATACCGATAGGGTACGGCTTAATTGGAGTGCTACAAACGGCGGAATTTCGTATGAACTCTACCGCTGCACAACTCCTTCGAGCTGTGGCACGGTGCTTGTCGAGACGGTGAATGGGACACAATATGACGACCTCACGGCAACGCCGGGAGTAAACTACTTCTATTCACTCCGAACACGCGGAGCAAATGGCTCCCAAAGTGGCTTAACACCAAGTAATCCTGGAGACCGTGCAATGTCGCCACCAAGTACCGTCGGTGCGAGCGACGGAAATTATTCAACCCGGGTAACCGTAGTTTGGAGTGCAGTACTCGGTGCAAAGTCCTTTAATATCTATCGCTCGATGACAAACAGCGCTTGCACGAGTATTCTTACAACCACGGCAACAGGAACCTCGTTTGATGACGAAACGGCTACACCAGGTCAAACCTACTACTACTCGATAAAGGCCCGCGGGGAGAATAATACTCTGAGCGCGTGCTCCGCTACGAATCCGGGGTACCGAGCGACAGTTCCCAATCCCCCAGCCACATTTTGGGCGAGCGATAACTCATCATCGGCACACGTGCAACTTAACTGGACAGCGGCCCCCGGGGCGGTGAGCTATAAACTCTACCGCTCCAATAATGGTCAAGCCTGTTCGTCGACTCTTGTTAGCACGGTTACGGGGACAATTCACAATGATACAACGGCAACTCCTGGTGTCGAGTACTACTACTCAATTCGGTCGCGGGGACCATCAGGTGACCTCGGTCCATGCAGCGCGCCGAATTCAGGATCTCGAAAGATGTTGCCCCCTACTGATGCAAACGCGACGAGTCGTACTCACACGGGAAAGGTGGTAGTCTCGTGGACTGCGGCACTCGGCGCACATTCGTATAATCTCTACCGTTCAACGAGCAACTCGGCGTGCGCGACACCGATCGCGAGTGGCGTTACTAGCACCTCATTTGAGGATACAAACGTCACACCGGGAGTGGACTACTATTATTCATTAAAGACTCGGGGACAAAACACCTCACAGAGTGTTTGTAGTGCAGTCGTTTCCGGGTATGCGCGACTTTCGACTTCAACAATCACTGCAACGAACGGAACTTACAGTGATCGCGTGAAAGTCACTTGGACGGATGCTGAAGCAGAAACCCACTATACGCTCTATCGTTCGAATTCTAATACGGCGTGCGGGACGGTGCTTGTTCCATCAATTACAGGAACGACTCATAATGATTACACTGCGACTCGAGGTACCACCTACTACTATTCGGTGAAGGCCTATGGTCAGAACGGGTCGTTTAGTAACTGTAGTCCGGTCGACTCTGGCTTTAAGAACTAGAAAAATTGACCAAATCCATCGAGCAATGTAATCTTCATTTTCCGTAAACATTCCCCCAAATAGTGGGTAGTTGAGCGACTGGGGCAAGACGGCAGGGAAACCCTACCCTCCTGTCTTGCCTAGTAGGTGTGCGCACACCCGCAAGACAGGTTTTGCTACAGGGGGATATTCCAATGCGGTTGACCCAGTACACGGCAGTCTTATCTTTCATGTGCCTCACTGGTTGCGGCACAGGCGATTTCCCAGGAGTCGCAGAAGCGGTCGAAGACAAGCAGGGAAGAGTCTACGTCCGGACGGCAATCGTTCCGCAGGCCTTTGAGGTCGGATCATCGGTCTGGCTTGAACTCCACTACGACGACGAGATTCGGATCCGTATCGGCGAGGTGAACAACCACATCTTCGTTTTCGGCTACGAAGATCTCGGCGAAGGACTCCTCACCAACGCCACTTCCGGAACTTTAGTTCTCTGGGTGAATCAGGGCGAATGGGTCCGATTCTCGAAAGATGTCGATTTTACCGACATTGTTGATGAAATTGATCCGGCGGAACTCGAAGCCGGTCGCTCCGGGGCGATACCGTACGAGCCAGGAGCAGGCCCAGGCCCATAGCCATTCGGGCTTGCACGACTAAGGATTCTTGCCGAGTAAGGGACGTGGGTGCTGTCAAGAACCTACTGGGCAAGAGTTCTTATCAGTTTGTTTCCTGTAGAAAACATCTCTCGCAGAAGATTCGTTCTCCGCGTTCCGTTGAAAAAATGGACGAGATCTCTTCGTTACATCGAGCACATCGTCGAAAAGATAACTTACGTGGATTTAGTTGGGTAAGCCGCTTCAGGTGACGCCGTTCTGGATGATAACGCGGGAGGGGAAGTCCGTGCCAGGTGTAAAAGTCAAGTTCGCGCTTCAGTACGCGAAAAGGTTTCTTTGAATCAAGACATTCAATTGCCGAGCGAAGCATCCTCGGATCGTTTCCCGTAAACTGATCAACGAGAGCTGAGGCAGGAATTACCTCTTCGGTTTCCGGCGCAGGTGCTTCGTAATCTGACCAACGAGCCGATACCTTTTGTGCTCCCTGCGGATCAAGCGGGAAGTACTCATGCGCTAACGATTCATTGTACCCAAATGGCGAGATTCGCATTGGAAAAAACTCACCCCACTCGCCAGTGTTTCGCATCTGCTCGACGATCTTCGGCACAAGATTTTCATATTCCTGTTGCGTATACTGCTTGTTCAGAATCGCGTAGGATTTCTTTCTCACATCACAGCAACCAAACAGGTTCTCTGAGTTCTCGTGGCAACTGACACTGTAGAGAATGTTAAATCCGCCGTAGTAGATATAGGTAGAAAAGAAACAGTTGCTCACCTCGCCGGAATCAAGCTTCGCCCCACACCCTGACAGTTCATAGCAATAATTAATGTTCTCACCGAAGGTGGAGATGTCATAGCAGTCTCGCGTCCCCTTAAACATATCATAGATGTAGCTACAGTCTTTCGACTCCCAGCAATTGTAGCTATCAAATGTGTTCTCACATCGCTCGAGATCGCTTCCGGTGGCGTTTTCGCAATTAATGAGGCGGGACGCACGATGCGGTGATTGGGCGAGTATTGCTTGAAATTGTTGCTCCATTTCACAGATCGTAGAAAAATGGCTGGAGAACAGCTCGCGCCAGAGTTGTTCAAATCGAACCTTTCCCACGTACTCGTTGGCAACGTAGTACTCCTTATTTCTGAGGTTTGTCGAACAGAGGCAATGATTACAGCCGATACAATCGGAGAGGAATGCGCTCAGATTGCAATTTCTACAGTACCTTGAATAGAAGAGTTGGTAGCATTGATAGAGCTGAACCGAGTCGAAACACAGTTCGCATTCATGACACTGGAAACAATCCAAGCAGTCCTTACAGTAAGAGAGGATTGCACAGTACAAGCAATCCTCGCTTTTTCCGATATCGAATACGAGGTAACAATTCTTCAACCAGCCGGCAAACTGCGCATATTCGCTGTTGAGCATCTCGCCGCTCTGAATCAGGCAGGCCTTGTAGGTATCGCGGTAGAGCTCAGCAAACTGTTCAAAAAATGGCCGTGAGAAGTTGTAGGGACGTCCGAACTGTTCGTTATCTACATCCCGCCACGCTTCAAGACTACAGACCTTGAACGGTTTATCTGGGGAGTAGACAGAGATAATCGGCTTTCCCGAAATCGCACAGCTGCTCCGGTAGAGGAATCGCTCGTTTCGAAATGCGAGTCTCCGTTGCTGACGTTCATCAGGGGTGAGAGTGGGAGGCGGAATGAGGAGTTTTGTGCCGCCGACAGTTGGACTTACTCGTTCGTAGAACTCGAGATCACGCGCGCGAACGTCAAACCAATCCCCGGAAAGTGTCGATCGCTGGAGCATTTATGAGATTATAGCACGCCGATCGTTTCATCCCAATGATTGAGCCCCAACAACCGGAAATCTAAATGTGGCGTAAATTGAAGTTAATGAGGTGTCTGAGGTCACCGAGGAGGAAGCGAAGTC
>FKKE01005292.1_pt1 | contig 52394 bp, 52 predicted proteins | sample 1106331 | NCBI WGS metagenome assembly FKKE01 (sample SAMEA3931202, study PRJEB13176) | freshwater metagenome | biome: Drinking water system; feature: drinking water; material: freshwater | place: China | collected 2013-02-06 | reverse complement strand
TTGGTGGGATCGGCCTTGGCCTTCGTGGCGGTCTTCGGCCTGTGGGGCGCGACCAATTGGACGCCGACGCTGATTCGCGCGCTGCCTGACATGCAGGGACTGGATCGGGCCAAGGCCGCAGAGTCCGTCAGCTTCGCCATCATGGCGCTCAATCTGGGCGCCATCTTCGGCTACCTGAGCTTCGGCCCGCTGGCCGATCGCTTCGGGCGCCGACCGATCTTCGCCATGATGTGCCTCGGCAGCTTGATCATGGTGCCGGTGACCTTCCTGACGCCTCAAAGCTACGCCCACGTGCTGCTCCTCTTGCCCCTGTTGGGTTTCTTCAACAACGGCATCTTCAGCGGATTCCCCATCTATTTGCCTGAGCTCTACCCGACTCGCATTCGCGCGACCGGCGCCGGATTCTGTTTCAACGCGGGGCGTGTGCTGGCCTCCGCCGGACCGTTCCTCACGGGCTGGCTCGTGATCACGCTCGGCAGCTTCGGCCGCGCCGCCAGCGCCGTGGCGCTCATCTATTTGCTCGGCATCGCCGTTCTGCCCTTTGCCCCGGAAACCAAAGGCCGGCCGCTTCTCGACTAAAATTAGAGCCGCAACGGTCGGCTTGGGTTGAGTTCAATTCAACCCGGGTTGCTCGTTCAGTGATGTGAATCGTCGATCCGCTCGCAGGAGACGGATTATCCGCCACGTCAATGCGCCCCAGTGGAAGCGCGCGATGGAATCATGCGATTTTCTCCCTCCTGTGGGACAGGGCAACCGATGAAGACTTTCTCGCCAACCATTCGAGGAAAGACGCCACGGCTGCCGTATTCCGCAAGCTCATGGTTTCCGATCCCTGACGCCGTCGTCGGCCGACCCGAACGCCGATTCCTCGCCCTCGGATCGTGCGGAAGGCTGGCTCGTCCGTCGCGTCGTCCCCAAAGTAGACGGGGGTGCGCCCCCGCGCCCATGATTCTCGCAAGAGGAACGACACGGCAGTCCCTTTGTTCCACGAACCGGACGGCCTTGCTTCCAGAACACATTTTCCTCGAATCAGCATGAGCGTCCGTCGATGCCGCCAAGGTTTTAGCGCACGGAGCACCCGTCGGCGAAGATGCCCGCGAGCTGCCGGGAGGACCGATCGGTCATGAACTGCCACAGTCCATCTCTTGAACTCCACCAATGCCCCGCGAGCTCCGGCCGCCGCCGACGCCAGGACGCGGGCCCACTGCTTTACTTGTGTGACAGGTACACGATGGCCCAGCCATCGGAGTCGATGCCCTGGCGCGTGATAGACCAACCCGTGATGGCCGACGAAGCGGATACCAGGCACCCTGACTCGTCGCCGCAAATCCGGAATGCCACGACCGCTGACGATGACGACGGGGACCGCCCGAACCAAGCGACGGAGCGTCCTCCGAAGGGAGAGCGATAGCCTGACGGCAGCAGGATTCTCAACAATCGGCACGAGCGTGCCGTCGAAATCGAGCAGGAGCACGAGTCGTCCGGGTAGTAATTCCGCCAAGCGCTTCCGCAGGAGCTGAATCGGATTCATCGTTACGCGCCACGAGCCACCAAACGGCTGAACCCCGAATCGGCCAAACATCCTTCCGCCCACGCCTTGATATCGTGCATCTCCACGTGGCTTCGAAGCCGCCGCATGCGACGTTGCCGTTCCCCCATGGGCATCTCAAGGGCTTGATGCATCGCCTCAGCCAGGCCTTCCTGGTCGTACGGGTTAATGATCAGGGCATCGGAGAGCTCTTCGGCGGCGCCAGCCATGTGGCTGATGAGCAGTACGCCAGTCTCGTCGACCTGACTGGCGATGAATTCCTTCGCCACCAGATTCATCCCGTCGAACACCGAGCTGACCAGGGCAAAGTCGGCCATTCGGTAATAGGCGGCCAGCGTGGACGGCTCCACCCGGCCCTCAAGATATTCGATCGGGTGCCACCCTCCTTTGCAATGGCGCGCGTTCACCATGGCGACCGCCTCACGAATCGTCTCCCGATAGCGCCGGTAGACAGCCACTTCGTGCCGAGTCGGCACGGCGACTTGCACAAACGTGAACTTGCCTCGATGATCAGGGTACCGGGCCAAGAAGCAATCCAGTGCCCAGAGGCGTTTCAGAAGTCCCTTCGTGTAATCCAACCGGTCCACCCCGAGTCCCATGCACATTCCCGGGGACAACCCCAGCCGTTGTCGCTCGCATGTCATCAACGCTTCCACTTCCGGGCTCCTCGCCAGATCGGACAACGATTGAAAGTCCACGCTGATAGACCGAGCCGTAAGACGAGTCCGGTGACCGCGGAACGCAATGAAGTCATGGGCGGCGCTGCGTTGAGCTCCCACAATCTGCTCGGCACATTCCGCGAATGCGTCCGCGCAACGCGCAGTCTGAAACGTCAGACAGTCCGCGGCCAATAAGGCCGTCAGGATCTCCACGCGCTCCGGCAGGATCTTGAAGATATCGGAACCTGGCCATGGCACGTGCCAGAACAGGCACACGTCCGCGTCCGGCGCCCCCGCCTTGATCAATTCGGGCAATAACGCCAGATGGTAATCATGGATCCACACGAGCCCGGGTTGCATGTACAGTTCATCCAGAACCGTTTGCGCAAACCGGCGATTCATGTCGACGTAGCTCTCCCAGTGGTCCTTGAGGTACGCCACACGATCCAATGTGACGTGACAGAGCGGCCAGAGTACCTGGTTGGCATACCCCTGCCCGCCACCCCACACTTCTCGGGGGGTCAGCCAGACTCGACGCAGCCGGTAGGACGGCGAGCCAATCGACACCGCAAGCCCATCCGCCTGGGCCACGGCGTCCGGATCGGCGGCGCCGCTGCCCCAGGCCACCCAGGTACCTCCGAACTCCCGCATGATGGGATCCAGAGCCGTGATGAGCCCGCCATCCGTGCGCTGGCACTCGATGCGTCCGTTGAGCCATCGATGTTCATACGGTTCGCGGTTTGAGACGAGAATCAGACGCGATTCCGATCGCATAGCCACCTCCGCTCTCGAATAGACTCAGTCGAGTTCCGGCCGATCGCGTCGACACAGGCGATTCATGTACGTCGGATTCCGTTCAACCACCGCGGGTCGGCCACGGCCGACTAGGGCGCCGAATGGGCGCGCGCATGCTGTTGCCGTATCTGTTGCGCCCGCGACTCCACTTGTCGGGCCTCCGTATTTTGCCGGCTGTGCCGCAAGACAACGGCGAGCTCGTCCAACCTTTCGGCCACCTCCGGATGATCCACGCCCAAGGTGTTTTCTGCAATTTTGACGGAAAGCCTGATCAGTCGCTCCGCATCCACATAGTTCCCTGTCTTGGCATAAATCAGCGCCAAGACCCGCAAGTTGGTCGCAACCACGGGATGGTCTCGCCCCAATATCTTAATGTTGAGGGACAAGGACCGGGTCAATAAGGGCTCGGCAACGGTGAACTTCCCTTGCTCCGCATACAAGGTCCCCAGGTTGCCGATCGTCGCCACGACGTTCGGATGCTCGGCGCCAAGAGCTTTCTCGCTGATCTCGATCGAACGCTGAAACAGCAATTCCGCCTCAAGATATTTCCCTTGCTTCGCATCGACCACGGCAAGACTGTTCAGACTTTCGGCCAAACGCACGTCATGTTTTCCCAGTTGCTCGGCCTGCTGAACGGACAGCATGTAGAGTCTTTCCGCGTCGGCAAACCGGGACTGCTGAAGGGCGATATTGCCGGCTGCGACGTACGTCTCCCACAGCAATTCCTGTCCATCGGCTTGCGCTGCAAGCATCAGAAGTCCGGCAATCACGCCGAACCGCCATCGTCCGTGCATCGTCATGATCACCTCCTTGGCGAGCGCTGTGCCGCTCACCGCCGCGCCCGTAGGACTTCACCTGGCTTAGAGACTCGCGCCGCACATGGCTCGATCTTGGGAGCCGACTGGTATCGCTTTCCGCGGGAGGAATGGCCCCTCGTGTGCACGCCGTGCATCCCGGGTGTTTGCCGGTTCTTGACGCGGTACCGCCTCCATGTCATCGGCCTCCGCAGAGCCAGCTACGGTGACGTCGTGTCCGCCCCATCCCCGCATGATAAAAGCGGCGACCGCGGATGTTCCCAGGAGGATCAGACCGATGCCCATGAGACCCGCCTCCGGTCCCACTGCGTCGGCCACCCAGCCGATGCCGGCCATGCCCGCCATCGCGGAAGACATGGCGCCGGTACTGAACGTCGTGAACACGCGCCCCAACAAATGTGTCGGAGTGAGTTCCTGCAGCGCCGCCCACATGATCGGGTGCATGAGCCCCGCGCTGGCTCCGTATACGAGAATGGCAAGGCTGGCCGGCGCAGGGGCGTTGATGAGACCAAGCGCGCAGATGGCCAACCCGCCCAACCCCAAGGCGTAGGCCACGATCCTCAAACGATCACGAAGTCTTTCCTGCTGGATCGCCGCCAACGCGAGGGAACTCATGAGCATCCCGGCACCGAGAGCCGACCAGAGCCCACCCAATACCATTGGTCCGACTCCCAGACACTCTTTGGCAAACACGGGAAGCAGGAACACAAAGCCGCTCACGCCCAAACTGTAAAGCGACGTGATGATCATCAATCGTGCGATCCGTCGCTGTTGAACGAACACGTATCGAAATCCTTCCACCAAGTCGCGCACGAACGCGGCATACCCCCTTGTCGTCTCGGTCCGTGCCCGCAGACCGCCGCCGACTCGAATCGGCATCAAACAGAAGGCCGAGATGAGAAACGACGCCGCGTCGACGTACAAGACGTTCTGCGCCCCGATCACGGCAATGCCGACGCCGCTGACAGCCGGACCGAGCAGGAGACCGATATGCCACGTGCTCTGAATCAAAGCATTCGCCGCCGTCAGTTGCGTCCGTTCGACGATCATCGGAATGGCCGACGCCAAGGCGGGTCCGAAAATGGTAGAGACGATCGACGTGGCAAAAACCAGTATATACAACCGTCCCAGAGTCAATGCATCGATGACATAGAGGACGGGGATCAGCAGAATCATCACCGTACGGACAAGGTCCACTCCGATCATGACGGCCTTCTTGGAAAGTCGATCGAGGTAGACTCCGATCAACGGCCCGAATATCAGCGGCGGAATCGTCTGCAATAGTCCGACGACCGTCATCTTCATCGCTGACCCTGTCAACTCGTAGACGAACCACAGCAACGCGACCCTGTTCAGGCTGTCCCCGATTTGAGAAATCACCTGCCCGGAGAATAAGAACCCGAAATTTCGCTCAGCGAGCAGCGTCCACCCCGCTTGTCGCCGTCCGGTGCCGAGCATGGCTCTAGGCGTCCTCCCCGTCTCCTCTCTCCGATGGGGACAGAAGGAGGGCTTCATCAGCGAACCGCCGACTGCAACGTCAATTCGTCCGCTCGCCATGATCGTTCGATGACATCGTCGTAGACTCTGAGATAGTCTTGCACCATTCGTTCGACCGTAAACGACTCCTCGAACGCTTCTCGGCATTGCCATCTGGCGATCCCCGACACCCGCTCGACGGCCTTCATGAGCTCCGCCAGATCATCGCAAACGAATCCGGTCGTGCCGTGCCTAATAATCTCGGGAACGGAACCGCGTCGGTAGGCCAACACGGGTGTTCCGCAAGCCAAGGCCTCAATGAACACAAGGCCAAACGGTTCAGGCCAGTCAAACGGGCACACCAACGCCAACGCGTCTCCCAGAAAGTCGTTTTTCTCGGCATCCGTGATCTCTCCGAGGTATTCGACCAATGGGTTATCGAGGAGCGGTTCGATTTCGGCCTGAAAATAATCACGATCGGCTGGATCGACTTTCGCCGCAATCCGCAAGGGACATCCCATGCGCGTAGCGAGCCTGATGGCATGATCCGGCCGTTTCTCAGGAGCCAGCCGACCGAGGAACGCCAGATACCGACCGGATCGCGGACTAAATGTGTACAGATTCTTAGGAAGCCCATGATAAATCGTGGCTTGCCAGTTGGCCCAGGGAAAGGGTCGACGTTGGGCATTCGAAATGGACACCACCGGCAACTCGGTGAATTCATCGAACACCGGGGCCAGTTCAGGCAGATCAAGCCGTCCGTGCAGCGTCGCGACGGTTGGCCGATGGCATCGCCTCATGAAGGGGAATCCCAGGACATCGAGGTGCGAATGGATGATGTCAAACTCTTCCGCGTCTCCGAACGCGCGCTCCATCATTGTCACCAGGGATGCGTCGCGATGGTGAGGACCAGGATCGAGACGAAATGCACGAGGACAGATCGACTCGAGGCGGGCGGTTGTCTGGGAGTCGCCGCTGGCAAACAACACGACGTCATGCCCGAGCCGAACCAGTTCCTCAGTCACATAGGACACCACGCGCTCCGTTCCGCCATAGCGTCGTGGCGGAACGCTTTCCCACAACGGCGACACCTGGGCGATTCTCATAGCGCATCTCCTTTTCCGTCATATCCGATCTAGCCGTTCTACTGAGCCGGCCTGATCGCAATGGCTCGACCGTTCGGCCATACCTGTGCTTCCACTTTCTCTCCGAGAAGCATCATGCGAGTCTGTTTTGTCTCCTTATCGACTCGGAGACGCACAAACCGTCCGAATGAGTCTCTGATCACATATTCCTCTCCATTGATCGCCAGCAATTCGCCTTTAACCGTTTGCGGCATGGGTTCTTGTTGACCTTCACACAGGGCTCCCTGCATGCCGAGGCTCAGCGCAATGGCCGCCAGCATCATCGTCACACCGTTCATGTGACACCTCGTGTTCTCCCTTCCACCATCCTTGCCTGCCGACCGATGCACGTACTCCGAATGTGCACAGACTCGTATCTCGCATTTCCCTCGCCATCTTTTCACCGCACATGCTGTTTCAGCCAAACCATGAGGCCCAGATAGTCTTGAAGGTGTCGGGTGATCAAAAACCTATGCCGCACGTATTCTTTCGCCTGTCGTCCCATGACGCTCATGAGCTCCGGATCGTTCAACAGACGCTTGATGTAGAACGCCGCGCCTTCCGGAGAATTGACGGTGTAGCCGGTCTGTCCATGAATGACTTGAACGGTGATGCCCCCGGTTTCCCCACCGATCACCGGCTTCCCTTTCCAGAGCGCCTCGGTCACGGTGAGGCCGAAGCCTTCTCGTGTCGACTTCTGAATGACGATCGCGGCGGCCCGCTGCAATGCGTTGATTTCTAGATTGGCCGTCGGCGGGAGCAGTAAGACATGCACGTCTTGGTCCGACCCCACCTTCTCTCGGACCTGCGCCAAAATCTCCACTCCCTCGGGGTCGTCGGCGGCGGCCCCGCCGGCCAAGACCAGCCGGCAGTCATGGCTCTTCTTGACGAGTCGGTACGCCTCCATGACGCCGAGGGGGTCTTTGAAGCGATCAAACCGCGACACTTGCAACAGAATCGGTTTGTCTCTCGGAACGCCCAACTCGCGAAGGATGCGATCGATCTCTTCGGCTGTCAGCTCACGGTTCTTGTCGCTGAGCGGGTCGATGGAGGGATAGATGATGAACTGCGGAATCGGAAGCCGTTGAGCAAACTTCGGCAGCGATACGATGGCTGCGTCATATCGAACGACATAGGGTCTTAGGAATTCCCAGACCGCGCGATCCGGCCGGGCGATATCGATATGGCAACGCCAGATCCATCGCGTGCCCGGCAGATGCGTTTCAATCAGCGCGACCGGCTGGGGATCGTGAATCATCACGACGTCCGTCTCGAGATTGAGCCGTTTGGCATTGGCCCTATTGCATTCACGGTAGGCCTCATACATGTCCCGACTGATCCACTGCCTGCCTCCCTGCAGCGCATTGTGAAAACTCTTGGTGGTCCGATAGAAGAGATCCCCGCCTTCCAGCACTTCCCATCGAGCTTTGACTCCGACTTCCTGGAGCAGCGGAAGAAGGCGGTGCAAAATTTCCGCGACTCCTCCGCCGTAGCGAGTGGAGTTGACGTGCACCATTCGGGTTCCTTCGACCTGTTTTCCCAACTGGCGCAAGAACTCCACGGTCCCGCGCGGCGCACTCTCCTGGTACTGCTCAAGCAGCGTCGTCATCATGGTCTCCACGGGGCTCGGTCGTCGCCCGGCGCATGGCACGGTCGCACAGTTCCACCAACTTGACCCGCATCCCCTCCAGGCTCAGCCCGAGGCGCCCCACCCGCACGAGTTGTGCGGCCAAGTCCGGCATGCCGAGCCCCTCCTCGACCCAGATCGCAAAGTCTCCGGATGGCCGCCCTTTCCTCAGCCGCGCCTCGCACATGTGGTTGTACAGCGCTCCCACATCGACAGAGGCAAGAACATCACGGAACTGCGGAAGGGTCCACACTTCGCTTCCGAGTTCGGCTTCGATGATATGAGAACTCATGAACTCGAAGGGCTCGTCGGTCGCACATCGAGGCACGGTGGAGAGGCGATTCAAGTGGTCTCCCAGAATGGTCAGAATCGCCCGACGGAGTTGCTCGATGTGCTCGAACTCGAATGGGTCAAGCTGGCCCAAGCCTTCGGCGAGGACTCGATCCTGCACGTGAAGGGCGACCCAGGTCGCAAAGTCGTTGGGGAACGGCCCTTGGCTGTACGAATGGCGCAGATAATAACTGTGCGTATGGTAATACAGACTGTCGGCAGGGACGTCTTCGATCAGTTCCAGCAGGCGATGCGCATCCATCGCGCGCTTACCCAGCGCCTCGCGCAGTTCCATGCAGGAGACGAACCGGAACGAGACGCGCGCCGTACGGTGGTCGGCCCGATTCCCCTTCGACTTTCTTGACGGTGCGTCGATTCTTGGATTCATATGCGGTGCCAGGTCAAACACGATGAGGCTTTCTCTTCATCATCCAGAATGACGGCCATGCGGCGGGTGGCGCTCTCCGAGAAGATCTTGCGTGGACACTCAATGGAATCCTTGTTGTCTATTTCATAGACGCCTTGGTTCAATGGCATTGGGACCACCAGGACATTCACCCAGCGAAGTCCGCTCCCTATCGGCGCCCGCTGTTTGTCTGTTGATCTGCCGTCTTCTATCAGCACAAAAACCACGACCAACTGTGGGCTGGGCGAAGCGCTCGATTGCGGAAGGCTTTGACAGCCGACCATGATCCATGCGACCGCACAGATCGCCGCCCACAATCTCCGCCACTCGCCGGTCTCGGGGCGGACTCTCTTATTGTTTTGCCTCATGGCCACGGCAACCTCGTGAACGCCGTTTCCGAGTACCATTCGGACGCCCAAGGCACGGACACACGCAATCACCAATGCCGAAGATCATCCGCCGCGCGGCCCTGATGATTCGAAAGCGTGCGATCGAGAAGGTCTTTGGCGAGGTCCTTTGCGCCCAACCCGAAGGCAAGGGACATGGCGAGAACCCCGCCGCCCAGCATGATCCCGAACCCAATCGCCACGATGTGTTCCGCGATCCCGAGTTGCTCCAGTGCCATGGCCACGGCGGCCAACCGCACACCCCATCGGGCGAAGGTCGCCACCGATCGTGCCGGCGGTAGACCCGCGTTGACCGCTGAAATCAGCACGGTCTGAAATACGAAATTTGAAAGCAGATGCCCAGCGACTAGTACGATGGAGGCCATAAACAAGCGGAAGAGATAATCAAACAGCGAACGCGCCGCTTCGTGCGCCCCGGGTAGATTCAACAGACTCAATCCGGTGATCGCTGAGACCATCACCGTCGCCCAATAGACTCCACGCCCGACGAGACGCGACGGGTCGGTTTTTACTCCACCTCGAAGCAGTGCCGTGCTGACGCCAAAACGATCACACGCATGGTCCAGTCCCACGATACGAAGCGCCCGCTCCACCAGGCGACCGACTCCCCATGCCACCACCCATCCGAGCGACCAGACCATCATCGCTCCAAACAAGCTCGGTAGCAGGGCGAGGAGGTCTTCTGTCAGTTCCATCAGCGGGCGCAGGAGCGCGAGGTCCACAACGTCCGTCATATCGTCCCTCCCTCGCGAACCGCCCACCGTTCGACCAAATAGGGCTTAGTCTCCTCAAAAGTCCGACAGAGAGATTCGATACGACGCTCAGTCTCGGACGAGGTCAGGCCTTCGGTCTCAATCACAAAGCTTGCGGTATATCCCAGATAGAGGGGAGCCACGGCGTTGAGCAGGTGCTCGCGCGGCAGTACGTGGTGATGGCAGGAGATCGCCATGTCATAGACCGCCCTAGCCCACACCTCATCCGCCATGTGAAAGGCCAGGCGCCCGCAGTCTTTCAACGGCATCAATGCGGCGATCGTCTCCGGCGATAAGATGCGACTCCAGATCGGAGCCAGATCGGTCAGCCCCTGCCTGAAACGCTCGATCAGTCGCTCAACATTCACATGCACCGGTTCGACTGCGACGTCGTATTGCAATCCGTAGAACACCCTCACGGTCTGCGGCTCCTCCACGTGTCTCCACATCGGTTCACTGTTCTCCATCTGACTGACGATGGCCTCCAGCACTTGCGCAAGGACCGGGGATAGATGAGTCATCGGGTCCTTGGCATTGTGAACCTTGGTTCCCAGGAAGCTCTGGCAGACCCGCGCCCCACTCGCAAGGGCTTCCATGGTCAGCCAGACATCGACCCCGAATCGGGCCACTCGAGATTCCCACACCGGCTGTCTGAGGAAGTGGCCGGCGAGCCAACCCGAACATCCAAACTCGCCATCGATCGGCCGACGGATCCGTTGACCGTAGAGGGCTCGAATCAATGGATACACCAAGCCATTGGTAACTGCACCGTCATATTTGTGCCGAAGGTAGTAAGGAGCCACGTAGTCAAATGCTCCTTCGAGCACGGGTCCGATGAGGAGCTGTATCCACTCCGGCGTGATGCTCAACAGGTCAGGATCAATCACGGCGCAAGCCCGCACGTTCAAACGATGGGCGATCTCAAAGATGGTCCGCAGAGCTTTCCCCTTGTCCGCCATTTCGTGACGAAAAGGCATCCACTTCTGGAGTTTCCCCTGCCGGCCGCTAATCAAATGCGACTGGACCTCCGACATGCACTGAACGACGATGTCGGGCGTGCCGTCCGAGGATCCTTCGTCAGCATGCACCAGCACGGTCTTCATGTCGGGGAAATACTTCGCGAGCCCCGAATCAATCGACGAGATCACGTGGCGGATAGTGGATTCATTGTTGTAGCTGGGAAGACCGACCAACACGTCGGCTTTTCCCAAAGCGGTCACCGCTTCGGCCACTTCGTCATCCAGCCAAGACGTGAGAACGGTCATACCGGAACGCCTCCTCCGGCGCCACATTCGGGGCCCAGGCATGATCCTGTTCGACCGCGTCCATGAGCCGGTCGAATATGTCTGGAACCGCCGCTTCCACGCGACGCCAATTCGAAATCAACGGCGCCCCGAGCGGATCATCGAGAAAGCCCTCCATCGCGAGCTTGATCCCGTTCAGGAACGCATCCACCGCTACCCGCTCCTCGTGGGCGTCGAATCGTAAACTGTTGATGGCTGCATCGTCTTCGTACCGTTGGATCGCCTCCTGCGCCCGCTGCAGGTATACGGCCCGCAAGGCCTTCAGAGATGGCTCCGACAACACAATGCCGTCGCTGGCCAGGTTACGGAACAGGGCTTTGGAAATGTCTACGCACATTCTGAGCAGTCCGGCATTCGGATCATCGGCCGACAGCGACTGGTGTTTATGCTCGTATGTGTCCGCGATGTCGGCCTGGCAAATTCGCCCCAGCGCGCAATTTCGGTAGACCTCGGCGAGTACCCCTATCTCCAACCCCCAGTCGCCGGGCGTCCGGTTGATCCAGGCCAGATCGCGGACCATCGAGAACTCGCCCGCCAGCGGATATCGGAAACTGTCGAGAAAGGACAGGAGCGGCTGCGGTCCGACCACCTGCTCAAGACCGCGGATCAGCGGAGTAAAGAACAGGCGGGTCACACGGCCGTGGAGCCGATCCGACACCCGGCTGTAGTACCCCTTGCAAAACTCATGGCCGAGACTGGGATCCGCGATCGGATAACACAGACGGGCGAGATGATCGCGATCATAGGTCGCGATATCGCAATCGTGCAGGGCGATCACTTTGCTCTGACGTTGCCCGAGGATATACCCGAAAGCGAGCCAGCACCCTCGTCCCTTGCCCGGCAATCCGATGTCGATGTCCCGCGAGACCAGCAGTGTCAGGAGCTCTTGGATCCGCGGACCATCGTTCCAGATGATTCGCACCCGCTGAGGCAACACCGAGAAGTACTCTTTGGCCATGCGAAATTCTAGAAGGGACGCGCGATCCAACGAGACGACGATCTCGTTCAGATAACCGACGGATTGGAGGATTCCGACGATGCGCGTCAGCGCGGGGCCTCGAAGTTCGGAATAGAGCGATGGAAGAACCAGTGCGATGGGATTGCGCTCCGCGTGGCACTCCAGGACGGCTTCGAGCCTCTCGGCATGTGCCGGGCCCAGACGGTGCAACACCGTCACACATCCATTTTGATGAAAGTCGGACATCGCTTCTCCCCTCCAATACTGTTCTTCACAGGGACAGGTCGGTCCCCGAGCCGAGCTCGCCATCGGCGCCCTCAGAAACCTCTTGATCTTTTTTGAAGCGCCGAGCTTACCGGGCGGGCCCGAGCAGCCCTATCGTGTGTACTTCCGAGACGACGGCCGCTTTTTCTCAGCAGGAACGTTCGCCCCCCGCTTAAGACGAAGCCGAGCGCGCACGGTGAAGAGAGCTTCACCCGCCCGACGGCCGTCGGGCGGGAGATGCTCTCTCGTCTTACCCCTTCAGCTGACGGATGGAGATCGCGTATCCATCGGCGGTGACCTGCGCTTCAATCTTGGATCCCGGCTGAAAGATTCCGACCAACGTCGTGTGACTGTCCACCATGAGCCGGAATTCTTTTCCCGATGAATCTTTGACGACATAGGTCGATCCTTCCACCTTGAGCAATTCTCCCCGCAGATACTGAGTCATATCCGCCAATTCCCCCGGTTTACTCTCAGTCGCCACTCCTGCGGCCAACGCCAACGTCGGCAGCACTATTCCCAAGGCCAGCACAACGATAACCGCGAATACGGCATGATGACTTTTCATGGAAGAACCTCCTCTGTGTGTGAGTGATGACAACGCGCACATCACCCGACGGGAGCAAGGCTCATGCCCTTCTAAACCAAGCGAGAAAGATGCCGAACTTTCAAGCGCTTCGCCGCACGAGCGAAGATCCATCGATGAACGGAGAGGAAAGCCAGCACAATCCTGGTAAGAATTACACGATCGTGTATGAAGAATTTACAAAGTCGGAGGAAGAGTTGCGGGGCCGGAGCGCAGTGTGTCTAACATCGTTTGCAGTTGAACTAATTCGATCGGTTTCCTGAGAAATCCGTCCACCTCAGCGCGGATGTCCTTGGCCACCATTACCTCTTCTGCACTGACCACAATCACGGCACCGGTGGGATTGTAGGCACGAAAAATCCTCGCCAAGTCCCATCCGTCGAGACCAAGAAGAACGCGATCAGGTAGATGAATATCGATAATGGCCATATCGTGGCGACTGGTTTTGATACGCCTGAGCGCCTCGACGACATCCAACGCCGTGTCCACGGCGTACCCATGCGAAACAAGCCACCCCCTCAGCCCCTCTCGGCTTTGTTGGTCGTCTTCCACCACAAGGATCGTATGTTGAAACAAGACTCTCACCGGAATGACGAACATGACTCGTCACAGAAGGAGAGAAGCAAAGTCCGGGCCATGACAGAAGGACAGCGCGTGCGACGAGGAAGGGCTATTTTTGAAGAGGGGCAGGAAGATCTTTCACCAGGGTTTGAGCCTTCTCGGCCAGCGCCTTTGCGCGAGGCAGATCATTGACCGCGAGGGCTTCCTTGGCCTTCGACAAAAAGTTGAGGACCGACTCCCACGTCTCGTATTGTTCCTTGCTGAGTTGTTTCTGATCCACACGGGCAACGGTCTGTTCGGTCACTTCAATTTTGTGAGAGGTTTCCTGAACATAGCGGGTCTGGTCCTCATCAAGAAGATCTGGCGACAAAGCCGGCGGAGGGAGGGCGGGTTCTTCTGAAGCAGGAGGAGTCGCAAGCGGTCCAACTGGTTCATTCGGTTTGCTCGAGACACGCTTCGCCGGAGCTTGAGAATTGGCTCGCGGCACGGGTGCCGTGCGGGAGGGGGCGTCCTTAGATCCAGTCACACACCCGGAAATGAGGAAGATGATCCCGACGACGATGCACGAACGCTTGTTCACCGCAACTCCTCGAGGGGCACGAGAGGGTACTCATCTAGTGTCCCGTCTCCGAAGTGAGGCATATGATTCATCGGTCTTTTACGCTGAAATTAAGGGCGCTTAGATAGCCTGAACTATTAACAGAATTTCTGAGACGAGACACTAGTGCCGATCTTCCCCTATTGCCCGACGGGCAATCTGACGGTCATCGTCGTTCCCTTTCCCTCATGGGATTCGACTTCAATCACACCGTCATGCAGCTGGATGATCCGGTAGGCGATCGAGAGCCCCATTCCGCTTCCATCGGCCTTCGTCGTGTAATACAGATCGAAGATGCGTTCCTTCTCCTCCTCGGGAATGCCGACTCCTTCATCGGCAACGGTGACTCTGACGACATCATATCCCTCTCCTGCAATCTCCAGCGTCACCGTACCTCCATGCGGCATGGCTTGACAAGCATTCAAGAGGATATTCAGAAACACTTGGCTCAATAACTCTTCATCTCCCGTAATGATAGCGGGAGAAGAGGACGCCCCCCATTGGAAGGACACGTGTTTCTGCGCCCACTCGACCTCAAGAAGCGCAACCTTTTGGTGCAACAAAGCGTGAAGATCCACCTTCTTAAAGTTGAGTTCCTGAGGGCGCATGAATTTCAGGAAGCCTTGCAGGGCCTTGTCCAGTCTTTTGATCTCACCTTCGATCACTTCGAGATTCTGTTGAGCCACATCGGGAATGATCCCGAGTTTCTTTTTGAGGAGCGCCAGATGAATCACCATCGCATTCAATGGATTCTTGACCTCATGAACGACACCGGAGGTCAACCGACCGAGCGCCGTCAGTTTAGCCGAGTACCTGACCAACGATTGAAGGGTGTGAATCGACTCCACATCCTTCAGCACGACGACGACCCCTACAAGAATCCCGTCCTCCTGCACCCGAAACGCGGAGACCAAATAGTCTTTTGCCTGTCCTTGGCTGCGGATCGATAAGGTCGTTTTTCCCACGTTCTGTCTGTGGCTGAACATGTCGTCCAGAACCTGCCGAAGCGGATGGCTCGACGGCATCACCTCCGATACCGATCTGCCGGTGACCGGATTCATCTCCGACTCCAACACCGCCTCCATGACTCGATTGCAGAACAGGATGTGCCGAGTTTGGTTGATCAGCATAATCCCGTCCGCCAATTGATCGACCAGGGCCTGCAGCTGGGCTTTGTCGCTCAACGTCTTCACGCGATCCAGCTTCAATTGCTGACCCAGCAGTTGAAGCTGATTGGTGAAGTCCCGAAATTCGTCTGTCCGACGCACGCCCGCAAATGCCTCAAAATCCCCTTGGCGCAGTTTCTCCATCTGCCGCGCCAAGACATGCATCGGCCGGAGGGTCAACGAGGCCATTCCAACGGTCAGGAGCCAGGCGACGGGAAGCGCGATAGCCGCAAAGGTCATGCTGCTCCGGACAGAGTCCTGAAGTCTCCCTCGCAACAAGCTGGTATGGACACCGAGGCGAATGCTCGCAAACGGCTGACCATCGAGGTTCATGGGCAGAACGTTCTCATAGACGGTGCCCCCTTTATAAAGGGCCGCAACGCGCTGAAACGGGCCCAAGGCAAGAAGGTCCTCGATTCTGGGTCGATTGGGCAACTCCCCGCTGTTTTTCTCCGGTTCCGAATGAAGCATCGTACGCCCATCCACGTCGGCAATCAGAGCGTAGAGCAGGTGCGGGGAATATCCGAGGCTGGCATCTAAGAAACGCCGAAGGTCTTGATCAGTCTTCAGCTTCGTATCCGGAGCGACCTTTGCTTCCCGCAGCAACGCATACCGACTGTGATCCAGTATCTGCTTCTGCACGAGATCCACTTCATGGACTAACTCTTGGAGGACGATGTCGGTCAATTGGAAGAGGTGAATGAGCGTCGCGGCGACGACGACCAAACAGGTCAGGAGGGTCACTCCCAACGCCTCTTTTGTCCTAATCCCCAGAGAGATCCCGTATCCCATAACGCTTCAGTTTGTTGTGGAGGGTTTTGAGACTAATACCGAGGATGCGGGCCGCCTGTGTTTTATTGTTGTGCGCGCCTGCCAGCGTTTTCAATATCAAATCATGTTCCGCTTTTGCGATCGTCGTCCCTACTGACACTTTGATCCCGTCCGTCTCTTCGACCGTCTCGGTGCGCGTCGAGGCCGGCTTCGCAAGCGAGAGCTGGGAGGCGGTAATGAGGTCGGACTGGCCCATCATCATCGCCCGCTCAATCGCATTTCTCAGTTCCCGAACATTCCCAGGCCAGGCATACTCGCTCATCAGCTGACGGCCGGACTCGTCGACACCCCTGACCTTCCGCTCATACTTCGCGTTAAATTCTTCAATGAACGCCTGCGCCAACAGGAGAATGTCGTCTTTTCGATCACGAAGGGGAGGCAGGCCTATGGTGCAAAGCTGTAACCGATAGTAGAGATCTTCTCTCAACGCCCCGTCTTGAATGGCCTTGTGCGGGTCCTTGTTGGTGGCGGCCACGACTCGCACGTCCACCTTCTGCTCGATCGCACCGCCCACCCTCCGCACAGTTCCCTCCTCAAGAACCCGGAGAAATTTCGCCTGCATGGCCAGACTCATTTCGGCGACTTCGTCGAGAAACAGCGTTCCTCCGTGCGCCATCTCAAAACACCCGATTCGACGTTCCTGGGCGCCGGTGAAGGCCCCCTTCTCATGCCCAAAGATTTCACTTTCCAAGAGCGTCTCGGGTATCGCCGAACAGTTCACGGCCACGAACGGACCTCTGCTGCGAGGGGAGAGTTCATGAATGCACCGGGCGACCAGTTCTTTGCCGGTGCCGCTCTCTCCCAGGATAAGAATCCTCGCCGCGGTGGGAGCACTCAGTTCGATCAATCTGTAAATATCCTGCATGGCCTTGCTCTTCCCGACGAGCTTTCCAAGGCCCCACACATGCTGCAAACGCCGACGAAGCACCGTGACCTCTCTCAGGGTCTCCGCCTTTTCCACCGCTTTCTGGATTTGGCTTTGGAGGCGATCGAGATCCAGCGGCTTGGTCACGTAGTCGTAGGCGCCGGCTTGCATCGCACGGACGGCCGTTTCAATGGTTCCATGGCCGGTCAGGATGATCACCGGCGTAAAAGCCAATTCCGATTGAAGAGACTGCAAGAGAGCCAGCCCGTCACACTTGGGCATTACGAGGTCCGTGACGATCACATCGGGACGAAACGATCTGGCAGCCTTGAGGGCTTGTTCCCCATCGGACGCTTCTTGTACTTCATAGCCCCATTGCGCCAGCAATTGAGCCAACCCACTCCGCGAACTGTCTTCGTCGTCCGCAACCAGGATTCGTTTCATCAATTTCCGTGCCTCCGTCATCCTGACCGCCGCGACAAAACGGATCGATCGGCACGGCGGAGGCGCCGCAACAGCCCCCGGGCTCTGGAACTGGCTTGGTACGAGAGTGTCGCGAGCATGCAGCGCCTTGTCCGGTCACGCGCCTGCTGCAGAGACTCAGGAAAGGAATAGAGAGAGACGTCTACGTCGGGAAGAGAATCACACGACGTCGGTACAAGCTACTATGAGGAAGGGAGCAGATGCAAACCGGGATCAAACTCTCGCTTCGCAGTCCAGCGCCGTGGCACGTTCATGAGCGTGACGATTCTCCCATGTGCGCCGGGCCCAGACGACAGCGGCTTTTGGACTAGCCTTCGTTTGCCCCAGGTTTTTCGGCGAATGCCGGACCTCCTGACGAGGCTGGGCATGACCAACCCTTGAACCGCCGCTTCGCGGAGAGGATAATCTGTCGCAGGCTTGCCATGAACACCTCTCGCCCCTCTTGGCTTCTTGTCTCACTTGTCGCCGCCATCACGGTCGCGCTCTTTGTGCTCGACCTGCACACCCCGCTCGGCGTCGCCAGTCACATTCTCTATCTTGGTCCTGTACTCCTTTCTTTTCTCTCCCAGCGATACGCATTTGCCGCGGCGATAGCGGGGCTCTGCACGGTGCTCGTCGTGCTTGGCGCCGTCTATAGCCCAGACCCCTATCAGGTTCCCATCCTCGTTACAATCAGCAATCGGCTGTTCGGCGTCTTTGCCATCTGGGTGCCATTCTTCTATATGCTCCAGCGGCGCAAACACGAGGAAGCCCTCGCGCGCCTCAATGCGGACTTGGAGCGTCGCGTCCGGGAGCGGACGGCGCAACTGGCCTCGGTCAACAACGCCTTGGTCGATGAAGTCTCCGAGCGCATGCGAACCGAGCGGCTGTTGGAGGCTCATCGGCGGGAACTGAAGTCCCTCGCCATGCAACTGCTTCGGGTGCAGGAGCAGGAACGGCGGCGGATCGCCCGGGATCTTCACGACGACATCAATCAGCGTTTGGCCGTCCTGATCGTCGAGCTGGATCAACTCACGCAGCCGAAGGGCGCCCCTCCGGAACGTCTCGGCTTGGCGGTCCGAACCACCCAGGAACGGCTGGTCGAACTCTCCGAAGCAGTTCGCACCCTCGCCTACCAGCTCCATCCCTCGATCCTCGACGACCTGGGCCTCCCAGTCGCGCTCCAGCGCCTCGTCCAGGAATTTGAGGCGAGAACCGGCATCCCCTGTCGTCTCAACGTACGCGGTGACTGCGTCGGACTCGTTCAGGACGCGGCCAGCTGCCTCTACCGGGTAGCGCAGGAGAGTCTCGCCAACGTGGCCCGGCATGCCAAGGCCTCCTCCGTGGACGTGCTGCTGGAGCGGACCGGCCATCGCCAGACCTTGACGATCGTTGACGATGGCATTGGGTTCGACCATGCGGCGCTCACGGCGGAACGAAGCGGCTTGGGCCTGCTGAGCATCAAGGAACGCGTCGCCTTGGCCGACGGATGGCTCGACATTGCCACCGCGCCCGGGAAGGGCACCAAGATTGCCGCCGCCGTCCCCGTCGACTCGGAGGGCCCATGAAGAAGCCACGCGTGCTGTTGGCCGACGACCACACGATGGTGCTCGAAGGATTAACGAAGCTCGTCGAGAGCCAATGCGAGGTGGTGGGCGCCGTCGCGGACGGTCGCTCCCTGATCGAGCACACTCGGCGCCTCGAACCGGACGTCGTGATCGCGGACATCGCCATGCCGCAACTGAACGGCATCGATGCGACCCGCCAGATCAAGAAAGCCGCGCCGAAGACTCGGGTGATCCTGCTCACTATGCACGCGGATGCCGCCTACGTCAGCGCCGCTTTCAAAGCCGGAGCCTCCGGCTATGTGCTGAAACGTTCGGCCGGCTCCGAGCTGCTTCAGGCCGTGCACGCGGTGATGCAAGGCCACTGCTACGTCACCCCACTTCTGACCAAAGACTTGGTCGACGTCGCGGTGGGAGCGCGACGCTCGCCGGCTTCGGGGCAGCCGGAGCTGACGCCGCGGCAACGGGAAGTGCTGCAACTGGTGGCGGAGGGACGGACCGTCAAGGAGATTGCCTCGGCGCTGGAGATCTCCCCGAAGACCGTCGAGTTCCATAAAACTCACATCATGGAACACCTCGACCTGCACACGACTGCGGATCTCACCAAATACGCGCTAACCCACGGCATCATTTCGGCCGAATAGTCGCCTCTTTCCATCCTCTCGTCTCCGACCAGTGACTTTACCCGCGGATCCTAGGGAGGTCCCTAGCTCCGTTCCGCCTCGCGCTGCGATAGAACGGAACATGACCAGGATCGATCGCAGCGGGGAATGCCGGACTAAGGAGGGTCTCCATGAGAAAGCCGCGACTGCTGCTCGTCGACGATGAGCCGGCCATGCGACAACTGCTCACAGGATTTTTGTCCGAGGACTATGACGTGGTGGGCACCGCACAGGACGGCGCCACCATGGTCACGGCGGCCCTGCACCTCAAGCCCGATGTCATCGTCAGCGATATCGAGATGCCGGGAATCAACGGGATTCAGGCGGCTCGGCAACTCGATGGATTGCTGCCCAACGTCAGAATCGTCTTCTTGTCGAGCCACGGGGACGGCGAGCATGTGGCCGCCGCCTTTGCGGCGGGGGCTGCCGGATACTTAGTCAAGGGCGAATCGCCCGACCTGCTGTTCAAGTTGTCTCGCACCATTGAAAGCCTGTGCAACACTTCGGCGCCGGGCGGACGACTATCCGGCGCCGACCGCGCACCAGGCGCCGGCTTCCGGAAGAGGCCGAACACGATCGACCTTGGGAGGTGACGCCATGCCCGCCGCGCTTCATCTCGTACGCCAATGCCGCTACTGCCTCCGCGTCGCCGATGGAGAGCGGTGGGTGACCTTGATGACGCTCCTGCATGACTACAAGCTGGCCGCGAGGGATATTTACCTCGTGGAATCGTACTGCGGCCCTTGCGCCCACGCGTCGGAATGCGTCCTCCATTATGGCCCTCTTGGGTCTGGCGATGCGCGTATCCGGGAGGACGCGCGCCACGCCTGAGCCTATGGACTCCCATGGATTCGCCTGAATCGTGAGCGTCGCGATGGCAGAGGCATTGTCAGAGAGAGTGAAAGAGGTAGGAGATCCCGGCATCGTGATGTTCGGGAAGTCGATGCATGTGACCTATGTCAACGAGCGAGCCCGGCACATCATCGACTGCGCCCGAGAACCACGTCGGTCCGGGGTCTCTGTGAATGACCTCATGTATCAAGTCGTCAAGCTCGTGGCGAGGACGCGGGAACGGATGCTCCTTGCCGCGCAGGACGGGTCGTCTGCGCAGATGACGGAGCAGACGATGGTCACGACGGTCTCCGGCCTTTTCCGGGTCAAGGCGTTTCCCGTCCCCTCAGGAGCCATCGAGGGGTCAGAACGGATCATGGTGATGATTCACATGTGCCGGCCCGAACGAAAAGTCCACGGCGCCCTCACCCTGGTCGAATCGCAGACGCGAAACGAGGCGACGCCGGCGCATGAGCGTCGCTCATGAAGGCACGATGAGCACCGGCCTGTGCAGGCACAGGAGTTCACATGGCTGCGCTCATGCTTGAATTTTTGCTGGATGTGGTGGCGTGTGCCTCCGTTGTGGGGCTGATCCTGATCTGGCTGTGGGAGAAGCGAGCGCGCGCGCCTCAACCTGTCGCCGATCGCGCAGGGCCGGAGTCCCCGGCGTCGCCGAACGCTCACGGAACGGGGCCCACTCCCCTCCGCAAGGCCGGGTAACCAGCCCTGATTGAGCGCGCCCGGTCCTGGACCGGGCGTAAAGAAGAGGGATCGATGCACTGTCGCCGGTGTCGCAACGCGATGGTCCTTGAAACGTTCGTCGATCTCCCCTCCAGTTGTCCGACGGGGGTCTTCATGGGGTGGCGCTGCGTGGCCTGCGGGGCGATTCTCGATCCGGTCATTGCGGCGCACCAGTTCGCCGCGGGCACGCCGGCGCCGCCCCGTGGCCGCGCAGGACGACGCGGCGTGAACCCTGCGAAACCGACGGATAAAGTCAAAATAGTCCTGCGCGAGGGCGCACCGTAGGCGTCACCTCCTGAACCGAGCTTTTCAAACAATGATGATCCAGGAACCAGCGACACGCCGTACCAAGGAACCCCTTATGGAACACCGGCCTGACCCCGCCCATCGCTGCATTATTGTCATCGACCACAACGATGACAGCCGACTCATCCTCAGCGATCAGCTAAGAGCGATGGGCTACGAGGTGCATGCGGAAGACAACGGCGTGTCCGGATTGGCCCGTCTCGCCGGCGAGCTGTCGGAAGGCCATCCCCTAGGCCTCATCGTCGAACTCGACATGCCGGTCTTGGGTGGAATGGCCATCGTGCAGGAGGTCCGAGATCGCCACCCGGACCTGCCCCTCATCATCATGGCTCATTCGGAAGGCCTCTCCCGCCTGCGGCGCGCGCTTCAGATCGGCGCGAATGAATATCTCATCAAGCCGTTTTCATTCGAACTGCTCAAGCGCAAATGCCAGCAGGTGTTTCAACCCAAGAACGGTATCGCATGACAGACCTGAACACCCATCGAACACACCGGGTCGGCCCGCATTGGTGCCGTCCCCTCCCTTGTACGGACGCCTGCTCCTCCGAGGCGTTCGTCGAGCCTTGCCCGGCACGGCGGCCGACCCGGTCTTTTTCGATCGCCTCGGTGAGGCGACGCCGATCATCGCATATAGAGCGCGGGCCACGGCGCCGCATCATGAAATCTCCGCGCCCCATGCAAGGCCGACGCCTGAGCCACGGCCGGCACCACTCAGGCGCTTCCAGACGTCCGTCATCGGAGCGAGGCCCCCATGTACCCCCTGCTGGCGTTGGTGGCGCTCATGATCCTGACCTGGGCGGCGGCAATCGCCGCCACCTACGACGACGATCAGGAGGAATCCGCCGACTCACTGGATCAAACCGACGACACCGGACCACGTGATGCCGATCACGAGATTACGCCGATCTATCCACGGTGACACGCGACTCCGGCGTGCATACCCGCGCCGCAGGCGATCGGCGACAAGTACGCCTATGCCCAATCCATCCGCCTCAGTCAGCGTCCTGCTGGTGGAAAGCGATGTCCGGATGAGCGACGCGATTCGTCGTCAGCTCGAAATGCAGGGACACAGGGTCGTGTTCGCGGAACATGGCAGAGCCGCGCGTCAGTTGCTTCAGCATGCGACCTTCGACCTTGCCGTGGTGGAAATCCTTCCTCCCGATCAAGGCGGGCTTGCGCTCATTTTCGAGATCACGACCCAACAGCCCTCGACGCCCATCATCGTCACCATCAGCGGGCCAGCGGACCTCGCGTATTGGGATGCCTGGACCCTCAGGCAACTCGGCATCATCCATGTCCTTGAGAAACAGTGGGTAAAATCGACTCTCCTCAATGTCGTCGAGAACGCCTTGCGGGATAAACGGAGGGCAGGCACGTGACAGTCAAGTCCTTATCGCGATTCAGCGTCAGGATGCGCTCTGCGGCCCAGGCGGCAGGAGCCTGCGGATCCGGCATCCTGCTCATCCTCTCGCTAGGAAGCCTGGGATGCGCCCCCGCTCTTCCCAACTCGGGGACCGGCGCGATCCACGAGATCGTCATTCAATCGTCGACGATCCCCACGGACCTCATCGCCCAACGCGGAGAGGAAGTGCGGTGGCACAATCGGTCGCCGAAGGTAATTGCAGTCGGCTTGCTCGACTTTACCTGGGACAACGCGGTGACCTGTGAAAAGGGGTTTCGCCGCTTCGGCCGCCTCGACGACTTCGTCACGATCCTGCCCGGACACTATGCCAGCCTCTGTTTTTCACGAACGAGGCCTGTCTCCTACAACGTCTGGCGGGATGCGGATGATCTGCGGGGCAGCATGATGCGGACCGCGACCATTCATATTCGAGAGTCGTCTGGGACGACTGAGTAACCGCCCGGCCCCTCGCGCGCTGTCGATGGCGCGCGGCACATCAAGGAGGGAGCGCCATGAAGATCTCGCTGGCGATCGGTATGATGCTGATGATCCTGGGCTGGCACGCCTCGGCAGCGCAGGCCAATCCCGCGTTGCTCCCCCGTCACCCCGGGTACCCGATGGGTACCGCCGTGGACCCGGTCGGGGGTCAATCGCTCGCGAATGACCCTGGACACACGAATGCATCCGGCGAGCAAGCCATTGCCGGCGGCGCGGCCTCCAGCGATCGGCATGTGCTGCAGAAGCTGTCGAATGACGAAGCGAACCGAAGGATTCTCGATCGGCCCGGGGCGGGACTCCTCCCGAAGGTGCAAGGCCCCAACATCAAGATCGAACCGCCGGTCAAGGAAGCGACCAGAGCCGCCCCTGCCCCATGACGAGCGAGCCGATGCGACACAGAATGCGGAAGGCCGCGTCCGCGGCGCGGCGGGACGTCCACGGAATAACTGCGGGCCTACGTTGGGTATTCATGGGGGACCATCAGGCCTCCCGCCGCGGACGGGTGATTCCAACGACGGCTCTGTCACGCCCCGTGACGCCTATCGCCCGCCCCGCACAAACAAATTCAGCCACCCGGAGGAGACGGGCCTATGGCCTCTACCCGCCATTTCCTTGATTGTCTTTCCACTCGGTCTGTGCGTGGAAGTCGGCGCCGACGGCGGCTGGGGCTGCTCTTGGCGGTCTCGATGAGCCTCTGCTCCGCCGCATCCGGCCTCGCCTCTGATCACGCGGACACTCTCCAACACGCCACCTTTCCCGGAACGATGGTCCTGACCGGGACGGTCTCAGCCGTCCGCGGAGACCAAACCAAGATCGCATTCGGACAGCTTCAACCCCGCTTTCTGCCCGCCAAGTACCGTCGAGACAAGGGCCTCCCGGATCTTCGGCCCGGAGATCGCGTCGAGGTCGCGCTGAACGATCACAATCTGATCGTCGACGCACACATGGCGGGGGAAGCCAGCCGACACCACATCGTTGAGGGAGAACTTGCGCAACCGCTGGTGACCGGTCACCACAAGGCGGTCATCGTCACCAAGGACGAGCGTGAACTGGCGTATGTTATTCGTCCATTGGCAAGAAGCGCCGTCGCCTCCATCCCCGTCGGCGCGCCGGCCAGGTTTCTCGTGGACGAACTCGGCCGCATCGCCGATGTCAGGCTGGATGGGACGGAAGGCCTTCGAGCCGCACGATCAGGGCGTCTCCGATCACCCTCGAAGAATGGCTTCATCAGAGTTTCAGGCGAAGTGATAAGACCCCTGGAGTTTCGCCACCTCACCATCCGCACGGAAGCGGGGCTGGTTCGAACCTATGAGGTCCGCCCGTTGATTCGCTCCAAACTACAGCGCGCCACGAAAGGCCGTGAGGTGCTGCTCCTTCTCGATGAGACGGGCAAAGTGACGGATGCCGCGTTATCTCCCTTTCACCAGGCCGATGAGTGGGTGAACGCGTCCACATATCGCAATGACAAGGGATAGACCTGGAACGTCGGGGCCGCGTCGTGCTCATGCTGGCCAGCCAGAGCGACACTCGGCACGAGGCGGCAAGCGCGGGCGTTTCGCTTTTCATACCTCTCCCGTCTTTGGTGAAGCACATGGCTCAAGGAGCGTTGCCATGGCGGTCGGGATCGTGATGCTGAGTGTCTTGGGCGGCGCGATGATGTTCGCGCCGACGGACATCGCCGCCTGGGCCGCTGAGCCGGGAGTATCGGTTTATGCGCTGGATGACGTCGTCAATCTCGCGCTCCTCCATCACCCCGCTGTGGCGGGGGTTCGAGGCCTGATCGAGCAACGCCAAGGTCAGCAGACGGCGGCAGGCGCCTATCCGAATCCGACCGTGACCGGCTATGCGGGCTACGGAGAGGTCCGCGACGTCGGGCGGGCGAATATCCGGGACTCGCTCGCACGGGAATCGCTCACCGAGTACAACATGACCGTGGGACAGCCGTTGGAATGGCCGGCGATGAGGGCCGCCCGCCAGCGGGCCGCGGACGCGGGCCTCGCGACGGCGAACGCCGGACACGCCGAAACCCGGTTGAGCGTGGCAACCCACGCGAAGATCGCGTTTTACGACCTTCTCTTGGCTCAACAGGATGCCGCCCTGGCCCGGCAGAATCTCGACATCGTCGAGGCGGTGGCCCGGGTCGTCAAGGCGCGTGTCACCTCGGGTGAAGGGCCTCGGTTCGAGCTCATCAAGGCCGATGTCGAGGCGCTGAAAGCCCGCCAACACGTCGCGCGGGCGGATAACGTCGTCCGAATTAACCGTGTGGCCTTGGATACCCTGACCGGCGGCGCGCTCGGCTCCTCCTATCATGTGCGAGGCGACTTCATCGGCTTGCCGAACAACCTTCGGATCGAAACCATGATGGACCGCATGGCGGACCGTCATCCGAGCCTACAACGCCTGCGTCAGTCTGTCGCACAGAGTGATCGTCTGGTCGAATTTGAACGCGAGGCTCGGGTTCCCAGTGTCACACTCAACGCCAGCTACTGGCGCGAGATCGGACGGGAAGCCGTGCAGGGGGGGCTCTCGGTCCCCGCCCCTCTCTGGTATCGGCGACAAGGAGAAATTGCCTCGGCGTTAGGGGTGAAGCGCCGTGAAGAAGCGGAGCTCCTGCGAGCCCGTCACGAACTCGCCAGAGCGGTCCATCAGCATTATCAGGATGCCCGCACGACGTCCGAATTGATCGAGGTGTTCGAGAAAGGGCTCTTGAAGCAAGCGCAGGAGGCGTTGCGGCTCGCCCAATTCAGCTTCCAACAGGGCGCCTCCAGCCTCCTGGACGTATTCGACGCCCAACGGGTTCAGCGGCAGATCCAGATGGATTACCTGCAAGCGCGGTATGAGCTGGCCGTGTCGATAACTCGTCTCGAGCTGGCTGTCGGCGGCACCTTATGATGATGAACACAGACTTCCGTATCAAAGAAGACTCGATCAGGTGGCAACCACACACATAAAGACGCGATCCCGATCAGCTTCGTTCACAACTCTGGCCTTGCTCTCCGCTCTGGCCTTGGTCGGCTCGAGCTGCGACGGCCCCCCGCCTGATGCAGTCGTGGCCGCGCCTCAGCCCCCGGTCAGCAGGCCCGGCATCGTCCGCCTTTCCGCGGAAGACGCCGTGCGCATCGGCATGGCGGTTCAGCCGATCGTCCGGAGAGAGTTCAGAACCCACCGAGAATTCCCGGCGATCGTCCAACCGAACCAACGGCGGATGGCGGATATTACGACGCTCGTGCGAGGCCGCGGGATGGACGTGTATGCGGACGTGGGGCAGCAGGTCGACGCCGGCGCGCTCCTTGCCATTCTGTACAGCAGCGACCTCGGCCTGGCCGAATCCGCTTATCTGAAAGCGCAGGCCAGGCTCCACGTGGCCGAGCAAGCCTACAAGCGGGCCAAGTTTCTGCTGCAAGAGCAGGTGATCGGGGAAGCGGAAGCGGAGCGGCGACGCGCGGAATTGCTCAGTATGCAGGCGGAGGCCCACGAGGCTAGAGACCGGCTGAGACTGCTGGGAATGACCGACGATGAATTTCGCCGTCTCGACCATAGCCGGGACATTCACTCCCACGTGCCGATCGTCGCGCCCTTTGCCGGCCGTATCATCGAACGCAATCTCACCCGCGGAGAGGTCGTCGAGACCGCCGACAAGCTTTTCGTCATCGCCGATTTGTCCGAGGTCTGGGTGCAGGCCAAGATCCCCGAAAAAGACATCCCGTTCGTGCACGCGGTACAGGCTTCCGGCGGCAAGCAGGCAGAGGTGCGGATCAACGCCTACCCGAAAGAGGTGTTCCAGGGAACGATCACCTACGTGGGCGACGTCTTGGACCCCGCCACTCGAACGATGCAGCTCAGAATCGAGCTGCCCAACCCCGAAGGGCGATTTAAACCGGAGATGTTCGCGGCCATCCGCCTCTCGTCGGAACCGCAGCCGGACCGTCTGGCGATTCCCGACGCCGCGCTCCAGTGGGACCGGGATCGAGCGTTCGTCTTCGTTCAGCGGGAGCCGGACGCCTATGAGGCGCGAGAGGTCCAGGTCGGTGAATCCAACGGAACGTCCACCACCATCTTGAGCGGCCTCAATGAAGGAGATCTGCTCGTCACGCAGGGGGCCTTCGTCTTGAAGTCGGAGCTCCTGAAGAAGCTGACCTGATGGTGTCCCGCCTCCTCGAACTGTCCCTCCGCCAGCGCCTGCTCATCGTGATCGTCTCGCTCACGATCGCGGCGGGAGGCGCGTACGCCTTCCAGACTATTCCCATCGACGCCTTTCCCGACGTCACCAGCGTCCTCGTCCAGGTCGTCACCAAAGCGCCCGGTCTCTCCCCCGCCGAGGTCGAGCGGCTGGTGACGTATCCCATCGAACTGCAACTGACAGGGGTGCCGTCCCTGACGGAACTCCGTTCCTTGACCAAGGTTGGGCTTTCGCTGGTCACCATCGTCTTTGACGACACGATGGATATCGACCTCGCGCGCCAGCTCGTGCTCGAACGGTTGATCGAGGTGAAAGACATGCTCCCCCCGGGCGCCGATCCCATGTTGGTGCCGAACAGTACGGGACTCGGAGAGGTGTTTCAATATTACCTGGCGACGCCCCATGGTCATGGACCGGACGCAGCGGCCGAGGAGCGCGACTTAATCGATCAGCGCACGATCCAGGATTGGCTCATCCGGCCGCTGCTCAAAAGCACGCCAGAGGTCATCGACGTCAATTCGATGGGCGGGTATGTCAAACAGTATCACGTGCTGGTCGAGCCCGCCCTGCTGCGAAAATACAACCTCTCCCTTCATGACGTCTTCGAGGCGGTGGCCAGCAACAACGCCAACGCGGCCGGCAACATCCTGGAGAAACACGCGGAAAAATACATCGTCAGGGGCATCGGGCTCATTCGCACCCTCCAGGACATCGAACGCATCGTCGTGAAGGCGGCCGGCGGTACGCCCGTGTTTGTCGGCGATGTGGCGCAGGTGCGGATCGGTCACGCCGTCCGGCACGGCGCCGTCGTGGTGAACGGAGAGCGCGAGGTGGTCAGCGGCATCGTGCTGATGCTCCGCGGCGGCAATGCGCGCGACGTGGTCGAGGGCATCAAGGCCAGGATCGACGACATCCACGCCCGCCATCTGCTGCCCGGCGGGCTGCGTATCGTGACCTACTACGACCGGATCGAGCTGATCAATGCCGCGTTAAACACCGTGTACAAGTCGCTCGCGGAAGGCGTGGCGCTGGTGATCGTTGTGCTGTTTCTGTTCCTTGGAAACGTCCGGAGCGCGCTCATCGTCGTCGGCACCCTGGTGCTGGCGCCCTTGGCCACGTTCATCGTCATGGACCAGGTGGGCCTCACCGCCAACCTCATGTCGCTGGGAGGGCTTGCCATCGCCATCGGCATGATCGTGGACGGCTCCGTCGTCGTGGTCGAGAACGTGTATCGCCGCCTGTCGTCGGATCGCACGGAACGCACACCCCGGGGAGAGGTGATCATCGCGGCGGCGAAGGAGGTCGGACGGCCGGTCGTCTTCGGCATCCTGATCATCATCATCGTATTTTTCCCCGTGCTGTCCCTCCACGGCATGGAAGGCAAGATGTTCAAACCGCTCGCGTACACCATCATGATCGCCCTCTGCGTGTCGCTCGCGCTGTCGCTGACCCTCTCCCCGGTCCTTTGCTCCCTGCTGCTGACGAGGGGACGCGAGGAGGACCCCTGGATCGTCCGGTGGGCCAAGCGGCTGTATGCTCCAACGCTCCGATGGGCCTTGGCCCATGGGCGCGTCGTGCTGGCCGTGGCCGCCGCGTCGCTGGTCGGAAGCCTGGGCCTGTTTTCCTCGCTGGGACGGGAGTTCATCCCCATCCTGAACGAGGGGTCGGTCGCCCCCCAGACCATCCGGCTGCCCAGCGTGTCCCTGGACGCGTCCATCGCCATCGAGAAAGACATGCAGCGGGCCATCATGGAATTTCCTGAGGTGGAAACCGTCGTCTCGAAGATCGGCCGTACCGAGCTGGGAAACGATCCGCAGGAACCGAATGAGAGCGATCCCGTGGTGCAGCTTCGACCGCTCGATCGATGGACGACCGCGCGCACGATGCCCGAGTTGATGCAGCGTTTCCGCGAACGCCTGGCTCGGGTCCCGGGCGCGACGTTCCTGATCAGCCAACCTATTCAGCAGCGGGTCGACGAACTGATTTCTGGAGTGCGGACGGAAGCCACGGCCAAACTGTTCGGCGACGACCTGGAGGTACTGCGGCAGAAAGCCGACGAGATCGCCGGCGTCCTGGGACAGGTGCGCGGCGTGCGGGACATCAAGGTGGAGCAGCTCTACGGACAACCCTACCTGACGATCAACATCGACCGGGACAAGATCGCCCGGCACGGCATCAACGTCGCCGACGTGCGGGAAATCATCGCAACGGCGATCGGCGGACGCGCGGCCACCCGCGTGTATGAGGGCCAACAACGGTTCGATCTGGTCGTGCGGTTTCCGGAACAACACCGCAACAGCATCGAAACCATCGCCAATATTCTTCTCACCGACGCGTCGGGCTCGTTGATCCCGCTGGCGGACCTGGGAACCGTGCAACTGGAGGAAGGGCCGGGACGGATCAGTCGCGAGCGTCTTCAGCGCTATGTGTCAATCGGCTTCAACACGCTGGGGCGCGACATCGGCAGCCTGGTGGCCGAGGCGCAACAGCGCATCGCGACGCAGGTGGCGCTCCCGCCGGGCTACGTCGTCAGATGGGGCGGCTCGTTCGAAAACATGGAGCGGGCCATGAGCCGGCTCCGCCTCATCGTGCCCATGACCATCGGGCTGATCTTTCTGCTGTTGTATTCGTCCTTCGGTTCCTTGCGCCAGGCCGCGCTCATTATCCTCAATCTTCCATTCGCGTTGATCGGAGGCGTCGTGGCCCTCTGGCTGTCGGGCGAATACCTCAGCGTGCCGGCGTCCGTGGGATTCATCAATCTGTTCGGCGTGGCCGTCCTGAACGGCATCGTGCTGGTGTCCTACATGAACACGCTGCGAGAGGAGGGCCGGTCACTGGACGAGGCGGTCGTCTCCGGAGCCCTCCTGCGCCTGCGGCCGGTGCTGATGACGGCCCTGGTGGCGCTCCTGGGGCTGGTCCCGCTGGCCTTTGCCAGAGGCATCGGCTCCGAAGTGCAACGGCCCCTGGCCATCGTGGTGATCGGAGGGCTGGTGACGTCGACGCTCCTCACCATGATTGTCCTGCCGGTCCTTTACCGCCACATCGAGAGCCGCGCTTCTCGGAAGAGTGGGATTCCGCCACACGGGGGGATGAAAAAGGCGGAGGAGCCAGATCCCGCGACGCACCGGCAAGCTTGTCGAGGTCAGAACCGTGACAGCATCGGTTCGGTCAGATCAGGTCAAGAATCCGGGGATCTCACACCTTGGCCGCCGTGAGTCACCTAGTCCGCGGAAGCCGCGAGGCATGGCTCACGATAATCGCGCGATCTGACTGACCAGCGCACGTTCGCCGGTTTCGGTCTATCGTCCCGATTAGACAGACGCGGGAAGGGCCTCGACGCAACAGTGAGGTGCCCCCACTTGCTCTGAGAATCTTTCTGTCTTCCCCTCTCTCATATTACAGCCACGTCGAGCACATGACGATTCCGCAGACCAGCCTTGCGTTACCTCGTAACACAACTCCGGCTTGAGACCCTCAGCCGAGGCCAACGCCGCTGCCTTACCTTGAGAATCCAGCGAGATTGGCCCCTTTGATCGACTGACAGTTAGCAGTGGCATGGAGGACTGAATCGTACTGGGGATATTCTCGTGCAGACCTAGGGACCTCCCCGGTTGCGCGTCAGTATGATCCTGCTACCGTCGACGGGATGCAGGTCACGCGTTCATCCCACGAGAAGCAGAATGTCTGGGTTCATTCCTGGTTTGGTCGCAGCTCTGGGCCGTTCCCCTCCAGGCCCTCTTGAGCCGAGGAAACCCTAGGGAGTATGCTTTTGTCCATGCCCGCTGAGACTCAGATGTCCCAAGTCCTTCCGCTGCTCCAGCAGTATCATGCGCTGCTCGAGGTGTCGGAATCGATCACGGCCCATCGAGATCTCAACGCGCTCTTTGGAGAACTCGCCCGGCGACTGCCTGCCGTGGTTCACTTCGATTATATCGGATTGATTCTGCACGACTCAGACAAGAATGTGATGCGGGCTCATGTGCTTCGCACCGATGAGGGCAAGAATACCTTCCCCGAAGTTGAGCTCCCGATGGACGAGTCGGCCGGCGGGTGGGTCTACAGGACTCAACAGCCCCTCATCGTGTCTCACCTTGACGATGAATCCCGATTCCCCAAAGTGACTGCGATCCTCCGGCAAGTCGGAGTGGAGTCCTACTGCATGCTGCCCCTGACCACCGCCGTGCGACGACTAGGCGCGATCGGGTTCGGCCGAACCGCCGCCTACAGATTTCAGGAGCCGGATCTCGAGTTCCTGCAGCATGTGGCACGCCAAGTGGCGGTCGCGGTCGATGACGTGCTGCACCATGAGACTGCCCAGTTGGCTCAGGAGCAGCTGGCCAGAGAGCGCGATCGGCTTCGCCTGCTCCTCGAGGTCACGGAAGCCATCGCCGCACACCGTGATCTGAATCTCTTGATGCACGACCTCGCGAAGCGACTTCCCGAGGTCGTGCCGTTCGATTTCATCAACGCGGTGTTGCACGATCCCGAGCGCAACGTGATGCGTCTCTGGCTCTTGGTTACCTCTGAGCCTTCCACCATCAGGCCGGGACTCGAAGTGCCTGTGGATCAATCCCCCGGTGGGTTGGTATGGAAGACGCAGCAACCATTGACGGTTGACGATGTGGAGAAGGAGGATCGGTTTCCCGCACTGATGGTCCTATTTCGCGAGAATGGGGTGCGTTCGTTCTGTGTGGTTCCTCTGACGACCGCACAACGACGACTGGGCGCCATGGGTTTTGGCAGCCTGCAAGCCAGGATCTATCAAACTTCGGAAATCGCATTCATGCAGCAAGTGGCAAAGCAGGTGGCCGTCGCCGTCGATAACGCTCTGAATTCAGAAGCCGCCCTGGCTTATCAAGAGCAGCTCACGCGGGAGCGAGATCGGCAACGCTTGCTACTCGACATCAACAACGCCGTCGTGTCGCACTTGGAGTTGCGCGATCTATTCAATTCCATCGCGTCGAGCATCCGCAGCGTGATGAACGCGGACGTGATCAGCTTGACATTGTTGGCCCCTGACACCAATGAACTGAAACTCTATGCGCTCGACTTCCCGGGTCGAAAAGGGCTCATCGAAGAAGGCACGACTTGCACCTTGTGCGGTTGTCCGTCCAGTACGGCGATCCGACAACAACAGGCCGTGGTGTTAAGCCGACAGGACATTGAGCAGTCTGACAGCACGGTTTCCAAGCGGCTCCTGGACGAGGGGGTCCGGTCCGCCTGCTGTGTGCCGCTTGTCTTGCACGATCGGACCTTTGGAGCCTTGAATATTGGCAGCCTCCACGACCACGCCTTTACGGCAGCCGACGCCGAGCTGCTCAGCGAGGCGGCGAAACAGATCGCGCTGGCGGTGGCTAACTCCATGGCCTACCAGGAAATCGCCTCGCTTAAGGATAAGCTTGCGAAAGAAAAGATCTACCTCGAGGAAGAGATCCAAACCGAGTACAACTTTGAAGAGATTGTCGGCGAGAGCCGCGCGCTCAAACAGGTGCTCAAGCAAGTCGAGACTGTGGCCGCGACCGGCTCCACCGTCTTGATATTGGGCGAGACCGGAAGCGGCAAGGAACTGATCGCGCGCGCGCTGCACAACCTTAGCGACCGGCGGGATCGCACCTTCGTCAAGCTGAATTGCGCGGCCATTCCAATGGGGCTCCTTGAAAGCGAGTTGTTCGGACACGAGAAAGGCGCGTTCACCGGCGCGATCGCTTCGAAGGTCGGCCGCTTCGAGCTGGCAGACAAGGGGACGATCTTCCTCGACGAAGTGGGCGAGATTCCGCTGGAACTGCAAGTCAAACTCCTGCGCGTCTTGCAGGAGCAGGAATTCGAACGGCTGGGCAGCACGCGCACCATCCGCGTCAATGTTCGCGTCGTTGCGGCCACCAACCGTGATCTGGGGCAGATGGTCGAAGAGCAGATGTTCAGGAGCGACCTCTACTATCGGCTCAAGGTGTTTCCGATCACCGTGCCGTCATTGCGCGAGCGTCCTGATGACATTCCACTCCTCGTCCGGCACTTTGCGCAGAAATTCGCCATGCGCATGAAAAAGCGCATCAACTCGATCCCCACCGAGGCCATGAAAGCCCTACAGGCCTACATATGGCCGGGCAACGTGCGGGAGCTTGAGAATTTCATCGAACGGGCCGTAATCTTGTCACCTGGGGAAGATCTCTTTGTCCCGCTGTCGGAACTGAAGCGTCCCAACACTCCGATCAATGGTTCGGTTGCCACGCTGGAAGAAGCGGAGCGCGACCATATCGTGAAAGTCCTTCGCGAGACCAAATGGGTCATCGGCGGCGGTGCGGGCGCTGCGTCCAGACTCGGCATGAAACGCACGACCCTCCAGTCGAAAATGCAGAAGTTGGGCATCACCCGCCCTTCGTAAGAATCCGTTCAGACCGACGCGCTTACACTACGCCAGCCAACTATCGCGAGGCCTGACAGCGGCCCGTGTCGCGAAACGCCGACATCTCGGCAGCTGCCGAGATGTCGGCAGCGGTGCCGTCATCATAGCGGGCTTACCCTCTCCGCGCGGCCCTTGCCGGCATCATCAAATCCTTTGTCCTGCCAGGACTTACGCCGATCAAGGCGATGTGCCGACGACTGGAACAAATCCTGCTCACCAGATCACATCGAAGCTGATCTGGGCCCATCACTTTATTACCTCATGGCAGGTTAAAAGGGAGGGAAGATCATGAACGGGACACAGAGTCAGACAGCACGGTTGCCGCAGCTGCATGGTGGTCATCATCACACAGACCACCAGCACCATTGCGACGAGGCGATCCACCCATCCTCTTCACTGGACCGCGTGGCGCTGTCCGCCACGATCCATTGTCTCGCCGGCTGTGCGATCGGCGAAGTCCTTGGGATGGTCGTTGGCACGGCGCTGGGGTGGGAAAACTTGCCGACAGTGGCCCTGGCCGTGGCATTGGCGTTTACGTCCGGCTACCTCTTGACGTTACTCCCGCTGATCCAGACAGGCATGGCGTGGAGCACAGCGCTGCCACTGGCCTTTGCATCGGATACCCTGTCCATTACGACCATGGAAATCGTGGATAACGCGGCCATGCTCGTGATTCCCGGCGCCATGAATGCCGGACTTGCGGACGCCCTCTTCTGGGTCAGTCTGGCCGCCTCACTGATTCTTGCCGGTGCCGCCGCGTTTCCCGTCAATCGCTGGCTGATCGCGCGCGGACAAGGTCATGCACTGGTTCATGCGCACCATCACTGAATGGACCGCGGAGTGGGACACCGTGAACGAGACACTGCAGTTCTTGACTCAACATGGGACGGCGCTGCTCTTTGGCGTCGTGCTTGCCGAACAGCTCGGCGTGCCACTGCCGGCGATGCCGCTGTTGGTGGCCGCCGGGGCGCTCGTCGGCACGGGGCACATGAATCCGTGGACGGCGCTGGCCGCCACCGTCTTCGCGACGCTCCTTGCCGACGGCGTCTGGTACGAACTCGGGCGCCGCCGCGGCCGCCAGGTGCTGGATTGGCTCTGTCGCATCGCGCTTGAACCGAGTTCGTGCGTCCGACGGACCGAAGCGTTCTTCGCCGAGCACGGCGCACGTTCTCTCGTCCTGGCCAAATTCGTCCCTGGCTTGAGCACCATCGCCCCGCCGCTCGCGGGCGTCGTCGGGTTGGGCCTACCGCTGTTTCTCCTCTACGACGGCATCGGCGCAATGATCTGGGTCGGCTCCGGTCTGGGACTCGGGTACGCATTCAGCAATCAATTTGAAGCGGCGCTTGCCTATGCAGAACAGGTCGCGCCGACCGTCACGATCGGCATGATCGCAACTCTCATGCTGTACCTCGCTCACAAACTCCTCGTCCGTCGCCGCCAGCTCCGAGGCGTTCCGCGGCTCACGGTTGACCAAGTGAGGGCCAGGCTGACGATGGATGAGCCTCCACTGCTGATCGACGTACGGCCGAAGGAACTGCGACAAACAGAACGGGGCATTCCCGACTCGCTTTGGATGTCGCTGGACGAGATGCCCCATCGCCATCACGAACTGCCTCGGCATCGGGACCTTGTCTTGTACTGCGGGTGTCCGGCAGACGCGGCCAGCGCCGAAGGTGCCCTTTTGCTCAGGAAGAAAGGATTCACACGGGTCTGGCCGCTGGCTGGAGGAATCGAAGCCTGGCGTGCCTTCGACGGTCCGGCGCAACACACCGTCCCGTTGTCCGGTCAGACCTTACAGGTCTGCTAAACGCCTCTCGCAAAGGAGATTGCCGTGGAATTCAAGATACCGAACCCGGAACAAGCCTACTGGGGACTACGTGCAATGAAAACCGTGGCCCTGGCGGATGGAGCGCTCGACGAGTCAGAGCGTCACATGCTGGCAGGGATCCAGCGGATTTTCGGCGCCACGTACCGGCTGGACGAGCTACCTCCGATCACTCCCGAGGAGTTGGCCTGCGAGTTTCCGGATCCCCAATTGCGGCAGCAACTGGTGCAAGGTCTGGTCGTCATGTCGCTGATCGATGGGAAGGCCCGTCCCCAAGAGGCCGATTTTGTCGAGCAATTCGCACACGCGTTGGAAGTCGGCGCTCCCGAGGTGACAAATCTGCGCCATGTACTCTATCGAGAAATCCTGCAACTTCGGCTCGATCTCGTGCGCCGCTTCTGGCTCCGTCCTAAGGTGAACGAGATCTGGGACAAAGAAGGCTTTCGTGGGCTGCTCAAGTTCGCACGGGGGATGGTCGGCAAGTACGAAGATGCGGCCCTCGCGGCCCGCTACAGAGTGTTGGAGCATTATCCTCCTGGCTCCCTCGGCCGTGCCTACTGGGAGTACTGCCGCAAGAACCGGTTTGCCCTCCCCGGCGAAAAGGGCGGTGCGCCCGAACAGATTCTGTTTCACGATTGCGCGCATATTCTGTCCGACTACGGCACGACCGCTGAGGAGGAAGTGCAGGTGGCCTGCTTCAGCGCGGGATTTCAGCGGCGTGAGCCATGGATGTTTGTGTTCTTCGTGCTCTTGCAGTTCCATGTGGGCATTCGCATGACACCCATCACCGAAGCCAGAACGGGATTGTTCGACCCTGAAAAGGCACTGATCGCCATACGGCGCGGCACGGCGATGAACATTGATCTAAACGACGGCTGGGACTATTGGCCGGTCATGGGCGAGCAGGTCGAAGAACTCCGAAAACGATACAACGTTTTGCCGATTGAAGCGTTCCGTCCAACTGCTGCCTCGATTGCCGAACAGCTCGCATGACAGCGCGGAGCTTGCGACCATAAAGAGGAGCCTCGGCGCAAACAACGGTGTTGCCGTTTTTGGATTGCTTCGACCCCATGTCACGCCACTATCGCAACCTGAACAATGGGAGATGTCATGATGGACAAAGCAAGGATGACGGAGATCGCGCCCGATCACTATGTGGTTTCCATCTATGTTCCGGAGTTTAATCTCCGGTTCAACCACTTTCTGATCAAGGACGATGAACCGCTGTTGTTTCACACCGGCATGAAGCACATGTTCCCACTGGTGCGTGAGGCGGTGGCGCGAGTCGTGAATCCTTCTACTTTACGATGGATCTCCTTCAGCCATTTCGAGGCCGACGAATGCGGAGCGCTGAACGAATGGTTGGCACTAGCTCCGCACGCGAAACCGGTATGCGGTCTCGTCGGAGCGCTTGTCAGCGTGAACGACTTTTCCCTTCGTCCGGCACAGGCGCTCGCACAGGATGAACTCCTCAAGACCGGGAAATACCGTTTCCGATTCCGCCAAACGCCGCACGTCCCGCATAACTGGGAAGCGAGTCTCTTGTTCGAGGAGGTGACGCACACGTTGCTGTGCTCGGATCTGTTTACCCATGAAGGAGACGTGGGGCCGATTACGGAGTCGGATGTGGTCGAACGAGCCAAGCGATCGTTAATCGAAGGGCAGAAAGGCCCATTTGCAAACGCCTATCCATTCACGCCGTCGACTGAACCAATCCTGCACGGACTGGCCGATCTCCAACCGCAACGATTGGCGCTCATGCACGGGTCCTCGTTCGTCGGCGATGGCGAACGGGCGCTGCGCGACTTAGCGGTCGTGATGAAGGAGACGCTCGGGCAAAACATGGAGAGCGCCTAAACACAGAGTAAAGACCAATCAGGCTCCTGCACCGAGGCACGACCATGGAAGTGCACCAGCACCTGCGGCACCGGAACTCCCTCGTGATCGTTGGAAAACTATCCGGGAAGACGATCACCATACCCGACGTCAATGTCCCACCCATGCCCGCTCTGGCTCCTCCCGGCGTCATTCACAACGGAAGGCCGGCCGAACACTTCGGGGGAATCGATTCATCCAGAGGCTACCCCGATGTACGGAGTTTCAGGAGGAAGTTCGGGCTGATTATGCCGGCGACGAACACGAGCATGGAGCACGAGCTGTGGAGCATCATCTTCAAGAACCAAGGCCCAGGCGGGCTGAGAGGCGTCGGCCTTCGCACGGCCAATGTTGTCACGCCAAAACCACAATTGGAGAGCGAGCGCGACCTGATGGAATACCAGCGACAGTTTCTGAGCGGACTGAAATCCGCCGTGGACACCGCGTTGTTGGCGCAACCCCAATACATGATCATGGGCATGAGCTTGGAGCACATACTCGGAGGTCTTGATGCCATACGAGCACCTGTGGCCGAGATCGAGCATTACTCAGGCCTTTCTTGGGCCACCTGGCACAATTCCGTACAGTCGGCGCTCGGGAAGTATGGTGCGAAGAAGATCGGGCTCTTGACCCCGTTCGACAAGACAGGAAACGCCTTCGCAACTCAGATGTTCGAAGAACTGGGTTTCGAAGTCGTCTCGAGCGTGGGCTTCTCGTGCGCGAATGCCCTGCACATTGCGCATGTGCCGGACTGGGCCAAAGAAAAAGCCATCCTGGAGTTGTTGGTTACTCGCGAAAACGGCCTGGACGCCGTGGTCCAGTGCGGCACGAACATGAGCTTGATCGACGTGACGGAGAAGTTGGAGCCTATGATTGGAATTCCGATCCTGGGAATCAACGCCGTGACCTTCTGGTATGCGCTGCGGGAAAACGGGTTCGAAGGGGCCCTGATCGGCGGAGGAAGACTGTTGCGGGAATTCTAGCCGCAAGACGTTCCCCTCAGGCGGTTCGGCTCGCAGCGCACCCTGCAGCTGTCATCTGTCCCCATTCTAGACGATCCTCTTACTATCTCATTACCCCTCCTTCAGCCAGCCACGACCTCTCCTCTCTACACGGTTGATGCTCAACTGCGTTTCACCGCCTCGCCGATATTTCGGCACCTGCCGAATTGACGGCGGGCTCGCATCGGCACCTCCCCTCCCCTCATTTCAAGATTCCTCCCGCTCGAACAAAGATTTCTTCGTTTTCTTCATCGGTTACACGTTCTCGCCGACCGCAACACTCGTCTGGAACGGTCATTGCTGAAGCCTCTTGTCAGATTCACGCAGACGGAAGGCGATCAAGCAGACTCCATTGGCACAGGTAGGAGGGGCTCCGTCATGACACATCGAGGGTGGATCGGTTCAACACTCTTAATCACCATGATCCTCGCGATCGGCGTCGGGTTGGTCCTGTGGAAGTACGAATCCATTCAAGCCAGCGTCGAAGCGTCCGCCGGTCAACCGGAGCCGATGGAGTCGGTGATGGTCTCGACGGCGAAAGAGATCGAGCACCGCCAGACCACCACGTCGATCGGCACCGTCCTCGCGCTGCGCTCGATCACGCTCCGCAACGAACTCCCCGGCACCGTCCGCCAAGTCAAACTGGTCCCCGGACAAATCGTCGAGGAAGGGACGCTGCTCGTGGCGCTCGACGTGGCCGTCGAAGAAGCGGATCTCAAAGCGCAGGAAGCGCAGGCCGCCCTGGCGAAGTCAGTCCTCAACCGCCGGCACAATTTAAATCAAGAGCTGGCGACGACTCAGGAAGAAGTGGATCGCGCCCGTGCGGACCTCGATGTCGCGCTGGCCCAGATCGCGCGGACCAAGGCAATCATCGCGCGCAAGACTATCCGCGCACCGTTCAAGGCGCGGGTCGGCATCGCAGACGTGCATCCCGGACAATACCTCAACGAAGGCGCGCAGCTCACGACGTTGCAAGGCGTCGGCGACGCGGTCCACGTGGACTTCACCGTGGCGCAGCAGGTTGCCGCCAACTTGAAAGAAGGCGACGGTGTCGAGGTCTTCATGGCGGGCCAGGCTGCGCCGATCGCGGCCAAGATCCTCGCGCTGGATTCGCGGGTTGATCCGATGACCCGCAATGCCATGGTGCGCGCCAAGATCGACAACCTGGCCCAGGCCCCGGCTCCAGGCGCGTCGGTGCGTATTCAGGTGCCGGTCGGCCCGCCGCGCAAAGCCATCGCCATCCCCGTCAGCGCCTTGCGCAAGGGACCGGGCGGCGATCAAGTTTTCGTGATCCAACCGGACGAGCACGGCAAGACCCGCGCGCGTGCCAGACAGGTCGAGAGCGGCGCGATGCTCGGCGATGAGGTCGTCATCCACGCCGGCCTGTCGGCCAACGAGATGGTGGCAGCGTCCGGCTCCTTCAAGCTGCGCGACGGCGTGCTGGTCGCGATTGCCGGCGAACAGGAAAAAGAATCCCAACTGAGCTTGCTGCTGAGCAAGCACTGAACGAGCCCAGAAGACTCAACAAGGACATTCCCATGCGCTCATTCACGGACATCTTCATCAAGCATCCCGTCCTCGCGGTGGTCGTCAATCTGGTGATCGTGCTCGCCGGTTGGCGCGCGTTGACGGCCCTGCCAGTCCAGCAGTACCCCAAGCTCGAAAGCTCCTCCGTGCTCATTACCACAGTCTATTACGGTGCGAGCGCTGAGACAGTGCGCGGTTTTCTAAGCACGCCGATCGAGCGAGTCGTCTCGGCGATCGGCGGCGTCGACTACGTCGAATCCACCAGCCGCGCCGGCATCAGCACCGTCACGGTCCATCTCAAGCTGAATCATAACAGCACGGCAGCCCTGGCCGAAATCACGGCCCGACTCCAACAAGTGCGGGCGGAGTTGCCGACGGAAGCCGAGCCGCCGATCATCGAGGTGCAACGCGCCGACCGCCCCTATGCCTCGTTCTACCTCAGCTTCACCTCCAGCGAGAGGACCGTGCCGGCGGTCACGGACTGGTTGCTGCGGACACTCCAACCGCAACTGTCCACATTAGCGGGCGTGCAACGCGTCACGATCGAGGGCGGACGCCAGATCGCGATGCGCATCTGGATCGATCCCGACCGCCTTGCGGCCTTCAACCTCTCGCCCGGCGATGTACAGGGCGCGTTGCGGCGCAACAACTATCTGGCCGCGGTCGGCCGGACCAAGGGCAATGTGGTGCAGGTGAATCTGCTCGCCAATACCGATCTGCGTTCCGCCGCCGAGTTCGAGGAGCTGATCGTCGCCGACCGCGGCGGCGCCATCGTGCGCCTGAAAGACGTCGCGCGGGTCGAGCGAGGAGCCGAAGAGGCCGACATGATCGCGAAGTACAACGCGACCGAAGGCGTGTACCTCGGGATCTGGCCCGTGCCGGGCGCGAACGAGATCGAGGTCCAGCACCGGCTGCGCGACGAGATGGATCGCATCCGTCCGACGCTGCCGCCCGACATCGACATGCAGCTGGTCTGGGACGGCACGATGTTTATGCGGAATGCGCTGACGGAGATCACGAAGACGCTGTCCGAGACGATCCTGATCGTCGCCATCGTGGTGTTTCTCTTCATGGGGTCGGTCCGAACCGCATTGGTCCCGCTCGTTGCGATGCCGGTGTCGCTGGTCGGCGCGGCGATCTTCATGTTCGCGTTCGGCTTCAGCCTCAATCTGCTGACCTTGCTCGCGATCGTGCTGTCGGTCGGCCTGGTCGTCGATGACGCAATCGTCGTCGTCGAAAATGTCGAGCGGCACGTGCGCCTGGGCAGGTCCCGAATCGAGGCCGCATTGCTGGGCGCCCGCGAGCTGCTCGGGCCGATCATCGCGATGACGATCACGCTGGCGACGGTCTATGCGCCGATCGGCTTCCAAGGCGGATTGACCGGCTCGCTGTTCTTGGAATTCGCGATCACACTTGCGATCGCCGTGGTGCTGTCGGGCGTCGTGGCCATCACCCTATCACCGGTCATGAGTTCGCGGTTCGTGCATCCACAGGGCAAAGAAGGCCGATTGACGGTGCTGGTCAATCACAGCTTCGAGCTCGTCCGCCGCGCTTACGCGAGGCTGTTGGACGGCGCGTTCGCGATGCGGTGGGGGATCGTGGCCGCGGCGTTGCTCATCATGGCCATGGCCGGCCCGCTCTATCTGTTTTCGCGCCAGGAACTTGCGCCGGTGGAGGACCAGAGCCACATTAGTCTGTTCTTCGAAGCCTCGCCGGACTCGACGCTGGAGGCCAGCAACCGCGAGCACCTAAACGTCGTGCAGACCATCAGGTCGTTTCCGGAAACCAGGTTCACCTGGGGGCTGACGACGTCCTGGGGCGGCTTCGGCGGCTTGGTCGCGAAGGACTGGCACGAGCGGAGACGCTCGACCGAGGAAATGTATGGCGAGGTATTCGGGAGAGTCTCTCAGGTGCCGGGCCTGCGCGTCTTCCCGCGCTTGGACCCGCCGCTGCCGACGCCGGGCCAATATGACGTCGAGTTGGTCCTCCAGAGCGACCTGCCGATCGACCGGCTGCTCCAGACGACGGGAGCCGTCATCGCAGCCGGTTGGCAGAGCGGCATGTTCCTGTACGTGGATACCGATTTGAAGATCGACCTGCCTGAGGCCCGCGTCGTGCTGGACCGCGAACGTCTCGCCGATCTCGGACTCGACCTGGCCGGCGTCGGCCGCGAACTTGGCACCATGCTCGGCGGCGCCTACGTGAACCGGTTCAACTACTTCGACCGGAGCTACAAAGTCATTCCGCAACTCGGAGACGAGAACCGTACCACCGTCGGCCCGTTGCTCGACCTCAAGATCAAGACGCCGAGCGGCCAACTCGTGCCGGTCTCGACGTTCACGCACATCGAAACGAACACCGCGCCGCGTACGTTGAACCGGTTCCAGCAGCGCAACGCCGTCCGCATCTTCGGCGGCGTGAGACCCGGCATCACGAAAGATCAAGGGCTGCGCATCCTGGAAGAGGCGGCCGCGAGGGCGAGCAATCCCCCGGTCGTGCTCGACTATGCGGGCGAGTCGCGCCAGATCCGCCAGGAGGGAGCGGCGCTGACCGTCACGCTCGGGTTCGCGGTCGTGCTGATCTATTTAGTGCTGGCCGCGCAGTTCCAGAGCTTCCGCGATCCGTTGATCGTGCTGCTGGGTTCGGTTCCGCTCGCGATTTCCGGTGCCTTGGTGTTCAGCTTCCTGGACTTGACGACGATCAACATCTATTCGCAGGTGGGGCTGATCACGCTGGTGGGCCTCATTGCGAAGAACGGCATCCTGATCGTGGAGTTCGCCAATCAATTGCAGACTCGCGGACTCACGCGCATCGATGCCGTGCGCGAGGCGGCCTTGACCAGACTGCGGCCGGTACTCATGACCTCTGCGGCCACCGTCTTCGGGCATCTCCCGCTCGTGCTGGCAACGGGACCCGGCGCGGCCGCCCGTAACAGCATCGGCATGGTGTTGGTCACGGGGATGACGGTCGGTACGCTGTTCACGCTGTTCGTCGTGCCGGTGTTCTACTCGTTGATCGCCGCCCAGCACCAGCCGAGTGCGGCGCGCGAGGAGATTAAGGTTGCGAACGAGGACCTGTTGCTCGCCGGAGCGAAGGGATGACGGAAGCACGTTGTCTCATGTGAGAAAAGGCGTTCGTCATGCTGAAGATCACCTCGGAGAGCAGTCACGGTTCGATGCGGTTGACGCTGGAAGGCCGGCTGGCCGGCGCCTGGGTCCAGGAGCTCGAACAGTCCTGGCGCCACATGACGGCATCAGAACGAAGCGCCCTGGTGGTCGACCTCAGAAGCGTGACCTTCATTGAAGAGGCAGGGAAAGCGCTGCTGAAGGAGATGTGGCGAGCAGGAGCAGAATTGATCGCGGCCGGTTGCTGTACCAAACCCATGGTCGAACAGATCACCCGTTCCCCACAGAGCGCTGCACCTCATCGTGGAAGAAGGAAATAGAGGACGATTGCATCATGCGCCGACTCACCCTTACTCTTCTCGGAATCATGTTCCTGACTGCCTGCGCAGTCGGGCCGGACTATGATCGCCCACATCTCTCGACGCCGGACAGGTTCCGGATGGCCGAAGCGACACAGGATGCGGAATCCTTCGCCAATCTCCCCTGGTGGGAGCTATTGAAAGACGAAGAACTCCAGCGGCTGATCCGTATCGCGCTGAGCGAGAACAAAGACCTGAAGCGTGCGGTGGCGTCCGTCGAGGAATTCCAGGCCCGGCTGTTCATCGCCAAGATGGATTTCGCTCCGAAGGCCGATGTGACGGCAAGTGCTCCGTCCTTCGGACGAAAAGCCGAGTTCCTATTTCCCGGTTTCCCCAACTCGTTCAACTACTACTTGCAGGGCAATCTTTCCTGGGAACTGGACATCTGGGGCCGCATTCGCCGATCCAACGAGGCCGCACGCGGCGATCTCCTGGCGCGCGAAGAGGCCCGGCGAGCCACGGTTCTCCAGCTCGTGAGCGGTGTCGCCGAATCGTACTTCGATCTGTTGCAGTTCGATCTGCAGTTGGACGTCGCACGACGCACGCTCAAGTCCTGGGAGGATTCGGTCAAGATCGCGCAGGCGCGCGTGCGCCAGGGCGTGATCACCAAGATCGACGCAGACCAGTTCGTAGCGGAACGGGCCAATGCCGCGGCGCGTGTCGCCGAATTGGAACGGCAGAAAGTGCAAAAGGAAAATCGGCTCAGTGTGTTGCTGGGACGCAATCCCGGCCGCATCGCGAGGGGGCGATCGCTGACCGAGCAAGTGATGCCGCCGGAGGTGCCGCCCGGCCTTCCGTCGGAACTCCTTCAACGCCGCCCGGACGTGGTGCAGGCTGAACAAGTCTTGGCGGCGGCAACAGCACGTATAGGTATGGCCAAGGCGGATCGATTTCCGAAGTTGAGCATCACAGGGATTCTGGGCGTGGCGAGTCCGCAATTGTCCCGGCTCGTGTCTGACGAAACATCGTTCGGTGTCGTCGGACCAAGTATAGCCGGCCCGTTGCTGAATGCCCAGATTTTGGGATTCCAACAGGAGGCAGCAGAAGCGCAGGCGCGTGAGCAGCTCGCGCAGTACGAGCAAACGATCCTCGTCGCGTTTCGAGAAGTCGAGGATGCGTTAGTGGCGGTCAAGACGGCTCGCGACCAACGCACGGCGCAGGCTGAACAGGTGGAGGCCCTGCGGTCGGCCCTGCAACTGGCCAGCCTCCGCTATAAAGGTGGGCTCGCCAACTATCTCGATGTACTCGTGGCTCAACGCAATCTCTTCGAGGCGGAACTGGCGTTGGCCAGCACGCATCGTCTCCACCTGGTTTCAGTTGTCCAGCTCTACAAGGCGCTGGGGGGTGGATGGTCACCCCTGGATTCTGCTCAGCAGATGCCGGCAACGCCTGTACCGGAAGTCGGAAAAGGATAAGCAAGAGAGTGGCGATCTATTTCGGGAGCGTATTCTTTGGCTCGATCGTCGTCGACGGAGCACCATCAAGTCCGGATCCGGACCAAGTTGGGAACTAAGCGGCACCACGCTGGAAGGTATCCAGACAAATGTTTCCGCCGACAAAGGGTTACGAGCACACCACCGACGATGTTGCAAACCTTGGCAGGAGGAGGGGCAAGATGATGGAACTACGACCGGTTCAGACGGGCGACATTCAGACCTGCGGGAGGGTCATGTATGAGGCATTCAAAGACATCTCCCAGCGCCACAATTTTCCTCCCGATTTTCCCGACCCAGCGGCTGCAGAAGGACTGCTGAGCGACTTGTTGAATGCGCCCGCTTTCGATGCCTTTGTGGCCGAGGAAGAGGGCCGGATACTCGGCAGCATCTTTGTCTCGCGCCGTTCGCGAGTTGGCGGGATCAGCGTCCTGACCATCGATCCCAAGGTCCAAAATCGTGGCGTTGGCCGACGTTTGCTGCAGCATGGCATGGAGTTCATGGCTCAGCAGGGTCATACACGACAACAGATTATTCAAGTCGGTTATCACAATCGCTCGTTATGTCTCTACGCCAAGTCTGGCTTTATCGCCAGCGAGTTGCTCTCCAACATGACGGGCAAACCGATCAAGGTCGACGTTCCGTCGCGCACGGTGCGAAAGGCGTCCGACCGTGACGCACGCGCCTGCAACGCGCTGTGCCAAAAGGTGCATGGCTTTGATCGTGAGCACGAGGTGGCCCACGCCATCGCACGTGGGACGGCTGCCGTGGTTGAGAGCGCCGGTCGGATCACCGGCTACACGACGGGAGTTGGGTTTGTCGGCCATGGCGTGGGCGAGACGAATGAGGATCTGAAGGCATTGATCGCATCGGCCGACGGGTTTTCCGGGCCTGGCATTCTGATCCCGACCGGCAACGGGGAGCTCTTCCGATGGTGCCTTGAGAACGGGCTCAGGGTGGTGCAGCAGATGACCCTGATGGATACGCACCCTTCGGGTCCGGCCAACGGGGTCTATTGGCCGGCTGTCCTGTCTTGAACGGGGCATCGCATTCATCCCGTTCTTTGCCGGAGTTATGGCCCGCGGTTACTTACTTTCGTGACCGCCGGAGGCAAGTCGCGATACAATAAGGGTTCTTGAGTGAGATGGAGATTTCCACATCGCGGTCGGTGCAAGGTCTCGGGCTTGTAATCAGTTAGATGTCGAAAGCGGACGACTTCAAGCCGAGTTCACGCCGGCACTGCAGGAATAGGAGCAGCGCAAGCTAGAGAAGCCGAGCATCTCACGAAGGGTGGAACACGACAACGCGTCATCATTTTGCCTCGGCCTAATCTTGGAGGTGTGACATGGTCGACATCGTTCATCGCGTAGGCATTCAGGCAAGTCCAGAGAAGGTGTTTCGGGCGCTCTCGACGATTGAGGGACTAGCTCGTTGGTGGACAGAGAACACGAGAGGGGTTTCCGACGTCGGGGAAACCATTGTGTTTCAATTTCATGCTCCTGACGGCGAGATCAAAGGTGGATTTGAGCTGGAAGTGTTGAAACAAGAGCCCTTCAAGAAGGTTCAGTGGAAGTGTGAAAAGGGGCCTGAGGAATGGATCGGAACAGAAATTACCTTTGATCTAAAACAAGAGAACGATTTCACCATCGTGCTGTTCGGCCATCGCAATTGGAGAGAGTCCGTCGAGTTTACCGCCCACTGCAGTACGAAGTGGGCGGTGTTTCTGATGAGTCTCAAGGAGCTCATAGAAACCGGGACAGGCAAACCTGCTCCCAGAGATATCCAAATCGATAATTGGAATTAGCTCGACTGATCATCGACCCATGAGGGAGGCGGAAATGGTCAGCAAGATCTTCGTCAATCTTCCCGTGAAAGATCTGGATAAATCCATGACGTTCTTCAAGGCGGTCGGCTTCTCGTTCAATCCGCAGTTTACCGACAAGACCGCAGCTTGCATGGTCATGAGCGACGACATCTATGCCATGTTACTGACCCACGACAAGGTGAAGGAGTTTACAAGAAAGCCGATTGCCGACGCGCACAAGACGCTTGAGGTGCTCACGGCCGTTGCCGTCGAGAGCAAGGCAAAGGTGAACGAACTCGCGGACAAGGCGATCAAGGCCGGCGGAAAAGAGGCCTACACGCCTAAAGACTACGGTTTCATGCTCACACGGAGCTTTGAAGACCCGGACGGCCATATCTGGGAAGTGTTCTGGATGGACCCGGCGCAGGTGCAAGCAGGATAAGTTCCGGTACTGCGCGCACACTCTTACGAATTCCTCGAAGCCACTCACTACTCACTCACAAGGAGGCCCCTATGCGGATCATGTCCCTCGCAGTCACCACATTGTGTCTTATGTACACCGTCTCGCCGGTTCTGGCCAAAGATAAAAAGGCAGGCAAACAAATGGACCCGCCAGAAATGATGGAGGTGTGGAAGAAACTCGGCGCGCCCGGCGAGCCGCACAAGTTGTTCGCCAGCATCGCGGGCAGCTACACCACCCATACGAAGGAATGGATGGAGCCGGGCAAACCGCCCGTGGAATCGGACGGCACCTCCGAGTCGAGAATGTTGCTCGACGGGCGATTCCTCTTTCAGGAGTACCATGCCCAAATGATGGGGCAACCCTTCCACGGCATCGGGATCGACGGCTACGACAATCTGACAAAGAAATACGTCACCGCCTGGATCGACAGCATGGGCACAGGAATCTTCTTCATGGAAGGCACGGCGAGCGCAGACGGCAAGACGATCACCCTGCGGGGCTCGCATCCTGAGCCGGGCGGCGGCAAGATGAGCCATCGCGCCGTCTGGAAGATCACTGACAGCGATAATCAGACCTTCGAGATGTACGGCGCCCATCATAACCAGCAGGAAACGAAGTTCCTGGAGATCGTCTATACACGGAAGCCATAGCGCTTCACGAGCGAGCAGAGATGCTGCCGCGCCGGAAACCAAAGGCCGGCCGCTGCCGGATTGACGTTGTCTGTTTTCAGTTGTCAGTGGACAGTTCCGGAAACTAAACACAGAGGACTGAATACTGAGCACGTGCTACAACTTCGCGATCTGACTGACCAGCGCACGTTCGTCGGTTTCGGTCTCGACCTCGCCGTTGAGCCGCGCGTCGAGCAGCGCGTCGAGGATCTTTTTGAACTGCGGCCCTGGCTTGAGGCCCATGGCCTTGAGATCGTCCCCGGTCAAGAGCGGCTTCACGTGCTGGTGGGTGGTGAGATAGGCGGAGACATGCCGTTTGATGGAGTCCGACTTGGCTTTGGCCATGAGCAGGAGGAGCGTTTCAACGGCCACGGGCGTGAAGAGATGATAGAGCTCGGCGGCCGAGGGCGCCGGCTGCTTCCCCAGACGTCGCAGCATCGCGTCCGACGCCGCATGCCCTCGTCGCACGGCGTCTGCCTGCCGCTCCGGCACCGCCAACCGCTTGAGCGTCTCCGCCATCGCCTTGCCGGTAAGATCATCCAGCAGCGCCATCATGTGGGCCAGCCAGGGCTCGACCGGGCGCTCCAGATACAAGAGGTGATACCACTTCACGGCATCTTCGACCCGCTTGATGATCCCCACCGATCCCGGCGAGGCCTTGAGCGAGGGGTGAATGAACCGCAGCAGGTCCAGCTCGGCCAAGCGCGCCACGGTCCGGCTGGGTTCCTCCTCTGAAAAGAGCAGCATCAGCTCGTTCAAGAGCCTCGTGCCGGAGAGGCGGCGAAAGAGCTCCATCTTGGCGGCGCCCTTGATGAGCGCCAGCGTTTCCTTCGCGAGCCGGAAGCCCAATCGCTGCTCGAAACGAATCGCGCGGAACACCCGCGTGGGGTCCTCCACAAAGCTCAAGCTGTGCAAGGCGCGTATGGTCTTGTCCTTCAGATCGCGCTGACCTCCGAAGAAATCGACCAATTCGCCGAACCGGCGCTCATTGAGCGCGATCGCCATCGTATTGACGGTAAAATCCCTCCGGTAGAGGTCTTTCTTGATCGAGCTCTGCTCCACGGTCGGCAGCGCCGTCGGGTACTCGTAATATTCCGTCCTTGCGGTGGCGACATCGAGGCGAAGCCCATCCGGCGCCGTGACGACGGCTGTCCCGAAGCGCTCATGTTCCTTGGCCTGCCCCTGCACCTGAATGGCGAGAGCCTTGGCAAAGGCGATCCCGTCGCCTTCAACGACCAAATCGAGATCCAAATTCTTGACGTCGAGCAGCAGATCGCGCACAAACCCGCCGACGACGTAGGCGTGCACGCCCAGTTCATCCGCCAATCGCCCGGCCACTTCCAAGAGGATGAAGGCCCTCGCCGGCAGGTGGCTCAGCATCGTGCCCCGGAGATTCCGCCGATGGTGCTCCGCCGCCGGCAGCAGGCCCTTGGCTCGGGCGCGGGCGGCCGCCAATACATCGTCATGCAGCGTGCGCAGAACATCCGTCCGAGTGATGACGCCGACGACCGTCGACCCGCTGAGAATCGGCACAAAGCGCTGGCTGCGCTCGATCATGCGCGCTTCCACGTCGCGAAAGGCCGTCTCCGGGGCCGCCGTATAGAAGTCGGTCGACATGTACTCGTGCACGGGAACCTTGCCCAACTTGTGAAAGAGCGCCTTCTGGATGAGTTCGCGCGTGACCACGCCCAAATACCGATCACGGGCGTCCACCACCGGCATCGCGTTCACCCCGTAGGTCGTCATGCTCCGTTCGGCTTCGGACAGCGCGGCCTCGGCCCCGATCGATTTCACCGGCTTCGTCATCACGTCGCTCGCCACCACCGTCGGCCGGCGGCGCTCCGTCAGCCACTGGGTCAACCGCTCGCGCACCTCGACCAGCGTCTGCCCCTTCACCGCCGCGGAGGCCGCCACGTCATGGCCGCCTCCACCGAATTGCCGCATCAACTCGCCCATATCGAACTCCGGCCGCCGGCTCCGCCCGATGATCTCGACCTTATCCTCCATGGTCATGGCGGCCACGACGACGTCCAGCCCCTGCATCTCGGCCAGCTTGTGCACCACTTCGGCCAGGTCGCCTTTGTAGCGGTCGTACCCGCTTGAGGCGATCAACACCTTTCGCCCATCGATATAGTAGATGTCCCCCGACTGGATCAGCTCGTTCAGCAGCACGATTTGGTCGGGATCGAGAGGATGGCGAAGCGTATCCGTCACCACGCGCAGATCGGCGCCCGCCGCCAGCACGACAGCCGCGGCTTGCAGATCGCGCGGCGTCGTCGAGACGAAGGCGAGAGACCCGGTCTCTTCATAGAGTCCCAGGGCCAGGATGGTCGCCTCGAACGGGGTGATCGCGAGGTGCTGGGCCTGGAGCCGCTCGACAAGAATGGTGGTGGTCGCCCCGACCGGCTCAACGGCATAGACGGCCGGACGCAATCGAACCGGGACCTCTTCGGGGGCCGCCGCGGCCATGACCGGATGATGGTCATAGATGTGGAGTGCCACCTCCGGCCGCTTCCAGAAGTCGGCCAAGGTGCCCAGCCGTTCAGGCTCCTGCGTATCCACGAGGATGAGCCGCGTCACCGCCGCGCGATCCAGCGCAGCCTGCGCGACCAACCCCAGATCGTGCACGGCCAGGAAACTCCGCACCGCCTCCTGCGCCCCGCCCGACAGAACCAGCATGGCGTCGGGATAGAGCTTCTTCGCCGCCACCATCGACGCGAGCCCGTCGAAATCCGCGTTCACATGGGTCGTGATGAGGTCCACGGGCGCATTGTAGCAAGTTGATCGTCAACCGTTAAGCTGACCGGCTCCGTTTACGAAATCAGCCGTTCTTCGTCTAACCCTCTCGAAAGGCCTTTCGTCGCTGTGTACCTTTCATCCACAAGGAGGATGTATGCGTGTATCTGGATTGGGATTGTCACTCTTGGCGGGCGCGGTCGCCCTCATGGCGGCTTCAGCCGACCTGTCTCAAGCCGGCAGCGGACCCGGCGGGGGCGGAGAACTCCGGGCCAAGACTCGCCTGGCCGGCGCGGCCATCGGCGGCGTGGTGCCGTCCGGCCATGCCGACTATCGGGAACGCGGCAATAGCCGCCGGCTGAACGTCGAAGTCGAAGACGTGAAGCTGGCCGTGGGCAGCCTCGACGTGTTCGTCAACGCCGACCGAGTCGGCGCCATCGTTCTGGCGCCGTGCGTGCCGGGGTCGCCGCTGCTCTGCGGCGAATTGGAACTCAACACCAATGACGGTGAAGTCGTTCCCGATCTGGCTGGGAATGAGACGGTGACCGTCAAGAACGGCGCCGCCTCCATCCTGGCCGGCGCGCTGTAGGACTCCCGCCATCCGGAAGCCGCTGGAACACCCGTTCCAGCGGCTGTTCCTTTCTGGCGATCGTTCATTTACGTTTCTGACGTTCCCCCGTCTAACCACACAGAAGCGCTTCTGACAACCAACCACGCGGCACTCACAACAAGGAGGATGTCATGAACAGAAATTCATTCACGTCAACACTCATCGTAGCCCTTGCCCTCGCGATCGGCGCCCCGGTCCTGGCGCAAGTCGTCGATACGCCCCGGCAGGAAGATCGCCGTGCGGATCGCCAGCAAGATCGCCAGGCCGATCGGCAGCAGGACCGGCAGGCCGATCGCCAGATGGACCGCCAAGCGGATCGCCAGCAGGATCGCCAAGCCGATCGGCAAGCTGATCGGCAAGCCGATCGGCAGGCCGATCGGCGCGCGGATCGCGGCGGGCGCGGTCGATAAGCGTCCATCCGAACTATCCGTACCCACCCCGCCGGTGAGCCGCGCACTCAAGCCAGGCTCACCGGCTTTGTATTCTCCAATCAGAAAGGAGCGAAGCCAATGAAGACCGGATGGTGGAGTTATGGTGCGGCTGCCGTGGCGGCACGCGCTGCGACGGAGTTGTCGCACCGATCGACAGCGCACCGAGGATTCAGTCGTCTGGAAGACACAGAGGAACGGACGAGGTCGCGCATGGCTGGACGAGCCGCGGCAGACACAACAACAGATTCGATCCCTACGCCTTCACCCGCCTTCGCAGGAAGCCACGGCTAGGAGGCCGTGGAGGACTGCGGAGCGGGTGTCCGCCGAAGCCTTGGCGAAGGCGGACATACTTCGGCGGGTTCCGCCGAAGTAATCAAATGGGAGGGGCCACGGCTGTAAGGCCGTGGGGCTCCA
>FKKE01000003.1_pt2 | contig 52401 bp, 52 predicted proteins | sample 1106331 | NCBI WGS metagenome assembly FKKE01 (sample SAMEA3931202, study PRJEB13176) | freshwater metagenome | biome: Drinking water system; feature: drinking water; material: freshwater | place: China | collected 2013-02-06 | reverse complement strand
CCTCACATTCATCATCCATCTGATTGGCACGCTGGCGTATTCGGTTCGCATCGCTGGCGTCCGCACTCGGCGCATCGCGGTGTCGTTCGCGCTTTTCAACGTCTTGGTCTTGCTCTCGCGCACCTCGAACTCGTTCCAAGGGCCATTCCTGGCCAAGCGCGTCGAGGAGAATCTGGCGCACACGGTCTCACACAGCTTGCTTGCCGATTTTCGCTGGCTTCTGCTTTCGGCCACGCTGGCGACTGTGGTCGGCGCGTTTCTCATTCCCACTTTTCAGCGATTGTTCAGCGGGGCTGTGCTTCACTTCCAGATTCACCGCTCCATTTCACGCCTGTTGATTCACGGTTTCTTTCAGGGCGGCATTACGCACATCAGGGATGCCGTGCGCGTGCCCGCGCCCGCCAACGTGACGCAGTTGCACTTGGGGTATGGCGTCTCAGCCCGAGTCATCGTTCTCAACATCGTAGCGGTGGCGCTCTGGACGGTGGGCGTGTTTGCGTCACTCTACGCGGGCTATCTCAACCCGGAGCTTCGTGTCACGGCGAGCACGCTGTCATCCATCGTCAACGGCGTCGCGACCATCTTGATGTTTGTGTTCATCGACCCGCACATGTCGATGATGACGGATGACGTGGTGGAGGGTCGAGTCAGTGAGCCGTCATTTCGACAGGCCGTTGTTTGGTTGGTCGGCAGCCGAGTTGCAGGCACGCTACTCGCGCAGCTGTTGCTGATACCAGCGGCCACGTTCATTGCGTATGTGGCACAGAGACTGTGAGCCCATGCGGCCTAACCCTGCGCGGCCGCGAACTCGGCCCTCGCGCTCCGGTTGCACTCGTCGCGTCCAGTGGGCCGGGTCGTTGAGCTTGGGGCGTGAAGCAGAGAATACGAACACGTGGAGGTGATATGGACGGGACGAAGATTAAAAGTGGGCCTCATTTTACGGCCGCCGATCTCGGGCCGTTCTCCCAGTTGGACCAATACCAATACAAACATCCTGCGTTGCCGCGCGAGACCGACGGCAAGCTCTTTTTGAATAAACTGCTGGGCCTGACCAGTAGTGAGATCTCCCTCAACAAGCTGCCACCTCGAACGTCCATGCCGTTCTACCATACACACCGCCTCAACGAAGAGATTTACATTTTCCTGAAAGGCGAGGGCGAATTCCAGATTGATGGCGCGGAGGTTTTGTCCTGCAAGCAGCTCGCTTCAAAAGCTCCACCGATGACGTCAAAGCCCCTCAGCGAGTCGAGCAGGTCATTGCTAAAGTTCGCGCCTTGTCCCAAGAGCTTGGGGCCAATCCCGACGTAACGGAGGCTGTGTATCGTGCCATGATTACAGCCTTTATACATGCGGAGCTTACTGAACATGCAGCGCTTTCAAACAGCACCGCAAAGGCGACTGAAGGCCGGTTGTGAGAGAAGCACGTGCCGCTTGACCACCGCTACGTCTGCAGCACGCACTTCGTGCGCGAGCACCTTCGCGCTGGCGGTCTGTCGGAAGCGGCGACGTTCAGATATTTCTGGGCCATCATGGTGTTTGACTGGCTACAGCTCACCGCCATAGCCACCACCCCTACCCCGATCATGAGCCCATGGTCTATTACTGGATCCTGGATCACTTTTGCTATCACAATCGCAGGTCTGATCTACCTGTATGTGCGCAATGGTGGGAGTAAGGGAAAGCAGTTCCTGCACCGCTACTTCCCACTGTCGATGACGGTGGGCTGGAAGTTCGTCGCAGCGATGGTTGCGGTCATGTGGCTTGTCGAACATGCACTGACTGGCTCAACCACGGAAATCCGCGGTTGGAGTACCACTGGCGTCCTCGCCGTGCTGAACGTGGCGATGTTCTGGCGCATCGGCACGCACCTGGCGGTGCTTGCGCGGACAGCAGACGGCTAACTGGCCAGCAGCCCTACCCGTTCACGAGCATCTGCAGAGCGAAGTTCCCACGGCCTTGTCGCTCGAGGCCGGAGCTTGAGTTGGAAGCGACCACGACTCCATGAAGCTTGCCATCATTGCCGAATACGATCCGGACTTCGAGCCACACGCTCAAACCGATGCGGCGATTGCGCATTCGGCATCTGCGCTGGGTATTGATGTGCAATCCGAGTGGATCTCGACAGTGGAGGCCAAAATCACAAACCTTTCTGAATTTGATGCGATGTGGTTTGCGCCGGGGAGTCCCTACCGCAGCCTAAGCCGAACCCTCCACGCCATTCGCTTTGCTCGCGAACACGACGTCGCCACACTGGGCACGTGCGGCGGCTACCAGCACATGGTGATCGAATTTGCCAGAAACGTATTGGGACTCCATGATGCGCAGCATGCAGAATACGATCCGTATGCGTCTCGCGTGATCGTATCTCGGCTGCCTTGTTCTCTGGTTGGCCGAGAAATGGAGATCTCACTGAGCCCCGAATCAAAAACCGCCGCAGCCTATGGGACAACATCAGTGACCGAACGCTATTATTGTAATTGCGGTGTCAATCCCAACTACGTTGATCAGATTTCAAACGCTGGTTTTGAGGTGGTAGGTGTTGATGCCGAGGGCGCCTGCCGTGTGATGGAACTCGCGCCCCATCGTTTCTTTGTGGGGACCCTCTTCGTTCCGCAAGCAAGATCACGGCCTGATTGCCCGCATCCGTTGATCAACGCGTTCCTGCTCGCGGCAGCCCGATAACCAGGCGACGTACCTGCGCCGCGAAGTCGGGGGTTCGGCAAAGAGAGTAGGATGAGGGATTGAGACCCGACTCATGGAGATTCGATGAATCCGCCACGCGCGGCGCCTGCAACGAGGCTTTTATGAAGTACATCGCGGCCGCGATTCAAGATCCGGCCCCCCGCATGTCCGCATGTGTCAAGCAGTCGATCGGCACTGTATAGTGGGAGAAGGACTCCAACACCGGATTCGATGGTGATGGCATGATGGGAGGGGAGATGACGACACCGAGGTATCCCAGAAGTCCGAAAGTGCTGCTGGGCGGGATGGCTCATCTTGCGCGACTGATTGACAAGGTTCGCTTGCGACACGCCGGCGCCATTCCCGACTACACCTACCTGACGGGTGGGTTTGATCGGGCGCTGATCGAATTTCTCCGGATCGATGCGGCCGCCTTCGAGCAGTGTGTACTGGCCGGTGGGACGGACGAGGAGGTTCTGGAATGGACTCGGCAGCATGGGCGTTCCCTCCGGGACGCGGAGGCACGGCTGTGGACGAGGCACGTGCTCAGGGCGAAACCGGAGGATCCCGTCACGGCGCAGCGGTTTCGTGCTCTCCTGGCCGAAATCGCGGCGAGGCGCCACGTCCCGCTCGATTCCCTTCCCCCGGTGACCACATGGGTCGATGGCATCGACCTGGATGAAGGGCGACTCTAGAAACGGTCTCAGAGAGTTGGTGTGTAATCGTTTGGCGTGCCTGCTCTGAGGGGCCTGGCCCGGAACGAGTAGGGTGATCGCAGCGCATTCTTTCGTTGACGACCACCCAACGGCAGGTGAGATTCTTCACCCATGGTGCTTCTGTGAGCGTGGTGTGGGCATCCAGCTGAGCCTATGAAGTATTGCCCTCAATGCGGGAGCGGGCTTGAACTCAGAGCCATTGATGGTGTGGAACGGCTGGCTTGTCCGTGCAAGACGTGTGGCTTCGTATATTGGGACTATCCGGTTCCCGTGGTGGCAGCGCTGGTTTCGTACCGAGACTGCTACGTTCTTGCCCGACATGCCGGCTGGCCCACCGGTCTGTTCTCCCTGATTACGGGCTACCTTGAACGCAACGAAACTCCGGAACAAGCGGTGGTTCGCGAGGTCAGAGAAGAGTTGGGCCTCAGGGGCCGGGTCACGCGCCACATCGGCAACTACCCCTTCCTGAGGAAGAATCAACTCCTGCTTGCGTACGAAGTCGTCGGGTCAGGAACGCTGGCCGTGAACCATGAGTTGGTTGAACTCAAACAATTGTTGCCCGAAGAGCTCGCTCGTTATGATTTTGGTCCTCTGTCGCTCACACAGGCCATCGTGACGGACTGGTGCGCGTTCAAAACACGATCTGCATAGAGAGCGCCCCGAGTTGTGCAAGAGGGTTAGGAGTAATGGCTTCGAGGCACAGGGGCCGTTGCGTCGCCTAATCGTGCAACACGCTTCACTATGATCGCTGAAAGAGTGTCTCACCTACCGCTGCGATAGAGCCGCCTGGTGCCCAGACGGTCCACCTCCCGAGAGACGTTCGCCACCTGGATATGCATGGAACGTTTCGGGGAGGCGAGGATCGCCGACCATGAAGGGGGAAGAGCGGGAGGTCCGCAGGAAGAACCGCCCACGCCGTTCCAGAACCCTGCTCGCTTGATACAGATCCCGTTTCCTCCTAGACTGTCTGTCCAGGAGTCACCGCGCTACGCATGCGATGCGGCGCGGCTGATGCCGGACCTCAAGCACACGCGCGAACCCCACCACCCGCCGGCTCTGGTATTTGGATGACGCCGTCGCGCTGAGAGGGTCGAAATGCCCGCGGTACCGATCAAGGGCTCCTTGTCCGTCGTCACCGGTGCCTCCAGCGGGATCGGCGAAGCCACGGCCCGTCTGCTTGCCGCCCGCGGTAGCCACGTGGTGCTGCTCGCGCGCACCTCCCAACGGCTGAACGCCATCGCCGAGGACATCCGCCGAAGCGGCGGGCAGGCAGACACCTACGCCGTGGACCTGTCTGATTCGGGAGCCCTGGCGGACACCGCGGCGCGCGTGGTGGCGATCCATGGGAACCCAGGTATCCTGATCAACAACGCGGGCGCGGGTCGGTGGCTCCCGATACGGGACACCTCGGCCGCCGAAGCGGCGCAGATGATCGCAGTACCCTACCTGGCGGCGTTCAACCTCACGCGCGAGTTGTTGCCGGGCATGCTGGCGCGGCGTGCCGGTCACATCGTCAACGTCACGTCCGTCGCCGCACGCCTGGCCTGGCCCGGAGCTGTGGCTTACGCCTCGGCACGGGCCGCCATGGAAGGATTCACGAACGCCCTGCGGGCCGACCTGTACGGTTCCGGCTTGTCGGTGACGCTCGCCATGTTCGGGACGGTGGAAACCCCGTTTTGGGAACACAACCCCGGAAGCCGCGAGCGGCTCCCGAAGCAGGCAGCTGGGATTCGCCCTCTCCGTTCGGAGGAGGCGGCAGTGGCGATCACGTCGAGCATCGAAACGGGGCGGCGCACAATCGTGGCCCCGCTGTGTTTCGATGGCTCTTCCTCCTCAACAACCTGTTCCCCGAACGAACCGAGACCGCCATATGCGCGCGGTCTTGAGCAGCGTGCGTACTGTTTCGCGAGAGAGGTGCTCGCGCGTGTCTCATGCCTGACCGTGAGATGGATACTTCGGCATGATCAGCCTGCTCCCCAGTCCCTGGAATGGGCGTTATCTGGCCTCACGGACCGACTGGGTGCCCCGCCGAGGGCGGACCTGCCCGCACGCTGGTAGATGTGGTAGAGCAGCCGATTTCCATACTGCGACTGCGGGCTTCCGCCGAAAAACGATTAGATTCATGATGGCGTCAGGCCCACGCGCGCCCCCTCCAGGGATGACCAGGACCGATCAGACATGGTCCCCTGACCAGGCGCTTCCATTTACTCAGGGCGATCCCGCGCAAACCCTGGACCCCCAACGCCGCATATCCGCGCTTGGGGTGACGCACCCACCGAAGCGGCGCGTTGTGCCTCCGTGGGTGCTTGGCTCGCTCTGCTTGACAGTCCCGTTGACGCCGCGCTAGTTGTCTGCCGTGTACTCCTTCGGCACACGAGGTATGCTCACTGATTGCGAACCCTGCCGGTAGCGGACCTTCGACGGATAGCCGCCAACATGCCACTCGACAGGAGGCGTTTCGCCATATGATACTCGAAGTTGCCCCCCTCACAATTCGACCGGGCCAAGCGGCTGCCTTTGAAAACGCATTCCGAGAGGCCCAAACCATTTTGGCCGCTATGCCGGGGTACCTTTCCCACGAACTCCAGCGCTGCCTGGATCGACCGGACGAGTATGTGCTGCTTGTCCGGTGGCGTACCCGTGAAGACCATGAGGTGGGGTTTCGACAATCGAGGCCCTATCAGATGTGGAAGGCGCTCCTGCACCATTTCTACGAACCGATGCCGACCGTTTCGTACTATGGCCAGGTGGCGGGGACGCCGAACGGCTTGCCTGGATAGGCGCCGGGTGGGCCTGGCCAGCCATAGGTCCCCCTCTTCCCGCCTGATCCTTGACCTCGTGAGTGAACCCTGCCTCGTGTGGCAGGCAGGGGAGAGACAGCGCGCGTCAGGTTGCCATCGGAAAGACCACACCCACCCCCATGAGATCCATGACGATTCGACCTGAACGACCGGACGATCGCGCCGCCATTCGAGCCGTCCTCCAGGCTGCCTTCCCGACTTCGGCCGAGGCGGATCTCGTCGACATCCTGCGCGACCACCCTCCCCCGATGCTGTCGCTCGTGGCAGAGGTAGAATCCGTGGTGCTCGGTTATCTCCTGTTTTCACCGGTGACCATGGAGGGCCATCCGACGTTGCGTCTCATGGGGCTCGGCCCGTTGGCCGTCCTGCCCGCCTCCCAGAACAAGGGCGTGGGGACCGCTCTCGTCCAGGCCGGACTGGCACAGAGCCGAGCGCGCGGGGACCGCGCGGTGGTTGTGCTCGGACACCCGCGCTACTACCCGCGTTTCGGGTTTCAACCGTCCGATCGCTTCGGTATCCGCTCTGAATTCGACGTGCCGGCTGAGGTCTTCATGGTCGTGGAGCTGGTGCCGGGCTCGTTGCCAGCCACTGGCGGACTCGTCCGCTACCACGCGGCCTTCAACACCTTCGCTGCCCGGGCGGAACCGCGCTCGGCCTGATGGCATGAATGCCGCCACCCGACTCGGCTAACCCGACCCCGTTCGTGATTCACCATCCCCACACTGCCTTGACAGGCGTATTCTGAAGGCCGATAACGGAATTCCGCAGGGGCCGAGACGACACAATACTATACTGCGGCAAGCCTGGACGGCTTCATTGCCACAGAGGATGATTCGCTCGATTGGCTGTTCTCGCTCGGGGACATCAACGACACCAGCTATCCCCAGTTCATCCGCGAGGTGGGTGCGTTGGCGATGGGATCGGCCACCTACGAATGGATGCTCCGTCATGCGGACACGGTCTCTGCCGCTACTGGCACCCCATGGCCCTATACGCAACCGACACGGGTCTTCACAACCCGGTCACTGCCCACGATCCCAGGCGCCCATCTGATTTTCGTGCAGGGCGACGTGCGGCCGATCCACAAGGCCATGCGTGCCGCCGCGGGGCCGAACACCATCTGGGTGGTGGGTGGCGGCGATTTGGCTGGCCAGTTCTATGACGCGGGGCTCCTGAGCGACATCATCGTCCAAGTCGGCTCGGTCACGTTAGGACAGGGGAAACCCCTGTTCCCCCGTCGTCTCACCAGTCCACCTTTGGCACTCGTTTCGGTCAGACAGATTGGCACAGGCTTCGCGGAGCTGCGGTATGAAGTTCCCTCCCGCCCCCACTCGGGCGCCTTGTAGACGCCTGGAACCGACAGACGTTGCCCTCCTTGTCGGCTCGTTGTGGCCGTTTCCGTTGCATAGCCAGTCGGCCTGCGGCCATTCTTGACAGCGTTGCCTCCTCGCGGCTAGCTTCACAAGGTAGATTCTGTGGAAAGGATGCGCGCTCACGAGGCGGACTCCCGTCGAAGGATGCCGGCGCACCGCGGTTCGTTCACCCAGGTGGGGGCTGCATGAACGTCGCTGTTTTCAGCACCAAACCCTACGACCGGCAATTCCTCCAACGCGCCAACACGCCGGTTCAGCATGAGCTGGTCTATTTCGAGACGCGCCTGACCCTTGCCACCGTCGCGCTGGCCCAGGGGTTTCCCGCCGTCTGCGTATTCGTGAACGACGTGCTGGATGCCCCGACGCTCGGGGCACTGGCCGCCGGCGGCACCAGGGTCGTGGCCCTCCGTTGCGCCGGATTCAACAACGTCGACCTCGCGGCGGCCCAGGCGAACGGCATGGTCGTCGTGCGCGTGCCCGCCTATTCACCCCACGCCGTGGCTGAACATACACTGGCGCTGATCCTGACGCTCAACCGCCAGATCCATCGGGCCTATTCACGGGTACGGGAAGGCAACTTCGCGCTGGACGGCCTGTTGGGCTTCGACCTGCACGGCTTGACGGCTGGCATCGTCGGCACGGGGAAGATCGGCTTCCAGGTGGCCACGCTCCTGCACGGCTTCGGTTGTCAGCTGCTCGCGCACGACCTGAACCCGCATCCGGACCACGCCCGGCTGGCGATCCGGTACGTGCCCCTGAACGAGCTGCTGGCCGCGTCGGACGTCATCACGCTGCACTGCCCGCTGACGCCGCAGACCTATCATTTGATCGACGATACGGCGGTCCAGATGATGAAACCCGGCGTGATGCTGATCAACACCAGCCGCGGGGCGCTGATCGACACGGGCCCGGTCATTGCCGGGTTGAAGACCGGCCGGATCGGCTACCTGGGACTCGACGTCTACGAGGAGGAAGGCGATCTGTTTTTCGAAGACCTTTCAAACCGGGTGCTCCAAGACGATGTGTTTGCTCGCTTACTCACGTTCCCCAATGTGGTCATCACCGGACACCAGGCGTTTTTCACTCGGGAGGCCCTCACCCAAATCGCGGCCACCACATTGGCCAATCTGACCGAATGGGAACGGATAGGCACGTGCCGCCACCGTGTCGGCAGCTGAGGAAAACCGCATGACACGGCCCTGCTGGCGGCCATGCCTGATGCCCACTCCTGCGCCACGGTCGTGGTGGCGTGGAGTCCGGGTGTGGTTCTGCGTCGCCATCCTGTCCTTGGCCACCGACACCAGTTCCACAGCCTCCGGCGAGCTCCTCCCTACCCTTTCCCCAGCCCCCCAGCGGGACGCGTGGTGGATGGCTCGCCATGAGCGTATCCTGGCAGACGTTCGACACCGCCAGATCGACCTCGTCTTCATCGGCGATTCGATCACACAGGGATGGGAGGATGCCGGGCGGCGGGTGTGGGAGGAGTACTATGGAACGCGGCACGCGCTGAACCTGGGATGTAACAGCGATGGCACGGAGCACGTGCTCTGGCGGCTCGCACACGGGGAGCTGGACGGCCTCGCGCCGCGGGTGACCGTGGTGTTGATCGGGACGAACAACATCGGCATCGCCGTCCGGACGGAGCGAGCCCCTGGCCCTGAGCCTTCGGCTAGGGCTTCTTGTTTTTCTTGTCTTTGGGGTTGTCGGCAAACAACAACCAGGCCAACACGAGAAATCCAATGGCCACACCGGTGATCGCGATCCACGTGCCGAGTTTTTCCATGGCCGTTGAACTCCTATGCCTGTTGTAGATGCTGCACAAGGGCCGGGGCGAGGCGTTTCACCTTGCCCTGAAGATCCGTGGCCGCCAGCTTGGCGCGACCTTCCACCACCACACGCCCGCTCGCTTTCTCTCGAATCACATGCGTGAAGGTCAGACTCGCGCGGGTCACTTCGGCGAGTGTCGTCTCCACGGAGAGGAGGTTGCCATATCGCGCCGGCGAGCGACAGTCTAGTTCGGCCCGCACCACGACGAACTGCGTCCCTTCCTGGATCTGCTGTTCCACCGAGATGCCTCGTGCCTCGAGGCAGTGCGTCCGCGCTCGTTCAAAGTACCTCAGATAATTGGCGTAATAGACGACGCCACCGCAATCCGTATCTTCATAGTAGATCCGGATGTCCATCACGTGCACCCCGGTCATGGCTCAGACCTCCAGGACGGGGAAGACCGGCCATGCGTGTTCGCCCACGCCCACGATTTTGAGAACCGTCTCCCGCAGTTGCTGGGCGCGCTCCGGCTTCAGCGAGTCACTCCCGTGGCCCAACACCGCACGATCAGCGGCATCCAGCAGCGGCTTCAGTTTCGGCCATTGCGCGAGGAACACGGCGCCGCTGTCATCCCCCTGCTCGGCCAGTACTTGGAACTGGGCCTGGAGTGGCAGGACATATTTTCCGTCGATATCATTCACGTACCGCGTCCGGCATACCTCCCGCATCCGCTCGGGAAGCTGATCGACCATCACATCCCATGCCTTGATGCGGTACCGCTTGTAGAGCTGCCACTGCGCGGCATTCTCCAACGCGCGCAGCACGGCGCGCACGGCCACTTCCGGATCCCGCTGGACTGTCAACAGCCGCGCGGCATGGCCGAGGAGATCGAGGGTCAGCAGCTCCTTCACCTCCTGAGGATCCAACGCGATCCGCTCCAGAAAACCCACGTGCCCCTTCAGCACCGGCAGCAGCGGCTTCAGGCCTGGCGGTCCGCCCCAGAGCAAGGACATTTCGAGCGACTTGGTGGCCATCTTCAGCTTGTCCCAGGCCTGCCGATGCTGCAACCGGCTCCACAGCCCATACCCCTCGGCCACCGCCGCCATTGCATGGTACAGCGGCTTCTGTCCCCCACTAACGCGCGATTCCAGACCGCGAAACACGGAGGTCGCCCCGTGGTATTCCCCCTGATTGAACAGCTGGGAGGCCTCGCGACGTGTCGTAGCCGCCGCGTCGTCCCATAGATTGCCCTGGACGACTTGGCACGACGCCTCAGACCCGCCCGGAGTGGCGCCGGATGATCCCTCCGTGCCCCGACCCATCACTTGGATGAACTTGGCACTCTTCTCCATCCCAACGAGCGTCAAGGCCCCCGCCATCGCCGGTGTGGCATCCCCCAGCCCCAACACCAATTCACCCGCCTGAATCTCCCAGGCCTGCAGGATCGGGGGGAGTTGCTGCGCCAACGTTCGATGAGACGCCAACAGATCGTGGGGATCCGATGTGAGGACCCAGTCCCAGCGGCGTGGGAGCTGGGACAGGTGCGGTTGAATGTCCTGTTCGATAATCGTCCGACTGGATTCGGGCGCGAAGAAGCACAGCAGTTCCGGCTGTAGGCGATTGATCAGCTGGACGATCGGCTGCGTGTCGCCAACCATCGCGCACAAGAAGGCTTTGATGGGTGAGTCGCCCGGCATCGCGCGCGGGATGATACCATCGGACTCGTGGCGAGCCAATAGGCACGGGGGTGGGAGAAAAGCCGTCGAGTTCTTGACCCCCTCGCCTATTGCGTCTAGACTTTCTTCCAACGTCACGCTGGACGAGGTTGTTCGTTCCCCTTCCGTGACGTAACACACATCCCCGCGTCAGAGGTGCCGATGGTCTGGTGGTATTGGATGGTTCTTGGGCTCATCCTGATGGGGCTCGAACTGGCCACTCCCGGAGGCTTCTACCTGTTCTTCTTCGGCCTCTCAGCACTCCTGGTTGGCGCCGCAAGCGGCCTCGGCCTTCTCCTGCCGGACTGGACCCAATGGTTGCTCTTTTCTCTGATCGCCGTCCTGTCCCTTCTGGTGTTCCGTGGCCCCCTCGCCCGGGCCATGAAGCGGCCGGACGGTCAGCCCGAGGTTGACAGTCTGGTCGGCGAGCAGGCTGTGGTGCTGCACCCCATGGCTGTGGGCGCCATGGGCAAGGTCGAGCTGCGCGGGAGCGCATGGAATGCCTGTAACGCCGGCCCCAGCGTGCTGACCAAGGACCAACGCTGCCGCGTGGATCGCGTGGCTGGGCTCACCCTCTGGGTGACCGCGACCTAGTCAAGGACCGCTCCGATGGAGGACTCTGCTATGTCTGGTGGGCTCTTTGTCATGCTGCTGCTGGCCGCATTGGTGTTGCTCACCATCGGGAAGACGGCACGAGTCGTTCCTCAACAAAGCGCCTATGTGGTGGAGCGACTCGGGAAATATCACAAGACGCTCAACGCCGGCTTCCACATTCTCGTCCCGTTCGTCGACGCCGTCTGTTACAAGCACTCGCTCAAAGAAACGGCCATCGATATTCCCGAGCAGGTCTGCATCACCCGCGACAACGTGCAGGTGGGAGTCGACGGCGTGCTCTACCTCAAAGTCCTGAATCCGGAACGCGCGTCCTACGGCATCGCCGATTACCAATTTGCGCTGACACAGCTGGCCCAAACCACGCTACGGAGCGAAATCGGCAAGATCGACCTCGACCGTACCTTCGAGGAGCGCACGAACATCAACGTGCAGGTGGTCAATGAACTCGACAAAGCGTCGGAGCCATGGGGTGTCAAGGTGCTCCGCTACGAAATCAAGAACATCACGCCCCCGCGCGACGTGCTCAACGCCATGGAAAAGCAGATGCGCGCAGAACGGGAGAAGCGTGCCGTCATCTTGACCTCGGAAGGGCAGCGTGACGCGGCCATCAACGAAGCGGAAGGTCAGAAGCAGCAGGTGATCAAAGCGTCCGAGGCCAAAAAGCAGCAACAGATCAACGAAGCGGAAGGCGCCGCCCAAGCGATCACCGCCCTGGCCATTGCCACGGCCGAAGGTCTGCGTAAAGTCGCTGATGCGCTCCAAGTCCCCGGCGGGCACGAAGCGGTGCAGTTGCGCGTCGCGGAGCAATATATCAGCAAGTTCGGCGAACTGGCCCGCACGACCAATACGCTCGTGCTTCCGGCTTCCGTCTCCGACGTGGGCGCGATGCTGGCGCTGGCGATGAACGTCATGGGGAAAAAGCCTGGCTCGGGCCTGCCGACTCAATCGTAGCGTTTGACAGCCCCCGACCCCTCTCCTAGAATGCCGCGCATGAAAGAGCGGGCCCTTCGTGCCTTCGAGGACAGTGCGGACGTGAAACGCCGGTTCGTGCAGGAGTATGCCGATCGGATCGTGTCGCTGGCCCACCTCCTGGCGCAACAGTTCCGCGCAGGCCACAAGGTGCTGTTCTTCGGCAATGGCGGTAGCGCGACGGACGCCTCCCATCTCGCGGCCGAATTCGTGGGACGCTACCATCGGGATCGTCGGGCCCTCCCCGCGCTGGCGCTGGGATCTGATTCGGCCGCCGTCACCTGTATCGCCAACGATTACGGCTACGAAGACGTCTTCGCGCGTCAAATCCTCGCGCACGGCCGTGTCGGAGATGTGGCTATCGGAATCAGCACCAGCGGGAAGTCGCCCAATGTGCTGAAGGGATTGGTTGCGGCCCGGGAAGCCGGCCTCACGACGGTAGGTTGGACCGGACACCAGGGCGGGATGATGCCATCGCTCGTCCATCACTGCTTCATCGTCCCCTCCACCGTCACCGCTCGCATCCAGGAGAGCCATATCACGCTGGGCCATGTGCTGTGTGAGTTGATTGAGGAAGACCTCTTTGCGAATTCGTCACCGTAAGCGCGCCACTCGCCGCCCGACTCCCGTCCAGCCGATCGACGTGTCCCGGCTCAAGACCTATCCATTGAGCCGACGGCATAGCAAAGTTCGCATGTCCGATTTTGCGGACCCATGGCGTCCCGGTGGGCGCCTCACCCGGTTTCTCGATTCGCTCCCCAACATTTTGGCGGCACAGACACTTCGGAACGTCGCCGAGACCATGGCCGCCGCACATCGAGCGGGTCGCCCGATCATCCTGGGCATGGGTGCGCATCCCATCAAGGTCGGCCTGAGCCCGATCGTCATTGACCTGATGGAGCGCGGCATCATTACCGCCGTCGCCACCAACGGCGCGGGCATTATCCACGATTTTGAAATCGCCCTGTTGGGGCAAACCTCAGAGGATGTGGAGGCGGAGATCGATTCCGGCCGCTTCGGGATGGCGGACGAGACCGGCCGCATTCTCAACGGGGCCATCGTGGCCGGGAATCAACGTGGCCTTGGACTTGGGGCCTCGGTCGGACAGCATGTGCTCGACCATCGGCGTCAGTTTCCGCATGCCTCGTTGAGTATCCTGGCCGCCGGCGCGAGACTAGGCGTACCCGTCACCGTTCACGTGGCGATCGGGACCGATATCATCCATATGCATCCCTCCGCGGACGGCGCGGCCATCGGCGCCGGTTCGTTGACCGATTTCCGAACATTGGCGGCGGTCGTCTCCCACATGGAGGGCGGGGTCTACCTCAACTTAGGCTCGGCTGTCATTTTGCCGGAGGTCTTTCTCAAAACCGTGACGCTCGGACGTAATTTAGGCCATACATTGAGCAAGATCACCACCGTCAATATGGACTTTTTACCCCATTATCGCCCCTTGACCAATGTCGTGAGGCGCCCGACCCAGAAGGGCGGGCGCGGCTATTCCCTGATCGGCCATCACGAGCTGATGTTTCCCCTGCTCGCCGCCGCGGTTCGGGAAGCGCTCTCAGCCCATCGCCGGTCACGAAAAAAGGCCGCCGCGGTCAGATAAGCGACCGACGGCGGCCTCTGTTTCCACCTACCCGAGTCACCCTACGGGCGCTGTGTCACAAACACGTCGGCTTTCCCATTGGTATCTCCATCCTCGAGGTTGTTCGCCTCCGAGGTGAAGGAGACGAATCGCCCATCCGCGCTCACGGAGGGAGTATGGCTGTGTCCGCCCACAGCCTCCGCTCCCGTCCCGCTCACCGACGCCCGCTTGAGCACCCCCGTCTGCAGGTCGACCACGAACACATCCGTCGCACCGTTCGTATCGCCCCCTCCATCCAGCAACGTGCTGGCCTCGGATTCAAAGACCACGTAACGGCCATCCCCATTCATGACGGGCACGCGGCTGTCCCCGTTGCCCTCCACGCCGGTCCCCGAGATGGAAATTCTCCGCATCGTCGGCGCAGGTGACTGCCAATCCACGACAAAAATATCTGCGAATCCGTTCGTATCGTTGGGCACGAGATTATCGGCCACGGACCAGAATGCGACCCATTTTCCGTCCCGGCTGATGGAAGGCGTCAAGCTGTTCCAGTTTCCGGGAGTACCCGCCGCGTTCTTCGAAACCAGCACCGTGATCCCCGTCGCCCGATCGTGGACAAAAATATCGGAGGCTCCGTTGGCATCGTTCCCCGGCCCGACCAAGTTTGAAGCAGTCGATTCAAATACCACGTAACGCCCGTCCGCGCTGATCCCAGGGTTTCCACTCCCACCATTCGCCTCCGACCCACCAAGGCCCAGGGATACGCGCTCCGTCACGCCCGAAATCCGGTCATGGAGGAAGATATCGGCCACTCCGTTCGTGTCGTTTGGAACAAGATTCGTAAACGTCGACCCAAACACAACACGCTGCCCCTCTGCATCCAGCCCAGGATCGAAGCTGGTACAAGGAAACCCTGCCGCCGGCGGTGTGGCACAGGTTCCTTCCACTCCCGAGAGCGACGCCACGGACACGCGTGTCGTCTCATGTGAAACTCGGTCATGGACAAAGATATCCCCGCCTCCACCCCCCGGAGCCCCTGCATTGGTGTCATTGGACACGAGATTGCTCGCGAACGAGTGATAGGCAATGATCCTTCCGTTTCCACTGATCGTTCCTACGACGGAGGCGTCATTTCCTTCCCCGCCGTTCGTTGCCACGGACACACGCACAATGTCACCGGTGTGGCGATCGTGGAGAAACACGTCCCTCTTCGCATTCGTGTCATTGGGAACCAGATTGCCGGCATTGGACTGGAACACAACGAATCGCCCATCCCCACTCAGTGCCGACTCGCCGCCATAGGTCGGATAGATCCCGCTAGGACCATCACTCTTGGTGCTGGAGTGTCCGGCAGAGATCGCGGTGGTCTTGGGTCGAACCGTCAAGGTCAGTGTCCGGGAGTCATTTCCTGCATTGTTGGTCGCGGCAACCGTGATGAGGCGACTGCCTGGTTCGGTGGGTATGCCCTCAATGGTCCCTGCCTCCGAAAACCTCAGCCCGGGGGGCAACGACCCGGCGGCAAGGGCCCAGCGGATGTCGGGAGTCCCCGTTGCCGATAGCGCGGCCGAATACGAGAGCGTTTGATCGGCAATTGGAAGTGCCGTCGTGCTGATTCCCGGCGCAATCGCTCCCGGTGCTCCGGCGCCATTGCTGCCATTGCACCCACTCAGTAGCAAGAGGCCCACTATTGCCCCTCTGTGCACACACCGTACCCTGTCCCTATTGATGTTCATTGTTCCCCTCCCGTGATCCACTTGCGGAAGTGGTCGTCCGACATGGTCATAGACCCACTCTCCTATGAAGCCCCGCGGGCGTCTATTCCCAAAGAAGTAGCGTGAGGGCCCCCAAAAAGGGTCGTGCCAGCCGTGTTCGGCAGCTTGGCGAGCAACAGTCATCGGAAGGGGGAGGAAAGCCGTCCAGCACGGTCTTGCCTAGGATGGGCGCAGTTGACCCTGAAAATAATCGCGCGCTCTGGTGGAGCGGCAGGAAGGGAAACTCCCCTCACCACGGATGCAGAAACGGAACAAAAAAGCCGGCACGGTCTTTCAACCGTGCCGGCCCTTTACTACTAGGTCCGACTCTTACTGCCGACGAGTCACGAAGGCATCACGGACGGCATTCGTGTCACCGTCCACGAGAGTAGTGGCATCGGAGTAATACGCCACCATTCCCCCATCCTCCGTAATCGCAGGCCGACGGCTGAGTTGATCGCCCTGAACACTCCCCCCGCCGGTAATGAACTTATTCGAAATCCGCTTGCTTCCAACCCCACGCTGCAACAAGTAGATGTCACTCGCTCCATTGGTGTCAACGCTGGTCACATCCAGATTGGTCGCCTCGGATTCATAGGCCACATACTTGCCATCACGGCTGATGACCGGGGAATCGCTGTTGCCATCTCCACCGGCAAACGGCGCCACCGACGCAACCGACACACGGGAAACTGACGGTGTGACAGCAGAGACATTGGTCGCAACGAAGATTTGTTGCTGGGCTCCTCCGCTCCCCCAATCACTGGCAAGAGAGGCAAATGCCACGACTGTCCCATCTCCATTGATCGAGGGGTTGAAGCTGGACCCATTGGCCTCCCCCCCACCCGGTGCCACCGAGACTTTCTTAAGCGTAGGCGGTGCCGTCGTCAAATTTGCCAGGAACACGTCACTCACTGTGCCGCCATCAAACCCCTTCGATGCAAACACCAGGAAATTTCCGTCCGCGCTGATGGCCGGGCTTCCCGTTTCAGAGCCCGCACCCGCGCCTGCACTTACGCGAGTCAGAACAGGCGATCCGCTCCGGAGGTTCAGGACATAGATATCCGCTTCCGTATCGTTGTCGGCCAGTTCAAGGCTGGCCAGCGAGCCAAACGCGATGACTTTTCCATCCGCGCTAATGGAAGGATCGAAACTGTTGCACGTTTCACCATCCGGCACGCCAGCGGGGCACAAACCTTCCGCCTTCGCCACGCCTTGCGACACACGGATGGTCGTCTTCGTCGCACGATTGCGCAAGAAGACATCACGCGAGTTATTGGTATCGTTCGAGCCGTTGGTGCTCGCATTGACCAGATTGGACGCCCAAGAATCCCAGGCCACGAAGTTCCCATCGTCGCTGACCACGGCCACCACACTGTCGTCGTTCCCCAAGCTCCCGTCTGTCGCCACGGAAATCAGTTCGGTCTTCCCCGTCTGCCGGTCATGGAGGTACACCTGATGCTTCCCGTTGGTGGTCTGTCCAGGAATGATATTGGAGGCCGCCGAATCAAACACGACATACCGGCCAGTGTTGTTCACACCAGGGTCACTACTCCGCACACGACCGTTCCGGAAGACATCCCCACTGCCCCCTCCCGTGGCTTGTGCCAATGTTTCACTCACCACGGACACGCGACTGGTGACGCCGCGCACCACAAATCGAATATTGTCCTTTGTGACCGTTCCCCCAGGCCCCGTGACCTTGAGCGAGAGATTCTTCTCGGCTTCAGCGGTCGCGGTCCCCGCCAGCTCACCCCCATCGGACAGGGTCAGCCCGGTAGGCAGAGGGCCGCCTCCCACCACTTCCCATTTGAAAGGACCACTGCCACCTGCAGCCAGTTGATTGGTGTAGGGCAGCCCCACATCAGCCGTCGTAATCTGAGTGAAGTCAATCGAGGGAGGGACAGGCGCGCTATCACCGCCGCCACCGCACGCTGCCAACATCGCTATTCCAGCTATGGCAGCCAGCTGTTGAAACACCAGGCGAACTTTCGTACTTTGCATGAGCCCCTCCTCTAATTTTTCCGAATCTGCCTTACAACTTCCGTTCCGCTTGGAGAGCTTGGACCACAGGGCACAATCACCCATTGAATTGTGCCTAGATTCCTATAGAATCCGGGCTGGATCAACCCCCTCGTATCGCGCAGCCTCCCTCTTCTGAGGGGGAGAGCGAGGGAGCTTATCTTGTATGAGTGCAGGGAATAGCCTACAAAAACCAGCAGCGGCTCACTCTACCAAGCCCCCACGTCAAATGACTCCCTTTTCGATCCCCTTCGAAACCCGCGATATCTTGCTGATTCAGCAGTCCCTGAACCATCAATTCTTCGGAGGCCGATTGGGCCAGATCCCCATTCAATGGAGTTGCCGAATGACCTCCTCGTTGGGGGTATTCGTCGTCCAGAGGAGCCGTTCAGGCAAGTGCCTCGCTGTCACCATGATTCCTGACACGGCTAGCGAGTCCATTCGCTTGTCGATCCCTCTGTTTCGGCAACTCTCCGCCGACACGGCCTTGGCATTGGAAACGCTTCGCCAGACACTGGCGCACGAAATGATTCATCAATGGCAACACGAAATCCTCTCCCAAAGACCCGACCACGGCCCGGCATTCCGGGCGCAGATGGCCGCGATGAGGCAGTCCGGTCTCAATGTCACCGTGTACCATGGACACGGAGCCTACGTGAACGCCTTGGCCCGCTATTGTTGGACTTGCCAGCGGTGTGCAACAGAATATCGCCGCCAGCGGAGAACGATCAACCCGCGACGACACCGATGTGGGCGCTGCCACGGCCTTCTCCGCCGTGTAGACACAGAGGCTCGCCCCTCTCCGCACCCTGATCTGAAACCCACCCCTTCCGCTCCCCACCAATTGACCCTAGGCCTCTGATGCCGGCACGCAGCCTTGGGTGCCTGGCACTCACACTCCTCTCATGATTGATTCGTACCTTGTCCCTCACTATGATGCCCCCACGGACAAGAGCCATTATGGGTCGTGTCGTTTCACAAGATCAACTCCGGGAACACCTGACTCGAGCACGGGCCGAAGGGAAATCCATCGTTTTCACGAACGGGTGTTTCGATCTTCTGCATGTCGGACATGTCCGATACTTGCAGGAGGCCCGGACCCTTGGCGATCTTCTCGTTGTCGGCGTAAATGCGGATTCATCCGTCCGGAACCTCTCCAAAGGGCCGGACCGACCGCTTCTCCCTGACTCGCAACGTGCCGAAGTGCTTGCGGCGCTTGCTTGCGTCGATTACGTGACCATCTTCAACGAGCCCGACCCCTTGAGACTCATCTTAGACGTGCAACCCTCGGTTTTGGTAAAAGGCGGCGATTGGTCGCCTGACCGCATCGTCGGGCGTGAGATCGTCGAACAGCGAGGGGGCCGCGTCGTCTCCATCCCTCTGGTACCGGATATCTCGACCACGACCATTGTGCGCCGCATACGCGGCCAATCGTCCTAGCCCCGTGTCACCATCACCGCTCCCCCAATACTGGCGTACCCTACTCCAGCCCATTCATGATGCGCTGGCAAAGAGCCGTGGTCGCCCGTCAATCACCGGAGGATTTGGGTCGGCCCAGGCCTTCGTTGTGACCCTGCTGACACGCCTCGCCCAGCCCGCCGTACCCAACCGGTCCATGCTCCTGGTGACCAGCAAGATGGAGGATGCCGAACGATTCTACGAGGATCTTCGCTTCTTTCACGAATGGCTGGGATACCCTACCGACCACTTGGCGCTGTTCCCATCCTGGGGTTTGTTGCCGTATGAAGCCTCGACGCCGCCGAGCGATCTGGTCGCCCAACGCATGCATGCGTTACTCCGCCTGTCTGAGGGACACCCAACTCTCCTGATTGCTCCCCTGCAAGCCGTTCTCCAGCGTGTGGTGCCCCAGGAGGTCTTTTTGGAAACCTGCTTTCGTTTGCGCGTCCAGCACAACATCGAGCGGGAGGAATTGCTGGCCCGGCTCTTTCGCCTTGGCTACCAGCAGGCCTCTGTGGTGGAAATTCCCGGAGAGTTCAGTGTGCGCGGGGGCATTGTCGATATCTATTCAACCGCCTATGACACGCCGCTACGAATTGAATTCCTGGGCGACACCGTCGACGCCATCCGGACCTTCGACCCGAGCACCCAAAAATCGTTGGACAAACGTCGGGAGGCGTGGGTCCTGCCCGCGCGTGAAGCCATTCGCCCGGCAGCGGGGTCGGATCGCGCGGTGCCGTTGCCACCCCAAGCGGAATGGCACGCGGCGGGCTGGTACCCGACCATGGACAGCCTCCTCAGCTATTTCTCACAGCCGCCGGTCCTCATTCTCGACCAACCCGCTGCTCTCGCCGCGGAGGCCGCAGGCTATTGGACCCGCATCGAAGACGAGTACTTGCGGCACAGCGAACAGAGCGCATCCGAGCCGTTCCCCACGCCGGACCGGCATTTCTTGCTGTGGGAAACCATCCTTACCGAGGCACGCGATCATCCTTGGCTTGGGCTGGAATCCATCACGGCGCCCGGGCCGGACTGGCAGCCAGCGGTGGAGTTTCCTGGGCAGTTACCAGCTGCCTGTGGGCTCAATTTGCGTGGAACGCCGTTCACCGAGACACTGGCCCTGCTGGATCGCTTGAGGCAGGCGGGCCCCGTCGTCATTGTGGCACGCGCCCATGCGCAGGTCGATCGACTCCTGGCGCTCTTTGCCGAACACGACTTGCCGGCCGCACCGTGGACCCCCCAGGCCTGGGCTCCTGTGTCGAGCGATCGCGCCCCCTTCTACATCTTGCACGGAGACATGTCCTCCGGATTCGTCTGCCGCGACGTGGGCCTGACCCTGGTGACCGAAGAGGAAGTGTTCGCCAAGGGAACCCGCCACAAGCCCGCGGCCAAGAGCAAGGCCGCCGCCTTCCTCGCCTCCCTCGATGAACTCGACATCGGGGACTGCGTCGTCCACGTGCAATATGGCATCGGGCGATACCGGGGGCTCAAGCGCCTGTCGATCCAAGGCTATGAGAGCGACTACCTCATCTTGGAATATGCCCGAGGCGACACCCTGTATGTCCCGCTGGATCGGCTCAACCAGGTCCAACGCTACGTCGGCGCCGAGAGCAATCTCCCGCGTCTCGACCGTCTAGGGGGCACAACCTGGGAAAAGACGAAGGCCCGGGCCAAGAAGGACATTGAGGAGATGGCGCACGAGCTGGTCGAGCTCTATGCCAGTCGCGAAATCGTGCAACGCGGTGCCTACCATGGCGACCGGACGATGCTGCACGACTTCGAAGCCGCCTTCGATTATGAGGAGACTCCGGACCAGCTCCGTGCGGTGGAGGACATCAAGCGCGATCTCGCCGCGACCAAGCCGATGGACCGCCTTGTCTGCGGCGATGTGGGCTACGGCAAGACCGAGGTCGCCATGCGCGCGGCCTTCCTGGCCGCCGAACACAATCGGCAAGTGGCCGTGCTTGTCCCCACGACGCTGCTCGCCCACCAGCACTACGAGAATTTCGCGCAGCGCTTCGCGCCGTTCCCTGCACGCGTCGCCCTGCTCTCTCGGTTCCAAAACCCGAAGGAAACGAAACAGGTCCTGAAAGACGTGGCGGCCGGCACCATCGACGTCGTCATCGGTACGCACCGGCTGTTGCAAAAGGACGTGGTGTTCCAGAACCTGGGCCTGGTCATCATCGACGAGGAACAATGGTTCGGCGTCCGCCATAAGGAGCGGCTCAAGCAGTTGCGGACCCAAGTCGACGTGCTGACTCTCACCGCCACTCCGATTCCACGGACGCTGCAAATGGCCATGGCCGGCGTGCGGGACCTGTCAGTAATCGAAACCCCTCCGCCGGGGCGCCTCGCGATCCGAACGCAGGTTGTCCACTCCGACGACATGGTGGTCCGCGATGCCATCGTCCGGGAACTCGAGCGCGGAGGCCAGGTCTATTTCGTCCACAACCGGGTGGAAACCCTCCAACGCATCGGTGCCTGGTTACAGCAATTGGTCCCCCATGCTCGTATCGTCATGGCCCATGGGCAAATGGACGGACGTGTCCTGGAAGGCGTCATGATGAAGTTCTTCGAGCGAGAGGCGGACATCCTGGTGGCCACGGCCATTATCCAATCGGGCCTCGATATTCCGAATGCCAATACCATTATTGTGAATCGGGCCGACATGTTCGGGCTCTCCCAACTCTACCAATTGCGCGGCCGCGTCGGCCGGTCCGGTCAACAGGCCTACGCCTATTTCCTGGTCCCCGACGAAGGCACGTTGACGACCGATGCCCAGAAACGCCTGCTCGCGATCCAACAATTCACCGAATTGGGAGCCGGATTTCGCATCGCGGCGGCCGACCTTGAAATCCGCGGGGCAGGCAACCTCTTGGGACGCCAGCAATCGGGGCATATCGCGGCCATCGGCCTGGATCTGTACATGCGGATGGTGGAACAGGCCGTCTCCAAGATTAAGGGCCAGGTGGTCGAGGAAGAAATCGATCCTACGTTGCATCTCAACGTCTCGGCCTTCATCCCGGAAAACTACGTGCCCGATGCACACCAACGCCTCGGCCTCTACAAGCGATTGGCAGCCTGTACCCAGTTGGGGGAACTCGCTCTGATTCATAGCGAAGTACAAGATCGGTACGGCGCGACGCCCGAACCCCTCGAACGCCTCTTCGAGGTGATGCAGATCCGCGTCGCGGCTAAGGTTCTGCGGCTCCTGACTGTTGAAGTCAAAGCCGATACCGTCTTATTGACCATGCACCCCACAGTCATCCCGGCCCAACGGGGGGTCCAAACCCTCATGGATCGGTACCAGCGAAAACTCCGGTTCCCCACTCCCACATCCCTAGAGATTCAGATGGGGACCGGGGACTGGGAGACTCTGTTTCAGGAATTGAGTGTTGCCTTGCAAACCCTCCAAGTGTGTGATACCAAAGAGCCAATGCCGCACGAGTGAAGATCCCTCCTCCGGTCGCGGCCTTCGATTCAGGATCCAAATGCACACACCCGTATCGACGCCAGGGTCTCGATATGCGCCTTCACGGTCCCTTCCGACCTGGTGCGCGACCATCCTCATCGCCCTGTTGGCAGCTAGCTGCCAACAGGTAGCGAACGACACCCCGATCGTCGCCATCGTCAACGGCCGGGCCATTACCCAGGATGAATTCGACTATCGGTGGGGCGAACTCTCCGAGGCCACCCGCACGCGCTATGAGCGCACAGGCGGCAAGCGGCAATTCTTGGACGAACTCATCACCCGCGAACTGTTCATGCAAGAAGCCAAGAAGCTGGGCCTGGATCAAAGCCAGGCTATCCGCGAGCGGACCTTGCGGTACAAGGAACAGCTCATCTTGGACGAATTGCTGCGTCAGCGGATCAAGACTTCCGTCGAGGTAACGAAGGAAGAGTTGGATACCTATCTGGCCGCTCATGCCAAGGAACTGTTGCTACCGGCCAAAGTGCGGGCCTCTATTATCGTTTCGCCCAATATTTTCGCCTCCAAGGACATTCGGCGAATGTTGGCCGAAGGCGCGGATTTCTCCAAGTTAGCCGTCCGCTTCTCAAGCGACGCCCCCAGCAAGGCCAAAGGGGGAGACGTCGGACCGCTCCGGAGGGGTACCGTTCGTTCCGAATTGGAAACGCTGATTCTCTCCATGCGGCCAGGCACCATCAGCGATCCCACCAAGATCGACGAGCACTACTACATCGTCAAGACCGAACACCTTGACCAAGAAACCATCCAAGCCGACCTCGCCACCCGCGAGCGGCTCCGACAGGAATTGCTCAACGAGAAACGCCGACAGCGGCTGGATGACGTCGTCGCTGACCTCCGAAAAACCGCCACCATTCGGCTCGATACCAGCGCCCACCTGATGGCGCCCACCTCGTCCCCGTCTACCGCGGTCGCCCAGCCCTGATCGAGCGCACGTGTGCGTCACCCTGACGATGGCTTGCCCCTGGTGCCGTCGATTCCACGTGCTGCCCCCCAGACTCCCTGATGCCCGGCCGTAACGCACCCATCGCCCCGTTCCGCACTAGGGAACAGCCCGGCAACTTGGTACAATACACCCCGCGAACGACCCGAACGATGCGACTGCGATATCCCACATGTCCGTGGCTTGCGGCACTGCTCCTGATCCTGGGCCTGCCCCCCTTCCCATCCGGGGCGACGCCGGCCGTCGCCGCACGCATTCATGACCGGATCGTGGCGGTCGTCAACACGGAGTTGGTGATGGAAAGCGATGTGCTGGCGGAAATTGCCACGGACATCGAGCGCATCAAGCGCACCACCCGCGGGGAAGAGCAGGAACGGCAACTCAAGCGCGCCCATCATGTGGGGATCACCCGGCTGATCGAGCGCAAACTCCAACTGCAGGCCGCCAGGACCAAAGGGGTGGACGTCACGGAGGACGACATCTCCCGTACCGTCGAAGAGATGAAGAAGCAAGGCGAACGCATGGACAGCGCCGACACCAAAGCACGCCAGGCCGTGCGCGAACAGCTTCTCTTGATGCGCGTCGTCGAACGGGAAGTCCGCGGCGGGATTACGATCAGCGAATCGGAAATGCGACGCTATTTCAAGGAACACGAAAGCCGGTTTGCCCTCCCGGAAGAGTACACGCTCAGCCAAATTCTCGTCCGCCCGCGACCCAACGAAACGCCCGACGAGTTGCGTGAACGGGTGAAAAAGGTCACCGATGGCCTCAAGGGGGGCGAGGCCTTCGAAGAACTCGCCCTGCGGTATTCCGACGGCGTGAATTCGGCACGCGGTGGCCGGCTGGGGCTGGTGCGCCAGGGGGAGTTGCATGCGCCCATCGAACAGGCGCTGGCGCCGCTCCAACCCGGGCAAACAACCGACGCCATCGAGAGCCCGGAAGGGATTCATATCATCCGCGTGGATGATCGCCGGCCACGGCAATTCCGTCCGTTTGAGGAAGTGCGGGCCGAAATCCAATCCCTGGTCTTTGCGCAGAAGAGCGAGGACTTCTTTCAGATCTGGCTGGCGGACCTGAAGGATAAGGCGTATATCGAAGTCAAGTTCTGAGGCGCGCGGCGATCGCCCTCCACAGTTCGTCCCGCCCCTCTTTGGTTACCGACGAACTGACCACCGGCCGCGCGCCAGGAGGCAAACCCAACACGTCGTGGATGAGGGCCTCGCTGGCCGCACGCTCACTTCGTTTGAGTTTGTCGATTTTGGTGATGACCACCAGGGGATCGTGGCCGCAGCGGCGCAGCCAGGCATAGGTATTCGCATCGGAGGATTCAGGCCCCCGGGCGTCGACCAACAGCAACACGCACCGCAAACCCGAGCGCCGGGTGAGATAGGCATCGATCAGCGGCCCCCATTCGCTCCGTAGCGACTTGGACACTTTGGCGTAGCCGTACCCCGGTAGATCCACAAGCCGAATGAGCGACAACCCGGCATCCGCCGTCCGAATCTCGAAAAAGTTCACCGCCTGGGTTTTGCCCGGCGTGCGGCTCACCCGTGCCAACCCCTTGCGCTGGAGCAGCGCGTTGATGAGTGACGATTTCCCCACGTTGGAACGGCCCACAACCGCAAACTCCGGACAGGTTTCGGCCGGAAACTGGTCGGGTGCCACACACGTTTTGGTAAACTCCGCCTTGAGCAGTCGCATCGGCCGGTCTCCCTCGTGGCTTTCCCGTATCACCGCACCATGCTGAAGTCAACCGCGCCACACGGGCGTATCCATCCGGTGATGCTGTGCATCCTGGCGGTCATCGTCCTCCTGGGCGGGGTCTGTTTCTATTGGCTGCTCACGTTCCCGGACGTCGCCGCGCTCAAGACCGCCAATCCACCCAGCACCGCCTTGATGGACGCACGGGAGCGCCAGGCGCGGAGCGACGACAAACCGTTCCGCCGCCGCTGGACATGGGTCCCGCTCGGCCAGATCGCCCCCGCCCTGCAGCGCGCCGTGATCGCCGCCGAAGACGCGCAGTTCTTCCTCCACGAAGGCTTCGATTGGGAGGGGCTGAAGGACGCCGCGGTCAAAAACATCGAGGCGGGGAAGGTCACGCACGGCGGGAGTACCATTACTCAGCAGTTGGCAAAAAACCTGTATCTGTCTTCCGAACGATCGTTCCTGCGCAAAGCGCAAGAAGCGCTCATTACCCGCGCGCTCGAACACCATCTCTCCAAGCGGCGGATCCTGGAGATCTACCTCAACGTCGCCGAATGGGGCCACGGCGTGTTTGGGGCCGAGGCGGCTGCCCGGCATCATTTCCACAAATCCACGGCGGATCTGACCGAAGAGGAAGCCTCCCTGCTCGCCGCCATCCTGCCAGCCCCACGCCGCTACGATCCCCTCCGCCTGACGCCGCACGTGCTCGCCCGACAGCGGACCATTCTACGCAACATGGACAAAGTGGTCACGCATGCGGCCCATCCCCGATAGCCCAGCCAGCCCCGCGCTCAGCCTTAGCCCGGTGACGAGGCGCGATCCCCGATCTGCGCCTGATCCTGCTCTCCCAGGATCGCGCTGTCGTAGACGTAGTGCTTGAATTCCAGCAGGTTGTGGGCGGGATCTTCCAGGAAGAACGTCGCATGTTCCAGCCTCGTGCCTTCGAAGCGGCTCCGCGTCTGTTGAAAAAACGTAAGGCCGGCGCGGTGCGCCCGGTCCCGGATGGCTTCCCAGGCCGATCGGTCCGTAAAGATCAGTCCGAAGTGGCGAGGATAAATGCCCGACTGGCGCGCGACCGGTCCGTCCACGACATGAGCCACCAGCTGATGCCCGGCGAGGCCCAACGTGACGGCTGTGGCCGTTTCACGGCCCAGGGTGCAGCCGAGCCCCTCGACATAGAAACGCTTGGTCTCCGCCACATCGTGGATGGGAAACGCGAGGTGAAACACCACGGTACTCATGTCATTCCCCGGCGACACACACGTTCACCCTACCCGATGCCTGGCGCGACCTCAACCCTCGTCATCGAAAGCAATCGCCCACCACGGGCACACCCCGACCATTCCAATATCCCGCCGCCATTCGCGGCGTGGTATGCCGAATCGCCATGCGCCCGTCAGGGGTCAGCACCAAGGCGCCCGCGGCTCCCCGGATTCGCCGGACCAAGAGGTCGAAGACCCGTTGGGTCGCACGCGCAGGACTCACACCAGCCCCCAGCGCGTCCACAATCGTTTTCGCCACGGCCAGGCGGATGATACTCTCCCCCCATCCGGTCATGGACACGGCCCCGCCCTCGTTATCCGCATAGACCCCACACCCGATGAGCGGCGTATCGCCGACGCGTCCGGGCAGCATCATGTCGATTCCGCCGGTCGAGGCCCCCGCCGCGACGGTCCCCGACCGATCGAGCGCCACGGCTCCCACGGTCTCGCGGCCGTGCCGCTCCCGCAGTCGGAGCGCGGTGGGGGTCATGGCGCGAAAGAGGGCCGCGGCCTTCATCCCGCGCGCCGTCACGAATTCGGCTGGCAGGCGCCGGGCCGCAGAACGTGGCTTCCGGGGCAGCCGCTCAAGTCGCAGATGACGAGCGAACCGACTGGCATGCGGGCCCACGAGGAGGACGTGGGTCGTGTCCTCCATCACACGGCGGGCGGCTGTGATGGGGTGCAGCATTCCCTCTAGGGACGCCACGGCACCGGCCGCAAGGGAGTGTCCCTCCATCAGGGAGGCATCCATCCGCGCCACGCCGTCCAATTGCTGCCGCGCACCCACACCGGCATTGAAGACGCCCGATGCCTCCATGACGCGAATGGCCACCTCTACCGCCTCGAGTGCCGACGCCCCTTGGGCCAACCTGGCATGAGCGTCGACCAAGGCCGATTGGAGACAGTCGCGCTGGACAGGCTGGAGGCGCCGTACCCCGGCCCCTCCATGGACCAGAATGAGCGGACGCTGGGGGAACACCAAGGATCGTCGCATCGAAGAGAACCGGACGGGCGCGAACACCTAGTTAGGCAGCACAGACTTGGCCCGCTGGTACGTGGGATCTTGCAGGCGTTCCAAATCGGAACGGACGAACCCTAACCCTGTCACGCAGAGCTCGAAGTTGTCGGACAGGGCCTGGAACACTGGCGGCGATTCATCGGATTGGAGTGCCAGCGATTCGGCCACGATCCGATACGATCGTTTGCCCGTTTTGACATAATCCACCAGAAAGTCCGGATGGTAGATCATGCCGGAGGTCTTGAGCCGCCGCAAGTACTCGGGAAACAGCCCAGCCATAAAGAGGGTGAAGTCGCCGATATGGCGATGCACTTCACATTCGCGATCCAGCGACTGGGCGTTCAACAAGACCTCGGACTCGTACAGGAGTCCCACAAGGGTATCGACCCGCTCTTGGCCGGCCGTCTTAATCTGGTAGAGCCCATCGACATGGGCAAAATCGACGAGGAGATTGGAGACGTAGTCTGTGACGCCGACGTGGGACCAACCGAGCTTTTCCACGAACGTGCGCTCGGTCAGGGCGCCGAACAACTGGCGGAGGGGATGATGCTCAGGAATCGCTGTTCCCATGGTACCCTCACCAGAACAGATCCGATCCTCGAACCAAGTATAGCAAAGGACGGCTGACCCCGCTGCCTCCCGCTCCGATTTCTGTATCGGCACCCAAACCGGCCCACTTGAGCGGCCCCTCACGCCCCCGCGCCCCGGCTGTCGAGCAGCAACGTGACCGGCCCGTCGTTGACCAAGTCCACCGCCATGTGGGCGCCGAAGACGCCGTGTTCGACGGGCAGCCCGAAGGCCTGGAGCGCGCCCCCCACCGCCTCATACAGGCCTCGTGCCTGCTCAGGCGGCGCGGCCTCGTCGAAGCTTGGGCGACGCCCCTTTGCGGTATTCCCCAAGAGCGTAAACTGGGAGACCAACAGGACCGCGCCCCCGATGTCCGCCACGGAGCGGTTCATTTTCCCCGCCTCGTCGGAGAACATCCGCAGGCCGGCGAGCTTCTCCGCGATGATCCGAGCATCCGCGTCGGTGTCCCCCTTGGCCACTCCCAGCAGGACGAGCATCCCCTGGCCGATTGCCCCCACCACCCGGCCCTCCACCGTGACACACGCGCGGGTCACCCGCTGGAGCACGGCTTTCACCGAGCCCTCAATTGGGACAGGGTCCCTTCCAGGGCCAGAAGCCGCCGCTTGACGGGGAGCCCGCAGGAAAACCCGCCGAGCGAGCCATCGTGCGCAACCACACGATGGCACGGCACGATCAGCGGCACCGGATTGGCCCCCAGGGCCATCCCCACCGCCCGCGCATACTGGGACCCGCCGACACGGTCGGCCACCCATCGATAGGAGCGCAAGCGGCCGTAGGGAATTCTCAGGGTCGCCCGCCACACTCGCCGCTGGAAAGCCGTCCCCACGACCCAATCCACGGGCACGGTGAACTCCTGGCGGGTACCCGCCACGAACTCCTCGATTTCGGTCTGCGCCGCCTCAAGGACACGGCGCGCGCCCGCCCGCTGCCCCTCCGGCAACGCGTGCACCGTAGCTTGTAGCACCTGCTCAACCGCCGCAGCGGAGGACAGCCCCAGCACGACGTGGGCAATGCCCTCGTCCGTGGCAACAAGACCAATCCTTCCCAGGCTCGTCCGGACACACGCCGTTTCAGCCATGTCCACCACGTCCCTTTGGGGCCGCCTGGCTCCCGAGTTTCCGACCCACCTTCCGGGCCACCATCCCCCACAGCACGTCCAGTTCCGGCGACCGCATGAGCGCGTGAATGCCGACATACCCCGTCACACTCAGCCCGATCCCCACAAACAACATCACGGTTTTCCCAACCCAGTCCGCGGGATGCGTCCATACCTGCGCCTGTGCTACCCACCAACAGGCCGCCACCATCGGCACGCACGCCGCCAGCACCCCCAGCGAGGAGCGGCCGACCGACGCCCAGTCCACACCGCCCAACCGGCGATTCAGCACGGCCACCAAGATGGCGCCGTTGAGCATCGCCGCCAAGGCGGTCGCCAGCGCCAACCCGGCCGCCCCCAGCGCGTTCATCAGAGCCAGCGAGAAGAGCACGTTCGCGACCACCGCGATCGCCGCCGTCAGCGCCGGCGTCTTGGTGTCTTGCATCGAATAAAAGGCCGAGACGACGATACGCACCCCCGCGAACGCCCACAGGCCCACGGCATAGCACAACACCGCCGTGGCGGTGGCCACCGTGTCCGCTGGCCTAAAGGAGCCGTGCTCGAAGAACACATGGACGATCGGAACCCGCAGCAGAATCAACCCCACCATGGCCGGCACGATGATGAAGAGGATCATGCGCAGGCCGAATCCCAGCGTTTGGCGCAACTCGTCCAGCGCGCCCCGGGCGGCCTGGGCGGACAGGGTGGGCAGGATCGCGGTCGCCAAGGCCACACCGAAAATCCCCAGTGGAAATTGGATCAACCGCATGCCGTAGAACAGATACGTCGGCCCGCCAGCGAAGAAGGACGCCAGAATCGTGCTTACGGTGATATTCACCTGCGTGACCGACAACCCCAGCAATGACGGCACCATCAGCCACCCGATCCGGCGCACCCCCGGATGGCCGGGCTCCGCGCGCACCCCGAACAACATCCCCCGCTTCTGGAGGCCCGGCACCTGCATGGCGAACTGGGCCGCGCCACCGGCCACGACCCCGATGGCCACCCCGATGATCGGCTCAGGCAGAGCCGGGGCCACGAAATAGGCGCAGCCGATGATGAAAATGTTGAAGAACACGGGGGAAAAGGCCGGCGCCGCAAAGGCCCGAATGGAATTGAGAATGCCCATGGCCAGCGCGGCCAAGCTGATGAACACCAAGTAGGGAAACATCACGCGCGTCAGGACGACCGTCAACTCGAGCTTGTCCGGTTGGTCGTGAAAGCCGGGCGCGATGAGCCAGACGATTCCCGGAGCGGCCAGGATTCCCAGCACGGTGAGCGCGGTGACGATCGTCAGGAGCGTCGTGAAGACGGCACTGGCCAATTCCCAGGCATCGCGCTTTGTTTTCTTGGTCAGGTACTCGGTGAAGACAGGGATGAAGGCCGAGGACATCGACCCTTCCGCAAACAATTCGCGTAACAGGTTGGGAATGCGATAGGCGACGAAGAAGGCGTCCGCCGCAGGCGTCGCCCCAAACAAGCCGGCCAAGACCATGTCGCGGATAAACCCGAGAATCCGGCTGCAGAACGTCGCTACTCCGATCAACCCGGCGGCTTTGACCACCGACTGATTGTCCTGCTGTGCCGACGAGGAAGATGGAGCGGGCGGAGGGGACGGGTCCGGCATTGGCGCGATTCTAGCGAAACCCACCGAACACGTCCACGGCCTGGCACCAACGACACCGGTCGTCTAGAATAGCGCCACGATGCCCGCCGATCGCACCCATCGCCCTCCAGGGGGCTTCCAACTTCGGCACGCCCGACTCGGTGTTTTTCAAGGGACGGCGTTGGAGATGGCCTGCTGGCATCCCTCCTCCAACATGCCGGAATACGGCCTCTGCCGCTTCAATACACAGGCGGAGGCTCAGCGGTACCTCGAGTTCTTCACGTCCCCTCAATGCCCCGAACCGCTCAACCGGGCGGACTTCGCCATCGAACCGTTCGACCACGCCCAACACGACGCGCTGATATGCGAACATCCGTTGGAGTCGGAGTGGGAATCGGGGCGGTAAGCAAGGGGGCCGGCGGCCGCGCTAGGCGGCCTCCGGCGCCGGGGTGGTGGCCGTGGGTTCGGCTTTGGCCGCGTGGCCCTGGATAAAGGCGACCAAGCGCCGGTTGTCCTGGGACTTGCGCAGGAACTGAAAGGCGATGCCACGGGCGCCGACCGATCGGACGATCGCCGCCACTTCCACCGGTGTCGACTGCTCTGGGAGGGAGATTTCCAGGTAGAAGATGTCATCGACCTTGACGTGCGCGTCGCTCTGAATCATGCACCCCCCCACCGAGAGGTCGACGACATGCCCCTCGCCCCGAATGCGCCCGCCCGAAAAGGAGAGGTACAGACGTACGGGAATGCGGAAGTGTTTCCGTCGATCGATCGCGGCATCGTTCGAGAGCCCGCGCAGCGTGAACTTCAAGAACCGAAATTGGCAGTCCTGGCAGCGAAAGGGCGTGATCCGGAACGCGGCCAGGATGGACTCAGACAACGTGCGAGGGGGCGTTCGAAGTACCGTGTCTTTGTGGCAAATCGGGCATGTCGGCGCCAGGGTCATGCAGAGAGTCCTCTCCCGTCGTCTGGTTTCAAAGATACCAGATCACCGAGGCGGGTAAAGGCAGCCCACCCCTGTTCGCCTTTGTTCGCCCCTGGCTCCGTTTTCTGGCCCGATGGCCTCGGCGGGAGCCCACCTCACCCTCGATAACGCCGGGTGGGGTTGACGTCCAGCAGGCACAGCTATGGCGCAACCCACTGGAAAGAGAGGCTCCGCAGCCGCCTTTGCCTTCTGGAAACTAGTGGCCCTAGACCGCGCGGGCTGCAAGCCGGGTGAGCCCATCCTCGCACTGTGGGGAGGGCCGCCCGGTTTCACCCGGCCCGTATCCGCCTCGGCGGCGGAACGCCAGTCACCCCCTGCTGTACCAGGACGGCCCCGAGGGCTCGTCGCCCAGGGTCATGACCCCCCTGGATCCTGGGCACACACCCGGCCTTGCGCGAGGACGAGCCCCCAGGCACCTTTTTGTGTTGATGTATACGCACAGGGCATCCCGATAGGACCGGGACTACCGAGTGACCGCTGCGCGGCCCGCGAGATACCCCGTCGCCCACGCCCACTGAAAGTTGAAGCCGCCGATCCGGCCATCGCAATCCAATAATTCCCCGACCAGATACAGCCTTGGCACCACTTTCGATTCCATCGTCCGGTAGTCGATCTCCTCCAGCGGCACCCCCCCAGCCGTCACTTCCGCATGGTTCCAACCCCGATCGCCCACGACCGGAAACACATAGCGCGTCAGCGCCGCGCACAGACGGTCACGCTCCGCTCGCGGCACCTGCGCGGTGGCCGTCTCACTGGACAGACCCAGATGCCGGCACAACGCAAGCCCCAACCGCTCGGGCACCCGTTGGGCCACGGTGCGCGCGAGGGATCGGCGCGGATGCGCCGCCGCGGCGTCGAGAAACCACGCGCGGGCCTGTTCCGCCGTCTCGCCATCCAGAAAATTCCCCACAAGGTCCACCGGCTCCCCCTGGGCATGGGCGGAGGTCCACAATCGGCTGGCATCCATGACCACCGGCCCGCTGATCCCGACATGGGTCCAGAGCAGACTCCCCGCGCGACGATCAACCGTCTTTCCCGACACCACGGTGGTCAACACCACGTCGTGCGACAGGCCGGTCAGCGTCCGGTGGAAACCCACATCGGCCAACACCAACGGCACCAGCGCCGGCACCGTCGCCGTGACGGAGTGACCCAGCGCGCGCGCCAAGGCATACCCGCCCCCGTCACTCCCGCTCCGGGGAAGCGAGCGCCCGCCGCTGGCGAGGATGACGGCCCGAGCCCGGAGTGTCCCGTGACGATGGCGCAAGAGAAAGCCACCGGCGTCGTCGGCATCGAGACGTTCGATGGCCTGCACGCGATGGCCAGTCCGAATCTCCACACCGAGATCGCGGCACCGATGCACCAACGCGTGTAAGACTGTCTTGGCTTGATCCGTAACCGGAAACAATTTGCCGGTATCTTCCCGCTTCAGCTCCACCCCCAGCGAGGCGAACCAGGCACGGGTGCGGGCGACCGGAAAGGCCACCAACACATTCTTGATGATGGGCCGATGGCCGAAGTAATCCGCCGCGCTCACCCGCTCGTGCGTGACATTGCAGCGGCCGCCCCCCGACACGAGTATTTTCGCGCCCAGCGTCGTTGCCCCCTCCAAGAGACAAATCGCCCGACCGGTCCCGGCCGCGGCGGCGCCGGCAAACACCCCTGCCGCAAGGCCGGCCGCACCCGCGCCTACAATGGCCACATCGACGTGAGGAGATGGCGAGGAAGGCATCACCCGCGGAGGATACGGATCTGACGCCGCGTTCGCAATGGCAGAGGGCTCCACGCGCGCGCCGCCGGTTCAGGAGCCACACGTCCCCCGCGCGGCTCCTGCCGTCCGAATGCCACGCCTTACTGCCAGCTAGCCGCTAACACCGCTTGCACATCCTGCGGCCGCTGGGCCACGGCATCTTCCCAGGACAAGCCGGACTGCTGAGTAAACGCCGCCATCGCCTGAATGAGTTGGTCCACCTGGGTATTGACCAGTTGCTGGCCGTTCCCCGCCTGGAATGTCTCGACCTGGTTGGCCGCTCCGCCATACCAGTTGGCAACGGTCACCTGATCGGTCGATCCGTAGAGGGCGATCCGAAGATCGTCGCTGCTGCGACTGATGATGAGATCCACGGGGTTGATCCCGGAGGTAAAATCCAAGCGATCCGCCGTGCCGGATGACTCAGAGACGAGATCCTGGCCGTCCCCTCGCCCAAACTGGAAGCGGTCATGGCCGGCTCCGCCGACCAGCGTGTCATGACCTTGCCCCCCGGACAACGTATCGTTTCCGTCACCTCCACTTAGAGTGTTGTCCGCAGTATTGCCGATGAGAACGTTGCCGAGTGCGTTGCCGGTGCCATGGATAGCCGCTGTCCCCGTGAGCGTGAGATGTTCCATGTTGGCACCAAGCGTCCAGGTCACCGAACTCTGGACCGTGTCCATGCCGCTGTTGGCTGCCTCCACGACAGTATCACCCGCCCCGACAACATAGGTGTCGTTGCCCGCCCCACCCGTCAACGTGTTGGCGGCAGTGTTTCCCACAAGGACGTTGTCGAGGCTATTGCCAGTACCATTGATGGCGGACGTCCCTGTCAACGTCAGATTCTCAACATAGGCACCTAACGTATACGTGATGCCGCTCTGAACCGTATCGATTCCGGCATTGCTCCCTTCGCTGACCGTATCACCGGCTCCAACCACGTAGGTGTCATTGCCCGCCCCACCGGCGAGCCGATTGGCTGCACTGTTTCCGACGAGCACGTTATCCAGCCCGTTTCCGGTGCCGTTGATGGCCGATGCCCCGGTCAAGATCAAGTTCTCCACATTCGCAGCCAGCGTATAGGTCACCGAACTCTGAACGGTGTCGACGCCTTCGTTGGCAAGCTCCGTCGTCTTGTCACCCAGGTTGTCGACCACGTAGGTGTCATCACCTTGTCCGCCGATCATCGTATCGGCACCGGTCCCCCCGTTGAGAACGTTGGCCGCGCTATTGCCTGTGAGGGTATTCGCAAGTGAATTCCCGGTGCCGCTCACCGCCACAGTACCGGTGAGCACCAGCCTTTCCACATTGGCGCCCAAGGTCCAGGTGGTGTCCGTCTGGACCATATCTGTCCCCGCACTCGCTGCTTCCACCACCGTATCACCGGCTCCGACAACATAGGTGTCATTGCCCGCCCCACCCGTCAAAATATTCGACGCACTGTTGCCGATCAGGGTATTGCCCAGGGAGTTACCGGTTCCATTGATCGCTGCAGTGCCCATCAGCGTGAGATGCTCCACGTTGGCGCCGAGCGTGTAGGTCACACCTGACTGGACCGTATCGGTACCCTGATTGGCTGACTCGGAAACGGCGTCGCCCACGCTGTCGATCACGTAGAGGTCGTTTCCGGCGCCGCCAAGAAGCATATCGGCTCCCGTTCCACCATCGAGGGTGTCGTGACCGGCCCCGCCCTCCAGAAAGTCGTCGCCCGCACCCCCGGACAGCAGATCCTGCCCCTCCCCAGCGAACAATTCGTCCCTTCCGTCGAGGCCAATGAGCGTATCGTTCGCGAAGGTGCCGTACAGGGTTTCGCCTCCATTCGTGCCGGCAAGCGTGACGCCCTCTACGCGCGCGACCATGGTCGAGTAGTCCCAGGTCGTTCCATCCTCAAATCGAATCTGGTCAATGCGATACTCGGGGTCCCAATTGAACCAGTTGAGGCCTAATTGGTCGGAAGAGTCTCGAACCGTGAGGATGACCTCGTCGTTGTTCGCTTGCGCGAGCAGCCTGACGTCGCCAGGCGCAATCCCCTGACCCAGCTGCACAACATCGACATCGGCCAGAGCTCCTGAGTCATCGATGCGGTCGTAGCCAGCACCACGTGCGAACAGGTACGTGTCATGACCCACGCCTCCGACGAGATAGTCGTTCCCCTGTCCGCCCTCCAGCACGTCGTGCCCTTCGTGGCCATAGAGGGAGTCGTCCCCTCCCATGCCTTGCATGGTGTCATCACCAGCCGAACCATCAACTGTGTCGGAGGCACCGGTCCCCACGAAGGTGCGAACACGGTCCATGATCTCTGCGTGTGTCCAAACTGTGCCATCCGCAAACAAGAACTGATCCACGGTCTCGTGCGGGGCGGTAAAGTATCCTTCGAGCGTCAGTTGATCCGTCAGACCATTAAGGGTAATGACAAGATCATTGGCGTGATTGGCAAGAGCCACGTCGGCCGGTGCGATGCCATCGAGAAATCGCACCACATCGAGGCCTGTTGGGGCATACCCTTGAGGGCCTGTCCGAACGACATCCTGCCCATACCCGCGCCCGAAGACGTAGGTGTTGTCGGCAGTGCCGATCAGGACATCGTCGCCAGTTCGACCATCAAGGACACCCGGCCCCGTCAACTGGTTATTCAGTGCGTTGCCGATGAAATTGGGCTGGTTCGTGCCTTCTTCCAGTCCGAGCTCCAACCATTCCAGCTGTTCGACATGGTCTGGCAGCACATAGGTAGGCGTCCCCGAGAAGCGGGCCTGAACAGTATCAACCCCTCCATCGGCTGTCTCCACGACAACCTGGCCCAGGTTGCTAAGCACATAGCGGTCATTCCCGACCCCGCCATCTAGCCAATCTGCCCCGGTCCCGGCGTCCAGTCGGTCGTCTCCAATGCCGCCGCTCAATTGATCGTTCCCGTCGCCGCCCAGCAGCACGTCATGACCCGCATCGCCGGCCAGAACGTCTGCTCCTCGCCCACCCGACAGCCGATCATCCCCTTCGCCGCCAGCCAGAGTATCGTCGCCTTCACCCCCATTGAGGTCATCCGCCCCCCCATCACCGAAGAGAGCATCGTTCCCACCCTCCCCAGCCAGGTAGTCCGTTCCACTACCTCCCCTCAACACATCATCTCCTTCTCGCCCGTAGAGGACATCGTTGGAAGGGCTCCCGTGCATCTGATCGTTCACCAGGGTCCCCATCACCAACCCGCCGGTCACGGGAACCGGAACGTTGAGCCCGCGAGCAACCAGTTGTGAATAGGTCATCGTGGTGCCGTCCGCAAACTCGAAGTGGTCGATCGGGTGAGGACCCGCAGGATTGTCTATTCCGTATCCCACGATCTGCACTGCATCGTCGGTGCGTCCGACCCGAAGCACCAAGGTATCGCCGGTTCCTTTCTCCAGCCGGATGGACTCAGCGGAGATCCCAGACCCAAAACGCACACAGTTGCCCTCGCCGACAAGATCGGTAATCGTGTCGACCCCGTCGCCGAGGTTAAACACATAGGTGTCTGTTCCCACCCCCCCTTCGAAAAGGTCGTCGCCGACCCCACCTTCCATTCGGTCGTCGCCAGCGCCGCCAGATAACTGGTCCGCCCCTGCTCCCCCGACAAGCTGGTCATCACCTGCATCGCCTACGAGCAGATCGTCTCCGGCCTCGCCAACCAATTGATCGTCATCGGCCTGGCCGAATAGTCGATCCTGTCCGCCTCCTCCCACGAGCAGGTCCTGGTCCGTGCCGCCCTGCAGTTCATCATCACCCTCTTCACCCAAGAGGGTGTCATTCCCGGCATCCCCGATCAGCAGGTCATTGTCCGCACCACCCATCAGGGTGTCGGCCCCGCTGCCCCCGACCAACTGATCCGCAGCCTCCTCGCCTAAGAGAAGGTCATCCCCTTCATCGCCGTAGAGAAAATCTCCCGCCTTCCCACCGTACAGCACATCCTGTCCCTGCTGTCCATAGAGGACGTCGACGCCTTCCTCCCCCTCCAGGAGATCGTCGCCAAGCCCGCCGAGAAGCTGGTCGTTATCCGCGCCGCCATACAGAACATCGTCGCCGTCCTCGCCATAGAGCGTATCAAGCCCGCTCCCCCCTTCCAGCAAGTCGTCTCCGCCGCCACCTTGCAGCCAATCATCACCGGCCCCGCCGTCCAGGGTATCTGCCGCCCCGACCTCATTCGCATAGTCACCGACCAGCAGATCATTGCCCTCGCCCCCGACCAACGCATCCTCACCTGCCGCACCGAATAGGCGATCGTTGCCTGCCCCTCCTTCAAGCCAATCCTGACCAGGCTGGCTCCCGACCTCTGGTGCATCATCCCCGATCAGTTCGTCGTTCCCGTCTCCGCCCAGCAACACATCGTGGCCACCCCCGCCGTACAGGACATCATCTCCCGTCTCCCCATCCAGGTAATCGTCACCGCTCAGACTACGGAGTCCGCCATCCGCCACGAAGAATTCCGACTCGCCAAAATCACCGTACAGGGTGTCGTTCTCGGCCCCACCCAGCAACGTGTCGTCACCACCGTCCCCGTAAAGCATATCCGAGCCCGCGCCGCCACTGAGGTAGTCGCCCGCCGCTTTGCTCGCGTCAAAGGCCACCGAGACATACGGCCCATTGATGGTGGGGCCCACTTGATGCCAGTGATAGTCGCCCCACAACAGGTCATCGCCGTCGCCCCCGAGAAGCGTGTCCGCACCATAGTCACCTCGCACGCGGTCATCGCCCTCCCCGCCATCAAGATAGTCATCCCCCTCGCCGGGCGCGAGCACGCTAAACTGTTGGTCGTCCCCATAGAGGGTGTCATTGCCACCCCCACCCAACAGAATGTCGTGGCCCGCCGACCCAATCAGATAGTCGTCGCCCTCATCGCCGTCGAGGCTATCATCGCTTACCGTGAGGCTGAAGAGATCCCCCGTGAGTTGATCGCTCCCTGTTCCACCATGGAGGCGGTCGTTTCCGCCTTGGCCATGAATCACGTCATGCCCATCATCGCCATGAATGTCGTCATTACCTCCTCCGCTCGCGCTGATGAAGTCGTTGCCCCCGAGCGCGTGCAACACGACATTGCGCCCGATCTCCGAAATGTAGTGGACCTGGCCCGTATCGTCGACGGGATAGCCTGCCAGACTCAGTACTTCCCAACCGTTCTCGACATCGATTGTCGGAAGGGTCTCCTGGGCCAACTCCGCCGCGTCGGACAGATGGATGCCGAACTGACCATTGACGAAGTTCTTGATGGTGAGCACCTCTGATCCCGCCACCACGAGGTCGGTACCATCTTTAGTGTACGTCACGAGGCCGTCCAGACTCTTATAGGTGTCCTCCGGCTCACCTTCACGTCGGATACCACCCTTGAGAATGAGGTCCCTGAAATGTATGACCCCCTTGCCGTCTGAATCGTCGATCGTATCCGTCCCGAACCGATAGTGATACATGTCGGTTCCGGCACCCCCTATCAGCTTGTCGTCACCCACACCCCCATCGAGCCGATCAATTCCTTCCCCCCCGTCCAGTTCGTCGTGGCCTTCCATCCCGAACAAGATATCGCTTCCACGCTCACCATAGAGCACGTCGCCGTTCTTGCCCCCTTCCAGGTAGTCATGGCCGTTGCCGCCGGAGATGGTGTCTGCACCGTCTCCGCCATAAATATGGTCGTTGCCTTGTCGCCCTGTCAGCTCCCCTCCCCTGTCACCATTGAAAATGACCACTTCCGTCGCCGACGTGCGACGACCATTGTGGAAGCCGGTCCCAAGGTCCTCATACAACGTCTCGCTCGCATCGACGGCGAAACCGTTTGCCAGATTCGCTTTGAGCTTTTCAGACAACACCGCAGCTCGGTCATCTATGGCCATCTGGGTCCACGCACCCTGTCCTGTCGTCGGATCATACAAATCGAGCACCCCACCCGCATTGTGCATAGTGTAGTCCGCTCCAACGATGGCGAACGGATTCAGCTCGCGCAACGCGAACCGATAGGCAAGCCCCGCGGCATCGGCGTTTCGGGCTATCGCCGTGATCTCGTTGCTGCTATTGGTGGCAAAACTGGCAAGCTGATACGTCTGCGACCCCACCGCAGCTCTGACGGCTTCGAGATTGACATAGAACTCGTTGCGCCGGGCCAAATCTCCGAACCCGCCGGCGTTATCATTGAATGCGGTCGGAGGTGCGGCGGGACTGACGAACACCGTCCGGAGCGCGTCCAAGGCCAACTCGAGCGTATTCCCTTCTGCAGTATGCGTCTGGCCTACTAGGTCGGCTTTCGCGTCCGAGGCCATCCTGAAAATCCCCTCGATCTGCGCCTGCGTCAATGTCGGATCGATCGCTTGGAAGAGATCCTGCAGCGCCAGCGAGTCGACCAATAGCGTCAGACTGTGACTGTTCCCAAATTGCGACTCCCAGGGATCTTGGAGATTGACATCTTCAATAAGCGGCTGACCTTCGATCAGAATCCGCGTGGCGGGACCATGGATGCCGGAATTGGCGACCACTTCCGCGTCCTGGCCTGTCTCGGCATGCCCAACGAGCTGCTGGATCTTCCCGAACGCGCCCTCGTACCGTGCAATCCCGCCGAGTACGCCCGGCAGGCTCAGCGCGATCTCTTGGGTGCCCCTGGTCGGATAGCGTGCCTTCACCGCATCCAAGGCAACCTGGTACCGTTCGTCCTGGTAGATATTGAACGCCGAGCCCTCCGCAAAGAGCGTCCCCATCGGATCGGTGGCACGGAGGTGGGCATCAAGGTCGTCCACCATGAGCCGAATCCGCGCCGCTTCTTGAGTTTCACCGGAGACGGTCCCTTCCCGGAAGTCGCCCCGGCCGGCTCCATTGAAGGTATAGGTCTGATTGATTTCGTTTGCATGCAGTTCCGTAAAAACTGTGGCCAGGTGGCCGCCTAGTGAAAACCCCGTGACATTGAGAACCGCTCCCGGCGGCAGCTTGGCCGGATCCGCTTGAAGCTCCCGATAATACCGCTCCATGCTCACGAGCTGAGCAAAGGCAAAACCGTTATTCTTGATTTCGGTATCGGCCCCAAAGATATCGCGCGCACGATCGCCGCCCTCACCGTCCGCCGCATATTCGGAACTGCGGAAAGAGAGGGTGTACTGGCCCGCCGTCGTGTCCTTCATGAGCGTGGCCGAAAACCCCGTCGCATCGTTGGCGTGGTGATCGATGATTTGGTAGCGATGAGAAAACACCTCTGCTTGGACAGCTGTTAGGCGAGTTTGTCCGGATAGACTTGGAGCATCATCGGGATTGCCAAGGCCAAGAACTATTGCATTGTTATTACCAAACCTTAACCGACGAATTAGTTCATTTGAATTTTGGAAGGCAAAACTATCCAAGTAGCTTTCAGCAGCCACCTGCTGGATGGCGAATTGCAACCAGCCCTTAATGCTTGTTTGCGGCATAACTACTCCCTCAATGTTCTTTGGAGTTAGTAGCTGGAATCAGTACCTTCTGAATGAATGCCAATCGCGCTCCACCGCCCATATTCGCCCCCGTGGGGCATCGTTGCCACCACTGCATAGCTGCGGTTCCGGCCACAGTCCTATCAATGTCAAAGCGAGCATATCCACGATGGACACCAAGTACTTCGTTCGTTTCAAGATTTAGAACGATGAGTTCACTCCCCCCCACGCCCATCTCACGGTCGTGGGGCCTAGAAGTTCCTCGCCAGGTATAGCCGTATCGACTCCTTCTCGCGGTGTCGAACTCCTTCTGCATAGTCTCCTGCGCCCGTCCGTCGTGACCGAAGTAGCGGGCAATCTTTGCGCCTGGCGTAGGCGCCATGAAGTAGGAAGGGTGGGACAATCTTGCTAGACCTCCAGATCCTCTTCGTAGCAAATCTGGAGATTCAAAAAACTTATACGTATTATGACTTACAAACCACATTTCTGGCTGATCGCTTCCATAAGGCCCTCCATATGGATCCTCAAGTGCATAGAGATGGTTCGCTTCGTATGAAACACCTGGGCGAGGTCGCAGCTGATATACCCCCTCGACATTCTCCACCGTCTTGTAAATGAACTCTCCGGCTTCAGTCCGGCAGAGATGCTCGAAGTACTCCCGTGAGGACATGCCAGGTCTGTACCCACTGTCGGCGGGCACGGGATTCGGTATCGTGATCGAGTGGGCAAACCGCCCCTCTTCCGTCGCCAGGGGGTCCGCCGGTTTCAGTTTGGTGATGTCGCACCGCCGATTGGCGGGAGCGATCTTATGGGTCCGGCAATAGGCCGCTTCGCGCTCGATGGCTTTCCGAAACCGCTCCCCCACGGTCTCCTCACGGAAAAAGCCCCCAAGGATCAGGCTGGCCCCCAGCAGTACCGCCCCGGCGGCCAGGATCCCTACTGTTTTGGCTCTTGGCATCTCCCCTCCCGCCTCCACCCGTCAGATGACGCGGCACCTCGTTGCTGGACACTTCGCCATCCTAGCGACGGCTCTGTTTGGTTGCGAGCAATCAGAGGTAGCCCGCCCACCCCTCAGGTGAGTGAGGATGTTCGTCTCCCGAAGGGCTACTCTTCTCCCTGGCGTCTCTGTCACGGGTCGGAGAGTAGGCGGAACCAACTTTGAGATCAACCGCTTGAGGGAGTTGGCTAGGCGGCTAGGACACCACCCCGTCCGCCGCGTCCATGCCTCTTGGGTCTTGCTGTCGCTCAAACCACGACAGGCTCTGCCAGTAGGCTTACCCTCTCACGCAAGCTGGCCAGAGGGCCTCACGCCACTGCGTCATCCCCGACCCCAACCGTCGGGCGCCACAGGAACGGCTACAAACGTTCCGCCAGGCTTCCTCCCTGACGGCGCACCCCATCCAAACACCCGCATAGAAACGACTCTCGACCCCGTTATCGACGCATGCTTGAAGCTCCCGATAATACCGCTCCATGCTCACGAGCTGAGCAAAGGCAAAACCGTTATTCTTGATTTCGGTATCGGCCCCAAAGATATCGCGCGCACAATCGCCGCCCTCACCGTCCGCCGCATATTCGGAACTGCAGAAAGAGAGGGTGTACTGGCGCGTCGTCGTGACCTTCATGAGCGTGGCCGAAAACCCCGTCGCATCGTTGGCGTGGTGGTGGACGATCTGATACCTAGCTGGAGCACCCTGCAGCGGAACAAAATAGGAGGTCAATTGATCAGCGAACCGGATCTTCCCGGGAAGAAGTGGGCTGTTAGGATCCGCGCCAGTCCCATTGTTGTTCCCTAATTTGAGGCGCTCTACTAACTGCACCTCACCATCGAGATAACTTTCGGCTGCCATTTGTTGGATGGCAGATTGAAGCCATGAAGAAGTACTACCTGGCATTACCTTCTCCTTGTTGTACTGAGACACTAGCAATAGGCTTGAGTACCTTTCGTATGAACTCATGCCGAGGTGGAGCATCATTCATGGAAGGTGCAGGACAGCGTTGCCACCACTGCATGGCCGCAACACCTGCAATAGTCTTATCAACGTCAAAACGTGCATATGCCCGATGCACTGCCAAGACCTCGTTAGACTGTAAATCCAGGAGAATCATTTCGCTTCCAGCGATGCCCAGCTCGCGGTCATTAGGACGACCGATGCCCCGCCAAAGATACCCATGACGAGCCTTTAGGGACGGACTGTAAAGTCTCTGCATCGTGCGACGATCATTGCCGTCGTAACCAAAATACCGAGGGTATTTAGAACCCTTGTCAGACTTGGTAAAAAGCGACGGATGCATCGTGTCTCGCTTCGACTCTGGAATCGTACGTGACATGACCGGGGTTTCCAGAAAAGAATACAAGGATGGCTTAACAAACAAGATCTCCGGTTCCGTTGCCTCAACATTCCAGTGACCATAAGGATCTTCCATGGCATAAAGATGGTTGTATTCGTATGTCATCTCATCGCGCGGTCGCATCATGTAGAGCCCCTCGACATTCTCCACCGTCTTATAGATGAACTCTCCGGCTTCGGTCCGGCAGAGATGCTCGAAGTACTCCCGTGAGGACATGCCAGGTCTGTACCCACTGTCGGCGGGCACGGGATTCGGTATCGTGATCGAGTGGGCAAACCGCCCCTCTTCCGTCGCCAGGGGGTCCGCCGGTTTCAGTTTGGTGATGTCGCACCGCCGATTGGCGGGAGCGATCTTATGGGTCCGGCAATAGGCCGCTTCGCGCTCGATGGCTTTCCGAAACCGCTCCCCCACGGTCTCGTTTTCGAACAGCCCGGCATCAGATAAGCCAGCTGGCCCTACGCAGATCAGCAGCGCCAAGACCACCCACAACAAGTGAATTCCCCGCGTTGAGTCAGGCATGGTCACCGCAACTATTGGAGATGTAATGAGTATTAGTCGGCTATCCCCGAGTGCCCCGACTCCTACCACTACCCGCCCAATTAAAAAGTTCTAACACAGACTTAATGGCGGGCTAATCTCCCGCCCTTATGGTCTGGACTGTCAGTGGCCCGTCTGTGCGTCTCAGACGGTGTGGAAGGAGGTTCCCATGACCTGTCGGAAATGCCAAGGCTTTATGGTGCAGGAATATCGGGCGGACTTTACCCCGGAATCGAACGTGTGGCGGTGCATCAACTGCGGCCTGATGATCGATCCGCTGATTGCGCAGAATCGGCGGTTGCAGGAACAGCATCGCGAGCCGGTCGGGAAGGCCGCGTGAGGAGTCGAGATCCGAGAGCGGCCGGTCCCATGCGGGAAGCCGGCCGCGCCGGTGTGTGGACGTCGCGCGCGAGGTTAGATCGAAAACTCAGCCCAGAGGACTGTGTGATCTGAGGGGTCTTTCGCTCGCCTCGGCCCGATGTCCACCTCAACGTGTGTGCACTTCTCCACGAGGGGGCGGGTGACCATCATGTGGTCGATCCGCCAGCCCTTGTTCGATTCCAACGAACTCGGCGCCCGATAATCCCAAAACGTGTACTGCTGCTTGTCGGGATACAGGGCGCAGAACGCGTCCACAAACCCCCACGCCACCGTCTCCGCATACGCATGCCGGGCAGCCTCGTGATAGCAGACATGATCCAGATGCTTTTCGGGACTATGCACGTCGATCGGGCGTGGCGCCACGTTCATGTCCCCGCACCACACTGCCGGCCGGGTGGGAGAGAGATGTTTCTCGAAATACCCGCGCAGGCGCTTGAACCAATTCACCTTGTATTGATATTTGGGGGAGTCGATCTCATACCCCTGCGGAATGTAGGTATTGACGATCGGCAGCCCGCCGATCTCCACGCGGAGGAGCCGAAAATCCTCCGGATCACCCCCATCATCGAACCCGTAGTAGACCGCCTCCGGCTGCTTGAGGCTCAACACCGCCACCCCGTTGTACGCCTTCATGCCGCGGTAGGTGACGTGGTAGCCCGTCGGCTCGAACGCCTGCCTCGGAAAGTCGGCATCCTGCACCTTGGTCTCCTGCAGACACAGCACATCCGGGCGATGGGCCGCCATCCACTCCAACACGATGGGCAGCCGCTTGCGCAGGGAATTGACGTTGAAAGTCGCGATTTTCATCCAGCCCCTCCCGCCCCCAGCGACAACCGCCGCATCTCCGTCAAGAATCGCCGCAGGATGGCCTGCTCCGTCCGCGCACGCGCCCGGACCGGCACCGGGAAGCGCAGCACCACGTTGATCCGTCCGGGCTGCTCGACCTGCAAGGTAACCTTCGGCTCGGGGTTCGGCGCTTCCAAGAGGTGCTTTTCTTCGATCTCATGCAGGTACTCCGCGGCGCCCTGAATATAATCCGCGCACTCGGCCTTCGCGGCCTCCAACAAGACACGCTCCCCGGTTTGCCAGTCATCCTCGTTGCGGAGCGGAATGACCATGACGTGGAAGACGTAATTCTTGGAGAACGTTTCGTTGATGATCGGCGTCGTGAACAGCATGCTGTTCGGGAAAATGACGACACGTCCGGTGGTCAGGCTTGAGACCTGACCCGGTCCGATCTCCAGGAGGGTGGTGGCGAACAAGTCGTGATCCAGCACAATCCCCCGCTGCGCGCCCACCTGAATCCGGTCGCCGATGGAATAGAACCGTGATCCCGCGCGGAGCGCCGCCCCGCTGAAACACAAGATAAGTTCCTTCGTCGCCAAGACCAGCGCGGCGGCCAGGGCGATGAGCGACACGGCGAAGGCTTGCAGCTCGTTGGCCCAGATGGCCGCCATCCCCACCGAAAACAGCAGGAGCATGCCGTTCCGGATGTGCACGACCCAGCGCCGGCGATCTTCGACCGTGAGCCCTTTTTGATCGGACACCCACCGGACCAACAACGTTCGGATCGCCAACACGGTGAGCACGAGCGCCAGGGTCTTCAACCCATCGTGCAGCCACCACCGACTGTCCAGGGAGGAGAGGGCCTCGGTCATACGCCGCTCACAGGCCGCCCCCCGTCCTCAGGGCGTGGCCGTTTGGTTGGACCCGCTGCATGATTCGCGCTTCCATTCCTCAAGGCGCTTGTCTTTGTCGAATTTCAACGTGTATTTCTGGCATCGGAGCGTGGGGTACTTGCTGCTTTCCGCACCCTGCCCGACGATCGCCGCCGCGCTGGCTCCTGCCTTGGCCGCCGTTTTTCCCATGCCACCCCAGGGGTCCATCTCGTCCTCGCTTATCGCGTAGCGGTAGGTCCACACGGACTCTTCCCCCAAGAGCGAGGTCCGGCTCGTGTGCGGCGGCCCAAGTTTGTCCTGCACGTCGGCTTGGGTCAGGGCGTGGAGGCCCTTGTCGAAATATTTGTCGCGCCACGGCCGATTGCACCCGGCTAACAGGACCAGGATGGCGACCGCGCAGACCACGTGCATCAGGGGGAACGGCATCAGTCGTCGGTGGCCGGCGTCAGGCATGGCGACCTAGGATCGATCCGGCGGCTCGTCCTGCCAGAACCGCCGGGCCGTGCAGATCAGCGCATACCCCTGGGCGAGCAGGCCGGTGACGATCAGGCCCAACGAGGTGCGCAGCCAGGCGGATTCCGGATGGTCCAACCCATACATGCCGCCGACGAAGCCCAGGGCAATCGCCACAATGCCCACGCTCCGGGCGATGACCGCAGCCCCCTTGAACGAGTGGATGGTGTGTGTGTCTTCTCCCATCATCGCCACGCTACAACGATTGCCGGGCCGCTGTCTACGGGCGAGCCGGCGGGGTGGTGACGCGAATCCCCCGCGCACGCGACTCCAGCGCATGCGCGTCCTTTTCGCGACCGAGGGCGCGCATGACCGCCGCATACTCGTCCAAACTCTTCGCGACATCGGGGTGGTCCGGTCCGAACACTTTTTCCCGAATCGCCAACGCGCGTTTCACATACGGCTCGGCCGTCGGCATGTGCCCCTGCGTGGCATAGAGCTGCCCCAAGTTGGCCAAGGTCAGGGCCACTTCCTGGTGCTCGGGCCCGAAGACCACCTCTTTGATGGCGAGGGCGCGCTTGAGCAACGGCTCGGCTTCGGCGTACTGCCCGTGCATCCGGTGGAGCACACCGAGATTGTTGAAAACCGCCGCCACACTGCCATGTTGATCGCCGTAGAGGGCTTGATAGATCCGCAGCGCGCGTTGGTAGAGCGGCTCGGCTTCGACATACTTGCGTTGGGCGGAATAGAACCCCGCGAGATGAGTCAGCGCGCGCGCCACGCGCACGTCGTCGCGGCCGAACTCTTCTGCCTTTTGTACCGCGGCGGTCATGAGGCGCTCGGCATCGCCATACCGACGCTGCTGCGCGGCCCGTTCGCCTTCGGCGAGCGTTGCCTCCCAATTCTGTTGCGAACAGGCCACTAGAACGAGGAGTCCCACACCCAGCGCGATCCGTCTCATGCCTGATTCCTTGTACGCGTCCTGATCTGCTCCACCAAGGCCTCCGCGGGATACGTGAAAATCTCGGCCAAGGTGGGATGATAGTGCGGCAGGCGCGCCACATCGTGCACGGTTCCATGGTAATACATGATCGCCACCAGTTCATGTACCAGCTCGCCGGCATGGGGTCCCACGACCTGGGCACCGATCAGTGTGCCGGCGATGGGATCACAGAGCAGCTTCACGAACCCCTGCGCCACCCCCAGACACATGGCTTTGCCGTGATCGGCGAAGGGGTACGAGGCCGTCAGGTAGCCCACCCCCTGTGCGCGGCATCCCGCTTCTTCCAGCCCCAGCACGGCCACCTCGGGATCGGTAAAGACCACATCCATGTCCAACCTGTGATCCACCCGTCGTTGCAGGGCTGAGGGATGCAGGGCGTTGTAGGCGGCCAGTTCTCCCTGCTGAATCGCCAAATGCACGATGGGCGTCAGGCCGTTGGCATCGCCCACTACAAAGATGTGCGGCTGCGAGGTCCGCAAGTCAGCCCCCAGGACCGGTTTCCCACCATGCACCTCGACACCGGCGGCCGCCAGGTTGAGTCCCTCCAGGTTCGGGACCCGTCCCAGCGCGTGCAGAATCATGTCGGCGCTGACAGTGCGATCGCGCCCCTCTTGGCGGACATGGATTGTCTTTTTCGCGCCGACCGTCGTGACCCTGGTCACCTCTGCCTGCGTCCACACCTCGATCCCTTCCTGCCGGAAGGCGTCGGCCAGTGTCTGCCCGATTTCGGGGTCGTGATAGGACAGCAGCGTCGGGCTCCGCTGCACGATGGTCACATGGGTGCCGATGCGGGCAAAAAACTGCCCCAACTCCGTCCCGACGGACCCACCGCCCAATACAACCAACGAGTCGGGCTGCCGGCGGAGATCCATGATGGTGTCACTCGTCTCGTAGCCGGCTTCGGCCAATCCCGGAATGGGCATCGACGGGACCGTAGATCCGGTGGCTATGACTATGGACGCTCCCGTCAGCACCTGGGCGCCCACCTGAATCTCGTGCGGCGAGCGAAAGGCGGCCCGTCCCTCGAACAACGTGAATCGTGCATCTCGCAGCGCCTGGATACGATCTTCTGCAAACTCCCGCACCAAGCGTTGCTTGCGGTCCACGATGGTCCCTAGGTCCGCCTGCACCTCGACCGGCGCGAACCCGAACTCCTTCGCTCGCCGCATGCGCGCCGCGACGTCGGCCGACGCCAAGAGCGTCTTGCTCGGCATGCACCCGCGAAGAATGCAGAGCCCCCCGAGCGGCCCCTGATCAACGATCGCCACCCGCACGCCGGCGTCGGCCGCCGTTCTCGCTGCGGCGTAGCCGCCCGAGCCACCCCCCACGACGATGAGATCGAATCGCCGCCCCTCGCGCGCCGTTGTTCCTGTCATATCCTCATACCGTGACGTCATGGTTGGAGAATGGGATCGTATTCTACTCAACCGGCTGGATTTCGGCAGCGATTTCTTTTAAGAAAGGACCGGTGACGCTTCGGGCCGCTTCATGGTCGATCCTTTCCACACTGGTGAGCCTCCTGGCCATCGCGGCTCCGTGCCACGCGGACCCCGTGCAGCCCGCCCCGCGCCTGGGAAGCCAAGAAGTCGCGCTCGCCGTCGGGCCGATGCTGCCCTGGCGCGTCAAGCCGGCCCAGTCCACCAAATTGTTCGGCCTCGGTGCCATGCCCTCCTGGAGCATGACGCTCACGGATTCGATCGGCAGCGGCTGGTACGCGGGCCAGCTGCGCCTCGGCGTTGAGCTCGTCGCGCTCCGGACGCACGAACCCGTCCACAGCGGCAGCATCGGCGTCACCCCCAAGATGACCTACGCCTTGACCTCCCTCGGACCCTGGCGTCCTTTTGTGGAGGGCGGTGGCGGGCCCCTATGGAGCGAACTCGGCGGGCGAGTTCCCGAGCAACCTGCGGCGTTCAACTTCGTGGTGATGGGCGGCGGTGGCCTTTCCTACTTCCTGACCTCGCAACTGGCCCTGAACCTGGGCGGGCGGTTTTACCACATCTCGAACGGCGGGACGCGCTCGACGAATCGCGGGCTGAACTTCGGCTTTCCTTACGTGGGTTTTTCCTGGTTCCTGTTCTGAGCGGGGTGCGCGCTGCTCCGCGCGCCGATCCCTGGTCCCCCCTCAAAGGCAGGAGCTCCCCTCCTTCTGAATTCGTGGGAAAGGGCTCCCTGCAAGGGTTTTCGCCCCTTCCGACCTTGAGGACCGCACGGCGCTCTTGATACAGTGCCTTCACCATGAGGCACGCTCGTCGGGCGGCATATCCGCAGCGCAACCAGACCCGATTCAGTCGCCGGTCCGCCCTGGCCCAATCGGTCCGGCGCGTGATGTGCGTGCTGCCGTTCACCACCACCTCTGTGATGTTGTTGCCGTGGAACTTACCATGATGAAACGAGATCGGAATGCGTCGGTGAAGGAAGAACGTCCCGGAGTCGCCTCGCCCGTCAAACAGGGCCGCTACCGGCATTACAAGGGGAAAGAGTACCGGGTGGTCGGCTTGGCCCGCCACAGCGAGACCGAAGAGGAGTTTGTCATCTACCGGGCGCTGTACGGCGATATGGGCCTCTGGGCCCGACCCCGTTCGATGTTTCTTGAAAAGGTGGAGATCAACGGCAAGTCGGTGCCGCGATTTGAACTGATCGAGCCGGCATGACCGGTTCCGCCACCCCTCAGACTCCGGCGTCGGTCGGGTCCCCTCCCGGCGCCAGGGGTGTCCAAGCCGCGAACGTGGCACCCTGCCCTCGCTGAATCCCCTCCCGATCGACCACAGTCCAGACCGTCGCGTTCTCCACGAGGAATCGCCGGCCGGATCGGGAGATGCGCACGCCGCGATAGCCGGCGAGATAGCCATCACGAGCCGCGCGGGCCAACATGTCCGCGCGCTCCCCTCTGGCCACTGGCTCTACGGTGCAGCGCGACGGGGTCCGCGTCAACTCCGCCCAGTCCATCTCCCAGAGGGTCAGCGCCAGCCGATTGCCGTAGTTGAGGACCGGATCGGGCTCCATGCCGTGCGACACGATGACGATCGGGGCCTGAAAACACGCCACGGCCTGTTCCACGGGCGTCCCCTCCCGCGCAATCAGATCGCGGCCCACCCACCGCCGGTAGCTATCCAAGAGCAACTGACACCAAGCAATCGCGGCAGGCGTGAACCAGGGAGGCGATGGCGGATCAGCAGTCATGGGATCGGACATCGGTGGAGGTAGAGCACGACGGTGCACCGGCGCCTGTTCCTACCACGAGCGGACGAGATGCGCAATGGATCAGAGGCGGCGGAGTTGTCGAGTGAAGAGCGGCGCGCCGGACTTCCCCACGAGGGTGAGGACCATGTCCCCGCGCTGCAGGATCCGGCGTTGCACGAGATCGACTTGGTCGATGGTCACACGCCGGCACTGCCAGGTTTCGGCGGCAGTCCGTTCATCACCGCGCCGCACCCTCACGATCCCCCGGTGATCCGAAAACATCTCATAGCGCAAGATCGGGGGGACGCCCGCCAACAGTTCCTCCGGATCGCCGATGGGGGCCTGTTGGGCGTGCAGGGACTTGAAGACGCCGTCTTTCCCGAACTGGAACACCTGGTAAGCACGTAGGTACGGAGCGGTCGTCTGCCGCGGCGCTCCATGGTGCCCGTAAGAGACCAACTCCCAGGTGCCGAGCAGATCCACCGGCCCACACGGCCTGGACGCCGACGCGGCGAGTTCCACCCGCAACGGCCCGACGGCGACATGCGCCCGCGGGGACACCGGATCGTCGGCGATCCCTTCCCGGGCTGAAACCAGACCGGCGGCTATCACCAGTGCGGCACAGAGCCGTCGGAGGATCGGGAACGTGAAAACCCGTTGGGGTATGAGCATGGTCTCTGGAAGATCGTCGGCCCGAACGGTCCCGGTTCGTTCCTGCGTCAAGCCACGACAGGCCCTGTCAATACTTTGACAGGGTTCGAGTCGCCAGGGGGTGGTTAGGCCGCTTTGCGCCGGTTGGGACGCATCCGGCGACTTTCGATCAGCCGGCATTCGCAAAACGCGAGGCACTGGCGGTCAATCTGGACCCAGACGATCATCGAACCGCAATCGGGGCATCCGAGGGGCTCGGATTCCCGCCAGATGGTCCATCTCGGAATGCGGATCGCTTCGCCGTCGACATCTTTGGAGTTCATACGATCCTCATCGGCTGCGCGTCACGAAAACTAAAGGGGTCGAGACGAGCGGTCCCTGCAGAGCGCCTCTTGCATCGAGGGTCAATCCCCCATGTATAATGCTGACTCCCACAAGTGTAGCACGTTCTTCATTTTGCGCCGGGAGGCCGCGAGCGGGTATGGCCGGGAAAACCTTGTTTGAAAAGATCTGGGACGCCCATGTGGTCCGTGAGGAACCCGATGGAACGACCCTGCTGTATATCGATCGCCACCTTGTCCATGAAGTGACCTCGCCCCAGGCGTTCGAGGGGCTTAAACTGGCCGGGCGCAGACCACGTCGGCCTCGCGCCGTGTTGGCCGTGCCGGACCACAACGTTCCGACGACCGATCGCCGATTGGGCATCGAAGACCCGGTCAGCGCCAAGCAAATCAACACGCTGGAAGAAAACTGCCGCGATTTCGGGATCACCATCTTTACGATGAGTGACCAACGCCAGGGCATCGTCCACGTCATCGGTCCGGAGCAGGGCTTTACGCTTCCGGGGATGACCATCGTCTGCGGCGACA
>FKKE01000884.1_pt1 | contig 52447 bp, 54 predicted proteins | sample 1106331 | NCBI WGS metagenome assembly FKKE01 (sample SAMEA3931202, study PRJEB13176) | freshwater metagenome | biome: Drinking water system; feature: drinking water; material: freshwater | place: China | collected 2013-02-06 | reverse complement strand
CGCGACCTGTTTGCGGAACTGGCGAGCCTGTTTCTCGAGGAAAGCCCGAAGGAATTCGCCGCCATCGCGGGAGCTCTGTTGCGTCAGGACGCCGCTGTGCTGGCCTCTGCGGCGCACAAACTGAAAGGGTCGGTCACGCAGTTCTGCGCCGCCCGGCTGCTGGAGAGCGTCAAGAAATTGGAACTGCTGGGACGGGCCGGCGATCTCGTGGCTGCCGGCCCGGTCTGCATGGCGGTGGAGACGCAGCTTGCCGAACTACAGAACGACTTGCGAACGGTCCAGAGTTCACTTTCGTAAGGAGCGAGTCGGGCTCTGTCTCATGCGGCCTGATTCAACTGCTTCCTCCACACTTCTATACGATCAGCAAGCCCGCAGGCATTGAAGTAGGCCCCATCGAGCAGGGTTCGGCTTTCCGCCGGCACTGCCAGGTCCTCCCTTTCGTCGAAGCCGTTGGCCGCATACACGGCCGTCAACACGGTGAATCCCTGTTGCGTTTTCGGCAGGGGACCGTGGTGATAGGTGACAGCCTCCACGACCGCGTCGTTCAATCCCCACAAGCCCAGAAGATATCCCGCGACGTCGCTGTGAGAGGCCCCGAAGACGTCCTGTTCAGCTGCCCAGACGGCGATGCACCGCTCGCGACAGATCCGCAGGACCTCGCGGTATTGATCCGGGAAGTTGGCGGCCAGCACCAGGACGCCGATGTCGTGGACCAGCCCAGCGATGAAGGCTCCCTCCACTCCCAGCGCGCCGACCCCTTCGGACTTCGCGATGGTTTTCGCTGCGGTTCCTGTCGCGAGGCCGTGCCGCCAGAGCGAGTCGATCGAGACCGGTATCGATCCGGATCGTGGGAACTGCGAGAACACCTGGAGACTAAGAACCAGCGACTTGATGGTGTCGATGCCGAGCAACGCGATCGCGTGGGCTGGACTGGTGATCGTCCTCCGCAGGCTGAAATAGGCGGAATTGACGACCTGGAGAATCTTCGCGACCATCGCCATATCCTTCGAGATGATGGCGGCAGCTGTTTCCACGGAGGCCTGCGGCGATTGGAGCGCGTCGACCAGCTCCTGGTATGTGCCGGGGAGACTTGGGATGGTGCGGATATCCGCGATCAGACGGCGAAGCGACTCGTTCGTCACCCGTTCTCGGAAGGAACCGGATCGGGTCAGCGCCGCTTTCAAACTTGCGGACTCCAGCGGTTTCGGAAGGAATTGATGGGCGACTTCCAGGGCGCGCACGATGACTGACCGGTGGGCCGCGCCGGAGGTGGCGATTCTCACGGTCTGCGGGTGTCGTTCCTTGATGGCTGAGAGGAGTTGAATGCCGCCCGCGCCCCCGAGATGCGTGTTCGCCAACACGACGTCGAAGGGTGTCCGGTCCAGCGCGGCGAGGGCTTGGTCCGGGGTCATGGCCCCGGCAATTTCCCATTCACCGGAGAGATCGGGCAGGAGGGATTGGATATGTGAGGTCGCGGCCGGGTCCTCGTCGACGACTAACAAGCGTTTCATGTCAGGACCTCTGGGGACAAGGATGATTGAGGACACGAGCCTCGAACTTCATCGGCCGATACAGCCGCAGCCTTGAGGTCGCTCAAGTCCATCCTCCAGGGTGCCGAGAAAGCTGGAGGCGGGAATGGGAGGTGCGATGGCGGATTCGGAACCAGGTGGGCACCAGTCAGGGGCGCGAGTCTTGGTCGTCGACGACGATGCGACGATCAGACTGCTCTGCACCCGCGTCCTGAAAGAGGCCGGCTATGAGGTGTTGGAAGCCGAGGGCAGCCCGGAGGCCATGGCGCTGCTGGTGGAATCCAACGAGCCGATCGACCTGGTCCTGGTCGATCTCTTCCTCCCGCCGCCGGGGTTTCAGCTGGCTTCAGAAAAGACTCAATATCGCCGCGTCAACGGCCACGAGATGGTCGCGCAGATGCTCACGATGAAGAAACAGCTCCGGGTGGTGTACATGTCGAGCCAGTCGAAGAGCGGACTCGCCTCTCAGGAAATCGCTTTGGGAGACACGCCGTTCCTCCAAAAGCCGCTCAGCAAAGATGCGCTGCTGGACCAGGTGTCGGCCGCGATCGCCGGCCCGCCGCTAGTATTCCACGAGTGTCCGGACGGGAAGAAGAGCGATGTCCGCTGGGTTGACTGATCCCTACGAAGGCAGTTCAGTAAGCCGCAGCGTGTAGAGGTAGTGGTAAAGGCCCCGGCGCTCCATCAGCTCACCGTGCGTTCCGATCTCAGCTATACGTCCGTGGTTGAGCACGACAATCCGGTCGGCCCGTTGAATCGTCGTGAGGCGGTGGGCGATCACGATGGTGGTGCGTCCTTTCATCAACCGTTCCAAGGCATCCTGGACCAAACGCTCGGATTCGCTGTCGAGGGCCGAGGTGGCTTCATCCAGCAGAAGAATGCGAGGGTTCTTTAGGATGGCCCGGGCAATCGCAATGCGCTGGCGTTGGCCGCCTGAGACGTTGATCCCCTTCTCGCCTACCACGGTCCCGTACTGATCGGGAAACCCCGTGATGAAGTCATGCGCGTGGGCTGCTCGACTCGCTTCGAAGACGACCGCATCGTCGGCCTCTCTGTTGCCGTACCGGATATTGTCGAGGATGGTTCCTCCAAACAGGATGGTTTCCTGCGGCACGAGGGCGATCTGCCGATACCAGCTTTCGAGCGTGACGGTGCGGAGATCCTGACCGTCGACGGAGATGCTTCCCGCCGTCGGATCGTAGAAACGATGGATCAGGTTCATGGCGGTCGTCTTGCCCGCGCCGGTGGGCCCGACGATGGCGATCAGCTCGCCGGGCTTGGCTTCGAATGACAGATCGGTCAACACCGGCTGCCGGGCGTCGTACGCAAAACTCACGCGATCGACTCTGATGTGTCCCTCGACTCGTTGCAATACGGCAGCATTCGGCGCGTCGCCGACCTCAGGTTTCTGATCCAAGATCTCGAAGACCCGCTCTGTCGCACCTTGGGCTTCTCGGATCTGCGCAAAGACCCGGGCGGCGGAGCTGAAGGGGCCGATGAGAATGCCGGCGAACAGCACGAAGGCGAAGAGATCGCCGGGTGTCACGGCCCCTTCGATTACCTGCGTGCCGCCGTACCACATGACGGCGGCGGCGGCCGAAAACGTGAGGAAGCTGATGACGGGAATGAAGATCGCCATGATGCCGGCGCGCTTCATCGTCAGCTTGATCGTGTGGTTGAGCTGCGCGGCGAAACGGACGTCTTCGCGCTTAGTTTGGACGAACGATTTCACGATTCGGATGCCGGAGATGACTTCTTCGATCAACGTGCTGAGCGCCGCAGTCTGGTCCTGGATTCCCGTCGAGAGGGACTTCAGGCGGCGTCCGAAGAACTTGGCCACGACCACGAGGAGCGGGAGCAGCACGAGAATCAACAGGCAGAGGCGCCAATTCATCGCGAGAAGAAAGGCGATCCCACCGACGAACGTCACCAGCTGCTTGGCGCTGTCGATAGGGGTTTCGGTGACGACGGACTGGATGACCGTCACGTCGTTCATGAGGCGTGAGAGCAGTTCGCCGGTCCGCCGCCGAGCGAAGAAGCTGACGGACAAGGTCTGGAGATGCGCGAACAAATGGGTGCGGAAATCGGCGACGATGTGCTGGGATATCCACGCCGTCAGGTAGCTGTGCCCCATCGAGCAGACGCCCTGCACGACCACCAACCCGAGAAACAGGGCGATGAGGTTCGTCATCCGCGCGGCATCATGTTGAACCGTGATGACGTCCCAGAGGTTCCCCGCCAGGCGAAGGAGAGCGAGATTGATCGCGGCAACGCCCATGACGAGCATCCCGGCCGCGACCATGCGGGACAGATACGGCTTGAGAAACGGGAGGAACCGTTTGAAAGTGGACGTCATAGCTGTGCGATCTTAGTGGAGGCGGCGGCGGAAAACCAAGCGGGAAAGAAGTGCGGGCGAAACGGGAATGCGCCGATCGAGGTCAGAGCTGCGCGATGGATTCGATCTGATTCTTGTTGATGGCGACGAAATCGGACCGGTCCTTGTCGTTGATCAAGACGTCCGTCAGACTGATGAACAGGCGCTGTTCTTCGTTGATGGCGTCTGAAACCCGATTGCGCATGGGTGGAATGAGGAAGTCCCCGACGTAGACGCAGTTCACCGTCCGGACCCGGATGCGAACCTTTTTCCCTTCGGGCACGTGCCTCCTCCCACTCGAATATGTGGCTGTTCAGGAACTGGCGAAACGACGACGTCCTTCTCCCTCACGCCGAGGCAGCGAACGGGGAAGAACCGTGCTTCGTCTCAAACACCAGGCTGATCGATCAGCTCTTGCGGCGGAGGAATTTTTGACGCCGGCGCAGCTTCTTGTACTTGTGCTTGCGCATCTTCTTCCGACGTTTTTTCAGAACGCTTGCCATTCGGTATCTCTCCTTAGACCGAGTCTAAGAGACTTGATCTGAAATTGCAAGCAAGGTGTCGAGGAAATCCGCCGTCAGGGCGGGTTGAGCAGGAAAAGAGAGGCGCCCATGCGGCGAGCGGCTTGACCTGTCTCGCGCACGGTTCCTATACTGCCGACATGACCGTGATTCGTACGATTCGAGCGGCCACGACCGCGGTGCTCTCCGCCGTCCTGCTGCTGGCAAGTACAGGCTGCGGATCGAAACTCATTCAGTTCCCCGAGGATCACGAGCGATTTCTCCGCATCGACAAGGCAGTGGAGTCGCTTCGGCAGTCGTACGTAAAGAAAGACTTGTCGACCATGGCGTCCTTGATGGTGCCTACAGAGCCATTGGAACGTCTCCAACGGGACGCGGCACAGGATTTCGAGACCTTTGACAGCATGACGCTGCTCTTCAATATCGAGCGGATCATGATCGACAACGATGACGTCGATGTGTATGTCCATTGGCAGGGAATCTGGAAAAAAGCTCCGGACGATCCCGGTCTCCGGCAGCGCGGCCATACACGGATGCAGTGGGTCGGGACGACCGCCATTCTGCTGAAAGCCGTGCAGGGTGACGCGCCGTTTGGTATGAAGGGGCGGCAGACAGGTTCCGATCAGATCCCCCGCCCGAAGAAGTAGCCATGCCGAACAACCGCCGTTCTTCCTCCATCCCTTCCGCAGATTTCCTCGTCGTCGGCAGCGGCGTGGCGGGACTCCGGGCGGCGTTGGAACTGAGCCGGGAGGGACGGGTGCTCGTGCTGACAAAGGGGCATCCTCTCCAGAGCAGTTCGATCCACGCGCAGGGCGGCGTGGCCGTCGCCATGAGCGAAGAAGACGATGTTGCCATCCATCTGACCGACACGTTGAAGGCCGGCCATGGACTGTGCCGAAAAGAGGCGGTCCGGGTGTTGGTCGAAGAGGGCCCGGATCGGATTCAAGAATTGATCAAATGGGGTGCGAAGTTCGACAAAGCCGGGGGGAAATTTGCCTTTGCGAGAGAAGCGGCACATAGCCGCAGCAGGATACTACGCGCTCGCGGGGACGCGACAGGCAATGAAATGGTGAGGGTACTGATCGCGGAAGCCATGAAGCACAGGCGTATCCAGCGGCTGGACTATCATTTTACGGTCGACCTCGTCGTGGAAGCCGGCCGCTGCTGCGGTGCGCTGGTCCTCGATGAACATTCCGGCCGCCGGTTCATTCTGCCGGCGCGCGCGGTCGTGCTGACGACCGGCGGGGCCGGTCAGGTGTACGCGCGGACGACGAATCCCGCCAATGCCACGGGCGACGGCATGGCGATGGCGTTGCGGGCCGGCGCGGTGCTGCAGGACATGGAATTCGTCCAATTCCACCCGACGTCGTTGTACCTTCCGTCCAGTCCGCCGTTTCTCCTGTCGGAAGCGATGCGCGGGGAGGGCGGGCAGTTGCGGAACAGCAAAGGCGAACTGTTCATGCAGCGGTACCATCCGATGGCGGCGCTGGCGCCGCGCGACATCGTGTCGAGGGCCATCTGGGCTGAAATGGCGGCCACCAAGGCGCGCCATGTGTATCTTGACGTGACGCATTTGGGCGCCGAGTTCGTGAAGCGGCGCTTTCCGACCATCTACTCGACCTGCCTTCGCTACGACATCGACATCACGGAAGAGTGGATCCCGGTCTCTCCCAGCGCCCATTACATGATGGGCGGCGTCTGGACGGACCTGAACGGAGCCACGACGGTGCCAGGACTGTTCGCAGCGGGCGAAGTCGCTTGCAGTGGCGTGCACGGGGCCAATCGTCTGGCGAGCAACTCCCTCTTGGAAGGGCTGGTGTTCGGCGCTCGCGCGGCCGCCGCGGCTGTGGCCTATGCAGGCCGCCGCGACGTGCCGTCGATGGTAGTGCAGGAAGCGGCGCTCAAGGCGGAGCATGTCGGCTCGGTCGACGATGCGGAGAAAATCCGCAGTTCGCTCCGGCGCACGATGTGGGGACAGGTCGGCGTGATCCGGTCGGGAGAGTCGCTCATCAGGGCCTGCGCGCAACTTTCCCGCTGGGCGCAACTGATGGCTCAGCCGTTTTCCAATCGGGCGGCGCTTGAAGTGAAGAACATGGTGCAGGTGGCGCAGTGCATTGCGGAGGCCGCGCTCTGGCGGGAGAACAGCGTCGGGGCTCACTATCGATCGGATTTTCCTCAGGAGAAACGGGCCGGTTGGCAGCAACACAGCCGACTCTCGATCGACGAAGGGGTCAGCGGGAAAAGACCTCGGAAGTCGCGGGGGCTTCTGTTGGAGCTGCGGGGGCGAACTGGCTGACCGGCCGTTCCGTAATCACTCCATCCCTAACCAGGAACGTGCGGTAGTAGCGCAAGACCTTCTTGACGTACTGGCGCGTTTCGTCGATCGGCGGCAGCGCCTGATACCGTTCCACGACGTTCTCACCCGCATTATAGGCTGCCAGCGCGAGCGGGAGATTCCCATGGAACCGATCGAGCAACTGGCGAAGATACTTGGTGCCTCCTGCCACATTGTCCTCGGGATCATAGAGATCGCGGACATCCATCCGCACGGCGGTTTGCGGCATCAACTGCATTAAACCGATGGCGCCGGCGCGCGAGACGGCGCGGGGGTCGAAGTTGGACTCGGCCTTGATGACGGCCCTGATCAGCGCTGGATGCAGCCGCTGTTCGGACGAATGGCGGCGAATCATCGGTTCAAGCTCATGCTCGGAGAGGATGGGATGGAACCGGTTCGAGTCGATTTCGACTCTCCGATAACGCGCGTCCGACGGTACGTTAGTCAACGCAATCGTCCCGTTCGGTCCGATGTACTGATAAATCTCTGCCTGGACAGCGTCGGGAGTGACAGCCGTCAGCATCCCGCCGACGAGAATACCGGCGACCGCCAAGTCCTGGCCGGTCGTCCGTTTTAATACTTGCCAGATAGGGTGGCGCATTTGCATGTTCCCAACGATAGCAGCCTGTCTCAAGGTGTCAAGAAAATGCAGAACCCATGCCGATAAGTCTAAGGATAATTACGAACGAGAACAAGGGGTTATGGGCACGATTCGTTTCTAATGTTCCACGAATCGCATTCTGCTGGCAACAAATTTTTGATGGAGTTGTCTCGTCAGAGAACCAGGCCGGCCTTGCCCAATTGGATGACTATCTATGGAGCGGACCGGCATCACTTCCATACTGGTATTTGTCAGGAAGCATTCGTCGGCTCGGAGGAGTTCGTTCAATCGATAACGCCCTTCTTGGATGGGTATGCCCAATTCTCCTGCCAGTGTCAGAACCACCTCGCGGGTGATTCCATCCAGAATGCCGCAGTCGAGGGAGGGTGTTTGGAGTGTTCCGGCTGTGACAAAGAAGATGTTGCTCACCGTGCATTCCGTCACCTGCGACTCCCAATTCAGTAGAAGACTGTCAAAGACGCCGGCGGCGATGGCTTCGCGCTTGGCGATGATGTTGTTCAGAAAATTGGTCGCTTTGATCTGAGGGTCCAGCGCACCCGGCAGATTCCGTCTGGTTTTGGCCACAATCAAGCCTACGCCTGAGTCATAGAGTGCGGACGGGGGCGGCTGGAGGGGTTTGCTCATGACCACGATCGTGGGAGTCGGGCAGAGGGCGGGATCAAGACCGATCTCGCCGGGGCCCCGCGAGACTGTAATACGGAGGTAGGCATCGACTCGCTCGTTGCCGACATGATTTCTCTCCATGGCCTCGTGCAACAGTGCAGGCCAGTCGCGTTTCGGAATCGAAAGTCCAATGGCGTTCGCAGACCGGTGCAGGCGAGCCAGATGCTGGTCCCGCATGAAGATCTTCTCCCCATAGGAACGGATCGTTTCATACACTCCATCACCATACAGAAAGCCGTGGTCGAATACGGAGATGTGGGCGTTTTTTTCGTCGACGAAGCGATCGTTCACATACACCCACATCATCATACCTGCTGGAATGTACTCAAGAACGCCCGGGCCTTATCCAATGTTTCTTCATATTCCTTTGCGGGATCGGAGTCGGCCACGATGCCGGCTCCGACCTGGAGATAGCCTGTGTCTCGGCCGAGCACCAAGGTGCGGATGATGATATTGAGATCGAGATCGCCGTTCCAGCCGATATAGCCGAACGAGCCGGTGTAAGGACCTCGTCGGACCGGCTCCAACTCGTCGATGATCTCCATGCAGCGGATCTTCGGGACCCCGGTGATCGTGCCGCCGGGGAAGGTAGCCCTGATCAGATCAAACAGCGTGGCGTCCTGCCGCAACCGGCCGCTGATATTGGAGACGATGTGGCTGACGTGAGAATACTGCTCAATTGCCATGAACTCATCGACCTGAACCGTCCCGAATTCGCAGACTCGACCGAGATCGTTTCGCTCCAAATCGACCAACATCACGTGCTCGGCCCGTTCTTTCTCGCTGGCGAGCAACTCTCCGACCAGTGTTCGATCAGCGGATTCGCCGACGCCACGCGGCCTTGTGCCGGCGATGGGTCTGGTTTCCGCTTTGCGGCCGCTCAGGCGAACCAGGCGCTCCGGCGAACAACTCACCAGCGAGAGATCGTCGAAGTGCAAGAGGCCGCCAAAAGGAGAGGGATTGACTGAGCGAAGCCGGCGGTAGAGGGCCTGCTCATATGCGAGTCGATCGATTCCCGAGCCTGCCGACTCCGGTAGGGCAAACTGAAAGCGGTGGGAGAGATTGGCTTGATAGATGTCGCCCGCCCGAATGTAGTCCTGTGCCGCTCGGACTCGATCCATGTAGGCGGCGCGCGACTGGCCGGGCGTGACGAGCAACGGGTGAAGGACCGGCACCGTCGTGGAGGCTAGCCGCTTGGCCGTCAGTTGCGCTTCGAAGGCCGCCAGACGGTCGCAGCCTTCCCGGTAGAGTTTTTCGCGCGGCTCGCCGAAGAGGCGCTCGGCCGGCGGGGCGAAGATCAGGTGCAAGGTCTCGGTGGCATGGTCGATGGCTCCGATCAGGTCGAAGAAGCCGAAGGTCAGGTCTGGCGTCTGGAGGTCGTCGCGCGCGATCGTCGGCACCCGTTCGAACTGGCGCACGAGGTCATAGGCGAAGAAACCGACCGCTCCGCCGAAGAACGGCGGAAGACCCTCCGGCCTCGCTTGGCGCGACTCACGCAGGATGTGGCAGAGGGCCTCGAAGGGCGACGAGTCGTGCGCGACGCTGCGGTCGCGGGTCTGTTGCGTGTGGCGCCCGTCCTTCCCGCTCACCACCAGATAGGGATCGCTGCCGAAGAACGAATAGCGGGCGCCACCCTCGGCGCCCTTGCCGCTTTCCAAGAGAAACCAGGGCCGTCCCGGCAGGGCGATGCGCCGGGCCAGCGCCAGCGGGTCCGGCTCGGGCAGAGGCAGCGAAGCCACCAGGGGCTCGGGCCGCTCCGCCATCAAAAACCGCGCGCGCGACGGACGGATCATGGACGGGGTTGTACCATAAGGTCGTCGGACCGAGCCAGCCGCCACCGTCACCTTGACAATCCGACGCGGGTTTTGCTTGAATAGCGCGCTTTTTCGGCTGCCGGCGGATATCGGTCCGCGACAGGCCGAGGTCACGCATGCCGCCCTCCAGCGATCCCTTCTATGCGGGTTTAGGGCAGGCGGTCAGAATCGGGACCGAACTGCTGGCCGCCTTGGCGGTCGGCGGGGGGTTAGGCTGGCTGGCGGATACCTACCTGTTCGGGTCCGCTCCCTGGGGACTCGTCGTGGGACTTATCGTCGGGGTCGCCGCAGGCATTCGCAACGCCTATCGGGCGGCGCAGAACTGGCAGGCATAGCAACCTAAAGAATAAGGAACGATACGACGGTGGAAGAAAGTCCGCTGCATCCCTTCGAACTGCACGAGCTGATCCCGATCTCTCTCTTCGGTCTGGACATCTCCATCAACAAGGCCGTGATCCTCATGTGGATCGTGGTGGGGCTCTCCGCGGCCCTGCTCGTGGCCGCGGGCTCGGCGCGGCGGCTCGTGCCGACCAAGCTGCAAAGCCTGGCGGAATTGCTCGTGGACTTCATCCGCGGCATCATCCTCGACACGATGGGCCAGGACGGCATGCGGTTCTTCCCCCTGGTGGCCTCGCTTTTCGTCTTCATCCTGTTCAGCAACCTGCTGGGCTTGATTCCCGGTTCCTACACCGTGACGAGCCAGTTGATCGTCACCGCGGTCTTCGCGCTCTCGGTCTACGGCCTGTCGGTCCTGCTGGGCTTTTTGCTCCACGGCGTGAAGTTCTTCGGCATTCTGGTGCCGCCGGGCACGCCGGGCTGGCTCTTGCCTCTGATGATGCCCATCGAACTGGTGAGCCAGTTGGCGCGGCCCGTATCCCTGGCCGTCCGGCTCTTCGCCAACATGACGGCGGGCCACGTGATCCTGGGCGTGCTCTTCGGGCTGGCGATTTCCGGCGGCCTGCTGATCGGCTGGCTGCCCTTCGCCTTCACGATCGCGATGAACGCGCTGGAGGTCGGCATCGCCTTCATCCAGGCCTACATTTTCACGGTTCTGACGTGCGTCTATCTGGGCGATTCGATGCATTTGCATGGGCATGATGCGCATGCGCATTGAGCATGCCGATACAGTGAACGGTAACAGCAAGCAAAGTTGATCGCAGTTGGCGCGCAACGTTAAGGAGGAGTAGACGACATGGATTCAGCAGCAGCAGCCTTGTTGGGTATGGGACTGGCGGCGGCGGGCTTCGCCGGCGCCGGCGTGGGCATCGGCTATATCTTCGGCAAGATGATCGAAGCGGTGGCGCGGCAGCCGGAGGCGGAAGGCCGCGTCGGCAAGTACATGTGGATCGGCTTCGCGTTGGTCGAAGCGATCGCGCTGTACGGGCTGGTCATCGCGTTCATCATCATGGGCCTCCGCAAGTAGGATGCGGAAAACGGCCGCCGATTTTCGGGGGCCGTTAATGCGCGTCCTGTTCGTTTGGAGAGCAAAGAGAAGAAACCATGCCGCAATTTGAGACGCATTTCTTCACCTCGCTGATCTTCTGGGAGGTCGTGTCCTTCGCGATCCTCTTCGTGGTCCTCTACAAGTTCGCCTTCCCGCCGATCCTGGAAATCCTGGAGACGCGGGAGCGGAAGATTCGGGAGAGCCTGGAGCAGGCCGACCGGCACCGCACCGAAGCCGAACGCAAGATGCAGGAGTACGAGGCCAAGCTGGCCGCGGCGGCGAAGGAAGCCGAGGGGCTCCTGGCCGCGGCGCGCGAGCGGGCGCAGCGGGTGCAGGAGGAGAACGAGCAACGCCTGCAGGCCGACGCCGAGCGGATCAAGGGGGACGCGCAACGGGAGATCGAAGCGGCGCAGCGCCGGGCGATCCAAGAGATCCGCAATCAGACGACGGATTTGGCCCTGCTGGTGGCGGAAAAGGTGGTTGGGCGCAGCCTCAGCGACGCCGACCATCGCCGGCTGGCGGACGAAGCCCTCCAGGCGGTCGCGAATTCCCGCAAGTAATCCGAAAATTTTTCCTCAGGATGGTCAAAAAGGCCGTCCGGCGAGGCCGCAGCTAGCGAGGGGGCAAGGCGTACACGGTTGGGTACATTGAGCCTCCGAGCGACGCGAGAACAAAGCCGGTGGGCTTTTTCACCATCCTTTAGGCCCTGTTCGCGCCACCCCGACGATACCCCCGCTCATCCACCGTCACGTCGCGAAATCCCACGGCGTGGAGTGCCGCCGTCACCCTGGCGCGCCGTTCGTCGTCCAGCAGCGAGGGCAACTCATCGGCCGCCACTTCGATGCGCGCCGTCTCGCCCTGATCCCGCACCCGCACCTCGCGGAACCCTTCCCGGAACAAGACCTCTTCGGCCTGTTCCACGCGCGAGAGTTTGTCGATCGTGATCGGCGTCCCGCGGGGGATGCGAGACGAAAGGCAGGGGGCCGCCGGCTTGTCCCAGTTGGGCAGGCCCAGGGTCTTGGCCAGTTCGCGGACCTCGGCCTTCGACAGCGCGGCTTCGACGAGCGGGCTTCTGATCCCCTGTTCGCGCGCGGCCGTGAGGCCGGGACGGTCGTCTCCGAGATCGTCCAGGTTGGTGCCGTCCACGACGACCGGGTCGCCGAACTGACCCCGCAGGCGGGCCAACCCGTCGTACAAGTCCGTTTTGCAATGGTAGCAGCGGGTCGCGTCGTTCGCGACGAAGTCGGGAATGGCCAGTTGATCGGTGTCCCACAGAACGTGCCGGGCGCCGATGTGCCGGGCGATCCGCTGCGCCGCCTCGCGTTCCGACGCGGGGAGCGTGGGCGACACGGCCGTCACGCCGACGGCTTTGGCGCCCAGCGCATCGTGCGCGACCGCGAGCACGAGCGTGCTGTCGATGCCCCCCGAATAGGCGACGAGCACGGAGCCCATCTCCTGGAAGAGCTGCCGGAGGCGCCGATGTTTCTCGGCCAGCGTCACGGACCCCTCACGGAACGTGGATGGCGGCTTTCTTCTGGTTGGCGAGGACGATGAGCGCGTAATTGGACGTGTGCAGGTACTGCTTGGCGACGCGGAGCACGTCGTCCTTCGTCACCGCCTCGATCCATTTGGGATAGTCGGCGAAGTAGTTCAAACCGAGGCCGTAGAATTCGACCTGCGCGAGCACGTCGGCCAGCTTCCCCGTCGTGTCGAGGCGGAGCGGGAAACTGCCCATCAGGTAGGCCTTGGCGTCGGCGAGTTCTTCGTCGGTGACCGGGGCGTCGCGGATCGCGCCGATTTCCTTGATGGCGCCGGCGATGGCCTGGTTGGCCATTTCGTTGCGGGTCTGCAGGCTGACCATGAAGGCACCGGAGAGGAGCCCCGCGTCGAAGACGCTGCTGACGCCGTAGACGAGGCCCTGCCGGTCGCGGATGGACTCCATCAGGCGGGAGGAAAATCCGCCGGCGCCGAGGATGTAGTTCATCACCGTAACCGCATAGAAGTCGGGATTGGTCCGGCTGATCCCCACGTGGCCGAGCATGACCGTGGCCTGCGCCAAGTCCTTGTCCAGCAGCTTCACGAGGGGCTGGCTCAGCGGATGGGGCGGCGCGCTGACGCGGGCCGGCAGCGGCTTCTGTTTCCAGGCGCCGAAATGGGCGGCGACGAGCCGGCGGGCCTGCGCTTCGGTGATGTCCCCGACGACGGCCAGGATCGTCTGGTTGGGCAGGTACTCGCGCGCGTAGAAGCCGACCACGTCGGCCCGCGTGAGCTTCCGCACGCTGGCCTCGGTGCCGTTGACCGGCCAACTGTAGGGATGGCCCTCGAACACGGCCTGATTGAAGGCCTTGGCCGCGACGGTCCCCGGCTCGTCCTGCTCCGCCTTCAACTCGCCGAGAATCTGGCTTTTGACGCGCGCCAGCTCCTGCTCCGGAAAGGTCGGGTGTTGGAGAACGTCGGCCAGCAGCTCGAAGCCCAGGTCGGTGTCCTTCGTCAGCACCCGCGCCGAGGCCGTGGTGAAATCGTCGCCCGCTTTGGCCGAGAGCGACCCGCCGACGAATTCGATCTGCTCGGCCAGCTTCGTCGAGGTGCGCGTCGTGGTGCCTTCGTCGAGCAGGCTGGTGACGAGGTTGGCCAGGCCGGCTTTCCCCGGCGGATCCTGCACCGATCCGGTCTTGAGCAGCGCGTGGACTTGGACGATGGGCAGGTAAGGCTGTTCGAGCACCAACACCGTGATGCCGTTCGGCGTCACGAAACGGATTGGCTTGAGCTCGGCGGCCGGCGCGGGAGCCGGCGCCGCCGCGAAGAGGCCCAGCAGGATCGTGAGAACACCGACCAGCCGCGTCATTTCGCCTCCGCGACCGCCGGGGCCGGAATCAGGATGCCGACGGTGCGGGCGTCGGCGACGAGATACCGCTTGGCCACGCGCTGGACGTCCTCGGCCGTCACGGCGCGAATCTTCCCGACGAATTCGTTCACCTGTTTCCAGCCGGCGCCGACGCTTTCGGCCTGGGCATACAGCATGGCCTGGCGGAAGACCGAATCCTGGCCGAAGAGGTACGAGGCCTCGATTTGGTTTTTCGCCCGTTGTAGTTCGACGGCCGTCGGCGGCGCCGCTTGGAGCCGCGCGATCTCGTGGTAGAGGCTCTGTTCGACGGCGTCGATCTTTTCCCCCGGCTTGGCCACGGCATAACAATAAAAGAGTTCGGGATCGGTGGAGAGCAGGCTGTATTCCGCGCCGACGGCCAGCGCGTGCTTCTGCTTGTAGACCAGGTTTTGGTAGAGCCGCGAGCTCTTGCCGTCGGACAAGACCGTCTCCAGCACCGTCAGCGCATAGGCGTCGGGATCGCGGAAATTGGGGACGCGGTAGCCCGCCATGACGAAGGGCACCTGCGCGTCGCGTTTCACGACGATCCGCCGCTCGCCCCGCTGCTCCGGCTCGGCCACGATCCGCGCGTCCGGCAAGGGCCGCGAGGGGATGCCTTCGAAGAGGCGCGTGACGACGGGGAGCAACTGGTCGGCCTTGATATCGCCGACGATGACGAGCGTGGCGTTGTTCGGGACGTAGTAGGTGTCGTAGTGGCGCTTCAAGTCTTCCCGCGTCATGGCGTTCAGGTCCGGGAACCAGCCGATGATCGGCCAATGGTAGGGATGGATTTGAAAAGCCTGGGCGAAGAGGGCTTCCGCCAGATAGGCCTGGGGATCGTCCTCCACCCGCATGCGCCGCTCTTCCTTCACGACCTCCCGTTCGAGCTGAAATTCCTGATCGTCCAGGAGCAGGCCGCGCAGCCGGTCGACTTCCATGACGAGCGCCTGCTCGACCCGGTCCGCCGCGAGGTTTTCGAAGTAGCCGGTGAAGTCCTGCGAGGTGAAGGCATTGTCCTGCCCGCCATTCTTTCTGATGGTGCGAGAGAAGACGCCCTTGGCATAGGCCGGGGTGCCCTTGAACATCATGTGTTCGAGCATGTGCGAGAGGCCCGCGCGCCCCATGATCTCGTTGCGCGAGCCGACTCGATACCAGATCTGCACGGTGACGACGGGGGCTTTGGGGACTTCGACGAAGAGGACCTTCATCCCGTTGGCCAGGACGACTTCTTTGGGCTCCGGCGTGCCGGCGAGGGCCGGCCCGGCTAGCAGCCAAGTCAATAGCCAAACCAGAAGCGGCAGAACGAGGACTGCGGTGCGAATGGTGCGAATCGCGCGATGTCGCATGGATGCGTCGACCCTCCCGGAGCGGCGCATGCTAACAACGGCTTTCCGAGACTGTCAAGGCGCGCGCGACCTTGTCCGGTGCCGGGATGAGCGGCGAGGTTTCGCCCAGTTGTCCGCAGGCGCCGAGCACGTCGCGGCCGCGGCTCTGGCGGATGAAGGTCTCGATGCCCGCGCGCTTCACGATGGCTTGAAACTTCAACACCTGCGCCTCGTCGGGACGGCGGAAGGCGCTGCCCGGGAAGGGATTGAAGGGGATCAGGTTGAGCTTGCACCGGATGCCGTTCAAGAGCTTCGGCAGGCGGCGGGCGTCCTGCTCGGAATCGTTCACCCCGCCCAGCAGCACGTACTCGAAGGTCAGTCTCCGCCGCGCCGGCAGGGGATAGGCCCGGCAGGCGGCTAATAATTCAGACAAGGGATGGAGCTTGTTGACGGCGGGCATGAGGCGGGCCCGCTGTTCGTTCGTCGTCGCGTTCAGCGAGATCGCCAGATTCACGCCGAGCGCGGCGACCTCCCGCAGGCGCGAGGCCATGCCGGCGGTGGAGAGGGTGATGCGCCGCGCCGCGATGCCCAGGCCCCAGTCCTCGTCCGTCAGCCGGCGGACGGCCTCAGACACGGCGTCCATGTTCGCCAAGGGCTCGCCCATGCCCATGAGCACGAGATTCGATATCCGCTCGCGCGGTTCCAAATGGTCCTGCGCGATCAGGACCTGCTCGACGATTTCGTGCGCGGCGAGGTTGCGTTTTAGGCCCATCCGGCCGGTCAGGCAGAAGCCGCAATCCAACGTGCAGCCGACTTGTGTGGAGAGGCAGAGCGTCAGCCGGTCGTCGTCGGGAATCAGGACGGATTCCACCAGCAGACCGTCCGCGAGGGTGATGAGGAGCTTTCTGGTGCCGTCGCTGGAACGGAGCAGGCGGCAGTCCGGCGCCCGGCCGATCCAGGCCGTTTCGGCCAGCTCGGCTCGGTCGGCTTTCGGCAGGTCCGTCATCTCCTCGACCGTCTTGGCGCGCTTTTGGTGCAGCCAGCGAAGAATCTGCACGGCCCGATAGCGGGGCCAGCCCAGGCGCAGGACAAACGCCTCCGCGTCGGTGCGCGAGAGGGCCAATAGGTCCGTGCGGCTGGACGAGGCAGGAGACCGATGTGCCGGCATGGCGAAGAGGGTACCACAGGCCCGCCGTCCTCGCCACGGCGGCCGGCCCGCATGCACGACGGGGCTTCTTCTCGGATAAGACGATGGTATAATCCGCCTCACCGATATGGTCCCCATGCTTACGGAACCGTCGACACCATTCACCTCGCTCGCACGCTACGCATGATCGACGCTCTCCGGCGTCCCATCGTCGGGCTGGTCCTCCTGTTCTTCTTCTTCGTAGTCCCCCCGTCGAATCCCGGACGGGCCGAGCAAGCCGAGAGTCCTTGTCACAAGGTCGAGGACTGTTTTCGCAGCGCGGTCGCCAAGCTGCGCCAAGGCCGCGTGTCGAATGCCGATGTCGCGTCCGTCTTGGAACGGCTGGCGGCCATTCATGCGGATCACCCGGACTCCATCTGGGCCAAACGCGCCGGCCTGGTCACCGGCCTGCTCCTGACCGAGCGCATTCCGACCGATGCCCTGCCGTTGCTCAAGGCGGCGCAGCAGGATTTCCCTGTGCTCGACGAGTATCTCCGTCTTTGGACCGGGGAGGCCCTGCTCAAGACCGGCGATGCCGCCGGCGCCGCGGCCTTGTTCGAGTCCGTGGCCGACGGTCGCGGCACCGTCCTGACCCTGCGGGCCGCCTTTCGCGCGGGCGACGCCTGGTACGTGGCAGGCAACTGCGGAAAAGTTTCGGCCTGGTTCGAGCGCGCCACGGCCGGGTTGCCGCAAGACCCAGCCGCACCGCCGGCGCTCTTCAAATGGGCCGACTGCCAGAAGCGGGAAGGCCGCTCCGCCGAGGCCCAGACGATCCTGCGCCAGTTATGGACTAAGTACCCCCACACGATCGAGGCGCGGGAGGCCGAGCCCCGTCTGCGGGCACCGATGAATGGGACGGCCGACGGGTCGGCCACCGTCACGGCATGGACCCCGTCGCCGGCCGACTATTATGGCCGCGCCCAGGCCTTTCTGGCCCTGTCGCTGCTCGACGAGGGGGCTGCGGCCTTGCAGAAATTCCTGGCGATGGCCCCGCAGGACGCGAAGGTCGGTGAGGTCAAGCTCAAACTGGGCGTGACCTTGGTCCGGTTGAAAAAATACGACCAGGCTAGACCGGTCTTGAAGGACGTCGCGGCGACGAACTGGCCCGAATCGGGCGAGGCCGCCGTGTGGCTGGCACGGACCTATCTGCGGGCCGGAGAGGGCGAGCCGCTCCTGGCCCTGTGGCAGGCGGCAAACGGCCGCCTGACGTCGGAACACAAGGGGGCCATCGGGTTGATCGTCGGCGCCTGGCACGAAGACCAACGGCAGTACGAGGCCGCGCTGGCCGTCTACCGGAAGGTTGCGCAGCTCAACGGCGGGGGCAGCCAGCGGAGCGACGCGTTGTGGCGGATCGGATGGCTCCAGTACCGCACCGGCGCCTCTCGCGAGGCCTTGGCGACCTTCGACGAGATGCGGTGGCTCCGCGACGATCCGCAGGTCCTGCCCAAAGTCTGGTATTGGACCGCGCGGACGGCGGAGCAACTCCGCGAGGCGAGGGCCGACGAGCTCTATCGCGAGCTGTGCCGCAGCTACCCCTATACTTATTATTGTCACTTGGCGCAGATGCGGACGGATCTCGGGACGGTGGCGGTGGCGCCGGTCGTCGAGCCGAACGGCGAGGCGGACAAGCTCGCGTTCGCGGACGACCCGCATTTCGCCAAAGCCGCCGAACTCCAAACCTTGGGGCTGGACGAGGACGCGGCGCGGGAATGGGCGTGGCTCGCGGAACGGTACGGGACGGATCGAGGCGCGCTGGTCCAGCTTGCGGCGCGGCTCGGTCAGGCGGGGGCCTATCACCAGGCATTGCGCCTGGTGCGCCTCTATTACAAGGACGGGCTCGAACGGGGCGGCGACCCGGTGCCGCCGAGCCTCTGGCCCCTGGCCTATCCGACGGCCTTGCTGCCGGCGATCCGCCACGCCGGGCCACGCCTGGTCGATCCTTACCTGGCGGCGGCGCTGATCCGCGAGGAGAGTCATTACGACGCCCGGGCCGTGTCTCGGGTCGGCGCCATTGGCCTCATGCAGCTCATGCCGGCAACGGCACAGACGGTGGCGAAAAAAGACGGCAACGGCGACGTCACGCGGGACGCCCTGTTCGACGTCGATACCAACGTGCGCCTGGGCGTCCGCTACCTGGGCCAATTGCTCGATCAGTTCGACGGCAATCTGGTCTATGCCGTGGCGGCCTACAACGCGGGGCCGCAGGCCGTGAGCGCCTGGGTGGCCAAAAACGGCGTGCGCGAGATCGACGAATTCGTCGAGCAAATCCCCTATCAGGAGACGCGGCAGTACGTGAAACGGGTGCTGCGGAGCTATCGGGAATATCGGCGTCTGGGCGGCGACGGTTGCACGGCGCGCGTTCTTGACAAGGTCTGTTGATCCTCCTATAAGAAGTCACGACAAGCGCGGCGGGCGCAATCGCGGAGAATCCTCTCGTGGCATTGGACAAACTGGCGGCCGTCGAAGCCCGCATCAAAGGCCTGGTGGATGCCGTGCAGACGCTCAAACGGACCAACACCGCGCTGGAAACCGAATTGCGTCTGGCCCGCCGGCGGCTCTCGGCGCAGGAAGAGGCGAACCAGCGGTGGGAGCGGGAACGAGCCGACGTCCGCTCGCGCGTGCAAAAGGTGATGGACGAACTCGACCTCCTGGACGGATGCGACGACGAGGGACGGCGTGAGAAGTAAGAGCCCGCAACCGGTGTCGAATCGGGCCGATGCCGGCTTCCGGGGCGGAAGAGTCGGACGGCGGGGGGGGCGGTCCGGCGGGAGGTGACGCTTGTCGAAAACGATGGACGTCGAAATCTACGGGCAACGATACACGATCAAGGGGGAGGCCGACGAAGAGTACATCAAGAAAGTGGCCGCCTACGTCGACGAGCAGATGCGCTTATTGGCGAAGGGTATGAAGACCGCCACGCCGACCAAATTGGCCGTCTTGACGGCTCTGAACATCGCCGACAGCTTCTTCCGCGCCGAGCAGCAGCGGGAACTTCGCGAGGCCGATGTCGAACGTCGTGCGCTCAGCCTGATGGAATCCATCGAAGAATCCCTGCAAAGCGGCACATCGCTCTGAGTGTCCGCGCGTCGGCCGCTGCGCCGGTTAGTCGCGGAGTTGCAAAGCCCCATCACATCTGATACCGTACGTGCGTTTTTCGAGGAAACCCGAGCCAGGGACGGAAGTGTCGGCTTGGGCGGCGACCCCGAGGTACGAAGACCTGACAGCATGGGCCGGGTCATTCCGGCGTGACAACGGAGCATGAAGGTTCTGGAGATCGTCATAGCCTGGTTGCGGCAGTGGGCGGGATGGGGCGGCGCGAATGTTCGGCGTACCCCGTCGCACGCCGGATGGACAGACGGAATGTCGAGAGGATCGGGCGGGCCGGTGCCCGTACCGATCGTGTCGTCGGATCGGCGACATGGGCGTAGCCGACCATCCCGGCCGCGAGGCTATCCGCACATCTTCCGCTGACGCCGACTCCGATCGGCCCGTTGTCGTTCCGCTTCGCTCCTCCTCGTCGTCCCCAGCAGGGCGGGTGCTCCGCCATCCATCGCTCGGTTCTTGCCGTAGTTCCTGACGGGTTTCCCATCGTTAGAATCCCGGAGTCCCTTTGGCTCCGGTTGCGTTCGAAGATTCAGAAGGGGGAGGCTCGTCGTGACACCCATGATCGCCTATCTCGTCACCGGAATCGTCTGCCTGCTGCTCGGAGCGGGCATCGCCGAATTGCTGCGCCGGACCGCTTTGGCATCGCAGCAGAAACAGGCGGAAGAGCAGGCCCGCCTGGCGCTGCACAACGCGCAGCGGGACGCCGAAAATCTCGTCAAAGAAGCCAAGCTCGAAGCGAAGAGCCTGCTGCTGCAAGCCAAGGCCGAGCAGGAGCAGAAGGACAAAGACGCACGCGCTGAAGTCGCCGCGCTCGAACGCCGCGCGGTCCAGCGCGAGGAGGCGCTGGACCGCAAGGTGGCGGCGGCGGATAAGCGCGAGGCCGATGTCCAGAAACGCGAGCAGGGGCTGGCCAAGCGCGAAGAATCGCTGGCCTCGAAGGAGGCCGACGCCGATCGGGTGCTGCGCGAGCATCGCCAGGCCTTGGAGCGCGTGGCCGGGATGACGGCCGACGAGGCCAAGCGCCAGCTCACGACGGAGATCGAGAGCGAAGCCCGGCTGGAGGCGGCCGGGGTGGCCAAGCGGATCATCGACGAAGCGAAGGAAAACGCCGAGCGGGAGGCCCGCGAGATCATCGCCCGGTCGATCCAGCGGGTGACGCGCGATTACGTCTCGGAAGCGACGATCTCCGTCGTGCAGATTCCCAACGACAGCATGAAGGGGCGGATCATCGGGCGCGAAGGCCGGAACATCCGCGCCATCGAAGCGGCCACGGGAATCGACCTGATCATCGACGAGACGCCCGAAGCGGTCGTCATTTCGGGGTTCGATCCCATGCGGCGGGAGATCGCCAAGATTTCGCTGGAGCGGTTGATGCAGGACGGCCGCATCCACCCGACCCGCATCGAGGAAATCGTCGAGAAGACCAAGGCCGACGTCGAGAAACTGATGATCGAAGAGGCCGAAAAGGTGATCTTCGAAGTCGGGCTCTCGGACTTCCATCCGGAGATCGTGAAGATTCTCGGCCGGCTCCGGTACCGGACCAGCTACGGGCAGAACAATCTCTATCACGCGCGCGAGGCGGCCTACATCTGCGGCATCATGGCCTCCGAATTGGGGCTGGACGTGAAATTGGCCAAACGCGGCGCGCTGCTCCATGACATCGGCAAGGCGGTCAGCCACGAAGAAGAAGGGCCCCATGCCATGTTGGGCGCGGACATCGCCAAGCGCTACGGCGAATCGCCCAAGGTGGTCAACGCCATCGCCGCCCACCACGAGCAGGTCGAGCCGATCTGTCCGGAGACCGTGCTGGTGGCGGCGGCCGAAGCCCTGTCGGCGGCCAGGCCCGGCGCGCGGCGCGAGGCTTTGGAGTCCTACGTCAAGCGCCTGGAAAAACTGGAATCGCTGGCCACCGGGCTCAAGGGCGTGCAGAAGGCCTATGCGATCCAAGCCGGCCGGGAAATCCGCGTGATCGTGCGCCAGGAAGAGATCACCGACGTCGAGGCGTCGCATCTGTCCCGCGAGCTGGCGCGCAAGATCGAGCAGGAGCTGACCTATCCCGGCCAGATTCGCGTGACCGTCATCCGCGAGACGCGTCACGTGGATTACGCCAAGTAAGGCCCGGGCGAACCCATGAAAGTCCTGTTCATCGGCGACGTGATGGGGGAGCCGGGCCGCCGGGTCATCGCCCGGACGCTCCACAAGGTCGTCGCGCAGCATGCCGTAGATCTGGTCATCGCCAACGGCGAAAATACGGCCGGCGGGTTCGGCATCACGGAAGAACTCGCCCACGAATTGTTCGAGCAGGGCATCGCCGCCATCACGACCGGCAACCACGCCTGGGACAAAAAAGAAGCGGTGGACCTCTTCGCGCGGGAGCGGCGGCTCCTGCGGCCGGCCAACTATCCGGACGGCGTGCCGGGGCGGGGCACGGCGATTCTGGAAACGCCTTCCGGGGAAAAGCTCGGCCTGATCCAATTGATGGGCCGCGTCTTCATGCCGACCCTGGACTGCCCCTTTCAGACGGCCCGGCGCGCGGTGGCGGCCCTGAAGCAGGAAACCCGGGCGATCATCGTGGACATGCACGCCGAAGCGACGTCCGAAAAGATGGCGATGGGCCATTTCTTGGACGGCGAAGTGACGGCCGTAGTCGGCACCCATACCCACGTGCAGACGGCCGACGAGCAGATCTTGCCCAAGGGCACGGCCTACCTCACGGATATCGGCATGACCGGTCCGCTGCATGGGGTCATCGGTATCAAAAAGGAACTGGCCATCGAAAAGTTCTTGACCGGCATGCCGCGGCGCTTCGAGGTGGCCGGCGGCCCCGCCGTGTTCTGCGCCGCTTTGATCGAACTGGACGGGGCCCTGGGCAAGGCGGTCGCCATTCAGCGCATTCGCCTCATGGAATGAGGGGACGCGCTGGCTTGCGGTAGGCCCGGCCTGCGCTCGGATGGAGACGGACTCCATGAGCTTGTTCTCGCATCAGGGCACCGAAGAGACCAGGCGGACGTTGACGGTCAGCGCGCTGACCGCCCTCCTGCGCCGCCGCCTCGAAGACGAGTTTCCCGACGTGTGGGTGGAAGGGGAGATTTCCACCCTGCGGGCACCCTCCTCCGGCCACTTGTATTTTGTCCTCAAGGATGCGCAGAGCCAGTTGCGGGCGGTGCTGTTCCGTAGCGCGGCGCAGCGCCTGCGGTTCGCGGTGCAGGACGGGCTGCAGGTGGTGGTGCACGGCCGGCTGACGGTCTACGAGCCGCGGGGCGAATACCAGATCGTGCTGGATACGGTCGAGCCCAAAGGCTTGGGCGCCCTCCAATTGGCCTTCGAGCAGCTCAAGGCCAAGCTGGCGGCCGAAGGGCTGTTCGATCCGGCGCGCAAGAAACCGCTGCCGTTTTTGCCCACGCGGGTCGGGCTCGTCACCTCGCCGACCGGTGCGGCCGTGCGGGACATGCTGGTCGTGCTCGGCCGGCGCTGTCCGACGCTCGATGTCCTGATCTACCCCGTCCCGGTCCAGGGGAGCGAAGCGGCCGAGCGCATTGCGGAGGGGCTCCGAACCTTGGGCCGGTCCGGCTTGGTCGATGTGATCATCGTCGGTCGGGGCGGCGGCTCGTGGGAGGACCTCTGGTGTTTCAACGAGGAAGTCGTTGTCCGGGCCATCGCGGCGTCGCCGGTGCCCGTCGTCTCGGCGGTGGGGCACGAGATCGACGTGACCTTGGCGGATTTTGTCGCCGACTATCGGGCGCCGACGCCGTCGGCGGCGGCAGAAGCCGTGGCACCGGTGTGGGCGGAACTCGTCCAAGGCGTCCAGGACTTGACGGCCCGCCACGCGAGGGCGGTGCAGCGGCGCTGCGTTGCGCTGCGGCAGGAGGTGGCGCAGGCCAGGCGGGTGTTTGCGACGGTAGCGGTTCCGCTCGAGCGGCGGGCCCAACGGCTCGACGACATGACGCTGCGGCTTCGGGAGGCGCTCGAGGGACTGGCCACGGATCGGGGGCGGCGCTGGCAAGCGGCGCGGCATGCCCTGGAACTCTTCAACCCGGGCGAGCGGGTTCGGGCGCATCTGGCGTTGGTGCCGCAATTGCGTGCTCGTGTGGAGCAGCGGATCGCCGCGGTCCTGGCCTTGCGCCGCCAAACCTTCCGCACCGTGCTGGGGACGCTCGACAGCCTCAGCCCCTTGGCCATTCTGGGGCGGGGGTACAGCATTCTGCAGAGAGTATCGGACGGGACCGTGGTGCGCCGGGCGGCGGATGTCGCGGCCGGCGCGTCACTACGCGCTACCTTGGCGGAGGGCCGGCTGCTCTGCACGGTTCGCGAGACGCAACCCGGCAACCGAAGTTCTTGACCGAGCCCGGAGCCCGCGTATAATACCGCGTCCCTTGACGAGAGGAAGACATGCCGGCACTGAAATTCGAAGACGCGATGGCGCGGTTGGAAACCATCGTGGCGGAGTTGGAAAAGGGCGACCTCCCGCTCGACGAATCGCTGAAGATTTTCGAGGAAGGCATCAAGCTGTCCAAGACCTGCCTCAAGATGCTGGATGACGCCGAACGCAAGGTCGAGATCCTGATTCAGGACAAGGACGGGAAGAAACGCCTCCGCGCCTTTTCTCTCGACGAGGATGAGGACGCCCCCCAAGCCGATTGATCCATTCTTGTCAACGACGGTTTGCTGCGCCCGCCGCACCGACGCGTCGGTGCCGGGGCGCAAGGACTGTCTACGCATGATGTCGGGAAGCAGGATGGCGCACAAGCCGCCGATTCGTCGGGAGCGGTTGGACCGCCTTCTGGTCGAGCGAGGGCTCGTCGAAAGCCGCGAACAGGCGGCCCGGTTGATTTTGGCCGGCGCCGTGACGGTCGACGGGCAGCCGGTGGACAAGCAGGCGGCCAAGGTCTCCGTCGAGGCGGCCGTGGCCGTGACCAAGGGCCCGGCCTACGTCAGCCGGGCCGGCGACAAGCTGGCCGCGGCGCTCGATGCCTTCGCGGTCGATCCGGCGGGGCTGGTGTGTCTGGATGTCGGGGCTTCCACCGGTGGGTTCACCGATTGCCTGCTGCAGCGTGGCGCCGCGCGGGTGTATGCCGTGGACGTGGGGTACGGTCAGTTGGCGTGGCGGCTGAGGCAAGATCCCCGCGTCGTGCTGCGCGAGCGGACCAATATCCGCTATCTGGCGCCGGAAGCCATCCCGGAGCCGATCGACCTGGCCGTGATCGACGTCTCGTTTATCTCCTTGACGCTGGTGCTGCCGAAAGTGGCGGCCTTCCTGGGTCGCGAGGGGCGCGTGATCGCCTTGGTCAAGCCGCAGTTCGAAGTGGGGCGCGGCGAGGTCGGCCGGGGCGGCATCGTGCGGGATGACGCCAAACGCCGCGCGGCGGCGGAGAAAATCGAAGTCGCCGCCGTGGCCCTGGGCCTGCGCAGCATGGGGACGATCGAGTCGCCCGTCCCGGGCCAAAAGGGCAACCGCGAAATCCTGATCGGCCTGTGCCGCCGATCCGGCTTGGGACCGTGAGGGCACGTAATTTGTACGCCGTGCGCGATGGAGGGCCTTCGATGTCGTCGCGTTGCGGGAATGTTGGGAGTGGAGCGGAGGGGGCATGAAAATTCTGGTGACGGGCGGGGCGGGGTTCATCGGATCGCACGTGGTCGATCGGCTTGTGCAGGAGGGGCACGAACTCGTCGTGGTCGACAATTTGTCCACGGGCAAGCGGAAGAACATCAACCGGGCCGCGGAGTTTTATAAAGTCGATATCACGACGCCGAGCCTGGAGCGGGTCTTCCGAAAAGAACGGCCGGCGTTGGTGATCCACTTGGCCGCGCAGATGAACGTCCGGCGCTCGGTCGCCGAGCCGACCTACGACGCGAACATCAATATCCTGGGGACGCTCAACTTGCTCGATCATGCCGTGAAGGCGGGAGCCCGAAAGGTGATCTTCGCGTCCTCCGGCGGCGCTATCTACGGCGAGCAAGAACAGTTTCCCGCCCCGGAAACGCATCAGACGATGCCCCTGTCCCCCTACGGCATCAGCAAGCTCGCCGGCGAGCACTACCTGAGGTACTACCGGCAGGCCAGCGGCATCCAAACCGTCAGTCTCCGATTCGCCAACGTGTACGGGCCGCGCCAGGACCCGGAAGGCGAGGCGGGGGTCGTGTCCGTGTTCGCGCAGAAGCTGTTGCACGGAGAGCAGCCGATTATCAACGGGAACGGCCGCCAAACGAGGGATTTCATCTTCGTGGACGACATCGTCGAAGCGCACCTGGCGGTGATGGGCAAGGACGCGGAGGGCACCTACAACGTCGGGACGGGCGACGAAACGACGGTCAATCAACTGTTCCGTTTGCTGGCGGACCTGATCAACCCGGCGTGCAAGGAAGTCCACGGGCCGGCCAAGCGAGGCGAACAGCTCCGGAGCGTCGTGGACGCGTCCAAGCTCAAGCGCGAGCTCGGCTGGGACACCAGGACGTCGCTGAAGGAAGGACTCGCCCGGACCGTGGAATATTTCCGGTCGGTCGGGTGACCGGCCGGCGAACGGTCACCGATATCGGGGAACGTTCGGATCGACCTGGACCGACCAGGCATCGATGCCGCCGACCAAGTTTTTGACGTCGGCAAAGCCCTGCTGCAAGAGGAACCCGGTCGCGTCGGCGCTGCGCATGCCGTGATGGCAAATCGCCACGATCGGGCTATTGCGGTCCAGTTTGTCGAGCGATTGGGGGAGAGTGCCCAGGGGAATGAGCAACGATCCCTCGATTTTGCAGAGGGAATATTCCCAGTCCTCACGGACATCCAACAGGCAGACTTTCTCCCCTTTATCGAGCTTGTCTTTGAGTTCCCGCGGCGTGATGGTAAAACCCATGACCGACCTCCCGGTGAGAAACGGGAGCCATGATACGAGGCCTTTTGTCGGCCTGTCAACTTTGAGCACCGAGGGGAATCGAAGCCGGACAGGTGCTCTGGATGCACTGGAAGTGATTGAAGATGCTCGCTGTTTAGGCGGAAGGGGAATCGGCAATGGGACATAAGTCCGGGCCATCTCGTCGGCCGGTGAAGCTGGCTCGTGGAAACGGTGCGCTGGTCGTGTTCATCACCGCGCCGTCGAACGAGGAAGCTGCGCGATTGGGCCGGAAGTTGGTCGAAGAGGGGTTGGCGGCCTGTGCGAATCTCGTTCCGGCCGTGCGGTCCATTTACAAATGGGAGGGGAGAGTCTGCGACGACCAGGAAGTCCTCCTCATCGTGAAAACCCGCCGCTCCCGATTCAAGCAGGTGGCGGAGACCGTCAAGGCCCTTCATTCCTACACCGTGCCGGAAATCGTGGCCTTTCCCCTTGAGCAGGGATCGGCCGACTACCTCAAGTGGTTGTGGGCCATGACTGCTAACACCAAGAAATAATTTAAGAAACGGAAATTTTGTTGACCCCGGCTTGGCGGTTTCTGTAGACTGACGCCTCTTGTTAGGAGAGAGGTTTTTCCCGCAGATGGATACTCGTATGGATCATCAGCCCGATTCTTATACGGTAGTCGTGTTCCGTGGGGCGACGGCGAAGCCCCTCCGGCTCAGTCTCTCTCGTCTGTTCGTCAAAAGGGCCATGATAGTCGGCGTTGTTCTGGCTATCGTCCAGGTGGCGTTCATGGCCCAGTATGTGATCCAAACCGGAGAAGTTTGGGAACTCAAAGAAATCCGTCAAGAGCTCGTAACCGCGCGGGAACAAAACACTTCTTTCTCGGTCTCCCTCGAAGATCTCAAGCGCCGCGTGTTGGCGATGAAAGAGGTCAACGAGAAACTGCGCGTGATGCTGGGGATCGAGTCCCTCAAGCCCGAAGACTATTTGAACGGACAGGGCGGCGAAGAGACCCCGATCACGGACGTTTTGCCGGGTCTGGAGCAAAACGGGCCATCCCCGGCAGCCGGCACTGAGCCCAAAGCAGAGGGGAAAGAGGGAGGGGAGCCGGAGCAGGCCAACGCCACCCCTACCCCCAACACAACTGAACCGGACCTTGTCTCCAAGCTCCGCCAGCGGATCGTCTGGTTGCAGAACGAAGCCTTGATTCAGGAGCGGTCTCTCGATGAACTCTTCGACGTGGCGCAGGAGCGTTCAGACCGATGGAACCATACCCCCTCGGTATGGCCGGTCAAGGGATGGGTCACGTCGGGTTTCGGTCCCCGGATTTCGCCCTTTACGGGGCAACTGGCCATGCACGACGGTCTGGACATCGGCGCCCAGCCCAATGCGCCGGTCTACGCTCCGGCTAACGGTGTGGTGTCCGCTGTTGGGAGTGATCCCAAAATGGGCAACGTCGTGGCCATCGAACATGGTTATGGACTGGAATCCCAATATGGCCACTTGACCAAAGCCCTGGTCAAGCAGGGCCAGAAGGTCAAGCGCGGCGACCTGATCGGCCTGGTGGGCAACACCGGCCTCTCGACCGGTCCCCATCTGCATTACATGGTCAAGGTCAACGAGCGCCCGGTCAATCCGCAGCGGTACATCCTCAACTAGCCCTCTCTTCGCCGGGATGCCGGTTGTCTTCGCACCAGTCCCGTTCCCCAGACGCCATACAGTTCAGGTGAGGTGATCGTTGGCCGAGCGTTCGGGGCAAGGCTCTGCGAAACAAGCGCCGGGCGACCCCTCGCTTCGTCCTATCGCTGACGTCGCTTCCTCCTTGGGCTTGGTTCAAGACGAAGTCATTTCCTACGGCCCGGCCAAGGCCAAGGTGTCGCTGGCCGCTTTGGCCCGTCGTGCGGCCGATCCCCTTGGCCGCTACATCCTCGTGACGGCGATCAATCCGACGCCGCTTGGCGAAGGTAAAACGACGACGGCCATCGGTCTGGCCATGGGGCTCTCCCGGTTGGGCCATCGGGCCGCCGTCACACTGCGCCAGCCGTCGCTGGGGCCGGTCTTCGGGGTGAAAGGCGGGGGCGCCGGCGGGGGCAGGACCCAGGTGCTGCCTCTGGCGGACGTCAATCTCCATCTGACGGGCGACAGTCACGCCGTGGCCTCGGCCCACAATCTCCTGTCCGCTCTGGTCGACAACCACCTATTTCACGGGAATGCCGTGGGTCTCGACCCAGCCGGCATGCTCTGGCCCCGCGTGATGGGCTTGAGCGATCGCGCCCTGCGCCGCGTCAGACTGGCGGGGGCGGGAGGCTCGGTCGATCGCGACGGGGAATTCATCCTGACGGAAGCCTCCGAAGTCATGGCCATCTTGGCTTTGGCCAAGGACCTGTCCGACTTACGAGCCCGTCTGGGGCGCATCCTCGTCGGGTTCACCACAGACGGCCGGCCGGTCACGGCGGACGATCTCCATGCTGCGGGGGCCATGGCCGTGCTGCTCCGCGACGCGCTCCACCCCAATCTGGTGCAGACCAGCGAGGGGACGCCGGCCTTCGTCCACGCGGGCCCGTTCGGCAATATCGCCCACGGCAATTGCTCGGTGGTCGCCGATCTGCTGGCGCTCAGGCTGGCCGACTATGTCGTGACCGAAGCGGGGTTCGGCAGCGAATTGGGGGCCGAGAAGTTCGTCCATATCAAGTGCCGCGCGTCCGGACTCAAGCCCGATGCCGCCGTGGTGGTCGCCACCGTCCGGGCCCTCAAGCTGCACGGCAGCGGGCAGGTCGTCAAGGCGGGGGAGCCCCTGCCGGCCAGTCTGACCGGGCCAAATCGCGAAGCCTTGCGCAAAGGTCTGGCGAATCTGGCTCAGCATGTCGCGAACGTGAAGGCTTTCGGCATGCCCGCCGTGGTGGCGATCAATGCCTTCCCCGACGATTCGGAAGAAGAACTCGAGGAGGTGCGCGACTGGGCCCTCTCCTCCGGCGCGGTCGGCGCCGCGGTGACGAGACATTTCATGGAAGGCGGGAAGGGCGCGGAGGCGCTGGCGGAGGCCGTGGTTGCCGCCTGCCGGCACCCGGCGCGAATCACCCCCCTCTACACCGACGAGATGCCCGTGAAGCAGAAGATCGAGCGCGTTGCGACGCGCCTCTATGGGGCCGCCGGCGTGAGCTACGAGCCGGAGGCGGACCGAAAGATCGCCTTGGCGGAGCGGCTCGGCTTCGGCCGCTTTCCGGTCTGCATGGCCAAGACGCCCCTGTCCCTGTCGCACGACGCGGCGCTCAAGGGCCGGCCCATGGGATTCACCCTGCCGATCAAGGATCTGCGAATCCTGGCCGGCGCGGGATTCCTCACCGCCGTCTGCGCCGGCATGCAGCTCATGCCGGGCCTCCCGTCCAAGCCCTCCGCCGACCGGATCGACCTCGATCCGGCCACCGGCGAGATCACGGGCCTGTTCTGACCACAACGTGTGGTTTGAGCCAGGCGATTACCGCTGTTTCAGGTACTTGAGAAACTCGGAATCGGGCGAGAGGATGAGCGAGGAGTTGGTCGCGAAGGTCTTCTTGTAGGCTTCCATGGAACGGGTGAATTCGAAGAATTTCGGGTCCTGCCGGTAGGCATCCGCGTAAATCTTGAAGGCCTTGGCGTCCCCTTCGCCGCGGAGCCGCTCGGATTCCTTGTAGGCTTCGGCGAGTAAAATTTCCTTGTCCTTTTCCGCTTCGGAACGGATCTTCTGGGCCTCTTCCGCTCCTTCCGCACGGTACTGCTTGGCCTGCCGCTCCCGCTCCGCCTGCATGCGGGCGAAGACGGCCTTTTCGTTCTGCTCGGGCAGGTCGGCGCGTTTGATCCGCACGTCCTGGATTTCGATGCCGTAGGCCTTGGCCTTCTCGTTCGCCCGCTCGGTCACGACGGCCATGATGGACGAGCGGGTGGTCGAGACGATTTCCGAGAGATCGTGCCGCCCGACTTCGACCCGCAGTTCGGAGTAGATGATGTCGTCGAGTCGTCGGAGGGCGCCGCGCTGCGTCTGGAAGGCCTGATAGACCTTCAGGGGGTCGATGATCCGCCACTTGGCGAAGTTGTCGAGCAGCAGCGTCTTCTTGTCCTGGGTGATCACGTCCTGCGAGGGCGATTCGTAATCGAGCAGGCGCTTGTCGAAGTAGGTGATGTCCTGGATGAACGGCACCTTGACGTAGAGGCCCGGCTCGGTGATGTTCTTGACCGGCTTGCCGAGTTGCACCACCAACGCCGTCTGGGTGATGTCCACGACGAACAGGGGCGAGGCGCCCAGCATGAAGAGCAGGAAGACGACGACGATCAGGCCGGTGAGCAGACTTTGGCGGCTCATGGCGTCTTCTTCTCCTCGCCGTTGCCGGCAGAAGCTGCGGCCCCGCTCTTGTGGAGGCGGTCCAGCGGCAAATAGGGCGTCAGGCGGTCCCCGGCCTTCCCGTCGATGACGATCTTGTCCACTTTGGACAGGACGTCTTCCATCGTTTCGATATAGATGCGCTTGGAGATGATGTCCTTGCCCTGGTTGTATTCGTGCAGGGTCTTGAGAAAGCGGCTGGCTTCGCCCTCCGAACGGGCGATGCGGGCCTGGGCATAGCCCTTGGCCTGGTTGACCATCTGCGCGGCCTCGCCCTTGGCCTTGGGGATGATGTCGTTGCGGTAGCCCTGCGCCTGGTTGATCAGTTTCTCGCGGTCTTCCTTCGCGCTGGCCACGTCTTTGAAGGCGGCGACGACGGCCTCCGGGGGGTCCACGTCCTGGAGCTGGATCGCGGCGATTTGAACGCCGGCCGTGTAAGAATCCAGGATGCCTTGCAGGAGCGTCTGCGTGTCCTGCTGGATCTGGGCCTTGCCGGTCGTGAGGGCCTCGTCGATCTTGCTCTTGCCGATGACCTCGCGCATGGCCGCTTCGGCGGCCTTGCCGATCGTGGCCTCGATCTCGTCCACCTGGAAGAGGTAATCGCGGGCGCTCTTGATCTTGTACTGGACGATGAATTCGACGGCGAGGATGTTTTCGTCGCCCGTCAGCATGAGCGCTTCCTGTGGAATCATCTGCTGGCGGGCCTGGCGGTCGGTCCGAAACCCGACTTCCAGCCGGTGCAACTTTTCGACTTTCGGCTTTTGGACGGTCTCGACGAAGGGGATTTTAACGTGCGGCCCCGGGCCTTCGGTTCGGACCACGTCGCCGAAGCGTTTCACCACGCCTTCTTCGTCCGGCGCGACGATGTAGGTGCCTTGCCAGACGAGGAGCACGAGCAGGCCGGCCAGCGCGATGGGGCCGAATCCGCCGGTCGGCGCCCGGAACGACCGGAACTTTTCCTGGGCCTGGCGCACGGCCTCGTCGAACTGGTCGTCTTTTTTGCCCCAGGGGTCTTTCGGATTCCAAACCATCGGTAGCCGTCCCCGTTTTGCGCGCGGCCGTGTTGTGCGATCGGAAGCGCACGCACCATAGCAAAGTTCGGAAGCCCTGGCAATCGGCGAAATCGAGTCCATTGCGCGGGATCGGCGGGGTGCGGCACAATTTGCCGCCGTTGGCAGGAGGTGCGTCCGATGCCGTTGAAAGCGGTCTCCATCGACAACCGGTCTTCTCGAAAGGCGAAGACCCTGCTCTCGCTGCTCGCCGGTCTGGCCGTCGTCTTAGTCGCGGTCGGTGACGCCGGTCTGTTCCGACTCCAGGCCGATCCATCGTCGGTCTTGGCTGCGGACAAAGGCCGGCCGGCCGCCGGAGGAGCCTGGGACAGGGTGGCTCCAGCGCTCAAAGACCAGTTCGTCAAAGACTTCGAGGAAGCCGAGGACGCGCAAGAGGTGTTCGCACGCTACCTGCCCGTCTTAGGCGCTCCGGCGATCCTGGACCATTTGGAACGCCGCGAGTCCCATTGCCATAGCCAGGCGCATGACCTGGGCCGGGCGCTGTATGCCGAGAGAGGCCGTCTGAACGACGCCTTGGCCGTCTGCGACCATGCCTGCACGAACGGCTGCATGCACGGGGTCATGGCTGAAGCCGCCGGCCACTTACGGGGGGCCGAAGCCGTTCACAAGCTGGTGGCGGTCTGCACGGGCGAATCCCATGGCCCGCACCATCGTCCCGGCAATTGCGCCCATGCCGTCGGCCACGGCCTGCTGGCGCAAGCCGGGGGCGGAGATGAGCCGAACCCCGCCGATCGCTCCTTGCCGAAGGCGCTGGCAGGCTGCCGCGTCTTCGACAGTCTACCCATGCGGTACTACTGCGCCACGGGCGTCTTCATGGCCTACAAGGACATACTGGACGACCTCAAGGCCGACGGCCGTCCGCCCGCTCGCGCAAGCCGCCACGATCCCTGCGACCGGTTTGCCGACGTCGCGCCGGCCTGTTACCGCTACCTCTTGCCCCACATTGCGGAGGCCTTGCACCTTGACCGGGAGCGGATGGCGGAAGAATGTCTGCGTCTCGGCGGACGGCTCCGGCTCGGCTGTTTCCACGGGCTGGGGATGTTGGGATTGGACGACGTGGCCCGCGAGCCCGCGGCACTCGAGACCCTCTGTCGTGCCGGGGGCGACGACGAGCAGACCGTCTGTATCGAAGGGGCGATCGAGAAGCTGGCCGACTACAATGAGCAGGAAGCGATGGCGGCTTGTCGCCTGCTCACGGGCCATGCGGCCGCCGTCTGCTTGGAGGCGGCCAAAGGGAAAATGTACCGCCTCGCCAAGCCCTCCATGCCGCTCTACGTCTCTGGCGATTAAGCGACCGTGCCGCCGCAGGAGGAACCGGCTCCGGCAGTGCAGCCGTAGCAGTGGTTGCCGGTGACGATGGGGCGGGTGTGCAAGCGCGCGGCGTCGAAGTCCCGGATATGGCGGGGTGTGCCGTGGTGGACCGGCAGGTCCAGCATCTGATTGAAGTCGCAGTCGTAGAGCGTCCCGTCCCAGCCGACGGACAGGGTGGACCGACACATCACGTTGGCCGCCGCCGCGGGGTTGAAGGCATTGGCCAGCCGCTCCATGTAGCCCTCGTAGTTGCCGCTGTCGAGCAGAAATTCCAGAAACCGGCTGATCGGCATGTTCGTGATGGTGTAGAGGCGGTTGAAGACGACGCCGTGGCGGCGGTGCAGTTCCCGCTTGAATTGCACCTCGGCCGCCTCCTGCTTGGGCGGCAGAAAGGCGCCGACCGGATTGTGCACGAGGTTGAGCCTGAGCCCGCTTCCTTCGACGCCGTAGCCGAGCGCGTTGAGCCGCTGCAAGGCCTGGATGGACTTTTCGAAGACCCCGTCGCCGCGTTGGGCGTCGGTTTGCGTCGGGCGGTAGTAGGGCAGGGAAGCGACGATTTCCACCTGATGCCGGGCCAGGAATGCTGCCAGGTCCACCTGGGACGGCAGCAGCAGCACCGTGAGGTTGCAGCGGTCCATCACGTGGCGGCCCAAGGCCCTGGCCTGTTCCACCAACCAGCGAAAGTGGGGCGTCAGCTCCGGTGCGCCGCCGGTGATGTCCATCGTCGGAATGTCGGTCTGCGCCAGCGCCTTCATACACAGTTCGGCCGTTTCGCGCGACATGGTTTCCCGCCGGTCCGGTCCCGCATCCACGTGACAGTGCCGGCAGGTCTGGTTGCAGAGTTTGCCGACGTTGACCTGCAAGACCGTGATGCCGGTCGCCCGCAGAGGGTTCAGGCCGACCGCTTGCAGCCGTTGCTCGAAGGGCCGGCAAGAGGCGACGTTGTGGAGCACACGGAGCTGTTCGTGTGCGGCGGCGAGGGGATTGTCGCGGCCAAGGAGCGTCAGCGGCATGGCGTCAGCAGCATCCGCCGGTTGGGCCGCTGCCGCTGCTGGAGGGGCCGCAACAGGCTTCCGATCCGCTCACCGGCGAGGAGGCGCGGTTCATGATGGCCAGGTGCGGCGCATAGGGTTCGCTCGTGACGACCTTGCAGGTTTTGGAGCAGATTTCGAGCGGCACCCCGCGGCGGAAAAGATGCCGGTCGTCGTCCGCCGCTTCGACGAAAGGTCCGGCGAGCATCGCATAGTGCCCCTGCCAGACGCAGGGGACCTGCTCCGGGAGAACGGCGCAGTAGCGAGGGTCTTCCTGGAGCAACGCGGTCGGCCGCTCGGCCAGCACGAAGAGCGGGGCGAGGGGCGGCAGGGCCAACAGTTGCGCGGTCCGCGGATCGATCGGCTGGGGCACGCCGCGTTCGAAGGTTCGGCCCAGCTCATCCTTCACCCGGCTGAAGGGGCCTCGGAGGGTGGCGTGGCGCGATCCGCCCGCGTGCGAGGGATCGGGCAGCTTGTAGCCGGTCAACGTGATGGAGAGGAAATGGACGCCGTCGATGGCCTGCCAGGGCACGCACTTGACCTGGTGGAGGCCGAGGAACCCCGCTGCGCCGAGTCCGTCCAGATAGTCCCAGAGAGGCAAGGCGCCGGAGAGACAGTCGCCCCATTTGGCCTGGTCGTGGACCAGGTACTGCGGCACGATCTGGTCGGACACGATGTCGGAAATGGTGAAGCGCCCGCCGGGGCGCAGCACGCGAAACATCTCGCCGAAGACCCTGCGCTTGTCCGGCGAGAGGTTGATCACGCAATTGGAAATGATGAGGTCGATCGACGCGTCCTCGACCGGCATAGTCTCCGCCATGCCCTTGCGGAACTCCACATTGGTCGTCGGGTAGCCCAGGTTGGCGGCGACGACGGGAGCATTGCGCCGGGCGATGGCCAGCATGGTGTCGGTCATGTCCAGGCCGATCACGCGCCCGGACGGGCCGACGCGGCGCGAGGCTTCGAAGCAGTCGATCCCGCCGCCGGAGCCGATGTCCAAGACCGTTTCCCCGACGTTGACCGTTTGGAGCCCGGCCGGGGTGCCGCAGCCGTAAGAAATCTTGAGGACTTCTTCAGGCACGAAGCGGCGCAGGTCCGAAAAATCGTAGCCGGTCGGGCAACACATCTGTTCGCCCGTGGCCGCGGCCCGTGCATACCGATCGCTGACCTGTTGATGTATCGTCTCGTCCATCGTCGGCCTCCGTCGTCGGCGGGTTCCGCTCCTTCGCCCGCGCTGCATGTACCAGGCCCGTGACAGTGAGTCAAGCGCCCTAAGCGGGTGCGGGACGGCGTCCGCCTTTTCATCAGTCGAGGCTGTGTCCGACTTCTTACACCGCTCCCGCGCAAACGTTCCGTAGCCCCGGGTTGCCGTGTCTACCGACGCTATCGTGTCGGAACAATCTTTGTCCGGAACAGCCGGGATTCCGTCGTCGAGGAGCAGATCGGTGAGAAATCTCCACACAACGCAAAGGAGAAAAGGAGAATTGCCTCGAATAACAACGACTTGTCATATGGGTTCGACGAAGTGGACGCACCACGTTTCTTGCATGGGCATTGACGGTTTCATGAGATTGTCAAGAAAATCGGACGTCGTGGGATTCCCGGCTTTCTTCTCATCCTCCAAATAGCGTACAAATCGAATGGTCGTGAGACAAGAAATCATGCAAAGGCGCTATGAGCGGTCCTGACGCATCGCTTCACACGCAACGGTTGGCGGCGAACGAGGGGCAGGGAACGGTCTGGAAGCACCAACTGGCTTCGGTCTATGCGTTGCCGGCCGGGACGGTGCTCCAGGAATATCGCATCGAAGCGATCCTCGGCAGCGGCGGGTTCGGCATTACCTACTTGGCCCACGATGTCAATCTCGACTGCAAGGTGGCGATCAAGGAATATTTCCCCGGCAGTCTCGTCACCCGATCGAAGGATCAGGCGGTGCGTCCCCAAGCGGCCGGCCTGATGGGGGCCGTCAAGCTGGGACGGCAGCAATTTCTCGACGAAGCCCGCACCCTGGCGATGTTTCACCACACCAACATCGTACGGGTCCGCCGGTTCTTTCAAGCCAATCAGACGGCCTATATGGTCTTGGAGTACGAAGAAGGCGAATCGTTGCTGCGGTGGGTGTTTCGCCGGGGCAAGCCCGATCGCAGTACGTTGCTGCACATCGTCCTGCCCCTGTTGGACGGCTTGGAGGCCGTACACCAGGCCGGATTTCTCCACCGCGACATGAAACCGTCGAATATCGTGGTACGTCCGGAGGGCAGCCCCGTTCTGCTGGATTTCGGCGCGGCCCGCAGCCTCACGACCGATCACGGGGCGACCATTACAGCCATTCTGACGCCGGGCTACGCGCCGTTCGAGCAATACCACTCGCGCGGCCGGCAAGGGCCCTGGAGCGATCTCTATTCGCTGGGCGCCGTGATGTATTGGATGGTCACAGGCGAGAAGCCGATCGAGTCGCCGGCCCGGGTCAAAGACGATCCCTTGACGCCCGCCACGGCGGCGGCCGATCTCGGCCGTTACGGCACGATCCTGCTCACCGCCATCGATTGGGCGCTCGACCCCGACGACCGGCGTCGTCCCCAGAGCGTGGCGGAGTTTCGCGGCGCGCTGTCGGATCCCGATCCCACGGTCGTCGTAGCGTCGCTGGCGCATCGGCTGGCGGTCAGCGACGACGTCGTGCAGACGCTGGAAGCACAGCTGGCGCGGCATCTGGGCCCGGTGGCCAAGCGTCTGGTCGAACATGCGGTCTGTTCCGTCACCAGCCTCGAGGAACTTTGCCGTACGTTGGAACGCGGCCTGCCGACCGGCGAACCGCGCGACGCCTTTCGCCGGGAAATCGCGCGCATGCTCAAGGGCGCTCAGGCGGCAGGGCCGATGGACACGAAAGACACGCAGCCGATCCCGCCGCCGCGGCCCTAACGTCCTGTGGCGTGTGTAATGCCATCGCTTGCTCGCGATGCCCATTCCGCCAATCGTCCGGCATCTTCCATCACGTCCACCGGCACTTCGTAATAGGTTTTGAGGGTCTGTTTGCGGTTGGGCCGAAACGGCTTCATGCCCTGCGCGAGGTAGGCAGCCCGGCTCGCCTCGTCCGTTTTGAAATAGAGCCGGCCCTTGTGGAGGATGCCGAAGAAGACGTCGTCCCGGTAGAGCCCATGCCCCCCGAACATGGCTCGGCACGTCACGCCGCGCAGGCCTGCCAACTGATCCAGCACGAAATCCTTGAAGCCGTCCTGTTTCGCGGGCACGGTTCTCCTACCCCGGTTTGCGCGCGGCGGCCAGCCGGACGGCGAAGGGGAAGACGATCCGGTCGCCATGTGCGAACTGCCCGGCGGCTTGGAGGATGAGCTGCTTCACTTTGTGCGTCTGATCCGCTGAGAGCTTCGCCATGAGATTTTGAATCGGCGCGGCGATCTCCATCAGCCCCGTGTAATATTGCTCGGCCGACTCGTAGGCCCATTCGGCCAGGAACTCATCATCCTTCACATCGGTCAAACCGGCCTGGTGGAACATGCCGGCCAGATCGCCCGGTTTCGCCAGTCGAAAAATACCGGGCGCGGTCGGATCGGGCGGCGGCAGGTCGATGACTTGCTTGATCATCTCCGCCGCAAGGCCGATCGAGGGATTTTTCTGCGGCGCGGACCAGACGGCGGCCGCCACCCAGCCGCCCGGCTTCATGACCCGTGCAATCTCCGCCGCCGCCTTCGGAATCTCCGGCAGAAACATGAGGCAGAACCGGCTTGTCACGGCATCAAACGAGTTGGCGTCAAAGGGGAGCGTGGTCACGTCGCCGGTCCGAAAGGTCACGTTGGTCAGTTTGAGCGATGCCGCCTTGCGACGGGCCACGTCCAGCATCTGCTCGGCCAAATCAATGCCGACGACGCTGCCGGCCGATCCGACCGTCTGCGCCGCCAACAGGGCCGGATAGCCGGTGCCCGACCCCAGATCGAGCACGCGCAGGCCGGGCCGGAGCCGTGCATCGGCCACGAGCCGGTGATTGAGGCAGGCCATCTGTTCGTCGAAAAACCGGTCCCACTTCTCCCATCCTCCTGCGACACGGTTCCAGTCTCGCCGTTGGCCGTCGATGACCTCTTGAGGCGTCTGCTGCGACATGAAATCTCCTTTGGTCCTAGCGAACGGGGATGATCTTGGCGATCACGAGTCCGGCCAGCGTCCAGCCGATCAGAAGATCGGCTGATTCCACCAGCGTATAGCTTGTTGAGAAGCGCCACCAAATCCAGGAAGGGTAGTGGACCATCACAGCGGCGGCCAGCGCGATCAGCAGGGTCGTGCCGACGCGACGCCAGTAGTCGGTGCCTCCAACTTGAAGCAGCAGCCACGTGACCAGCAGGGCCGACACGATGTTCCCGGCGACATTGAGGAACAACGCCGGTCCCATCTCACGCGCCCCGCCGAGACCGACCGACGCGAACATGAAGGGGCCTCGCACCATGCGTGCCAGGCTCTCTTCCGTTGCGGCCTTGCGTTGGGCCTCGGAGAGGCTCGGATCCGGCCGGTGCGGATTGGGCAGCAAATACATGCCCGATTCGCCGGCGTTGGCAGCCAGCGCCTGAGCCATCGCGCCTTCGTCCTTGAATTGCTTCAAGGTCATCGCATGCCAGGGGAGGACCAGGTAGGAGAAGGCTCCCCAAAAGAACAGCACGAGCCCACCGAGCACCCCGCCCAGCGCGAGAGACTTTGTCATGGCCTGACCCTCCTCGCGAGTGCGCCGCTACTTGAGCGTTTGCAGCGTGGCGCGGAGTTCCTGAAGCTCCGTGGCGAACAGATCCAGGTGCTGATCCCGTTGCGGCTGGTCGTCCTTGAACTTCCACAATCGCATGAAAATGACCCAGAGTTCTTTGTTGTGCGTGACGGCGAGCGCATAGGCCGGCTTTTCGCGGACGGCCTCTTCCACGCAGCAGAGGTTGTCGTCGAAAGCGTGGAACTGGTTATGCAAATCGTTCAGCGGCTGATCGTGTCCTTTGCCACCCTTTGCCGCTTTTGCGCTGGCCTCCATCATGGTCGTGAGATTGAGCAGGGTCTCGACGCCAGTCGACCCCTTGGCCTTGGCGGCGAAATCCTTCGCGTGCGGATAAAACACGTAGCTGCAGCCGGAAAACCCGATCAGCAGTACGAAAAGTGTGAGCAAGCCGATGGCGCGTCGCATAGTAGCCTCCTCGTTTACTTCGCCCGTTCCGGTTTGAGCGTCAGTTCCATTTCCTTACCCTTGTCGCTCCAGCCCCAGACTTGCGTGACATGGTTCTTGTCCTGCAGATCGAAGCGGACGCGGGAGATGTGCGGATCGTCCGGACTCTTCATGTTCGTGGCGTCCAGAAAGGCAAAACTGATGGACTTGCCGTCCGGCGCCACGGCCCCGCAGTTCACGCAGCGCCAGCCGAGAGATTCGGCCTGACGCATGTAGTCGTGCAGATCGTCGTACTGTTCCGCCAGCATCAAGCCGCCGCAGCGATGGCAGGTCATCGGATTTCTCCCTAGTTGGAACGCTCGGTTCAAAACAAGCCAAAAAATATATGTCTAGTCCAAGATCGACAGTCCGGTTCGCGCCGTATCGCGGAGCGCGTCGGCCGGGGCGCCGGCCTTCAGCATCACGATGACGCCCTGCATCATCGTCGTCAGGAACCGGGCCAACGACCGCGGGTCCTTGCCGTTCTTCAACTCGCCCTGCTTCTTGGCGCGCATCAGCGCTTTGAAAAAAGCTTCTTCAAGATCGCCCATGGCCTTGGCTGCCCGGTGGCCGATCTCTTTTTCGCGCGGCCCCAACTCCATCACCGTGTTGGCGATCAGACAGCCTTTTCGTTCAGGATAGGACAGGGCGAACTCCAACATCGTGGAAATGAACGTCCGGATCGTCTGCAACGCCGGCCCCGGCTGATTGAGCAAGGAGAGCCGGCCGGCGACCATGCTCTGACAGTAGCGGTCCATGCAGGCCAAAAACAGCTCCTGCTTGCCGCCGAAGGTATCGTAGAGGCTGCCGCGGTTGATGCCCATGGACGTCGTGAGATCTTCAATGGACGTCGCCTCGTATCCACGTCGCCAAAAGACCTCCGTCGCACGGTCCAGCGCCTCGTCGGGATCGAATGCTTTCGGGCGCGCCATGCGAGGCTTTGTAGCAAATCTGGAATGATCGGTCAAGAATAAAAATGGTCTGGGTTGAGCGGATCCGACAGGGGTATGTCATCCGTGTTTACGAGGGCGAACCCCAAGATAATAGGCGAGCAGACCGGCCAGGATGGTGCCGGCAGCCCAGAGGCCTTCGTTGGGACGGGCAATGGTGGCGTAGAGGACAATCGCCGCCGACGCGGTGAGGTAAAGCAGGGGCGTGAGGGGATAGAGCGGCACGCGATAGGGCCGCGGCAGGGTCGGCTGGTTGACTCGAAGAACGAGCAAGGCGCTCACCGTCAGCGCGCTGAAGGCGGTCAAGACTAGCCCCGCATAGACCACCAGGTGCTCGAAGGTGCCGGTGAGGATCAGGCCTGTCGTCCAGACGCTTTGCAGCAGGATGGCCCGTCCCGGCGCGCCGCCTCGCGCGCCGAGACACGCGAAGCCGACGGGGAGCAGGCCGTCGCGGGCCAGCGCCACGTAGACCCGGGGCCCGGCCCAAATCATGGCGCTCACGGCCGCGGCGATCGAAACGCAGAGCAACAGCGCGATGAACGTCGCCGCGCCGACGCCGAAGAGCGCGACCGCCGCCTTTTCCGCCACGGGCAGGATCGGCGGCGCGGCCAACGTCTCGACGGGGAGCGCGTAGAGGTAAACGAGGTTCAGCGCAAGATAGATGGCGCCGACGAACACCATGCCGGCCACCATCGTGCGCGGCAGGGTGCGGGCCGGTCGGTCGAGTTCACCGGCGATGTAGCCCGCGGCGTTCCATCCCGTGTAGGCATAGAGCACGAAGATCAGCGAGGCGGCGACGGTGCCGAGGCCCGGCGTCGGGGAGGCCGAGAGGGGCGAAGCGGACAGGTGTGCCCAATCGCCCCGACCGGCCAGAACGGCGCCACCGACCAACGCGAAGATCGCACCCACCTTAGCGATGGTGAGGAGGCGTTGGATCGTGCCGCCGGTCGTTACGCCGGCCAGATGGATAGCCGTGAGCGTCCAGACTAAGAGTAAGGCGATGACGACCTCGGCCGACCGGCCGAGCTCGCCCAGGTGCGCCGCCTGCTGCACGTAGGACGCGAAGCTCATAGCCCCGGCCGCGACCGCCGCACCGAACCCGACGGTGAACGACACCCACCCGCTGAGAAAGGCGGCGAGCGGCCCGTAGGCCTCGCGCAGGTAGAGATAATCGCCGCCGACATGCGGCAGGGCCGCGCCCAATTCGCCGTAACACATAGCGCCGGCCAGGGCGATGAAGGCGCCGACGGCCCACAGAGCGAGGATCAGCCACGGTTCGCCGAGGTCCCGCGCCATGAACCCGGTCGTCGTGAAAATGCCGCTTCCCACGACGTTGCTCACCAGCAGGCACGAGGCGGTGAACGCGCCGACCGTCGGCAGGGCGGGAGGCGTCGGACGAGACGAGGAGGCAGACATGGCGGAAGGACCCTACGCCGGTCGGCCGGAGAACTCAACGGCCGACTCGCGTCGGCGCGTTTTTGCCTGAACCGGAGCGATGGAGTATAAGTATCGGCCAACTGTCATGCAGGGAGGCCGTTCGTGCCCGTGACCGCGTATAACCAGGTGCCGCTGCCGTCGTTCATGTACGGGACGGCGTGGAAGAAAGCCGCCACGACGCAGTTGGTCGTGGAGGCGGTGACGGCCGGCTTCACGGCGATCGACACGGCCAATCAACTGATCCATTACGACGAGGCGCTCGTGGGCGAGGCCCTGCTGGCGCTCGCCAAACAAGGGATCGCGCGCGACCGCCTCTTTCTCCAAACCAAGTTCACGCCCCTCAACGGCCAGGACCATCGCACGCCCTACGACCCCACGGCCGACCTCACCACCCAGGTGCGGCAGTCCTTCGACAGTTCGCTCGCGCACCTGCACACCGACCGCCTGGATTCCTACGTCCTCCACGGTCCGTACGCGCGGCGGGGCCTGAGCGACGCGGATTGGGAAGTCTGGGCGGCCCTCGAAGCGCTCTATGAAAGCGGGAAAACCAAGATGATCGGCATCAGCAACGTCACGGCCGAGCAACTCGCCCTCCTCTGCGAACGGGCCACGCACAAGCCGATGGTCGTGCAAAATCGCTGCTATGCCGCACTGGGCTGGGACAAAGACGTGCGGGCGCTGTGCCGCCGGTACGGGCTTGTGTACCAAGGCTTTTCGCTTCTGACGGCCAACCGGGACGTGTTGGCGGATCCCGACGTGCGGGACTTGGCCGTGACGTACGGCACGGGGATCGCGCAGATCGTCTTTCGCTTCGCCCAGCAGGTCGGTATGCTGCCCCTGACGGGCACGACCGACCCGCAGCACATGCGGGACGATCTCCAGGCCAACCGGTTCAGCCTCACTCCCGACGAAATGCGGCGTCTTGAAACGATCGGGTCGTAGTCGCCGCCACGACGCGGCGGCCGGGCACAGCCGGCCTGCCGGTGTCCATTGTCGTCTCGGCATGACAAGCGTCCGGCTTTTTGTTATGAACTGCACTATGGGTGTTGCGTGAACCAACGGCATCTCTTCACCGCCGGCTTTTTTGCCGTCCTCCTCCTGCTTCTGTGGCAGATCGCCTTGATGTTCCAGCCGTTCCTCTTGCCGACCGTCTGGGCGATCATCCTGGCGCATGTGCTGTTCCCCTTGCACACCCGGTTGACGGTCCTATGCCGAGGGAACGGTACGGTCTCGGCGGCGCTGCTGACCGTCGGCATCATGCTGCTGGTCGTTCTGCCGCTTGTGGCGATGGGCCTGCTGATGGTCAACGAAGTCCAGGCCGCGCAGATGAAGATCGCCGCCTGGGTTCAGTCGGGCGGCATCGAGCGGCTGCCGGAACGGTTGGCTTCCTTGCCGCTGATGGGGGCCAAGGCGCAGGAATGGCTCGGCTGGTTCGTCGTGACCCAGGGCAATCTAGACGAGCTGGCGATGGGCAGCGCCAAGGCCCTCAAGGCCTTCCTCGTGGACGAACTCACCGGGCTCGTCACGAACGTCTTCCTGCTCGGCGTCCATTTTCTGGTCATGATCCTGGTGCTGTTCTTCTTGTTCAAGGACGGGGCGCGCCTCTTCGAGAGTTTCTATCGGGTGGTGCCGCTCGACGAGTCGCACAAGGCGCGGATTTTCGTCCGGTTGGACCAGACCTTGCGGGCGGTCGTCAAGGGCATCCTGGCCGCGGCGATCGCCCAGGGCTTTGCCGCGGGGCTGGCGTACGCCGTCCTTGACGTGCCGTTCCCGATGTTCTTGACCGCCCTGACGATGGTAATCGCGCCCCTGCCGGTCGGCGGGACGGCACTCATCTGGGGGCCGGTCGTCCTCTACCTCTGGTGGGCGGGGCCGCTGTGGAAGGCGCTGGTCATGCTGGCCTGGGGCCTGGGCATCGTAACTACGGTGGACACGGTGATCAAACCCTGGCTAATCGGGCAGGGGGCGCAGATTCCCGTCCTTTTCATGTTCTTCAGCATCGTGGGCGGCCTGGCCGTCTACGGCATCATCGGCCTGTTTCTCGGACCCATCATCATGGGCCTCCTGCACACGGCCATCCACATCTACCGAGAAGAATATGGGGGCGAGGAGTTCCTGCCTCAAAAGAGCTAGTGCGGTCCGATGAAGTCGGCGAGGTGGGGGGCGTCCCCGATGCCGAGACTTAGAGCGCGACCGTCCGGTACTCCGGCGTCGCCACGGTTTCCGCCTGCACGTCCCAGTCGAGCACGAAGATCGCCGACCGCGTCGAGGATAGTGAAAGCACCCGCCGCCCGTCCTTGACCACCACGCTTTCCGCCTCGGTGAAATCCAGCGTCCGATCCGGCCCGGTGCGGTTGCAGACGATGAGCGGGAGGCCCGTGTCCCGGGTGCACCGCTCCCATTCCCCGCTCGGCCCGTGCAGGCCCGGCGCCCAGGCGGCCGAGGAGATCAACAGGCGCGCGCCGCGGGCCTTCAACGCCAGGCAAATCTCCGGCGAGTAGGCATCGGCGCAGATCAGCAGACCGACGCGGCCCACGGGTGCCGCCGACACCACGGCCGGCTGGGTGCCGGGGCTCGACCAGCCTTCCGACCCCACGCGCAACGAATTGATCTTGCGATGGGTGCCGGCGATGGCGCCGTCCGGCGCCAGTACGAACAGGCTGTTGTGGAGGTTGCCGGACTCGCGATCCCGTTCGGGGTGGGAGAGAAACAACGTCACGCCCAGGCGGGCGACGAGCCGGCCCATCTGCGTCATCCACTCGTCCGGCTGCGGCAGGATCCAGGTCACGCCGAGGCGGTCGGCGAAGGTGTACCCGGTGACGCAGAGTTCCGGGGTGACGATCCACTGCGCGCCGAGTTCCGCCGCCGCCGCGACGGCTGTTTCGATGAGGCGGCGATTGTGGGGCACGTCGCCGGGCACGGGGGCCAGGTGCAGCAGCGCGATGCGGAGGGTGGATGGCGGAGCCGGGTCGGCCGAGGCGCGCACCGGTTCCGCCGCCACGAAGGCTTTCGGAGCCAGGCAGGCCGACGCGGCGACGGCCAGACCGGCTCGGAGAAAGTGCCGACGATCGAGGGGCATCGCCGCCGCGATTACTTTTTGACGATGTCCAGCAGCTCGACCTCGAAGATCAGCGTGGCGCCCGGCTTGATGATCGGCGGCGCGCCGCGGTCCCCGTACGCGAGGTCGGACGGGCAGACGAGCCTGTTCTTGCTGCCCACCTTCATTTTCTGCAAGCCCTGCGTCCAACAGGGGACGACGTCCGAGAGGCCGAATGTCACCGGCTCGCCCCGCACTACCGAACTGTCGAAGACGGTCCCGTCGATCAGCGTCCCGTGGTAGTGGACCTTGACCGAGTCCGACGCCTTGGGCGTCGCGCCGGTGCCCGCCTTGATCGTCTTGAGCACGTAGCCCGTCTCGCCCTTGATCGCGCCCGGTTCCACCGCCGCTTTGGCGAGAAAGGCGGCGCCGGCCTTTTTCTCCGTCTCCGCCCCGGCGGCCATGCGTGTCTGCTTGAGCTGCTGGATTTTGGGGCCGTAGACCTGCAAGTCCACTTTGGATGTGTGCCTGAGGACGCCGTCGGTCAAGCCGCTCTTGACGAACTCGAGCTCGGACTCGTTCAAGGCGAAGCCGCCCAGATTTTGGCTGATGGCCAGGCCCAGCGCGTAGAGGGTTTTCTGATCGTCGGTCGAGGGATCGGCGGCGAAGGCCGAGGGAGTCATGGCGGCGAGCGCGCCGAAGAGAGTCGCTACTGCAATGAGGCGTTTCATGCGGTGTCCTTTCGTGGAATGGAACGGTTGAGCTCGGGTGCAATGAGGCGCACAGAGTAAGCGAGATGGGCGGCGTACCTCAACGGTTTTCTTCGCCCAGCCGTTTGCGGTCGTGCGGGGCGCCCAGGTCCTGCGCCGGGCCGATGGGCACGATGCGGGTGGGGTTGATGTCGTCGTGGGTCATGTAATAGTGCCGCTTGATATGGTCGAAGTGCACCGTCTCGGCGATGCCGTCGGTCTGGTAAAGGTCCTTGAGGTAGCCGAAAAGGTTGGGGTAGTCCGCGATGCGCCGGAGGTTGCACTTGAAGTGGCCGTGGTAGACGGCGTCGAAGCGGACGAGCGTGACGAACAGGCGCCAGTCGGGTTCCGTGAACTGCGCGCCGAGGAGATAGCGCCGATCGGCGAGGCGCGCCTCCAGCGTATCGAGCATGGCGAAGAGCCGCTGCGCCGCCGTCTCGTAGGCCCGCTGCGAGGTGGCGAAGCCCGCGAGGTACACGCCGTTGTTCACGGCGTGATAGAGCGCGTCGTTGAGCGTGTCGATCTCGCGTTGTAGATGAGCCGGGCAGAGGTCGAGCCGGCTGTCGGTGAACCGGTCGAAGGTGCGGTTGAACATCCGCATGAGGTCGTCGTCGGAATTGGTGACGATGCGCTTCATTTCCTTGTCCCAGAGCACAGGCACCGTGACCCGCCCGCGATACGACGGATCGGTCGCGCGGTAGGCCTCGCTCAAGAACTGAAAGCCGTTGATCGGGTCGAGGCCATGCCCCGGCCCTTCGCGGAAGGCCCAGCCGCGCTCGTCGCGAATCGGATCCACGACGGTCATGCCGATCACGTTCTCCAAGCGTTTGAGTTTGCGGACGATGATCGTGCGATGCGCCCAGGGACAGGCCCAGGAGACATAGAGGTGGTAGCGGCCTTGTGCCGCCGGATAGCCGGACGAGCCGTCCTCCGTCACCCACTGGCGAAAGGCGTCCGGCTGCCGCGTGAACTCGCCGGAGCCGGTCTGTTCGTCGGGGAATTGGGCTTTGGCAGTCATGGGGTGTAGCTTCTCCGTGCGATGGCGGTCGGGCTGCACGGGAGCATAACAAACGAAGGCCTGCGAGAGCCAGGCATCGGCAAGTCACGCCGTATGGAGTAGAGTGGCGAGGCCTTGGCAGCCTGCTTCTGTTGGGACTCGGCAACATGGTATAACCGGCGCCATGGACATTGACGCATTCAGGCAAATGGTCACGAAAAATCCGAAGGGGTTTCTGGGCCGCTACGGTCTGGGGAACAAGATTCTCCAGGAGGGCGGGAATCTGGAAGAGGCGGTGGAGCATCTGCGCGTCGCCGTGCAGCTCGATCCGGTGCATGTGGCTTCGCACCTGGCCTTGGGCCGCGCCTTGGTGAAGCTGGGGCGGAAAGACGAGGCCAAGCCGGTCCTGCAAGCCGGGATCGACGCGGCGGCGTCGGGCCGCTCGAACGGCGGCGTCGACCTCATCCCCGAGATGCGCATGCTGCTCCAGTCGATCGGCCAGTCGAACGGATAGCCGGCGAGACCACCGTCACGGAGGGCGCACGATGAAACCGGACGTAGCCAGACAGCGGATCGAAGCGGCGATCGCCCAATACGGCCAGCATGCCGCCAACGCCATCGAACTGGTGATCAACGAAGTGCGCTCGGACCACGGCGCGGCGGCGGTCAACGAGCTGATCGACGAGTTCGACCTGGAACTGCTGTATAACATCGCCCCCATGGAGTCCGACTACTCCAACAGTTGATCGTGCCTCCCTCCGCACCGGCCTCCACGGAAACCATGCAGATTGTTATTGTCGGCGGAGGCCCGGCCGGGCTCATGGCCGCGGAAACGGCGCGCGCGGCCGGCGCACGAGTCGAGCTCTACGACGCCATGCCGACGATCGGCCGCAAGTTCCTGTTGGCCGGCAAGGGCGGGCTGAACCTCACCCATTCCGAACCGCTCGAATCGTTTCTCTCCCGCTACGGGGCCTGCCGCGCACAGATCGCCCCCTTGCTCGATGCCTTCGGCCCCGACGCGCTGCGCGCCTGGGCCAAGGGGCTGGGCATCGAGACCATCGTCGGCACCTCCGGCCGCGTGTTCCCCGCCGATTTCAAGGCCGCGCCCCTCTTGCGCGCCTGGCTGCGCCGGTTGCGCAAGGGCGGTGTGACGTTCCACGTGCGTCATCGCTGGCTGGGCTGGGACGAGCAGGGTGCCTTGCGTTTTGCCGCTCCGCAGGGTCTTCGTTCGGTCCGGGCCGATGCGGTGATTCTGGCGCTGGGCGGCGGCAGTTGGCCCAAGCTCGGCTCCAACGGCGCATGGGTGCCGCTGTTGGCCGAGCGCGGAGTAGGCATTGCGCCGCTCCGCCCAGCCAACTGCGGCTTCGACGTCGGCCGCGGCAATGCAGGTGGCGAGAGCGACACAAGTGGCCAGAAAGGATGGTCCGATCACTTTCGCGCGAAGTTTGCCGGAAGCCCGGTCAAGTCCGTGACGGTCACCGTGCGGGACACGGCCGGTGCGGAGCGGCGGCAGAAGGGCGATTGCGTGATCACGGAAACCGGCCTCGAAGGCGGCGTCATCTATGCCCTGTCCGCCTGCCTGCGCGACGAAATCGAAGCACGAGGGACGGCGACCCTCTTGCTCGACCTGGCGCCGGACCGCGACCATGCGCGGCTCACGCGCGATCTGTCCAAGCCGCGTGGAAAACTGACGATAGCCCGGCATCTGCGACGACAGACCGGGATCGGCGGGGTGAAGGCGGGACTGCTCCGGGAAGTGCTGCCGAACGAGGCCTTTGCGCAGCCGGCTCGCCTGGTTGACGCCATCAAGGCGCTGCCGCTCACGCTGGTGGCGCCACGGCCGCTGGAAGAAGCCATCAGCACGGCAGGCGGCGTCGTGTTCGAGGCGCTGGACGACCGGTTGATGCTCCGCGCCCTGCCGGGCGTCTTCTGCGCGGGCGAGATGCTGGACTGGGAGGCCCCGACCGGCGGCTATCTGCTCACGGCCTGCTTCACCACGGGCCGCGCGGCGGGCGCCGGCGCCGCGGCCTGGCTGGCCGGGCACCGGCGGAACGGACCGCTACCGTAGCGACTGCATGTCGATCACGAACCGATAGCGCACGTCGCCGCGCAACATCCGCTCGTAGGCTTCGTTGACCTGCTGGATTGGGATCGTTTCGATATCGGCGGGAATCTTGTGTTTCGCGCAGAAGTCGAGCATTTCCTGCGTTTCCTCGATGCCGCCGATGAGCGAGCCGACGAGTCGCCGGCGCCGGAGCACCAGGGAAAAGCCGGCGATGGACAGGGGCTTGTCCGGCGCGCCCACGAGCATCAGGGTGCCGTCGGTTTTCAGACATTCGAGACAGGCGTTCATGTCATGGGGCGCCGAGACCGTGTCGATCATGGCGTCGAACCGCCGGGTCAGTTTAGCGAGCGATGCCGAGTCGGAGGTCACGACGAAATCGGCGGCGCCGAGCCGCTTGGCGTCCTTCCGTTTTTTCTCCGACGTGCTCAGCACCGTCACTTCCGCGCCCAAGGCTGCGCCGATCTTCACCGCCATGTGCCCCAGGCCGCCCAGGCCGACGACGGCGAGCTTGTCCCGCTTGCCGACTTTCCAATGGCGAAGCGGCGAATAGGTGGTGATGCCGGCGCAAAGCAACGGGGCCGCGCCGGCGGACGGCAGGGGCTCCGGGATTCGTACGACGTACCGTTCATCCACCACGATGTGTGACGAGTAGCCGCCATAGGTCGGCGCTCCGCTCTGATCCCGCCCGTTATACGTCAAGATCATCCCGCCCTCGCAATACTGTTCCTCGCCGGCTTGGCAGGGCGGACAGGTACGGCAGGAGTCCACGAAACAGCCGACGCCGACTCGATCGCTGGTCCGGTAGCGAGACACGGACGAGCCTGCTTCTTCGACGATCCCGACGATTTCATGTCCGGGGACCATGGGGAAGATCGATCCGCCCCACTCGTTGCGGACCTGATGGATGTCCGAGTGGCAGATCCCGCAAAACACGATGCGGATGCGCACATCTTGCGGACCGAGGGAACGGCGGTCAAAGGTGAAGGGCTCGAGCTTGGCTGCGGCGCTCAGGGCCGCATAGCCGCGAACTGATGACATGGGATTGTCTCCAATCTTGTTCTCGCGCCGGCTGAAGGTCGTGAGGCGTGGGACTACATGGGCGGAGGCGATTCCTCCGAATCTTGGTCGGACGGCGGAACCAGCAGGCTAGGGCCCGGGATTCGATACTCCTCGCCGGCCCAGGCGCCGAGATCGATGATCTGGCATCGTTCGGAACAAAAGGGGCGCCACCGGTTGCCTTCCGTCGCGGTCTCTTTTCCGCAGAGGGGGCAAGGCATGCGGCATTCTAGCGGTTCAGCGATTGAGGGCTCAAGGGGGGCGCGACCTCGACCGGCGAAGGGGCGGTTACTCTCTGGCGCGTCAAATAGCTTGATCGAGTTTCAGCGGGCGTTTAGACTGGCCCGTGATGGAAAGGCAGTCTGAACAGACCTTGTTGGACGCGTTGGCCGAGAGGTACGGCGTCGCCCCTGAGTACCATGACAATTGGGGCCAGCGCCATGTCATGACCGCGGACACCAAGCGTGCGATTCTGAAGGCGATGGGCCTGCGTACGGAGGATCGCGACGCCCTCGACGCGGAGTTGGCCGCCTGCGAACAGCGTGTCTGGCTGACTCCCTGTGAGCCTGTGCTCGTCGTGCGGGATGGAGAACCACAACGGACCTGGTCGATCCGTATGCCGGCCGTGGAGGGTGATGAGGAACAGCTGCGTGTCCGGTGGGAGCTGCGCGATGAACGGGGCGGCCCTCAGCAACAGGGCTCCGTGGGGCCGGGGGTCTCGATCGGAGAAAGTCGGTGGATCGAGGGGCGCCGTTACGTGCGCGTAGACGTCGCCGTCCCGTCGGGGCTCTCGCTCGGCTACTACGACCTCTTTGCCTGGGGGAGTGGTCCGGGCGTTCAGGTGGAGGGGCAGCTGCGTCTCATCGTGGCGCCGAGTGCCTGCTACGTACCGATTCAGTTCGAGGCCGGTGTGCGCGGGTGGGGGCTGGTGGTCCAGCTCTATACGCTGCGATCGTCGCGGAACTGGGGCGCGGGGGATCTCAGCGATCTTGCGCAGGTCGTCGACTGGGCGGCCGCCGATCTGCGGGCGGACGTGATCGGCTTGAATCCGCTGCACGCGCTGAGAAACGAGCGTCCCTACCATATTAGTCCGTATAACCCGAGCAGCCGGCTCTATTTCAATGCCCTCTACGTCGATGTCGAGCGAATCCCCGAATGGGCGAACTCGGCGGCGGCGCGGAAGTGGTTCTACGATCCCCGGACGCAGGATCGGTTGGAGCGGCTGCGGGCCAGCGAGCTGGTGGAGTACGACGAGGTGCACCAGCTTAAGTTGCAGGCGCTGGAATTGATTTTCGCGGAGTTCGAATCCATCCATCTCAGTATTCAGCCCGAGGGCCTCGGCTTCAAGACGCCGCGCGGCAAGGCCTTTCTGCAGTTTGTCCAGTCGGAAGGGGAGGCCCTGGAGGCCTACGCCGTGTTTCTCACGCTCCGCGAATTCATGCATCGACGCGATCCCTCTTGCTGGGATTGGCAGGATTGGCCCGTCGCCTATCGCCGGCCCGACTCGCCGGAAGTCGGGGCTTTCAAAGACGCCCAGGCCTCGCGGGTGCGGTTCCATCAATTCGTACAGTGGGTCTTGCATGAGGAGTTGGATCAATTGGAAGATCGTGCCCGTCGGCGCGGTTTGGCGCTGGGGCTCTATCATGATTTGGCCCTCGGCAGCGATCGATCCGGCAGCGATGCCTGGATGTTTCAGGATGTCCTGGCGCTCGGCGCCGATTGCGGCTGTCCACCGGATGCGTTTGCACGCGACGGGCAGAATTGGGGGTTGCCGCCGGTCATTCCCTTCCGCCTGCGGGAGGGCGCCTATCGCATGTTCATCGCGATGGTCCGCAAGGGGCTTCGATACGGCGGCGCGCTCCGACTGGATCACGTCATGGGGCTGTTCCGGCTCTTTTGGATTCCGCGGGGGCTTCCCGCGTCGGCCGGCGCCTATGTCGAGTATCCTTGGGAAGACCTCTTGGCGATCTTGGCCTTGGAAAGCGTTCGCCATCAGGCGGTGATCGTCGGCGAAGATCTCGGCACGGTTCCCGATTGGATTCGCGAGAAGCTGGCCGCCGCGCATGTCCTCTCCTACAAGGTGCTCTACTTCGAGCGGAAATGGGACGGAGCATGGAAGAGCCCCTCAGACTATGCCGCGCAGTCCATGGCGGTGGTCACCACACACGATTTGCCGACCCTCACCGCCTTTTGGAGCGGAGCGGATATCGACATGCGGCGCCGTCTCGGATTATTTCCGGACGAGGCATCTTGGAAGGAGGCGGTGCAAGCCCGCCATGCAGACCGTCAGCGGCTTCTGGACGCGCTGCGCGCCGAAGGGCTCTGGCCTGAGCCGGGAGCCGAGGACGGCAAGATGCCCGACGCGATGACGGTGGGGCTGTCCCGCGCGATCCATGCCTTTCTGGCGCGGACGCCTTCCTGGCTGACCCTGGTGACCTTGGAAGATCTCATCGGCCAGGTCACCCAGGTCAATGTGCCCGGCACCGTCGAACAACATCCCAACTGGTCTCGAAAGATCGCTCCGTCGCTCCAAGTCTTGCGGTTGAACGCCTCGATCCGCACGGTGACGGACGTGCTCCGGGCCGGGCGGGGCATGA